>Ga0247610_10005374_pt1 | contig 13498 bp, 21 predicted proteins | sample 174DNAGHGhighgp2_FD_193483 | JGI IMG/M metagenome (GOLD analysis project Ga0247610, IMG submission 193483) | Sheep rumen microbial communities from Palmerston North, Manawatu-Wanganui, New Zealand - 1742 DNA GHGhigh gp2 | ecosystem: Host-associated > Mammals > Digestive system > Stomach > Rumen...
CTTGGTTGTATATCAATGTCCATTTCTTTTAATAGTTTCTTCCACATCTTCCTGACTGCCATCTGAGTTGCTTGCATTTGTTGCATCTGATCAAAGCACCTCTGAACCAACCAGCATCAAAGTCCCAGCACTCAACTGTTCCGTCATAAGGACTTGCATCACAGTTCAAGCAATGGCCTATCTTCCAGCCATAGAACTTCATTCTGTCATCAACTCCAAGAAAGAAGCCAGGAATTGCCCACCAAAACCAGCACTTCCACCATGAAAGCTTCACTGGCTTGTGCGGAAGTGCACTGAGCCTGAAGCCAGTTGTAAAGCCATCACCATGTCTGTCAAGATCTGCCATCCATCTGTTGAATGCATACTGTTTTGGAGTGATGCCTTGCAAGAGAGCATTGATGCGATCTGCTTCTGTCAAGTTCTCTCTTCTAGCTATGATGTCAGAGAATTGCTTGTTCATGCATATGGACTATTCGCTCATTGTCTGAAGTTGAGTGATTGGCTGCTTGGTGAATACCAGTAGTTGGTTCCATCAGAGTCAATTTCTGAGTCAGAGTATGAGATGATGCTCTGAATCTGCCTCTTGACATTTCTCCAGTTGTTGTAGTCATGACCACCATAGCCAAAGTCCTCTAGCATGTCATCAAGGCCATACCACTCTCGTACCTCTTTTCTTGGGCGCCACTCATTGAGCTTTGCAACATCACCAACTCCAAGAGTCTTAGCTAGAACATCTTGAAGCATTCCGAGATCATAGATGTCTTCAAGAACTTGTGTTGTGTCCCAAGCACCGGTTCCAACCACTAGCTCAATGTCAATTCCACCTTTGACTCCACCATTGTAGACTCCAGCAGTCTTCCCAAATGGAACTGAGATCCTGACTTCTTGCTGGCTGAGATTTGGAAATCTTGGATCCCCACTTGGGTCTTGCCAAGCAAAAGTGGCTTCAAATCTAGAAGCAGTCCTTAGGTCATGGTTTCTGACAGAAGCATGTGTGCAGATCACTGTCTTGAAGGATGCATCTTTAGTCTCAACAAACAGCAGCTTCCTCACTCTAGAGACTGCTTCTTGGATTGTGTCTAGCTCAAGAGCAAGAAGATGCTCATCATGTCTCTCTTTCCACTCGGCATCTATCCTATGGTAGAGTTCATTTGGAAGCCATCTCTCAGCAATCTGGCCTGCTATGAGAGCTTTGTTCTCAAGAGCATAGACCTTCAAACGATTGATGTGGTATGACAAATCAGCTAGCTCAAGAAGAGCATGATTTGCTTCAGCTAGAGTTTTGCACTTTCCAGCACACAGTTTGTCAGCTAGCTCAGTGTTCAAGATGATCTTTGCTAGAGGCTTTGACAAAAGCTTGTCAACTTCCAAAGTGTTTGGGATCTCTTTCTTTTCTTCACTCATCACCAACTTGCCATGTTTCCTTTTATCTTAATTGCTCTATCGTGACCCATGCCATTAGCAAGCCACTTCATGTTATTCCCAGAGAGCATTCTTGACCTGATGACAAACTCCCAGCCATTTGGAAAGCTCTCAACCTTTATCGAGACAGCTTTCTCTATCTCTTGAAGAGTCAGGCCGAGGTTCCTCGAGAGGGTGCCAAGTGCATCAACATACCCAGTTATTCCACTTTTAGACACAAGCGGATTTGGAAGACTTGAGTAGTCAGCGGTGAGACTCGCATCAAAGAACTTCTCTACATGCTCCTCGAAGTCGAATGGAAACTGCCACTCAATGACCTTCTCTCTGAGCTTGCACTCAGGATCAAGCCATCTCCACCTTGCTCTCAATGGCCAGAGATTCTCGCTCTTGCAGTTGTGAAACCTGACCCAAAAGTCAGATCCTTCAACAAAGTCTCGATACTCAAATGCGGTTTCCATCTTTCTTCTTTGCCTCTCCTGGATAGACTGAGATGATCTTGATTCCATACTTGCTTGCAGCTTTTTGACACGCAGGACAAGGATCAATAGGAAGAATCTCTCCAGACCTTCCAACACGGCAGATTATGATTGTCTTGATGTTCTGTCCATAGCGGCTCATAAGCTCTCGCTCACTGTGTCTAGCAGTTCCAGCCCGTCCTTCTCCACTGTCTTCAAGAACATCCCACTTTGAGTGCTTGTTTGTTGCATGGCCAAGAACGTTGCCTTTCTTGTCAAATGCAATTGCAGCAACCTTGTAAGTGCAAGATGAATGAGAAGCTTTCTCAATGAGAAGTTGCTTCAAAGCTGGATCAAGGTCTAGAATCTTCTTGGCCATAGAGATCCTCACTAGCAGACTTCACTTGCCCTGAGAAAGTATTCATTACCTTCAATGACTTTCTTCATGAACTTCTCATCAAGATCCTCAGGAGTCCCATGGTCAAGAATGTTGTCGATTATCCAGCCATATCCAAGGTCACCAGCAAGGTTCTTCTTGATCTTCTTGTAGGTCTTGTCATCATCAAGTGGAACAAACTCAACACCAATCCACCAGCCGTCAAGCCACCTGTAAGAGTACCCTCGCTCAGAGAGTCTCTCAAGCTTCTCAACAAGCTCTTTGTTAGACTCTCTGACTTTGAAGACTCTACCATAAGACTTCTTGCTGTCATGCACGCTGTTTCCATAGAAGCTAGCAAACCAATATCTCATGTTAGCATTATACTAAATCTTAGACTTTCCGCTCTATCTCATCAATGACACTGGAGATCTTCTTCTTGAAGTCCTCTAGAGAAAGATCAGCACCATTCTCAACTGAGTAGTCACAGAGAGAAGCTTTCTCTTCTGGTTCCATCTGCATCTCTATTCTTGAAGCAGCATCATCAATTGTCATTCCACGATCTTTTACTAGACGATCAGACATGACACTGGGCTTAGCCCAAATGCAGAGAGAAGTATCAAAGAAATCAGCAAATCTTGCCGCCCTTGCTTCAAAAAGCAGTGGAACCTCAACTGCAATCTTCTTCAAAGGACACATTCTCCAATCTTCAATGAAGCTCTGGATATAAGAGTTGATCACTGGAAATGAAATAGCTTCAAGCTTGTCAAGTGCTTCTCTGTTGTTGAAGACAATGTTTGCAATGTCTTTTGCTGGGTCATCAATGTTGATCTCTCCATATTCAGCTAGCTCTTTTGCAATGAGCTTTACTGTCGATCTCACTTTGAGAATGCATTCACGATTTATTTCATCTGCATCAAGAACCGCCCAGCCTCTCTCTTTGAACACTTCTCTTGCGGTTGACTTTCCACAAGCAATTCCTCCAGTCAAAGCAACGACTTTTGTGCAAGCTCTCTTCATAACCATCATAGTTCTTGCTGAGGTGAATTTCTCAGCAACCTCATAGCTTCCAAGCTTCAATAGTTCTCTAACCATTGATGATGAGACAAATGAAAGCTCTGGCTTGCAAGGAAGATATATAGTCTCAATTCCAGGCTTCAACATTCTGTTGACTGCTGCCATATCAGTTTCATATATCAAATCTTGCTCATTTCTTAGCCCACGTACAATGACATTGCACCCAAGTTCGGTGGCTTCATCTACAAGAGTCTTTCCTGAATGAATTGGTAGAACATTGAAGTTCTCAACACCATCTTTGCATACATCATACTCAATGCATTTCTTTCGCTCTTCATATGAAAGAAGATGTCCACTCTTTGAAGACCTCTCTGGAATGAGAATGTAAATCTTTTCAAAGAAGCTGCTAGCTCGCTTGATGATGTCACGATGTCCAAGTGTGACTGGATCTCCTGTCAATGATATGATGCAACTGCTGTTCATTGTTTTGCTTTCTTCCTCTTTTTCTTCTCTTCTTCCTTTTCAAGAAGCTCGATTGAGCTCTTCACAATAGCTTTGAACTTGTAATCAAAGACATACAAATTGGTGCTGTCAAGCTGGTTCTCAAGCCAAAGACAGTCATATCTGTCAATGTGGTACCTTCTTGCAATCTCATAGTGCATGTCATGCAAGTCTTTGTCTTTAGACTTCCAGTAAGCAGGATCCTTTGAGACATCTTTTGGCATCCAACGTCTATCAACTCCACAGAAGTTGATAAGAGATGCTAATCTTGTCTCAAGATATTCTTCAACAAGCTGCTCTCTTGAGAAGTCTTTCCATCTTGGATCTAGTTGCTCTGTCATCACTGCTTCTCCATCCAATACGCCTCTTTCTGTCTCCAAAAAGGATCTGGCTCAAGATACTTCTCGGTCCATTTCATGCCGCGCTCATCAAGGCTCTGGATGAACTTCCTGAAACGATTTCTGTAAGGCTCTTTGCTTGTCTCACCTTGCATTGGAATTGACCAATGGCCATGGATACTTCCAGCCCATACATTGCTCATGAACTCTTCTGACATGAACCATGGGTCAAGAAGCTTTGTCTCGGCACAAACCTTCAAGAAGCTCTCAAAGAAGTCTCCATGCTCAACACACTTGGTGTAGATTCTCTTGATAGCATCATAAGTTGCCCACGGCTTTGGATTCAAAAAGTCAGAGTAGCTTGCTTCATCAATGTTGAAGTTTTTGCCTTCAAGAACAAACATGATCTCAAGCTCTGGATCCTCAAACTCAAATGCTGCAACCTTTCTCATGAAGGCTTCAGCAACGCCATAGCACCCATCATATCCACAGCAGAGAATACCGCGCTTTCTCCACTCTTCAAATCTATATGGAGGAATCATCATATAAATATTATATCACAGTAGCAGATTCTTAGACAGCAAAGGCTCCACACAAGGTGGAGCCCTTTCTTCTTCATCAACACTATGAGAGTTGAATCACTTCTTGACAGTTGGCTGAGTGGTGACGATGTTCAGCTTCTCAAGCGTCATCATCTGGATCAGCTGCTCAAGGGGATTGACACCGCCCTTAGCTGCATCGCCACCACCAAGAGTGACCATCTGCGGCAGCTTGACTCCAGCAATCGCCTTTCCAATGGACTCCCACTTGTACTGAGCAATCGCACGCTCAAGATCAAGCTGTGCCTGCTGCAGTTCAGTGATAGCACCAGACTTCTCAATAGCGATCTTCTTAGCTTCAGCTTCAGCGACCTTCTGCTCAGCCTTAAGCTTGATTGCTTCAAGATTCTCAGCTTCAGTCTTCTTCTGGACTTCAGCCACTGCAAACAGCTTCTCAGCCTCTACACGAGCAACTTCCTTCTGCCGCTCAACTTCAATGACTGCACGTTCCTTCTCAAGCTTTGCGACTTCAACCGCCTTAGCAGCTTCAATCTCAGCCATCTTCTTCTCTCGCTCCTTGGACTGGACGTCCTTAGCCATCTGAGCTTCAGCCTGACCCTTCTGCTCGGCGATCTGCATCTGGTAGTTAGCTTCAACCTTCAGTTTTTCAGCTTCGAGCTTGATCTTCTCAGCTTCAGCAAGACGCTTTGCAAGGTCAGCTTCCTTCTGCTTAGCGAACTGTCCCTTAGTCTCATCGTCATATTCTGGAAGTCCTGCGCAAGTAAAGCTCACAACATCAATTCCCTTCTCGAGAAGGTCCGGGTCATGGAGAATGGCCTTTGCGATCTTGGACTGAAACTCATCAAACTTCTCAACGGACTCAGATGGTGTATACTGCGATGCCACACGCTGTGCCGCAGTCTGGAGTGAAGTCTGGACAATCTTCCAAATTTTCTCAGGATCGCCTTCAACAAGTTGATGAAGCCGAGTAATCTGCTCATCATTAGTAGAATCAATACGATAGCCAATCTGGCATGCAAGTTCAGCAGTTGACTTGTTGCTGAACTGCATAAGAATTGCATCCTTGTCCTTCTTGTTGCAGATCTCAACACTTGCCTTCGGATATTCCCAAATGCGAGGACAGATCATCGCATACCAACCACCTTCACGACGAATAGTGATGTCGCCATCAATTGACTGAATCACCTGCAAGTTCTGCACATCATTCACATGCAGAGTCTTCACGAAGCAAATGAGGCCAATGATGCCTGCAATTGCTGCTATCACGAGTGTGCTTATTGTCTTGTTAGACATGTCTTTGTTTCCTTTTGTTATGTTTATGTTGTTGATGAAGTTGCTTATGGAGCAGTTGGAGTAGAAGCTGCAGGTGCAGCCGTTGCTTTAGGCTTCTTGGCCTTCGGTCCATACACCTTGAAGAATTCCTTGGTTCCAAGCCAAATCACGTTTGCTGCGAAGAAGACAAAGCCTCCTCCAAGCACAATCAACCCAAGTGTCACTAGTATTCGTGCTACCATCTGTTGTCTCTTTCTCTTTGTTAAGCTTTCTTAGACTCAGCGTATGTCTTCTTGACATCAATCTCAAGTCCATGCTTGTCACACCACCGTTGGCAGTCGACCAAGCTCTTGAACTGTGGAATTCGATATTGGTTTCCAAGCTTCATCCAGCGAAGAACTTGAAGCATTCCAAAGCACTTGCAGTTCGACATCTTCTTGTAGTTCTGGTGACGCTTCTTTGATTGGACATCATTTCCAAGATGAGTTCTGATCAGGTCATTGAAATCATCACAAACACAGTCAAGCGCATAATACCATGAATTGGTGTCACTAAATGGATTTCCAACCTTCTTCATCAATGCATTGACTTCTCGCTGGGTCTTTGCATTCATGAACTTTGCCAACTTCTTCTCATTGCACTTTTCGCGCCTAATGCGACGAACAACGTATCTCAGAGAGAAGTCATCAATATCTAGATCTCCAGAGATGAACTTCTTGAAATCTAGCTTCTTTCTAGTCTTCTTGTTGTTTCCCATGCAAGCATTGTATCAAACTTCAAGATTCTCGGTCTTCTTAGGATTCATGTCTAGAATTTTCTTGACCGTCATGAGCCTGCCTTCAACATCTTCAAAGGTCACATCATTTGAGTAGATCTCCTTGTAGAGCTCGTATGCCTTCTTGTCATCACCAGAGTCTTCAGCACACAAGGCTAGCTGGTAGATCACTCGCTTCTTGAGATCTGTCATTGTTGGAATTGCATCTTTTGCTGTCTCAAGCTGCATGACTCCAAGATCTCTCTGACCTTTAGCAATGAAGCACTTAGCTAGAAGATAGAGTGCTTCAAGCCGGTCTTTTGGTGACTTCTGAGCTATTTGAAGATGCTTGATTGCTTCATCATAGTACTCATACTTCACCTGAAGACTTCCAAGCTCGTATCTGAGATGCATGTCATTTGGATAGCGCTCAACTCTTGACATCAAGTCATCAAGCTCAAACTGATCTCTCTCAGCTTGAATGGTTGCATAATCTTCATTACACTTCTTGCGCTCTTCAATGATTGCATCGAATGCCGAGAGCTTTGCACCAGAGAGCATCTTGTCTAGCTCTGGATCTGAAGTTCCGGCTGTAGCTTTCTCAAGAACTTTGATTGCCTCCTGAAATCTCTTTGCCTTGAGATAGATTCGAGCAAGAGCTCTTGAGGCATTCATGTCACTTGGATTTGCAGCAAGTCTCTGCAGATACTCCTTTGCAGCTAGATCAACATCATCTCCAACAAGCTGAGCAGCATTCTGCTTGTCAAGTTGGGCCACTTGCTCTGGATTTGCCAGAAGATCTCTTGTTCCACCTTGCTTTCCAGCATTCTGCTCCCAACCGCTCGCAATTGTAAGCTGTGCTTCTGTGTTCTTAAGTAGTTGAAGTATTCGCTGATCAGATGGATTTGATTCAAGAATCTTATTGTAGACAGCTTTTGCTTTGCTCCAGTTCTTAGCTATTGTGTAGTATGTAGCTACTTTCTCAAGCAAAGAACGATTATTTGTGCTAGAGCTGTAGTAAGCAGCTTCAATAGTAAGCGCTGCAGCTTCTGGCAAATTTGCACATTCAGCTGCTTTTACCGCTAAATCAATGTAATCTTGATCAAATGGATTTATTGCTAACAGCTCTTCAGCCTGGCGCATTGCTTCTAGACCATTTCCTGCTGATATGAGCTTCTTTATCTTCATTTGCTTGAAAATTGTCTTGAGCTTCTTCACTTTCAATGACAAAACATTAGGAGTGTTTTTCTTGAATGCAAGAATCTGTGCTGCTCTAAGATTTTTTCTTGCCTCAATTGATTTTGGAGCTAAAGCAAGTGCTTGCTTGAACATTTCTATAGAGAGAAATGCTTTGCCACACTCCAGAGACTGTTTTCCTCTTGTTATGAAATTTTGCACTCTTTGCTCAATGCTAATCATGCTTTTGTCCTCTCAGATTCAGTCAGCATTTCTGGAAGCGTATGATAATGCTGTGAAGCATACATAATCTTACATAGTTGTGGAAGAAGTTTCTCGCTTGGATATCCGCCAGGATAATCACCCTCACATTGTGCAGCAAAACATAATTCTTGATCTATTTTTCTCAAAGTCCATGCCATATCAAGGGCTTTATCTCTCAAACTTTCATAATGCAAAGGCTCTATCTTCTCATCTTCCTTCATGCATTCTTTTTCATCATTGCAAAGCCAAGGAAGATCTTTCTCAAGAAATATCCGAAACTTCAGTTCAATTGCGGTCTGAAGCTCTAGACGAACCCCAAGACTTAGTTCCCAGCCATCAAGAAGCAAGATTGAATCACATTGCTCTCTCTCAGCTACCTGCTGCTCAGCAACCATTGCATCAAAAGCTTCTTTGCTCCTGATAACTTCTTCTTGCTTGAACTTCTTGCAGATTTTCACTGGATTGATGACATTGTAGCCAGCTCTGATAAGTCTAGCAGCAACCTCATTGAACTTGTCGAAGTTGTAATTCTCAAGACCAGTCATAGGTCCTGAGATGAAGATTCCATGTATCTTTGCCTTGTTCTTCTCACCCATAGTATTGAGATTCTACTAGCTTAGCAAATACAGATTGCAACATGGCCAAGCTTCTCATACTTGGCTTTCTTCTTCAACAGAGACTCTAGATAGTTGTCTCTCTTGTTACCCTCCGCATACTTGATGCTCTTGTTGATCTCAGCAAGCTCATTGTCAATGCTAACAACAATGCTTGCTTGTGGATCTAGAGGATAGTACTCAACAAACTCATCTGAAGAGCCAATCACTTGGGTGTCTTCGGTGACTCTTCCTTCAGCTATGAGTCCATCAATCTTGTTCTTCAGCTCTCTGATTGTCATCTCTGCATAGTCCTCTCTGCGGTATTTGTCTTTGGTGAGGCTAGATACCAGAATCTGTAGTTGACAACGTTGGTAGCTTGAAACGAGTAGTTGTTGGTTCCAAACTCGGCATCACTTCTCTTTCTAGCTAGCAGCTCAGAGGAGACTTCATCTGAAGAGTTGATGCAAACCCAACCATTGCTCTTGAGTCTTGCTTCCTCGGCATCTCGTTCTCTCTCAACTTCATTTGCATGCCTAATGGACATGATTGGAAGCATGATCACTCCAATTATCATGCCAACCACCAGTGCTATAAAAGCTAGCAGCATGAGAAGCTCCCAGAGTTCTTTGCAGAAAAGCAAGCGGAAGAATCCACAAACAACTGTCTTGATGCCACTCCAAACAGCTAAGGCTCTCTTCTTAATCTTTGTCCTCAAAAGAGAGTCAACTCTGATTTGCTCATTCCATGTGCTGTCAGATCTGTCCATTTGCTGCACTTCCTCCAACATTTTGCTGCTGTGCACTAGATGATACAGAGCTAGATGCAAGTTGTGAAGGCATATGAGAAGCAGCAAGTGAAGTGTATTTTGACACAAGCTTGTCAATTTCTTCTACAGTCACATCCATGCCCTTCATGACTCTTCTATGAGCTCTTATGCTTCCAATGAAGTATCTGACCCAGAGAATGATAGTCACCATCCACCCGGCATTAGACGCTGCCCAAAAGCATCTTCTCACAACCGAGTCACTAGGAAAGATGAGATCAGCATTGAAGATGGCCTGAAGAAAGCAGAAAATCCACATCCAGAGAATGCACTTGTCCATTCTCTTGCTGCAAAATCTCTCATAGTCTCTGTGGATGTCAACTTTCGAGAAGGATGCTATAATCGGATCAATCATGGTTCTTTTTCTTGACTTCCTCTGTGCAGATCTCAATGAGATCATCTATCCAATGATCACCAAAGTTGACAGAGAGCTTGAAGAGAGGTCCTTCCATTGTAGTTGGATCATTTCCGGCTAAGCTGTTGTAGTATGATTCAAGCCAAGCTTCCAAGCTCTTTGTTAGTTGGACACCTGCAAGATCAAGCTCCAGACGAGCTTTGCTGTAGTCCTTCTCAAGAAGAATGACTTCAAAGAACTTCTTCTTCTGGTCTTCTGACATCACTTGCACCACCATTCAACCAAAGTGTCCTTCATGAACTTGAGATTCACCAAGTCTCTAGATGGCTCTTTGTCAATGTCAACTTCCTTCTCAAGACCAAGTTCAATTGCTTTTCTCTCAAACTCATCAACTTTGAAAGACTCACCAGTCCTCATCCAAAGTTTTCTAGTCTTGAGATCTACATATATGTCTTGATCTCGGTCAATAGTTTCAAAGAATGGAAACTCTCCACACTTCTGATGAAGACTGATATAGTCCTTCTTAGGAAGCTCCTTGAGAAGATGGTACTCGTTGTATGAGCCTTCTTTCCAAGAAGTGGCTTTGAACTCAAGCAGCCGTATTCTTGGTCTCTTGCTAGTCTGCTTCTTTTTTCTAGCCATCACTCTCTGTCACAGAAGGATGAGCAATGCAACTCCAACAGCCGCAGCAATAGCAACACCTACACCAGCTAGAATCAGATTCCTCTTCCTCTTAGCCTTGGCAGCTAGCTCAGCTTCAAGCTTCTTCTCTTTGTGAGTCTTTGGAAGCTCACCCTCAATGAAGTATGAAGTTGAAGCTATGTCCGTTGAGCCACAGCACTCACAGACTTCAACCGGCTTCTTGGAGTCTACAACAACTCCACACCACTTGCACTTGCTGGAATATACCTTTGTTGCCACTGCTGTTCAATCCTCTTGTCTTGTGTCTAATCAATCATACCACATCTCAAGCTTTTGCGGCTGGAGTGGATGTTGGAATGACAGTAGTTGAAGCTGCCTTGTGATGCTCAATGCTGTTCTCTTCGAGTCTCACAACATATGCTGCTGGACTCATGCTGTACACATTGACCTCAGTTGCATCAACCTTGCAGAAGTAAGGAACTGTAGGTCCACCAAGTGTGTCATCAGCTCTGAAAGAAGATATGCACATCACATCATATCCAGGATAGAACTTGTCAAGTCTCTGGAATCCTTTTGCTGGATGCTGGTGAGCAAAGATGAACTTCTTGATCTTTCCAAAGAAGATGTTGTTGTTCAGAGCTTCAAACTCTTGGAATCCAATCTCAGATGTTTTTGAGGCACGATTCAGCAGCTTGTTCTTTGCATCAACCATTCGGCACCAAGCAAAGTCTGTCTCACACTCTTTGCCTTGGACAAAATATGGAACACTGAGAATCTTCTCTTGGATGTCAGATCTTGGAATGCCTCCATGTGTGAGAAGTGCTCCAGATCCTTCAAGGAATGCTGCGGCTGGACATTCATCCATCAAGCGAATCCATGCTCTTCCAATCCAAGTTGCATCTTCAAGACCTTTGTTCAAGTCAATTCTCTCATTCAGCCAGTCACAATAGTCTGCTGGACTCACAGAAGACTTGAACTTCTTTGTCTTCTCATCATAGCTCAAAGCAACATCATGATCGCCCTTAATGATGCCAAGCTTGATCTTGTTGTATCTCTCGAACCGCTTAGGAAGAGCTTTCTGGAGAATTGCAAGCAAGAACACACACTCATGCAAGCATCCATCAGTGTTTCTGTCAAGAATGTCACCAAGAAGATACACGGTCGGCTCAAAGTCATCTTTGTTCTTTGCAAGGTCAAGAATTGTGTCAAGAGTTGCAACAAGAGACTCAAGATCACCATGTGTATCACCAAGCACATACACTGTGCTATTCGGCTTCAAGCTTCCAAAGCATCCGGGTCCATAAGCAAGACATCCACCGGGTGCAGCTGGTCTTACAGCAAGATGAAGTGAACTCAAGTGTGAAGTCTTGTCATCGAGCACCTTCTTTGCAACAGATGCCTCATTAGCTTCAAGCCAAGTGACAAGATTTCCAAACTCAGATGCTCTTCCATACTTCTCGATGGAGCCGATGATTGTGTGTGCTTTGACCATAGATATCCTCTTTGGATCGACAATTGGCTTGAGTGAAGATGCTGTTGAACTAGCCGCAGCAAGACTTGTCTTGGCAACTTTTGAATCATATCCGCTTGCCCAAGTTGATGTACCGGAGTAAGCAGGCTTTGCTGGCTTCTTCTGGTCATCACTTCCAAACAGCCAATCTAGAATCTTTCCCATGTTTCTGTTCTTTCTTCTGTTAGTTAGATGCAGCTGACATCCATGAAAGCTGCTTTTCCTTTAAGCGAAATCTTATCACCAGTGTTGAGCTCAACTTCTGAAGAGATCTCAGCACCATTGACATACACTGGATTCTTGACTCTTGGCCACGGCTTCAAGAACCATTTCTCATCTCTTGTCTTTAGAGAGAACTGGACATCATCCATGAACTTTGAGTCAACACCAACAACCTTGGATGCCAAGGTTTTTCCAAACTGGAGATCAATTGCCGTGGAGAGCTCTCCAGCTTCTCCAACAAGCTTCAGCTTCACTGCTGAGCCAAAGCCACACGCTGGACATCCATTGGAGCCAGGTGGTATCTCAGTTCCACATTGTGTGCAGATGTCAGCCATTTGCTTTCCTCATCAAGCTATCTCAATCTTGAGCTCCATAGCCTTCTTGCCACTAGCTTTGCCTTTAAGAGAGATCACATCTCCACTCTTCAGTGGCATAAACTTCTCATCAAGAATGCTCTCATTCAAGCAAGTGTAGTTTGGTGCCTCAGAGTTAGAGTTGATCTTCCAGATACCTCTTGAGTTGACAGCCAGCTCAAACTGCTTCACACTGTCAGCAAACTTCGCAGAAGAAGTCACACGTCTCAATGTGCTCTGGTCAAGGACAAATCCCATCTTTGTCGAGAAAGATCCAGCATCACCATGGATTGTCAAGATCTTTCCACTTGTAGGTCCAGTTCCACTTGCAAGCTTTGTTGCATCATAGTGAGGCCTTGTGGATCTCTTTGCATGCACTGGCTTTGCAATTGTTGCTACTGGCTCTGCTTTTGTTGGAAGCTTTGCATGACCAGAAGTCTTTGGCTTTCCAAGCTCTTTGCACATAGCCATAAGCTCCAAGTGGATTGCTTCCATTGTTGGACGTTTCTTAGGATCAGGCTCAAGTGCATTGAGAAGAAGAGATTTCAATGATTCTGGAACTTCCCCTTCAAAAGGAACCGGAAGAGTCTTGAAGTCATGTCGACCCTCAAGAATTGCTTTGTTCAAGTCCTCACTCTCAAGAACTGAAGCAAATGGATGTCTTCCAGCAAGAACTTGGAACATGATGATAGAAGCAGTGAACACATCAGATGCTTCAAGTGGAGCTTCATCTCTAAGATGCTCTGGAGAAGTGTAGCCTGGAGTTCCAACATAGCCCTGCTTTCCATGCCAAGGAGCTTTCTTGTCTGAGAGAATTGACCAGTCCATGTCAATGAGAAGTGGCCGATACTTGATAGCAATC
>Ga0247610_10005375_pt1 | contig 13498 bp, 16 predicted proteins | sample 174DNAGHGhighgp2_FD_193483 | JGI IMG/M metagenome (GOLD analysis project Ga0247610, IMG submission 193483) | Sheep rumen microbial communities from Palmerston North, Manawatu-Wanganui, New Zealand - 1742 DNA GHGhigh gp2 | ecosystem: Host-associated > Mammals > Digestive system > Stomach > Rumen...
CTAACTAAGAAGATCAGCTCAATGACAACAGCAGAGCTAACAGCTTTTGTAAGCGTTGTATTGGCAGATTATTATAACAATAATAACAAGACGCAAGCGCCTAATTTATTCATAGTACCTACTGACGATTTCTTAGGTTTAACAGCACCTGCGAGCGATTATCAACCACAATACAGCAGATTACAACTATTAGAGGACGCATTTAAATCAGCTGTAGCAAGGTTCGGAGTGAACGACTTTAAAATTTTACCTCTAGCATACCTAAACAAAACAGAGATGAATTCTTTTACAGGCGTTAATAAGTACAGATACGTTTTAACTAATAACAACCCAGACACTTATTATGCACCGATCCCTGTAGAGTTTACTATGACACAATTCGGAACTAGAGATAACTTTAACTTCGAGAACGTAGCATACGGACAGGTTGCAGGAACAGTAATTCTAAGACCTCAAGAGGTTCTATATTTTGATTTCGCATAAATAGGAGGCTTTTATGTTAATTCAAAATATAAGTAAAAGAAGCTTTATTCTGGCAATAAATAACGAACCTACTAAAGTCGAAGCAGGAACAATCATCGATGCAACGGACGACCTAGCGAAAGATTTACTAGAAAACTACAATGGGGAGTGGGTAAAAATTGAATTGCCGAAAACAGTAAATAGACAAACAGAAGAAAAAATAGTAGAATCTAAAAGCGATAAGAAGAAAAAATAGTTTTTCTATCCTTATCTTCTTTTGTTTTGAAGCCTCGATAATAAACACGTTGTCGGGGCTTTTTTTTTAATAGGGATAAATATGGGATATTCAAAAAACCTAGACGCTGACGATTTTAAAACATACTTTGATAAAGCGTTTACATACGCACCAGAAACCGATCCGAACAATACACAATACGTAAGAGATAAAGATATACTAAACGCATACTCACAAGCAGATTTATTATTTAACGAGGGGCTATTTGGAGACGACGACGAAAAAAAGCTAGCCTTTCTTTTTCTAACGGCGCACTATTTGTGCATGGATACACAGATGGACAACGCAGGATTAAACAGTACTGGGCAATTTAGCATGACTAGTAAGAGCGTAGGAAACGTATCTGCAAGCTATGCAATCCCCGAAGTCTATCAAAACGATCCTACGCTAAACTACTTATCGCAAACGCAATTCGGATGTAAATATTTGAGTATAATAATTCCAAGAGCTATCGGACGAGTAGCTATAGTAAGGGGGACAACTACGGATGAGTAACGGAATCTCGCTAAAATTTAAAGGGGAAATAAATAATATATTTAGACGCCTAAGCAAGACAGGATATATACAGGTCGGGATAATTGGTAAAAAGAAAACCAAAAAAAAAGAAGTAACAGTAGCATACTACGGAAGCATTCACGAATTCGGAGACCCTAAGCAAGGAATACCGATGCGAAGCTTCCTACGACATCCTATATTAGTTTTTTATCCTCGCTACATAAGAAAAAACATACTAGGAATAATTAAAAACATAGAAGCAGGAAAACAAGAGCAAGTATTACATAAACTAGGAACACAGGCACGAACAATCGTTCTAAACGCATTTAAAACTAGAGGCGTTTACGGAGAGTGGAAACCGAACTCACCTGCGACAATAGCAAAAAAGAAGTCGTCCGCACCGTTAATAGATATAGGAAATTTAAGGCAGTCTATAGACTATAAAATAAATTTAAGAAACATAAAGGAAAGATAAAATGAATAGACCTAACGTAGCAGATGTACTGCAAGGATGGATGCAAAAGCTAAACGCTAAAAAGATAACAGCGGAAATAATAAACGGAGACGCAGTAGAAGCAGAGACACCTGTAACATTTAACGGAATGGTTCAAGTGCAGAGTCCATATCAAATCAGCCTCCACCAAGAGGGAGAGCGAAGCTGGAACTGGACAGACATCTATTGCGACTACGCAGATTTCGACCTAGACGACGTCTTTATTTTAAACGGCAAAAACTACCGAGTGATGAAAAAAGACAACTGGGAAGAATTCGGATACGGCTACTATAAATACGAATGCGTGAGGGATTATGAGTAACGAAGACCAATTAGAATTAATACAGCAACTAAGAAACGGCATAAAAAACTATTTAGATTTAGACGACGACCACTGCTACATTTATAATAACAAGTGGAAAGAGATAAACGACAAAGGTCTATACGTAGTCGTCGGAATTGATAGTGAAGAGATACTAGCAAATAACTTAAAATACACACGAACAGAAAGTAGTCTACTTTCGCATTCAAGTGTAATAATAGAAACAAATTTTTTTATAGACTTCTTCTCCTACAATATAGAAGCTAGACGTCGTAGGTACGAGGTGCTAAGCTATTTATCAAGCGATGATTGCGAATTCTACCAAGAGCAAAGAGCGTACAGAGTATATAGAATTCCTACAGCATTTAGAGATTTATCTACGGAAGAGGGAAGTAAAATACTAAATCGCTTTAGAATAGATTTTAAGGTTCATCATAGTACACAATTCACTAAAGAATCGCCGTACTACGATAAACTGGGAGGCAAAAAAGTTTATTTTAATAATTAAAAGGAAAATAGAATGGCAGAGATAAATATAAATAACATTATTCAGATTTCGATATCTGCGCCAAGTATCGGAGCAAAGCAAGTGAATCTAAGTACGATCGCACTATTCACGGACGAACAAAGCGAAACCGTAGTGGATTACGCAGTATATAAATCTGCGACAGGCATTGCTAACGACTTCGGAGTGGATAGCAATATATACAAACAGGCAGTAGCTATTTTTTCACAAAGTCCAAGCATCCTAACTAATAACGGATACGTTGTAGCAATTCCTATGCTTCCTAGCGTTGTAATTGATGCGACAAGCGGATATGGAATAACACAAGATATAAATTTACAAAATTTCCGAGAAGTAACAAACGGCTCGATTAAAATAGGAGTAAACGGAGATCAAGAAGTAGCACTAACAGGTTTAAACTTCACACCTTGCAAGACTACCGAAGCAATAGCGGGCGTTTTTAACAGCGCAATCGCAAACACAGCAACAGCAGGAACAGCTACTACGGAAGCGATAGTAATTGAAGATCTAGCAGTAGTAACAGATGGATGTTTTACAATTGCTATTAACGGAGAAACTGCTACAGAAGTAACAGATCTAGACTTCTCAGAGGCAACTACACTGGATGACATAGCAAGCGTTATAAACGCTAATTTAAGCGGAGCTACATGCGCATCAAACGGAACAGTATTAGTTTTTAGAAGTAATACTAAAGGTGCAGACTCTAGCGTCGAGCTATCAGCAGGAAGCACAGGAACTAGCATCTATACAGAATTCGGAACGATAGCAGAGGTACAGGGAACATCAGCAATCGGATGCACCTGCGAAGTCTACAATTTAAACCAACTAAAATTTATAAGTACAGCAACTGGAGCAACATCTAGCGTTTTACTAAGCAGTGATACAACAGGTGAAGATCTAAGTATTCCTTCATATCTAGGAACTCTAGCATACATACAGGGGCAAGCTTCATATACAGGAAGAGAAAGACTAATAGACGCAATAATAAGAACAAGAGCGGAGCTATACTACCACTGCATCATCCCATGTTTGACACTAAGCGACGACGAAATCGAGACAGCAAGCGACTACGTACAAACAGAAACGATGATGATGGCAATTGCTAATAACGACTTGACCTGTTGCGACGACGGTAACCTATTTTCTAGGATTTGTAACAAGAGCAACCATAAAACAAGGTGCTTTGCTTATTTTGCAGACGATATACAAAAAGCTAGAAACATGGCAAGCGCATACATGGGACGAGGTCTATGCGTTAATTTCGAGGGAAGCGGGACAACGCTATCTATGCAATTAAAAGCACTAGCGACAATCGAACCCGATCCGAACGTTACGGAGACTTTATACCAAAAAGCCAAGAGAGTCGGTGCGGATTTATACTGTTCTATATACGGAGTTAATAGCGTAGTAAGTAACGGACAAAATGAATTCTTTGATAACGTATATAACGACAACTGGCTATACGTTGCGTTACAAGTAGCAGGATTTAATGCCTTACGCTACGCTAATACTAAAATTCCGCAAACTAATATAGGAATAGACGCATTAGTAACAGCATACAGACAAGTACTGGAACAAGGAGTAAGAAACGGAGCATTCTCAGCGGGAGAATGGACGCTAACCTTCCCATTTGGAGATCCCGAACTCTTCGCTCAAAACATTAGAAGCTTCGGTTACTATTTGTATCCAGAACCACTAGCAGAGCAAAGCCAACAGGCAAGAGACAGCAGAGAAGCACCATTAATCTCAATAGCAGTAAAGAGAGCAGGCGCAGTACATACATCGGCTGTAATAGTTTACATTAACAACTAGTTTTATAAAGGAGTAAAAAATGGCTAATAACTACACTGATACATTTGTCGGAGAGGATACGCTAATAATAAACAGCCGTGTACTTTCTAACTTTGGATACGGAACGGTTGTCGAGATTTCATGCCCGAACGCAATCGCTGGAGTTGATATAGGTAAGGGAGGAAACGCAGTATTCTCATTACAAGAGAACGGAAGACAAGCGGACGTTAAAGTAACGGTAATCAAGGGCTCGCCCGATGATATATTTTTAAACGCACTAAACGAAAGCTTTAAATCTAACTTTGAATCTAAAGTAGCAATTACTGGTTCTTTTATTTCAAAGGTTGGAGATGGTAAAGGAAAGGTACTAACTACAGCGTGGGATTTAAACGGCGGAATTCCTACGACACCACCTAGCGACAAATACGACGTAGGAGGAGACCGTACGCAAGTATTGATGGAATACCATTATACGTTCGCTAGAGGAACTAGAATTTTAAGTTAAAACGGATAAAAACAAGTGACCATTGTTTTTTAAAGGCAAGCGAAATAAACATAGGTTTATGCTTGCCTTTTTTTTTTATTTTATGTTATAACGAAAAAAACGAATTTTTAAAGGAGATAAGATGGATAAAGAGATAACATTAAAAAGCGGAAATAAGCTTAGCTTCCAATACGCAGAGTTTGAAACTGAGCAAGATTTATATACAATCATCTCGCAGGAATTAGAAGCTAAAAATATAAACATAAAAGACGGAAGCGACGGCGTTATGGTGTCAATAATAAAAGCACTAGGAGCAATAATGGGCTCAAAAGCAGTAACGGAGCAATTCTGGAAATGCGCTAATACTTGTCTATACAACGGAGAACGAATAACACCTGCAATCTTCCAAAACATAGAAGCTAGAAAAGATTTTATGGAGATTAAATACCACGTACTTTTTAACAACGTAGCCATTTTTTTTTCAAATCTCCTTTCAAAGTTAAAAAATATAGAAATCCCAGAGAACGAGGGACTACAAGCGATTATGCAATCCCTAGTGTCGAAATAGACAACTACGCAGAATTTATACTATACAAAGTAGCAGAAACAGGTTACTGTGGATCTGTAAACGAAGTACTAAAAACTAGAGGCGATAGAGTAATAAGAGCTTTACAGTTTGCAGGTTTTGTATCAGAATATCAAGCAGAGTTTTATAAACTAAATTTAAAAGACGAACAGTAAAATGGCATCGACAGTAATACAAGATTTTTTAATAGCGATCGGAATTGACGTCGATCAGACCAAGCTACAAAAGGTCATCGATAAATTCGGAGATTTTAAGGACACCCTGGCAACATTAGCAACTGGAACAGGGCTCGGATTAGTATTACAACAGATAAACAAAGTAACACAAAGCATTGTCGAAGCAACACAAGCAACAGCAGACTGGGCAACAGATCTCGACAGAACAGCACGTAAAAGCGGAATAAACGCAGACGTATTACAAAGACTAAGAATCCTAGAAAAAGAACGAAATCTAAGCGAGGGGACTACAGAATCAGCCCTCCAGAGCATCTATGAGAAACAAGTAAGAGCAAGGACTGGTCAAGGATACGACGAGGGCTTCTTAAGAGCGGGAGTCGGACTAGGAGGAAGTCCTACCGAAGTCCTACAAAGACTAATAGACATGACCAGAGGAAAGAGCGAGGCGTATAAACAATACATAGCGCAGATGACTGGAATCGACAGGGATCTATTTGAATTACAAGGCGCAGATATAAGCAAAATAGAATCGTTTAAATTAGTAAACGACGAAGACAAACAGAAACTAAAAGACATAAATAAAGAATTCGGAAAGCTAGGAACAGGGCTCGAGGCATTAAAACAAAAAGCAATAATAGCAATGCTTCCGTTAGTACAAAAGCTATTAGATATAGCTAATACGTATCTCGCAGACATACTAAAAAAGATAGACGAGATGCGCAAAGACGAAGAGCTAATGAAAAAAATAAACGCAATACTAACGAACGCAAAAACAATACTTGTAACTATAGGAGCGGTAGTAATACCAGTAATAATTAAATCGCTATTTATTGTAGGAAAATTCCTTTTAACAGGAATTCTCTCCCCACTTGGGCAAATACTAAAATTAGTATTCGCAATAGGGAAAGCAGGCGCAATAATGTCATGGTTTAGCATCTTCGGTAAAAGCAAAGACGTAATGAATCCGAAAAATATATCACTATTTGCAAAAGCGTTTAGAGGATTAGGATTAGTAATAAACGGAGTAGCTAAAGGATTTTTAAAACTAACAGCTTCCATACTAACAAGCCCGATAACTTGGTTAGTAGCAGGCGTATCAGCACTAGCAGTAATACTAGGAGATTTAATAAACGTAGCATTAGGAGGAGAAGCTACAATAACAAGATGGCTAGAAGACACTGTAGGTAAAAGATTTCCAAGTATAGGAAAAGGAATAAAATGGCTACGAGAAAATATAGAGGGATTTTTTGAGAGCGCTAAAGAGTTTTTTACAGGAATATACGAACTTTGCGGAGGGCTAAAAGATTTAGTACTACAAATACTAGGAATACTATGGGAAAAGTTTAAAAGCTATATAAGCGACTCGGTGGATTACATAGTACAAAAATACAACGCAGTGAAAGGAATTCTAAAGAAGCTAAATCCATTTAGCTCGGACGAAGAGAAAGAAGTAATGGACAAAAAGATCGCAGAGCTAGAAGCAAAAGCAAAAGCACAAAAAGCAATAGAAGACCAAAAGCGATTTAAAGACATACAGCCAATGGTTGCTCAACTAATGAATCCATCCGTTCAAACATACACAACACCACAAAGAACAACAGAACAGAATTTAACGATAAACAATACTAATAATTTTGAGTTTGATAACATGGATGACCCTGCACAAGTAGCAACGCAGATTAAAGAACAGATGTACGGAAGAGGACTAACGAGCGATATAAACAAGGCAAGTATTGTATTAGCTAACGGAGGACGATGAAATGGCACAAGACAATTCAGTATGGAACAGTATAAAAGAAGCTATTAACATCCCTCTGATGTCCGACGTCGGAAAAACAGTAACAGTAACCTCACAGTCCGCAGGGATTGGAGGATACGAGCTAACAATAAGAACAGACGAAAGTATTAAGCTAGAAAATTCAATAACAGACTACTACGCAGAGGACAACTCCAGTTTACAAGATAACATAGCGTTAAAACCGATCACGTTTACGATTAACGGAATCGTCGGAGAAAAATATATGGACGTAAAGGAAGCCACGACGTGGAGCGAAACCATTACGAACGCACTATCTCCAGTACTACAATTCCTACCGAACTGTACTTCTTTTGTTTTACAGAGCATAACAGTTGCGGAGGCAATAGCAGGCGCAATACGAAGCGGACTGCAAGAGACAAGTAATTTTATAAATTCGTTGATGGGCGCACCAAGTAACGCATCTCTAAGCAACCAAGAGCAAGCGTTCCTATTTTTTTATAGCGCATATAAATCTAGAGAACTGATGGAGGTTAGCCTACCATACGCAACGCTAAACAACTGCGCAATAACATCCGTCGAAATAACACAGCCCGCAAGCACTAGAATGCTGTCTAATATACAAATATCTTTTAAGCAGATGAACTTTGCGTCGACTAGAAGTGGAGTCGGTACAGGAACAACAGGAAGACGCAAAACACAAGCAGGATCAACACCTCCTACAAACCTTAGTAACGTGGGAGCGTCTAGCGGTAATAATACTAATATAGCTAATCTAGGAGCAAGGGCGATCGAATAATGAATAAACTACAAAACCTTACAGCGGAAACAAGACAGAATAAATCCTACGAATTCGACGGGAAAACAATAAATGTAATATTATACTATTCCGAAGTAAATATAGGCTGGTATATAACGATAAAAGAGGGAAAATTTGAATTACTAAACGCAAGACTAACCTGCAATAAGAATTTTTTAAACGATTTCCGACGAAAACTAAAATGGGGACTAAAAGTAACAAGTAGAGACGGAATAGACCCTTATAACGTAACAGATTTTGTAACAGATAGAATCGAGCTATTCTTTATGAATAAAGACGAAGTCGATTACGTAACAAACATAACGTATAGATATAATTCGGAGCTACTAATACATGCTTAAAGCGTTTCCTTGCTATCAAATAAAAGCACAAGGCGCAAACGGTAATATAACGACCGTAGAGTTGCCATTTACTAGCGAGATTTCAATACGCAGAGAAATACAAAGAGCTCCTGCGGAAGCGGACGTAACGATATATAATCTAAATATGAATAGCAGAGAAAATCTATACTTTGATAGATACAACTTCGCAGGCTACCGAACGTTCGAAATATATCTAGGATACGGAGGACAACTGACCCTCTGCTTCAAAGGTAACATAATGGAGTGCTACAGCGTAAGAAAGGGCGTAAACTTTGAGACGCATATAAACGCATGGGATGGCGGAGCATACTACGTTAGCGGTTGGAATTCGAGAACATATAACAACAGCTCCCCAACGGCACAAATAAAAGCATTACAAGGAGAGGTCGCAGAAAGTAAAGTCGAAATAGGTAAAGTTTCCACACTTGTCGAAGACGACGCTAACGAAATTTTAAGACCGCAGTGTTACTACGGACGAACGACAGACAATATACAGAATATAGTCGGAGACCAGTACGACACTTTCGTCGAGAACGAAAAGCTATACGTAATGAGAAAAGACGAAGCAAAGAACGGAGCAGTAACATTAATTAGCGCAGAAACAGGATTAATAGAAACACCACGCAAACAGGAATATACACTAGAAGTAACTATGATGCTCGAACCACGTCTACAGATTGGCCAACTAGCAGAACTAAAAAGCATAACAGCTCCAAGATTTAACGGCACATATAAAATTATCGGAGTTGACCATAATGCGACGATAAGTGAAAATGAAAGCAATCAGAACAAAACAAAAGTAGTACTACTATACAACGCTGGAGGATTTAAAAACTTTTAAATGAAAAACTACACAACGCCAGATTTAAACAGCCTACTACAAATACTAAAAAACGACGTTATGGCTTCGCTAAGAACTATGACAATTGGCCGAGTAATAGATTTCGACCACCAAAAAAGAACCATAACAGCAGAGATCTGTATTTATCCTACTTCAGTACAATTAAATCCCGAAATAAGTAACAGAGGGGAATTAGAATATCCGACCCTATACGAAGTGCCAGTATTAGACTGCGAATATTTCCAACCGCCCATTCATGCAGACGACTACTGCCTTCTTATTTTTGCAGAACGTAACATAGACAACTGGCTAGTGGAAGACGACGGATACTCAGAACCAAGAGACAAACGTATGCATTCAATAGCGGACGCTTTCGCTTGGTTTGGTATAGGTAACTATCTAAATTCTACATTTATAAAACCAGATGGCTATGAGCCACCTCACGATTTGCCAGAGATCTGCGATTGCCCTATTCCAAAATACGGATATCAACCCGACCTCGCAAGAGTAAGATACGATGTAGGGGAAATAAATCTAGGATACGAACCAGTAATGAACGGCGGAGTAACAATAGTCGCTAGAGATTATACAAACGTAAATATGTACGCAGAGGGCTCAGACGGCAATCCCTACGCAGGAAATATAAATTTATTTCCAACGAACAGTGTAAATATAAATAACGACCAAGTGCAAATTATAATTCACGGAGACAGCGACGACGTCTTAGACCCAGATAACATAACAAGCGGAGTCGACAATCCTCCAATCGATCCAAACGGCGGAGGTAAAATTACAATTTTTAATCAAAAATCGCATAAGACAATAACACAGGAAGATCCCGACGTTCCAGAACCTAACAACTGGTGGCTCGGTAAAGAAGTATATACAAGCGACATGTACAGAGCGATGGCACAGTGTAAGGCTTGCCTAAGCGAAGCATCAAAATTACTAGCAGGATTAGGAGCAGATACGCACGATTTAGATGGAGCAATAACAGAATTTAAGACAAGATATAAAAATCTATTCGCTCCTGCTGACCCAATGGCTGAGGAGGAGAACGTATGACAGATACAACAGTAAGAGCAATTTACGATCAAGATATACTAAAAGTAGTGGACGGAGTAACAATAGTGGACTGCGAAGCAGGAGACTGGATGTTCGGAATTGGAATACAAGCGTACAAAACAAAAGTACAAATGGTCGCACAAAGAATAGCGACACATATACGAAGCTGGTATAATGACTGCTTCTTTGACTACGAATTCGGAATAGCATGGCGGGAACTACTAGGCCATTACAACACGCAAAAACCAACAGCACTCGCCGTAAGAGGAATGATTAACAAGATACCAGAGGTAACTAAAATAAACGATTTAAGTTTAATTTTAGACGAAGACAGACGGCTGAGTTTATACTATTCTGTAGATACAATATACGGCGTCGTTGAACAAAAAGTAAATTTATTATTATAGGAGACAAAAGAGAATGCCTAACCAGATAACAGCAACAGGAATCGAAATAGAAAGCTTGGATGAAATAATAGAAAAAATAAAACAAGGATTTTATAATATCTACGGAGATGGCGTAACGTTTGAAAGCGACAGTCCAGACGGACAATTAATAAACATATTTGCGCAAGCAAAAAGAGATATACTGGAATACGCAGTGAATATATATAACAGTTTCGACCCAGATCAAGCTGTAGGAGTAACACTAAACGAAAGGTGCGCATATAACGGAGTAATAAGGAAGTCTGCTACATATACAATTATTCCGATTGCGGTAACTACAAAACCAAATACAGTCGTAACACTAACAGGACTAGACAAAGCACAAGTAGAAGCAAACGCATTTACAGTGTCCGATACAATAGGCAACTCTTTTTATTTGATAGAAACACGAACAATTGTAACAAGCGACACGGAACAAACTAATATATTAAGCTTCAGAGCAGTGAATCTGGGACACGTTGACGTCGCTATAAATACAGTAAAAGCGATTGTAACACCAATAACAGGCGTAAAGAGCGTAAACAATCCTTACGCAGAGATTATCATAGGAGAAGACGAAGAAAGCGACGAGGAACTAAGAACACGAAGAGCAAAAGCAGTCGGATATACAATAGCAGGATCAAGAGAAGTAATACAAGCAAGCCTAAGAGATTTAAAAGACGTTCACGAAGTAGAGGTATACGAAAATAAAGGAGCTACTACAGATGAGGACGGAATACCAAGCCATTCGATATGGGTAATAATTGACGGAGGAGACGATGATAAAATAGCATCTTGCATCTTCCTAAGACTAAACGACGGATGCGGAATGAAAGGAACAGAGGTGGTAAACGTAGAAACAGTGTACGGAAATAGCCAAGAGATCAGATTTGACAGACCAATCGACGAAGACCTTTATATTCGATTTGAAATACAAAAAGAATATACAAGCTATACATACGACCCAGAACAACTAATAGCAGACTTTGTCGACAAATATAAACTAGGAATAAATCAAATGGCTACTACTACGGATATTAACTACTATCTAAAAGAAGTGGACGCAAACCTAATTTATACGGATATCCAAGTAAGCAAAGACGGAAGCACGTGGAGCGACGCATACCAAGCTCCGACAACTAAACAGGAAAGGTTCGTTATTAACGGCGGATTAGACAATAATTACATCACGATCACAGAGCCTATATATTTAAAATTTACCTATACAGTAACAACTCCTCATGCTTTTGATATAGACGAAATAATACAAGATTTAATAGACGGACTAGTAATAAATAAAGGAGAAGCATTAAAAGTTAGCGATATAACATCTGAGTTAACTACAATTGATAGTCAACTAAGCTATTCGACTGTAGAGATTAGCGTCGATGGCGCAGTCTGGGTAAATACACAGATAAACGCACAATCTAGACAACATAGGTTAGTACTTTCTGCGGAACGTACAATAGCAACAGAGGCAATGTAAGATGAATAAAGACGAACTAATAAAATACTACCAAAATCTGCTTATAATCCAGTACCACAACAAGCCAAAAGCTAAGGCAGTAATAGGTTTACTAGTTGGAGAACTAATAGAAGCGTGGGAAATGCTAAACAAAGTACGAGACTGCTTTAACTTGGATGAAGCTATCGGAATACAGCTAGACATATTGGCCAAATACTACGGTATAGGTAGAAACTGGGCTGGTATTGATTTCGATAATAAATACTTTGATTTCCAATATACCGATGAGAACCATACAAGGCCAGACGATCCTGTTCCATATAGAGATGGATTAAGCTATCAAACTTTGACTAATAGGGGGGAGGGATACTATCAAACGTTACTAGGAAAAGCAAAAGCGAGCTATACGATGACAGATTACGAACTACGTAATTTTATAAAGCTACGAATGATCGCACTAGCTAACGAGAAAATAACGTACGAATATTTATACAACGAAATGTTCCGTCTCTTCGGATTACTAATAATACCGATAGCAAATGACGACATGACGCTAGAATATTATTTCGACCCGACGCTTTCACATTTGGCAGGCGTAGTAAACGTATATAAACACTTACTGCCCGCACCTGCAGGTGTAGGATTAAAAATATATAACACACTACCAAGCGACGAAAAGCTATTTACATTTAAAACCTTGACGATTAACGGAGGGAATAATTATAATAGATTTCAAATAGGCATGGGATCAAAGAATAGACCATACGTAGGAAAATGGAGGGTAAATCCTAATACAGTAATTAATTAATTGAAAGGGGAAAAAGGTGGCAAAATTAGATAGAAAAACGCAAAAAATACTAGGAGCAACAAGCCCTGCAAGCGAAATAACAGCATTCGGAAGCACAAGCGATGCGACGCCTACATTTACAAAAGACCCAGACGAGATCCAGACGGTAGCATTTGAAGAGGGATGGTTTGAAGAGACCGACAACGGAAACCAAAGACCATTCGCAGAGGATAGAAACGCCGTAGATTACCTAGTAACAAGACAACTAGCTTATATTTTACAAGCAGGAATTCCAGAGTGGGATGCGGGTACGGATTACCACTTAAACGGATTAGTACGACTAGCCA
>Ga0247610_10005377_pt1 | contig 13494 bp, 9 predicted proteins | sample 174DNAGHGhighgp2_FD_193483 | JGI IMG/M metagenome (GOLD analysis project Ga0247610, IMG submission 193483) | Sheep rumen microbial communities from Palmerston North, Manawatu-Wanganui, New Zealand - 1742 DNA GHGhigh gp2 | ecosystem: Host-associated > Mammals > Digestive system > Stomach > Rumen ...
AGTTTAAAAGGGAGCTTCACAGCGACCTCCTGTTATCCACAGCTGAAAACTTTCTTTTACCAATAACTAAAAACCTAAAACTATAAATATTACTACTAACCTAAAACAATCTATTAACCTTTTGACGCTGCAAAATTACAACGAAATTTCGTTTTTTGCAAGAAAAGTGATGTATTAAGTGTAATAATACCCCTTTATTCTTGACATAAATCAAGCGATTGTGTGCGAAAACACTAAATATATATACCATTTTCTTGTTTTTTTTGCAAACTTAATGTATCTTTGCACCATCATTTATAAATAATGTATAGTAAGATGAAAAAACTATTGATTGTGGCGATTATTCTGCTCCTATTGGTGCTGATGACGCAGATGGTGCCCGACAAACAGGCTCACAAGGAGGCCATGATGGAAGCGATTACGGAATTCGTTGACGAAGAAGTAGACGAGCGTGGCTTTGGCGACAATGTGCTGACGAATCTCGGCAAGGGTGTGGTGCTGAAAACAGTTGAGACAGCTCTTAACTCGAAGTTGAAGGTGGACAATTACTTTATCCTGAATACGACACACGTTCGTCTGAAGGGTAAGGATCAGATTCTGTCGCTGGGTATGTTCGGACACGTGTTTACCTTCGATAAGAAGATGTTGCGTGAGAAACTCGAGGAGGCTACGAAGGTGAAGGAGGAGGCTGCCAGTGAGAAGGAAGCCGCCAAGCAGAGTGCCAAGGAGCTGAAGAAGTTGCAGAAGGAGCAGAAGAAGCGTGAGAAGGAACTCGAAAAAGAGCAGAAGCGCAAGGCCAAGGAATTGGAAAAAGAACAGAAACGTAAGGAGAAGGAACTTAAGAAAGAGCAGAAACGCAAGGAGAAAGAGGCCAAGCGTCTGGCCAAGGAGAAGGCTGCATGAGGGTTCTGATAGTCAATACGAGTGAACGGACGGGAGGAGCTGCCGTAGCTGCCAGTCGTCTGATGAAGGCGCTCAACAACAATGGAGTGAAGGCGAAGATGTTGGTGCGTGACAAGGAGAGCGACAGTCTCACTGTCGTCGGACTCCCCAAATCGCCCATGCTCCATTGGTATTTCCTCTGGGAACGGCTCGTTATTTTCTGCCGTCTGCACTTCTCCCGTAAACATCTTTTCGAGATCGATATCGCCAATACGGGTTCTGACATCACTAAACTGCGTGAGTTCCAGGAGGCGGATGTGATTCATCTGCATTGGATCAATCAGGGTATGCTCTCACTGAACGGTATCTGCAAGATCCTGAGAAGTGGGAAGCCTGTGGTTTGGACGATGCACGATATCTGGCCGGCTACTGGCATCTGTCATTTGACGCTTGGCTGTCATTATTTTGTGAACCGTTGTGCTAATTGTAAATACTTGCCTGGTGGTGGGGGTAGCAACGATCTAGCGTCGCGCATCTGGCAGAAGAAACAGCAGATGCAGGTCGATGAGAATATCTATTATGTGGCTTGTAGCCGATGGCTGGAGTCGGAGGCGAAGACGAGTGCACTGCTCAAAGGTCAGAAGATTACGAGTATTCCCAATCCCATCGACACGCATATCTATAAGAAAGGTAGTAAAGAAGAGGCCCGTCAGCGACTGGGTCTGCCTCTCGATAAGAAACTGATTCTCTTTGCCTCGCAACGGGTGACGAATGAGAATAAGGGGATGTCGTATCTCGTTGAGGCCTGTAAGAGTTTAGGTGGACAATATGAAGTGATGATCCTTGGAGGTCATGCGGAAGAGGTCGTTGAACAATTGCCGATGAAGGCGTATCCCCTGGGTTATGTCAATGAGGAGCAACGGATTGTCGATGTCTATAATGCGGCTGATGTGTTTGTCTTGCCGTCGCTTTCAGAGAATCTCCCCAATACCATCATGGAGGCAATGGCCTGTGGTGTGCCTTGTGTGGCCTTTAAGGTGGGTGGCATCCCTGAGGAGATCGATCATCTGAAAAACGGCTATGTGGCAGTCTATCGCGATGCGGAAGATCTGGCCAAGGGTATCGCGTGGGTGTTGGAGGAGGCCGACTACGAATCCCTCAGCCAGCAGGCTGTGCATAAGGTAATGCAATGTTATTCGCAGCGGAGTGTGGCCGTGAAATATCTCGAAGTCTATCAACAGGCGATGGCCTTTAAGCATTACGGATTATGATCAAGATTACCTACGTTACCATCACCTATCAGGCTGCGAAGGTTTTGCAGCGTACGCTCGACAGTGTGCTCACACAGGACTATCCTGAGATCACACATTTGATTATCGACGGTGCTTCGACAGATGGGACTATCGAGATGGTGAACGCTTATATCGAACGCTCGAACGCTGCAGAAAACGGTCATAAGGTCATGTTGATGTCGGAGCCAGATAAGGGTATCTATGATGCGATGAACAAAGGTCTGCGCTCTTTGGATGGTGATTATGTCTGTTTCCTCAATGCCGGCGATTTTCTCCCGTCTCCCGATATCGCCTCAACTATCAACTCTCAACTCTCAATTTTCAACTCTCAACTCCCTGCCGTGCTCTATGGTGATACGGATATCGTCGATGGCGAGGGGCGCTTCCTGCATCATCGCCGTCTCGCTCCTCCAGAAAATCTCACTTGGAAATCCTTCCGTCACGGTATGCTTGTCTGTCATCAGGCGTTCTATGCCCGTACCGATTTTGCTATCGCCACACCTTATAATCAGAAATACCGTTACTCAGCCGATGTTGATTGGTGCATCCGTATCATGAAGGCTGCGGCCAAGGAGAATGTGCCGTTGCAGAATCTGCATAGGGTGGTGGCCAACTATACGCAGGAGGGAGAAACAACACTCCACCACCGTGAGTCGCTCATCGAACGCTACAAGGTGATGGAGAGTCATTACGGACGCATCAGCACTTTCTTGATGCACTGCTGGTTTGTTGTCCGCTCCGTCTTTAAAAAGAGTAACTAATTATTTAAGTATGTATTTCTTCCCGTTCATGATGTAGACACCCTTCGGCAGGTTGTCCACAATGCCATTCGTGCGTACCAGTCGTCCGTCGAGGGTATAGATCTTTCCATCAATGTCGTTGGCGGAGTTGATGGCATGGATACTTGTAGGAGAAATCGTCTTTACGAGTCCTTTTTCATTGTAATAGCCACCATTTTGGAATTTCAGATCCGCAGTCTGTGGAGAACCATGATTGCTAAAGATGATCATGCCTGGCTGAGTCAAAGAAGTGTTACTCTCCTTGGTACCGTCCCAGGTCCATTTCCACACTTTGTTACCATTCTCGGCAACACCCAGCAAGGTGCAAGCCACACCTGGCCAACCTCCATTGGCAGAGGTGAAGTTCTCATCAGGAGATTTATGCCATGCCCAGCAGTAGATCTTTTTAGTCCAGCTATCGGGTGCTTCGAAGAATGCGCAGACCTCACCTTCATTCACTGTGCAGACAGCTGCCGGCAGTTGTTCTTCTGCCTTATATGTAAATGTACGTGTGATGATGCCACTGACAGCAGAACCGATGAGCAGTCCCACCTTCAGCGTCACATCCTTTTCACCTTCTATCTTGATGCTGCTACCGCTGGCGACCTGAGTGCCGTTGGTGGCAGAAGGCTCAGTGCCGTCTAAGGTGTAAACGACTTTGGCATCAGTAGTCTTCGATACGGCTGTCAGTGTCACATCAAAAGCCTCCATAAAGTCACCGCTGCCCTTGTTGGCCCAAGCGGTCTCTGCATCATTGGTGAGATAATAGGCGTAATGATAGCCTGAGAGGATCTTCGTCCACTGGCTGTTACTGGGTTCAACCTGCTTCTCGTCGCCAACCACTACCAACAGACGGTTCGCATTATCAACCTTGATGATGTTTGCAAAATAGTCGTTGGTACTTCTGAAGTTCGAGTAAGTCGATGTGTTGGTGATACCTGCCTGTTTACGGGCCTCGATCATCGCCTTGATTTCTGACTTGTATGCTTGCCAATGTTTTAGGAAAACGCAAGGTGTGCCCGGCATCGCCAGCAGGAAAGCATTGGCGGCCAGGGTGTCCTTACGGATGGGATCCTGCTGAGCATCTGCACCACGATATTCCGTATCATGATTCTCTACGAAAGTGACAGCATACTGGCGGAAGCTGGCGTCTGTCAAGATGCTTGTGGATGAAAGCAAACGATAGTCGGGTTTCTGCTTCCAGTTGTTGCTGTTGTTGTCTTTGGAACTTCCTCTGAGCGCATTGCGTACAGTATAGCGGAAGGGGAAGTCGAAGGCTGCGCTGGTCTTTTCAGTGCCACTGATCCAGTTCTTTACGCTTGCAGCATTGCCATCCCAGTACTCGCCTACAGAGAATGTCGGCTTGCTGTCTTCATTATACAATTTCGTATACGATGCGCTGTAGCCTTTCACCATATCGTAGCGGAAGCCTGCATAGCCGAGGTCGTTGAGCAAGAAACCGAGATAGGCCTTGACGATAGTCTGCACGTTCTCGCTCTTGTGATCCAGATCGCGCATACCTCCCCAACCTTCGCCAGTGTCATTATTCGGGCTGAGAGAGTAGCCGTTTTGCGTGGCCCATTTCTTAGTCTCACCGCCATCATCGTTGGCACAGATATCTGTCGACTTCATTTCGTAGGTCACACCCTTATAGGTTTCCTTGGGGAAGTCCACCCAATTGCTGACATTCTTACGATGGTTGATTACTACGTCGGCGATAGTACCAATGCCTTTAGCCTTGAAAGTGTTGATCATTGAGCGCAGTTCTGCCTCATTACCAAAGGAACTGTTGTAGTTGTTAAACCACCACAGGTCATCGTATCCCATGGAATTGCCACCACAGTTACCGCTCTGTGGAATCCAAACGAGACTGAAACTGCTGGCGAGGTCGTTAGCCTGCGCCTCAAGGGCAGTCCATTGGCTATCGTCATACGAGTCCCAATAGAATCCTTGCAGCATCACACCGCCATAATTGGCTGGCCAGCCCTGAGCCATCATGCTGATGGTGGCGATAAGGGCGATAATCGTGGTGTATAATCTATGCATAATCGTTGATGTTATTTGTGATTGTTGATATCTGGTGCAAAGTTACACAAAAAGCCGTTTGGTGGTGCTCTTACGGACTATAAATGTTTGATTCACAGTGTGCAAACGGTTGCGCAGTTTGCATATTCAAAATAATATTCGTACCTTTGCGCCGTAAATTAAAGATAGAAGATGAAGAAGGTACTGTGGACATTGGTCGTTATCGTGGCCATATTTGTGATTGCCTTGATTGGCGGCAGTTTTTATATGCTCGACTATTCGCTGGCTCCCGATCCGAATCGGATGGATACTGATTCGTGTTATCGCCAGCAGTTTGAGGCCTATCCTGAAAGCCAAGAGTGGGTGGATAGTCTGCGAAGCATTGGTGCCTTGCGAGATACATTCCTTATCATGCCTTCAGGCGAAAAGCATCATGGCTTCTTTGTTGATAGGGGCAGCACTCGTACAGCCCTAGTGATTCATGGCTGGCGTGATTGTGCTATCAAGTTCTTCTGGCTGGCACGTATCTACGAGCATGAATTAGGTTATAATGTTGTGATGCCCGAGTTGCATGCCTGTGGTGAGAGCGAGGGCGAGGCGATACAGATGGGATGGAAGGACAGGCTCGATGTACTGCAATGGATGAAGACGTTCCAGGCGGATACGATGGTGGTGCATGGTGTCTCAATGGGTGCTGCCACCACGATGATGCTTTCTGGAATGGAGATGCCCGATGACATCAAGGATCTGCGCTTTGTTGAGGATTGCGGCTACACCTCTGTCTGGGACGAGTTCTCAGGACAGTTGAAAGAGCAGTTCGGTTTGCCTGCCTTCCCGCTGATGTACTCCACCAGCCTGCTATGCAAGTTGCGCTATGGCTGGAGCTTTGGCGAGGCATCAGCCTTGGAACAGGTCAAGAAGTGTCATTATCCCATGTTGTTCATTCATGGTAATACCGATACGTTTGTACCTTCAGAGATGGTCTATCCGCTCTATGAGGCGAAACCGGGTATGAAGGAACTCTGGATAGCTGAAAGTGCTGAACATGCCTTGTCTTATAAGGAGCACAAGGCGGAATACATCGCAAAGATCAAGGACTTCGTCACAAAGTGATTGATAGTAATAAAAACAAACAGGCGGGCTGTTGAATAACAACCCGCCTGTCTTGTATCATCTGAAATTATTCTACTGTGCAGAAGATCTTATCAGAAGTCTTGCGAGTAGGATACAACTTGATGGTTGTACCTGTTACGCTGAGGTTGTCGCCATTGGCCACGAGATCGCCGATGGTACCGCCGAGGTTCACATCCCAACTGTTGTTAGTAGTGAACTTCCAGCCGTTAGCAGTGACGCCAGCACCAGTGATGACGTAGCAGAAGTTCTCTGCATCCCAAGTCATCTGCTGAGCATCGTCGCCAGGATTCCATCCATTGAAGTCGCCTACAAGGTTCATGTTGGTAATCTTCATACCGTTCAGTGTCTTTTTGGCCAGGTCGAGGGTCACGTAATAAACACCTTCGCCACCAGCTGCCACGATGTTGTCGCCACCTTTGGCGAAATCACCGGTGATTTCTGCAAGGTTGTTGCTGTTCAACTGGCTGTCATCGCCCCAGTCGCCAGGTACCTTCTGGAACTTGAACTCCACGCCCCATCCATTCGGATCGGCCACATACAGGTAGCCCGTATAGACACCGTCCTCATTGGCGAGGGCCAGTTTCTGATCAGATTGTGACCAACCATCAGTAGCACCGATGAAATAAACAAACGGTTCGAAGGAGATGGCCTTGTATGACCATGTGAGCTCCATCATGTTGAAGGTGAGGTCGTAGTACTTAGCACCCTCTACAGCCTGGATCACGAGGTTACCACCATCGTTGTTGTAAGCGAAGGTGCCCTGTGCGCCACTGCCTGCTGCCAGACACTTGCTCCAGTCGCCACCCAAGCCTGACTCTGGTGTCATCTTGAACTCCACGTTGCTGCCATCCTCAGGAGCGGGGATACGGCAGGTGAAGGTAGGATTCTCATAAGGATCGCGTCCGTCGTTGGTCAGCTTATAAGTGGTATCGCTGTTGTTCCAACCGTTGATGGTACCAGTAAGGTAGTAAGCCTTCTCAATGTTCACCATGAGAGCCTTGTACGACCAGGTCTGGTCGAGCATGTTGAAGGTGAGATCGTAGAACGAAGCGCCCTCAACAGCCTGGATGACGAGATTGCCACCATCGTTGTTGTATTTGAACTTGCCTTCATCGCCAGCAGCGAGACACTTGCTCCAGTCGCCACCAAGACCTGATTCCGGTGTCATCTTGAACTCTACGTTGCTGCCATCCTCAGGAGCGGGGATACGACAGGTGAAAGTCGGGTTCTCGTAAGGATCACTACCGTCGTTGGTCAGTTTGTAGGTGGTGTCGCTGTTGTCCCAGCCGTTGATGCTACCTGTCAGGTAGTAGGCAGCCTCAATCTCAGGTGCATTGGGGATTACACTCAATGTGGTGCTGCCAAAAGCCTTAAAGGTCTGTCCGCCTACCTTGACGTAGCCGACAACATCCATAGGAATGTTACGGGTCACAGGACGCTGACCATAGAGGGAATATACAGCTCCTTCGAGGATCTCTTTCTGTACAGAACCGTCAGCAGCTACTGTGAATTCTGCCTCATCACCTTCTGCCTCTCCATAAATCGTAGCCTGATAGGTTGTCTCTGCCTCATCATCGATGGCGATCGATGGTGAGAAGATCTGGATCGTCTCAGTGGTCACCGTTGCCAGGTCGATGGTTGCAACGGGACTGATGCTCATGGACATGCTCTTAGCTGCTTCTGGGTCGTTCTTGAACGGATTGGCCCAGTCGGTATAATCTTCGGTACAGCTCACTGCAAGCAGGGCCAAACCTATTGCATATAATACTTTCTTCATAATTCTTCGTCGTTAAATAATTACTCGATAACTACGTGATGGTTGCCTGCATAAGAGATGTAGAGCTTATAGGTGTGAGTACCACCGTTGCTGTTCAGGTTAGCACCGTCCTGTGTCAGGTCATCCTCTGAACCACCCCAGTTGATGGCCCAATCATGGTTAGCACGGAACTTATACTCGCCTTCCACCTCGCCAGTAGTGCACTCCCAACAACCTTCATCTATATTGTAGGTCATCTCTACATCGCCAGCCCAATCGTTGAAGCCGCCGATGATACTAATGCTCGTGATAGGAACAATGTTCCAAGTCATCTCAACGAGGTCGACATTCACCTGATAGAAACCTGCGGGCTGTGCCTTATCGGGGAAGCTCTTGCCAGGATCATTACAATCCTCCTCACCGTCAACGACGAGGGTACCATAGGCACCAGAAGGATCCTGTCCCCAGTCACCATCCCAGTTGTCGGCATTGGGCTTGAACTTGAAGCCGCCATCGAGCCAATAGAAGCCCTGATAGATACCGTCCTGAGCAGGACTGCAGAGCTCGTGAGCCTTTGACCAGCCACTCTCGTTACCAATCTCATAGATGTATAACGGATACAGTGCAGGAGCAGGCTGGTTGCTCGGAACAACGACGATGGTTACAGTGTTAGAGTAGATGGGAACAGCCCCACTATTCTTCGTCTTTGCAGATGCGCGAACCACCATGGTCTGTGTGGCAGGAGCATTGCCTTCCTCCCAATTGCCCATCTTATTGAGGGCTACAGCCAAGGTGCTGCAAGGAATGGAACCCTTACCGCCTGTGAAGATGATAGGCAGTGTTACATAGTTGGGGATAGTAGCACCAGTCTCGTCGGCATCAGCCTGTTCAACGGAGACGGTGAAGTTGCCATCGATGGAAGCCTCTAACTGGAATTCTGCCTCTATGGGGAATCCATAGTCGGGTGAAGACCAAGTGAAAGGAATCTCAGTGGATGATGCCAGATCTACTGGCACAGTAGAATAGGCTGGTGCATTCAGCACGAACGTTGTCGGCTTTCCCAGCACAGGATTAGAGTCATTGTCATCGGCGCAGGCGGTAAACAGGGCCACGCTACACAGAAGCAGTAATGACGATTTGAATATATTCTTCATAATGTATAGTCCTTTCTGTTAATGATTAGTAACCTGGATTCTGTTCATTGCCATAAGTAGACAACTGAGAGGCCGGAATAGCAAAGATATTCTTATAGGCATCAAAGTTGCGGCCATTATAGGTACCACCCTTCCACTGCCAGATATAGTCTGTATTTCCACCAAACTTACCGAAGCGGATGAGGTCGGTGCGACGACGGCCTTCGAAGTAGAACTCACGTGACCATTCGTCGAGAATCTCGTCGAGTGCATAGTTTGACTTGGTAGTGGCATGAGCACGTGCACGCAGGTCATTGATGGCAGCAGCTCCCTCAGCGTTGGTGGCACCACCATTCATACGAGCCTGTGCCTCAGCATAGGTCAGGTAGGCCTCTGCTTTACGGAACAGGAAGAAGTCGGCATCCATGAAGGTTGCATCGTGACCGCTGGAACCGTCAGTCTTGAAGTTGACGAACTTGGCAACAGCATAACCGTTCTTGAAGGTTGCACGGTCGAGGTTGTTGATCTCTCTGCCAACACCATCGAAGATAGCACGGTCATCACCAGCTGCCATCGGCATGTCATAAGAAGGCACCTGAGGTGCATCCAGATTCGGGAAGAATTTCTGAATCAGACTAGGACGTGTGCGGTTACCACCCCATACCTGACCAGACAGACCGTTAGTAGCATCTGGATCATTGGGATTAGCATGCATGTCGCTATCGAAGCTACCAGCACAGAGGAACTGTGTAGTACCCCAAGAGGTAGTGCGGATACCATCCTGCAGGATGGGGAAGATGCCCTCGTAGGCAGCACTGGTCTCACCATTGTCGCCCATAAACAGCATCTGATAGGCACTCCAGCCACCGACTGATGTCGTGTTCAGCTGATAGGCAGAATCCATCACCTTCTTGGCCCATGTAGCAGCCTCGCTCCATCTGGCTGTTCCAGTATATACCTCAGCGTTCAGATAGAGACGCGACAGAAGAATCCAGGCAGCAGCCTTGTCGACACGACCATAACCGCTATCACTTGATTTCTTAGGCTTAGCTTCAGACAAATTGGGCTCCACATTCTCTGTGAGTTCATTAACCAGCCAATCGAACATTTCCTGACGGCTATAGATAACAGGATCGCCCAGTGTCTCAGCAAAGGGAACACGTCCGAAGGCATCCATCAGCAAATAATAGTGCAGACAGCGCAGGAAGCGGACTTCTGCTGTCATCTGTGCGTTATAGTCAGACGCTTCAGTAAGATACTGGTTGCAGTATGTGATACTGGTAGTCAGACGAGAGAAATAACCGTTCAACATGGGGTGTGACTCATCGTAGGTGTTGAAGCAAGACTGTTCGATACCATCGTCACCCCATCCGTTGATAGCCTCATCAGTAGGAAGCTCGTTGGCATTCCACATCTGACGGATGTAGCCTGATGTACCACCATCGATACCGTCGATGTCGCAGTCGCCATTGGCACCGCCATTACCAGCCATAGCGATGGTAGCATAGCACTTGTTGAATAGACCTTCATAGCTCACAGAGGTATCCATATTGGGATCCAGCGGCTCAACATCCAGGTCCTTCGTGCATGAAGTTGTTCCGAACAACAGGATAAGACCTGCAGCGGGAATCATATGCTTAAATAATCTTTTCATGACTAATTTCCTTTTAAAATAATGTAACATGTTAGAAGTTCAGATTCACACCAAGGATGAATGTCATAGGACGCGGATACATGTTGCTGTCGAAACCGTTGGCCACCTCAGGATCCAGACCATCATACTTCGTGATGGTGAATACGTTAGAGGCTGTCAGGTAGACGCGACCGTTGAGATAGTCATCATACGTCTTGAATGAATAACCGAGTGTAATGTTATCACACTTCAGGAATGAAGCATTGTGTACATAGAAGTCAGAGAGCTGAGAGGTGATCTGGTAAGTCTGCCAGTTGCGCGCAATAGCCTCATAAGTGTAGTTGTTCATATAGAGCAGAGAACTCTTCCATACTTCTGTTGGGTTGACATTAGCCATACCCTGCTCATTGTTGTTGTAAACATAGTTGCCAATGCTGGCACGCATGGCGAAACCGAGATCCCAGTTCTTCCATTCCATACGAGACGAAAGACCCATGATAACAGGAGCTGCGGGGCTCTTGTAGAAGTACTTGTCGGCCTGAGTAATCTGTCCGTCACCATTGCGGTCGACAACGACATTCTCGATGGGCTTGCCATTATCGTCGTAGGCCTGCTGGAATACATAGAATGAATTGATAGGATTACCAACCTGCTGGTATTGCAGATAACGGTCGGTACCAATCTTGACACCTGTGTTAGGAACGGGTGAACCGTCCTCAGAAACACCGCTCAGATCGGTGATCTCGTTATGATTGTAAGTGAAGTTGTAGTCGATCACCCAGAAGAATTTCTCGCTCTGGATAGCTTTCCAACTAATGGTGGCCTCGACACCCTTGTTCTCCAGAGAACCGATGTTCTGCCATGCCTGGTTACGATATGCTGACAGTGCCTTAGTGGGAGCATAGTTCAGCAGGTCGGTTGTCTTACGCTTGTAAACGTCGATAGTACCTGAGATGCGCTGGTTAAACAGACCCCAGTCGAGTCCGATATTATAGGTTGTGGTAGTCTCCCACTTCAATTTGGGAGTATAGTTGTCCGGACGATAGAGAGAACCGTCACCAGAGACATCGTAGTAACTGCTTGTGCCAGTATTCTTAGAATAGGTGGCAATCCAGCTGTAATCGGGAACGGCACCAGCCTGCTGACCAGTCTGACCATAACCCAGACGGAGCTTTAGATCGCTCAAAGCCTTAGCGTTCTTGAGGAAGGGCTCCTCATTGATCTTCCATGCGAAAGCGAATGAGGGGAATGTTGCCCAGTGATCCTTGAAACGCGATGATCCATCATGACGAACAGTAGCGGTGAGCATGTAACGGTCGAGCAGCGTGTAGTTAGCACGTCCGAAGAATGACACCAGATAGCTGTCTGTCTGGAAGTGGTAAGGTGTGTGAGGACGCTCCTGACCTGCGTTAACGCTGGTGCTGGGATAGGTGCTCACATAATCGTTCTTCTGATCGCGCCAGAAGTGCTGCCACTCGTAACCTCCCATGATGTCGAAGTGATGAATCTTGGCAAAGTCCTTGTAATACTGTGCATAAGTAGAGAGCTGCAGATTGCGCTTCAGAATCTTATCACGGCCGTTGCTGCCGTAGTAGATAGAACCTGTATATGAGCGGGCGTTCTCAGTAAATTGTCTACCTTCTGAGATATCGGCACCTGCGGTCAGGTGGAGACGCAGGTCCTCAAAACCATGAACCTTATAGTCGATGTCTGCGCTACCCACAAATGAACGGCTGTTAGCATGCTCATTGCGGTTATAGAGTAATGCCAGCGGGTTAGGCATGCTGGCCACACCATTGTATGTGTAAGGCCAAGCCTTGTCGCCCTCATAGTCAGCGACAACGGGCCACTGGAAATAGCCACCGAAATTACTGAGTGTACGATCGAGATCGGCGCCCAGCATTTCTTTATGGTAGCTTGAAGTATAGTTATAAGGATCCTGTGTGGGATCGAAATAGACGGCTGCACTAACTGCTCCTGTGTCTGCATACTTGGTCTTTGCAAACATACCCTTGGCGTTCAGGTTGAGTGTCAGGTGGTCGTTCAGCAGCGAGGGGTTGAGGTTCAATGCTGCGGTGATACGATCAAACTTTGACGTCTTCAAGATACCCTCTTGGCTGGTATAGCCAACAGACACACGATAAGGAAGACTCTTGAATGCACCAGAGACGGTCAGATTGTGATCAGCACTGATGGCTGTCTGATAAATTTCATCCTGCCAGTCGGTGTTGGCAGTACCAAGTGCAGAAACGGGGATGCTACCTGCTCCATACATCTTGGTAATAAACTCGCGATACTCATCGCCATTCATGACCTCCAAGGACTTCTGACGGACACCTACAGAAACATTACCTGCGTAAGAAATCTGCGGTTTTGCGTTTGCGCGACCCTTCTTGGTGGTGATGATGATGACACCGTTAGAACCACGGCTACCATAGATGGCGGTTGCAGAAGCGTCTTTCAGAATGTTGAACGACTCGATGTCCTGAGGATTTACCATTGACAACGGGTTGGTAAGACCTTTCACACCTTCATTATCCATAGCAATACCATCGATCACAATCAGAGGGTCGTTAGAGGCGTTCAGAGAAGAACCACCACGAACGCGAATCTGAGCACCTGCGCCAGGAGCACCATCGTAACTGGTAATGTTGACACCTGCCACCTTACCTGCGAGCATGTCCTGTGGGTTCACCACGAGACCTTTGTTCTTGGAATCGGGTTTCAAGGCTGTCACAGCACCAGTCAAGTCACTCTTCTTCACAGCACCATAACCGATGACCACCACTTCGTTCAGCATGGCAGCATCGTCTTGCAGCGTCACCTCTACCGTGGGAGCTGCCTTTACGGTTGCTGTCTG
>Ga0247610_10005378_pt1 | contig 13493 bp, 12 predicted proteins | sample 174DNAGHGhighgp2_FD_193483 | JGI IMG/M metagenome (GOLD analysis project Ga0247610, IMG submission 193483) | Sheep rumen microbial communities from Palmerston North, Manawatu-Wanganui, New Zealand - 1742 DNA GHGhigh gp2 | ecosystem: Host-associated > Mammals > Digestive system > Stomach > Rumen...
GTATATGTCGTTATCTCCTGCTGTCATTTCAATACCTCTCAGTGCATTTACGTTTGAAGCGCCATTATCACCATTCCACCAACCATCATGCATGTAAACCTTCGACCAACTTAAAGCGTTGTAGAAATATACCGTGGTGTTAGGGTAGCGTACTGTAAGAGCAAGCCCGCTGTCCCAGTTGGTGCTGAATACATAGTAACCTGCGGTTGTAACAGTCAATGTAACATCATTACCCGGATTTTCAAAATCAATGTCTGCTGTTGTTTTGTCAATTGTGGTAGCAGTTTTAGCACCGTACCATGCATCATTGTCAGTTTTTACCTTGAACGTGTGACTACCGGCTGTTAAATACACTGCTACTGGACCATTGTCAAGACAGTAGGGCGCCGAATTTGTCCAACTATTAAACGATCCTACAAGATAGTTCCACGCACTCGCCGTGCTCACTCCTCCTGCTACGAGGAGGAACAAAAGTAATAGTTTTTTCATAAGCTTTTAATTTTAGTTCGTTTTATTGATTGTTTTGTTACTTCTCATCAACTGGGAGAAGCCTGTGCTGGCTGCCAAAGGCAAACGTACCTATATATAAAAAAGGTGTGCGCAGACCCTCCGTACTCCAGTCCAGGTCTACCACAACCTTACATCACGTACTTGAAGCCTGCACACTGTGGTGCTTGCTCCAACGTGATGTATTTTGCTCTTTAATCCCTTTCGAGGTGGTAGTTCGGACTGGAATTGAGCTTTCATCCGCGAGTCCTTCTCGCAGAAATCGGGTGCAAATATACTAATTATTTGATAATGAGCAAAAAAAATCAAGAAAAAAATGCATTTTGTGTGCAAACGGGGGTGTGCAACAAGCGGCCTTCGGCCTAATTGACAATTCACAATTCACAATTGACAATGAAAAAATAAAAGGAGGTGACGCTGTTGTCGAGACGAAATGACGCGGAAGGTGAGGCAAGGTGACGCAGAAGCCTACCTTTTGACTTAAGTCGAAAACCTTTTTGACTTAAGTCACGCGACCTTTTGACTTAAGTCGAACGACCTTTTGACTTAAGTCACGCGGTAGGGAAGTACGTCTCCTTGGGTTGGCAAGTGCGTCTGCCTGTGTTGGCTTGTCGTATAGAAGAAACAGGAAAAACCCTTTTTAGGGATTGAGCGAAGCGACAAAAACAAAATTATTTTTTAATTCTTAATTCATAATTATTTGTACTTTGACCTACGGTCGAAAGTACTTTCGCTCGAGAAAACTCAAATAAAATTTGGTTTTCTGCTCGCTTATTCGTACCTTTGACCTGCGGTCGAAGGTAGGCTGCACCTCGGAAAAACAAAATAAATTTCTAATTTCTTTTGGTTTTTCGCTCGGTTTGCACTACCTTTGCAGCATGAAGTACACACTGAACATCAGAGGACAGCTGGTGGACCTTTCACAACCGCAGGTGATGGGCATACTGAACGCTACGCCCGACTCGTTCTTTGCCGGCAGCAGACAGCAGACGGAAGATGAGATGGCGCGACGTGCCAACGAGATTGTGGAGCAGGGAGGTACGATGATTGACGTGGGTGCCTATTCCACCCGTCCTGGGCATGTAGAGGTGAGCGAGGCGGAGGAGATGGAGCGACTGCGAAGGGCCCTGAAGGTGGTGCGTCGCGAACAGCCCAATGTGGTGCTGTCTGTTGATACGTTTCGTGCCGATGTGGCCCGCATGGTGGTGGAGGAGTATGGTGCCGACATCATCAACGACGTGAGCGAGGGCGAAGATGCGAACATGTTCAGGACGGTGGCCCGTCTGGGCGTTCCTTATATATTGATGTCTGTGCAGCCCGACCTGCGAACGACGCTGCTGGCCTTTGCCAAGAAGGTGCAGATGCTGCGCGACGTGGGTCAGAAGGACATTATCCTGGACCCAGGCTTCGGCTTTGGCAAGACGGTGGAGCAGAACTACCGGCTGATGAACGAGATGGAGAAGCTGCTGGTGATGCAGTTGCCCCTGCTGGTTGGCATCTCGAGGAAGTCGATGATCTTCAAGCTGCTGGGAACGACGCCCGATGCGTCGCTGAACGGCACAACGGTGCTGAACACCATCGCCCTGATGAAGGGGGCGTCGATACTGCGTGTCCACGATGTGAAAGAGGCGGTGGAGTGTGTGAGAATAACTGCTGCGACAAAGCCGCAGCACACTGAACCGTAAAGACATTAAAGATTAAACATTAAACATTAAATTTCAGATATAGGAAGGTGTTTTTCGATTTTGGCATAAAAGATATAATTGACATCCTGCTGGTGGCTGTGATGCTCTACTACTGCTACAGGGTGATGCGCGAGTCGCGTTCGTCGAATGCGTTCGTGGGTGTGCTGGTGTTCATCATCATCTGGGTGTTCGTGTCGCAGATCCTGGAGATGCGCCTGCTGGGTGCCATCCTCGACAAAATGGTATCGGTGGGTGTCATCGGACTGGTCATCTTGTTTCAGGACGATATTCGCCACTTCCTTTACAACCTGGGCACGCGTCGTAGAGTGCGCACTCTGATGCGCTACTTCTCGCCAAAACGGACGATGGAGCGCGACACGGAGAAGCTGAAACGCACTATCATGCCTATCGTGATGGCGTGCATGTCGATGTCGAAAAACAAGGTGGGCGCCTTGATAGTGGTAAAGCGCTCAATGCCGCTGGCCGACATTGTGAGTACTGGCGAGGAGGTGGATGCAGCCATCAGTCAGCGACTCATAGAGAACATCTTTTTTAAGAACTCACCCCTGCACGATGGGGCTATGATCATATCGAACCTCCGCATTCAGGCAGCAGGCTGTATCCTGCCTGTGAGTCACGACCTGACCATCCCCAAGGAACTGGGTTTGCGCCATCGTGCTGCCCTGGGCATGTCGCAGGAGAGTGATGCCCTGTGTGTGGTGGTGTCGGAGGAGACGGGCGGCATATCGGTAGCCGATGGTGGTGAGTTCCGTTTGCACCTGTCGGCAGAAGAGCTGGAGGCAGTGCTGGTAGGGGAGAACTGAGAACTGAGAGTTGAGAACTGTTGAGAGTTGAGAACTGATATATAAAAACAATCTTTATTATAAAACGAAAAAACTATGGGTTTAATTGAACAAATCATTGCGCGTGCTAAGAGTAACAAGCAGCGCATTGTGCTCCCTGAAGCAGAGGAGGAGCGCACACTTTGTGCAGCCGACCGCGTGCTGGCTGACGACATTGCCGACCTGATCCTGATTGGTAATCCTGAGAAGGTGCATGCACTGGCTAAGGAGAAGGGTCTGACACATATTGACAAGGCCACCCTGATCGACCCGCTGAACTATGAGAAGAGCGAGGAACTGGCCCAGCTGCTGCAGAAGCTGCGCGAGAAGAAGGGTATGACCATCGAGAAGGCTCGTGAGCTGGTGAAGGATCCCCTCTATCTGGGTTGCATGATTATCAAGACAGAAGGTGCTGATGGTCAGATCTCTGGTGCTTTGTCAACCACAGGCGAGACCCTGCGTCCTGCTCTGCAGATTATCAAGTGTGCCCCTGGCATCACCTGTGTGAGCGGTGCCATGCTGATGATTACCGATAAGCCTGAATATGGCGAGAATGGTGTGCTGGTGTTTGGCGATGTGGCTGTAACGCCTATGCCCGATGCCAACCAGCTGAGTCAGATTGCTGTCTGCACGGCCCAGACGGCTAAGAGTGTGGCTGGCTTTGCTGATCCTCGTGTGGCTATGTTGAGCTTCTCTACCAAGGGTAGCGCCTCTCACGAGGTAGTTGACAAGGTTGTTGAGGCTACGAAGCTGGCTAAGGAGCTCGATCCTTCTTTGAAGATTGATGGTGAGTTGCAGGCTGATGCTGCCCTCGTTCCCTCTGTAGGTACGAAGAAGGCTCCTGGAAGTGAGATTGCTGGTAAGGCCAACGTGCTGGTGATGCCTTGTCTGGAGGTAGGTAACATCGCCTATAAGCTGGTGCAGCGTCTGGCTGGTGCTACTGCTATCGGTCCCATCCTGCAGGGTATCGCCCGTCCTGTCAACGACCTCTCTCGCGGTTGCTCTGTCGAGGATATCTACTACCTCGTTGCCATCACCGCTTGTCAGGCTATGGATGCAAAGAAGTAAAGGCAAAGCCCACCCAAGCCCTCCCCAAGGGAGGGATGTCTAGATAGACAATGTGATGGGCAAAGCAGAAGAGAATAATTATAACAAGAATATTAACAGCAAAAAATTGGAGCACCCTATATGTAACTAAACATCCCTCCCTTGGGGAGGGCTTGGGTGGGCTTTTATTATGAAGATATTAGTATTGAATTGTGGCTCATCGTCTATCAAATACGCCCTGTACAACATGGATGATAAGAGCGTGATGACCAGCGGTGGTGCTGAGCGTGTGGGCTTGGACGGTGCTTTCGTGAAGGTGAAGCTGGCTAATGGTGAGAAGAAGCAGATTATGCACGACATCCCTGAGCATACTGAGGGTGTGAAGTTCATCTTCTCGCTGCTGACAGATCCTGAGATTGGTGTCATTAAGAGTCTCGACGAGATTGATGCCGTGGGTCATCGTATGGTGCATGGAGGTGAGAAGTTCAATAAGTCGGTAGTGCTGACTGACGAGGTACTGAAGGCGTTTGAGGAGTGCTCTGACCTGGCTCCGCTGCACAACCCTGCCAACCTGAAAGGTGTGAATGCCGTGAAGGAACTGATGCCTGGTCTGCCTCAGGTGGGTGTGTTCGATACCGCCTTCCATCAGACCATGCCTGCTAAGGCTTATATGTACGCTATCCCCTACGAGCTCTATGAAAAGTATGGTGTGCGTCGCTATGGTTTCCACGGAACCTCGCATCGTTATGTCTCGGCTCGTGCTTTGGAGTTCCTGGGCATGAAGCCTGAGGGCACGAAGGTGATTACCTGTCATGTGGGTAACGGTGGCTCTATCGCTGCCGTGAAGGATGGTAAGTGTATCGATACCTCTATGGGTCTCACACCGCTGGAGGGTCTCGTGATGGGTACCCGTTCAGGTGATATCGACGGTGGTGCCGTCACCTTCCTGGAGAAGAAGTTGGGACTCGATGCCGATGGTATGAGCAACCTGCTGAATAAGAAGAGTGGTGTTGCTGGTATCACGGGTGGCTCCAGCGATATGCGCGACGTAGAGAGTGCTGCCAAGGCTGGTGACAAGCGTGCCCAGTTGGCTCAGGACATGTACTTCTACCGTATCAAGAAGTATATCGGTGCCTATGCTGCCGCTATGGGTGGCGTCGATGTCATTGTCTTCACAGCAGGCGTTGGTGAGAACCAGATAGGCATGCGCGAAGCAGTCTGTGAGGGTCTGGAATTCCTGGGCGTGAAGTTCGATGCCTCGAAGAACAACAAGCGTGGTGAGGAGTGCATCATCTCTGCCGATGATTCCAAGGTGAAGGTGGTGGTTATTCCTACTGACGAGGAACTGATGATTGCCTCTGACACGATGGCGTTGGTAAAATAATAAAACTCACAATTATGGATCTGAAGAATTTGGCTCAAGGCGCAGCAAAGCTCGCCAAGGAAGTCGACAAGGTCGACACAAGTAGTCTTCCCCTCTCTGCTGACAAGAAAAAGAAGGTGGATGATGTGAAGAATGTTATTTCAGGACTGGCAAAGAAACTCTAAAAAGAAAACGGCGGAAATGATCTTCCGCCGTTTTTTCTTGTCTCTTATCTTTTAAAGTTTGCTTTCGCCTTCAATGTATTGCGACATGAGCAGATGCTCTCCGTCCCATACAACATAGGTGAACTGCGAAATCCAGTCGCCCAGAATCATCACACGCGAACGTTTGGTCAGTTGTAAATCGACCTCGATGTGGCGATGCCCATAGATGAAGAAGTCCACGTTGGGGTGGTACTGAATATACTTCTTTGTATATAATATAAGGTATTCCTTGTCTTCGCCCATATATGGAGGCTCCTCACCATTGACGCGCTTCAGGCGTGAGTGTTTGGCCCACGTCTGTCCCAACCAGACGCTCCATCGGGGATGGACGGTGGCAAGGGCAAACTGACAGACCTTGCTATGGAAGAGCTTACGAAGGAACTTGTACTTCTTGTCGGGATCGCCCAGACCGTCACCATGAGCCAGATAGAACACCTTTCCGTAGATCTCGGTGGTAAGGGGCTGCTTATGAAGGATGACGCCACACTCGCGCTCCAGGTAGTCGTAGGCCCAGATGTCGTGGTTGCCAGTAAAATAGTGTACCTCAACGCCCATGTCTGTCAGTTCCGACAGCTTGCCAAGGAAACGGGTATAGCCCTTAGGTACCACAAACTTAAACTCGTACCAGAAGTCGAACATGTCGCCCAGCAGATAGACGGCAGCTGCCTTCGTCTTGATACTGTCAAGGAAACGCACCAACCGACGTTCCTGCATGCGTCTGTGGCTGAGGGCCCAGGAGCCCAAATGGGCATCGGATAAAAAATAAATATTCTTCATATCGTAATAACGGTATATCGGTATAACGTGATAACGTGACGTCGAATCAGTCAAAGCCTAACTCCACTCGTGCTTCTTCTGACATCATACTTTGGTCCCAGGCAGGTTCGAACACGAGGTTGACGTTGCTGGCTGTGACGCCTTCCACACTCTCAATCTTGGTGCGCACATCCTCGAGGATGAAGTCGGCAGCAGGACAGTTGGGTGCTGTGAAGGTCATGTCGATATCGACGAGGGCATGGATGCTGCCGTCCTGTTGGGCGAAGGAGGTATCGTCCTTCACGTCAATCTTATAGATCATTCCCAGATCAAAGATGTTGACTGGAATCTCGGGGTCATAGACGGTCTTCAGCACATCTACGATGCGTCCCTCTATCATTGTCTTTTCTTCTTGTGTCATAATAATCCTTCTTCGTGATATGAATAATAGTTACCATCGGTGATGATCACGTGGTCCGTGAATTTCAGTCGCATTACGCTACATGCATTCCTGATGCTCTGTGTCAGGCTGTTGTCGGCATCGCTTGGTCTGATGCTGCCGCTGGGGTGGTTGTGGCAGACAGCAATGATGGTGGCATTGGCAAGTACCGCTTCGCGCATCAGGATGCGGATGTCAACGCTAACTTCCGAGATGCCACCGTGGGCGATGCGTAGCTTCTTGATGAGGCGATAATCCTGGTTCATCAGCAACAGCCAGAACTCTTCTACGTCGAGGTCTTGCATCACTGGATGCATGTGGTTGTAGATGCGGGTGGCAGTACCCAGGTCGGGCCGTTCCTCGGGCTTCTCCTGCTGACGACGTTTGCCCAGCTCGCAGGCAGCAAGGATAGTGATGGCCTTGGCTGGGCCGATGCCGTTGTATTGGCACAGCTCGTGGATGGTCATCTTTCCCAACGTGTTCAGGTTGTTATTACATTCGTTGAGAATACGCTTCATCAATGAGACGGCATCTTCTTGGGGCGATCCTGAACCCACGAGGATAGCCAGCAGCTCAGCATCGCTCAGCGCCTGAGGCCCTAACCGCTCCAGTTTCTCACGTGGACGATCTTCTGCCGCCCACTCATTGATGTTCAGTTTGTCACTCATTTATAGAAGTTTTTCTCAAAGGCAGTAAACTCGTCTTGTTTCAGTACGCAGCGCTTCCACCATGACTCGATGAAGCCGAAGCCATAGCCCATCAACTGGACAAAGGCGGCAGGGATGCTGAGAAGGCCTACCTTCATACTCTTATTTTTGATGGTGGAGTCAACACAGATGATGAGACTATATAATATAATAGGTATCCAAGGCGTCAGACAGAGCCAGCGCCACTGGTCGTTATTCCCATAGAACATCAGCAGGCGTCCTATTGCCGACAGCAGAATGAGGGCGATGACACCCAGGGTGAAAACCGTAGGCAACAGATGCACCAGCTTCATGGTGCCAGGATGGCGTTTTTCCAGATTGATGCGTGCAATGCCGCTGTTATAGACCTGACGGAAAAATTTACGGAAGTCGGTGCGACGCTTGTGCCATACCCATGCCTCAGGGATGAGGGCTGTCTTATAACCTGCTTCAACAATGCGATAGGAGAAGTCGATATCCTCACCGAAGCGCATCTTAGAGAAGCCACCCAGTTCCTGATACACCTCGCGACGGATACCCATATTATAGGAGCGAGGGAAGAACTTGTCAAGTTTCTTGCCTTTACCTCCACGAATGCCGCCTGTGGTAAAGAAAGACGTCATACTATAGGAGATGGCTTTCTGTACAGGTGTGAATGAAGGGTGGGAAGCATCGGGGCCGCCCCAAGCAGCTAATTGACAATTGACAATTGACAATTGACAATTGACAGCCTGCAGATAGCTTTCGGGTAATACAACATCGGAATCAAGAATAATCAGCCATTCGCCCTGGGCACGTTCGGCACCATAGTTGCGACTCTGGCCTGGACCACTGTTCTCTTTGAAGAAATAATGCAGGTCGAGTTTGTCAGCATATTTCTCACAGACCTCCTTGCAGGGTGTTGCCGATCCGTCTTCTACGATGATTACCTCGAAATCCTTCAGCGTCTGCTGGCATAGACTCTGAAGTAATTCATTCACCTCGTCAGGACGGTTATAGACAGGAACGATGATTGAGTATGTCATTTGTCTTCTTTTTTTTTCTATTTGCTGCAAAAGTACTACTTTTTTTCGAAATAGACAGCGTAATACAGGAAAAAACTATAACTTTGCACGCTGATTGTAAAAAAACAATGAATATGAAAAAGATAATTCTATCTTTGGCAGTATGCCTGATGGCAACTGTTGTCAATGCCCAGACCACCGTGGAAGGCGTACTGATTGATGAGGCACTTGGCGAGGGTGAACCCTTTGCCACCGTGCGTGTCATGAAAGAGGGATCGGAAAAACCTGTCACCTCGTTCCTCACTGATGTGGAGGGACGCTTCAGCCATGCTGTGAATGGCAAAGGTAAGTATGATGTTGTCTTCAGTAGCATTGGTAAGGAGGATTTGCACCATAGTGTCGAACTGACAGGCAGCGGCGTGCTGGACCTCGGCACATTGTATATGAAGGAGAATGCCACTGCCCTGAAAGGCGTGGAGGTCGTAGGACAGAAACCTCTTGTGAAGATGGAGGTTGACAAGATGACCTACAACGTGGCCGAAGACGATGATGCGAAGGCTTCTACCGTACTCGACATGCTGCGCAAGGTGCCTATGGTCACTGTTGACGGACAGGACAACATCTCTGTCAACGGCTCTTCCTCGTTCAAGGTCTATGTTGACGGCAAGCCCAATGTGATGTTTTCATCGAATCCATCGGTTATTTTCAAGAGTATGCCTGCTACGGCTGTGAAGAATATCGAAGTGGTGACCAACCCTGGCGCGAAGTATGATGCAGAGGGTGCCAGTGGCGTGCTGAACATCGTGCTCAACAAAGAAATGATGGGAGGTGCCGGTGGCGGTAGCATGAATGGCTACAATGGTACGCTGACTGCTGCCGTTGGTACTAACTCCTGGGGTGGAGGTGCCTTCGTGAGTGGACAGCAAGGCAAGCTTACCTACAGCGTCGATGTGATGCATCAGAAGATGTCGCCCAAGACCACTAAGACCACCAGTCTGATGGAGCAGGGAACGATTAGTCAGTTGTCCGAGATCCGTACGAAGACACGTCTTCCCTTTACGATGGGAAGTCTCTCGCTGGGCTACGAAATCGACTCCGTGAGCAGCGTGAGTCTCTCGGCAGAGCTCACCAGCATGAGTATGAAGAACACGGGAGGTACGACAACATCGCTGCTCGTGGGTGGTAACGCTGCCTCTACGTATTACAACAACCTGATGCTGAAGAACAAAGAAACTGGCTTCAGCGGATCTGCCGACTATCAGCGCTTCTTTAATAAGGAACGTACCAGCTGGATTGCATTAGCTTATCAACTTAGCTACGCTCCCAATCAGACCAAACAGCGCAATGATTTCTATGCCGAAACTGACGTGCCTATCGATATCACTGACCGCTTAAGCGATAATCGTGAGAAGACCTTGGAGCACACCTTCCAGACAGACTATACCACACCATTGGGTGGCAGTCAGACGTTGAACCTTGGTGCCAAACTGATGTTGCGTCGCGCTACCAGTGATGCCGACTACTACTTGGATAATGTCTTTACTGAGGACCTGAGCATGGATTACACGTACAAGAACCGTATCGGTGCTGCCTATGCTGAGTATGAGACCAAGTGGAATAAGGTCGGTGCCAAGGCCGGTCTGCGCTATGAGCATACGTGGCAGGATGTGGAGTACAAGTTAGATAATGACAAGAATTTCTCTACTGACTACGGCAATCTGGTGCCTTCTGCCAATCTGAGCTATTCTATGGCTCCCACCATGAATCTCGGTCTTACCTACAATATGCGCATCTCGCGTCCGGGTATCACCTACCTGAATCCCTATGTGGACCGTTCTACTCCTACTGCGCTGACCTATGGTAACACTGATCTTGATGTGGAGAAGACTCATAACGTGGCCCTCGTTTTCAATAGCTTCAGCCAGAAACTGATGCTGAACGTGAATCTCAGTCATAACTTCACAGACAACGCCATCGAGCAGTTCAGTTTCCAGAAAGATGACGTTCTCAACACTACCTATGGCAATATCGTGAAGCGCCACCAGACAGCTATGAATGTCTATGCAAACTGGTTGGTTCATAAGAATACCCGTCTATTCATGAACAGCGGCGTTAGGTATGTTGACTTGCGTTCCAGTCAGCTCGACGTGAAGAACAGCGGTTGGTCGGCAAACGTTATGGCAGGTCTGCAGCAGACTTTGCCTTGGGATCTCAAGTTGAGCACTTATATCATCAGTCGTACGAAGACCTATACGCTGCAGGGATGGAGTGGAGGTATGAACATGTTCATCGGCACACTCTCGAAATCGCTGTTTGACGATAAGCTCTCTCTGAGTCTGCAGGGACTGACAGGACTGAATGATGGTGGTTGCCTGAAGATGGAAACCTATAGCAGCGGTAAAGACTTCACCAACCATATGAATATCCGCGTGCCCTTGTACGGCATCACCTTCAACGTGCAGTACACCTTCGGTAATACCAAGAAGCAGTTCGCACAGCAGAGCCGCAAGACACGCATCGAGAACGACTACATCGAGCAGAAGTCGCAGGGCGAGATGATTCAGGGTGCTGGTGCCGGAAACATGAGCAACTAAGCAATCGGACAATACAAAATAAGAGGATGTGCCAGTTTTGACACATCCTCTTGTTTTTTTTTTTGTGCGTTGACTGTAGCGGAAACTCTACACTCTACACCAAAAGATTACTCCTTGGCGCGAGCCAGATAGCTGCCGTCGCGAGTATCAACCTGAATGAGGTCACCCTCGTTGATGAACAGGGGAACGCGAACCTCAACACCAGTCTCCAGCGTAGCGGGCTTCAGGGTGTTGGTAGCGGTGTCGCCCTTGATACCGGGCTCAGAGTGAGTGACGCGCAGAATGGTCTTCACGGGCATCTCAGCGTAGAGGATAGTACCGTCGGTGGTGTCAGAGACAACCTCCACGATGTCGCTCTCCTTCATGTACTCGTGACCGATTACCAGCTCGTTGTCAATGGGAATCTGCTCGAAGGTCTCCTGGTTCATGAAAATACGGCCAGACTGGTCTTCGTACAGATACTGATAAGGACGACGCTCGATGATGACGTCCTCCAGTTTTTCACCGATGTTGAAACGACGCTCCAGCACGCGACCGTCGCTGACGTTCTTCAGCTTGATAATCATGATGGTGTTACCCTTACCAGGCTTGCGGTGCTGGAAATCGATGCAAACCCAAATGGCGCCGTCCATGCGAATGGCGGTACCCTTCTTAATGTCTTGTGAGTTAATCATATAAATATAATATAATGATGTATTTTGTTGTTTTCGGGTGCAAAGGTACGAAATAATTCTTAATTCTTAATTCATAATTCATAATTTTTTGCGAAAAGTTTGCGTAATTCAAAAGATTTGTGTAATTTTGCAGCCCGAAACGTCGATTATAAACAATAAAAATAGTATAAAGCAATGAAAAGAACATTCCAGCCGCACAATCGCCGCCGCGTGAACAAGCATGGTTTCCGCGAGCGCATGGCCACCAAGAATGGCCGTAGCGTCCTGGCTTCACGCCGCGCTAAGGGTCGCAAGAAGTTGACTGTTTCAGACGAGCGTCATGGTAAGTAAGACGTCAAGTCTGTCATCACACAGAATAACGGGATGAAGCCTCGGGGTTTTATCCCGTTTTTTATTTTTCGCTCGGTTTGTACTACCTTTGACTTTTCGCTTATTCGTACTTTGACCTGCGGTCGAAGGTACTTTCGCTCGGTTATTCGTACTTTGAGCTTCGCTCGAAAGTACTTTCGTTCGACAATAAAAACAAAAATATGTTTTTTTGTTTTGTATTGTTCTCACTTATTCGTACCTTTGCAGCATTAATCTGATGATAAGATGACAAAAGAGGAATTTTTTGGTAAGTTTAAGAGTCTCTTCCTGTGGGGTAACCTGGCAGCGATGGTTGTCACCGTGCTTCTCTTTTTCTTTGGCTTGAAGTGGTTCCTTTCATGCTATACCCATCATGGGGAGAATATTGAAGTGCCCGACCTGTATGCCAAAGACCTGAAGACTGCTGAGATGATGTTGGAGGATCGAGGGCTGCTGCTGAAGCAGGTTGCCACTACCTATGACAGGAATCTGCCTGGTGGAACCATTGTTACGCAAAGTCCAAAAGCCGGTTCGAGTGTCAAGGAGGGTAGGCAGGTGTATGTAACCGTGAATTCTCTGACAGCTCCCAAGGTAAAGATTCCAAATGTGATAGGCAATAAGAGCTATCGTAGTACACAGGCAGAACTGCAGAACCTGGAATTTGAAGTGAACCCCACTCCAATTTATGTCGATGGTCCGCGCGATTTGGTGATGGGCATCGATTGTAATGGCCGTGCCGTTGCAAATGGTGAGGAGGTTGCTAAATACTCGCGTCTGACGCTGAGGATTGGTAATGGAGCTGGCGATAATGAAGGTTATGAGACCGAGGAGTTGGAAGAACTGCCTGAGGATGTTATCATCAATGAGATCATTGAGGAGGAAATCATCGATGAGGATTACGGCGATCCATACGAAGTGTTTGAGTAATTAAGTGCGAGGATTAAAGGTTGAGTGTCGAGGAATTGATAGACGATGAGGAGTTGCTTGAGGCTGAGGGTGTTTCGGAGGCTGATGGTGAGGATGGGGGAGTGCTCTATGAGCATTTCCGCATAGAGGTGGATCGTGGACAGGTGCCGTTGCGTATCGATAAGTACTTGTCGGAACACATGCCTCATCAGACGCGCAACCGTATTCAGCAGGCAGCCGATGCGGGCTTCATACAGGTTGGTGGTCGTCCTGTGAAGAGCAACTACAAGGTGCGTGCAGGCGATGTTATCACGTTGATGCTCGACCGTCCCCATTTCGATACGACTATCGAACCCGAGGATATCCCCCTAGACGTGCGCTATGAGGATGATGACCTCATGGTTATCTACAAGCCGGC
>Ga0247610_10005379_pt1 | contig 13493 bp, 11 predicted proteins | sample 174DNAGHGhighgp2_FD_193483 | JGI IMG/M metagenome (GOLD analysis project Ga0247610, IMG submission 193483) | Sheep rumen microbial communities from Palmerston North, Manawatu-Wanganui, New Zealand - 1742 DNA GHGhigh gp2 | ecosystem: Host-associated > Mammals > Digestive system > Stomach > Rumen...
TGGGATAGTCCGGTACAAGTTAATGTTATAAATGGACAAGAGCCCACAATAAATGCCGATTCTCAATCAAAAATAGAAATACGAAGATTTGAAAAATGAAGCAACAGCCCTTCGGGGCTGTTTTTATTTAGGAAAATTTACAATTAACTTGATTTTTAATATTTTTTGGAGTAGAGTATATTGTACAGTTCCGAACTGTCGAGGAACGCTTTTTTATAAAGCAAGATTAGCTCGATAAGCGGTGTTATAGTTAATATGGATACTGCCTTGTAACTGTAAGGTAAGTCCGGAGGAAAATTTATGTCAATGACAGATCCTATAGCAGATATGCTAACAAGAATCAGAAATGCTAATATGGTTGGTCACACAACTGTAGAAATTCCATCTTCAAAATTAAAATTACAATTGGCAAAATTGTTAAAAGAAGAAGGTTATATTTCTGATTACGAAGAAAAGACTTCAGGTAAATTCAAAGTTTTGAACATCACTCTTAAATATGATGCTAAGAACAAACCTATTATTACAAAATTAGAAAGAATTTCAAAACCCGGTTTAAGAAACTACAGCAAAGCTAAAAACTTACCGAAAGTTCTTGGCGGTATGGGTATAGCTATTGTTTCAACAAGTAAAGGTCTTTTAACAGACAGAAAAGCTCGCAAAGAAAATATTGGCGGTGAAATTCTTTGTTATGTTTACTAACAAATTTTGATTTGTGTTCTTTGTCAACAAAGTTGATATAGCACTTCGATAATTTGTATTTAACAGATTGAACATAATTGGTAGAAAAGTTCAATTATATGTGCACAATATACCGTAAGGAGAAAATTAAAATGTCAAGAATTGGTAAAAAACCTATAGATATACCGCAAGGTGTAGATGTAAAAGTTGACGGTCAAACAGTTACAGCAAAAGGACCTTTGGGTGAAGAAGTTGTAAATGTTCGTCCTGAAATTGCAGTAAAAGTAGAAAACAATCAAGTTGTTTTAACAAAAGTTGGTGAATCAAGAGAAACTGATGCATTATATGGTTTATCAAGAACACTTGTTGCAAATGCAGTTAACGGTGTAAAAGATGGTTTCGAAAAGAAACTTGAAATCCAAGGTGTTGGTTACCGTGCAAACATGGAAGGTAAGAATTTAAACCTGGCTTTAGGTTATTCTCACCCCGTTATAGTAGAACCACCTGCAGGAATTACAATTACTGTTGAAGCAAATACAAAAATTACTGTAAAAGGTTCAAATAAACAAACAGTTGGCGATATAGCAGCTTTCATAAGATCTAAACGTCCTCCTGAAGTATACAAAGGAAAAGGTATTAGATATGAAGGTGAATACATCAGACGTAAAGCCGGTAAAGCCGGTAAAAAATAGGCCCGTATAAACCCTTGAAATTTGCTAATTCAAGAAGGTTTGGGTAAAAGAAAGGAAAATAAAATGATTAAACAAGAAGCAAGAAAACCAAAAATTCAAAAAAGACATAAAACTATAAGAGTTAAATTATCGGGAACATCTGAATTCCCAAGGTTGGCTGTTTATAGAAGTACTAAACATATTTATGCTCAATTAATAGATGATGTAAATCACGTTACATTGGCATCAGCATCTTCAAATGATAAAGACTTAAAGGCAAAATTGTCGCATGGCGGTAATATTGAAGCTGCAAAAGTTGTAGGTACTGAAATTGCAAAAAAAGCAAAAAAAGCAGGTATTGAATGCGTAGTATTCGATAGAGGCGGATTTTTGTATCACGGTCGTGTAGCTGCGTTAGCAGATGCTGCAAGAGAAGCCGGTTTAATGTTTTAGTAAAAGCCCCGAAAGGGGCTTTTTTAATAAAAATTAACAAATTAGCAAAAAATATTTTCTTTAGTTATTATTATAAAGTTCGGGATATTAAAATGAAAGTTAACTGCATCTCTAAAAGTATAAGTTTTACATCCGGAAAGGTTAGTTTGTATTCGGATTTTGACGGAACATATTTTCCCGTCCAACATTCTGAAATGCATAGCCTTAAACCTGAGAATGCTGTAGAATTAAAAAATTACTTTAATAATTTTGGAAATTTTTTGAATGAATCCGGTGATAGTTTTACATTCAGAATTACTACCGGCAGGACTTTTGGGGAATTCGAAACAATAACTGATTTAATCAGGTCAAAAGGTATAGAAATGCCGTTTCCTGATACATTTATTTCAAAAAACGGTTCTGATGAATTTATAAGGATTGGTGAGAGATTTTCCGATAGTTTCCCTTATGACTATGCTACACCTAATCCTTCAAAAACTGAAAAAATCCAATTTTTAACAGGTTGGCATGCCGGCATAAAAGATAAAATAAGAGAATTATTAGCAAAATATAATTTTAATATAATTGAACATGATTCTGAATATTCACCTGCTGATTATGGAAACAGATCTTTAATGTATCATGTTCCGTATGACAATTTTGAGTTACAAAATAAAAATATGCCTCCGCAAAGCGAATGGAAAGTTGGCTTAAGAAAAGACGGCACATTGAAACTTCACATAAGTTTTCCTTATGATATGTTAAATGTTCCGGAAAGAGAGGCTGCATATAGTGAAATAAAAACTGCATTTGAAGAATATTTAACAAAATCAGGTGTTAGATTTACAACAAAGGAATATAGGGATAAAAAAGGTGGAAACAGACCGGTTCTGGAATATACTCCTGCAATTGAGGAAGCGCCTTTAAATAAACTTTTTGATACAAAACTTGCAGTTGAAGAAGCTGCGCTAAATAATGATTTAGTAATTGTTGCCGGTGACGGTATAAATGATTTTGAGATGCTTAATCCTCTGAATTATATTGATAAAAGTGATTTGGATGATGCTCTGAAAGTTGAATTATCTAAAGTAAGTCCTGAAAATATAAAAAATATAGCTAAAAATCCTGTTATAATTGAAAAATTAAAAAGATTACCATTTATAGGAATTGTTATTAACAGTGATAAAAATGAATTAAAAAATCTTTTACAATATTTTCCGGATAATTTAATTTTTATAGACAAAGGTAATCTGCAGGATGGTATAAAAAAAGCAGTAGAAAAATATTCTTCGATATCAAGTGAATTTGCTAAAAGTTTGAAAAAAAATATCGAAGAAAATACAAATAATTCTGTATCAAAATATATAGTAATAAAACCTGAGGAAAATAAAATTATTAAATCTTCGGGCGGCAAAGTTGTAGGAATATCTGCGGCAGTTGCAACTGGTCTGGGTGCAATCATTTTTGCACTAAAACGTGAAAATAAAAAGGATTAATTATGTTAATCACAAATTTAAAAATTTCTCAGGATAAAAAATATCCCAGTTTTGAAGCTGTAAAAATTCGACAAATAAATCCAAAGTATTGGTATATGCAAAGAGCATTTGAAACTGAATTGGATGAATTTGTAAAAAACGGTAATAATGTTGAAGCTGCAGGTAAAGGTATATCGGCCACTGTTTATAAGTTCAAAAAATTTCAAGATTTTGTGTTTAAAAAATCAAAAGAAGTAAAAACTGATTTCAACGATGAAATTGAAAATTTAAAGAGTATACCTTCGTATATAAAAAATGTTCAAAGATTTGTGGCACAAGCTTTTGACGATGAAACGGGTTTGTTCTATTTAATAAGTACAAGAATGAAAGGAAAATCTCCTGACGGAAGTAAAGCTGTTTGGACAAGAGAACATTTAAATAGTTTATTTGACACCATATTTGAATTGGATAAAAACGGAATTTATCACGGTGATATAAATACCGGAAATATTCTGCTTGATGAAAAAGGGAATGCCAACTTAATTGATTTTCAGTGGATGCAAAAATTAAATGAAGCAGATTTTTTTAAAAACAAACCCAAAAGTGTATTACCTCCATTTATGTTAAGTGAAAATTCGCAAATGTTTGAAATGGCTGCAATTCCCTACTATTTGCCAAGATGCAGGGACGGCAAAGAATTTGTAAAACTTTATTTGAATGAAAAATCAGAATATCATAAAAAACGCTATGACTTTTTACTTAAATTATTTTTCAGATGGAATAATATGTCTGAGATTTCAACAATCAGGAAAGGACTGGATTTTGAAAAAAGTCAATTTATAGTCTTAAAAAATCCTGATGAAAATACAATAAGAGTTGAAACAAAAAAAATACAATTTCTTTCTGCATTTAGAGAAGCATTTACAAGAGTTGAATTAGGCAATCCTGACGGTAATTTCCCGACTGCAGGGAGTTCTCACCTTTTAGTTATGAACTATATTAAGGACTTACGAAAAGAAATTTCAAAACAAATCAGTAAAAATACAAGAGGTATTGATAGAGAAAGTTATTTGAATTTAACCGGAGAATATGCAAAATATTGGTATGACAATATTTCCTCATGGATAAATGACATTTTTGATTATTCAATCAGGCGAGCAATTTCTATAGGTACAAGCGGAGAAAAAATTCCTGATAATTTTGGATATATTTCAAACATTGCAAAATACGTTGATGAAAGTTATGTTCCGCAATATAGCAGAGGATTCGGTATTCAATATAATACAGATACCGAAAATATTTTGCGAGATATAAAAACCTGTATTTCAAGATTGAACACCTATAGCAATGAAATATGGTACGATGATATTTATAACAAAAAATTACGACAAATTATTGATGTAAATAATAAGTTAGAAAAGGCATATAGTTCAAAATATGCATTGGATGTGGTTGACCTTTCGGTTTTAGATATTGTACGGAATCGAGAACTAAAAGAATTAGTTTCCCCAAAATATCATATCCACAACCGTAGTAACATAATTACAGAACTCCATAACTTACGTTTGATGCATGAAGATGTTGCAAGACAGAATTATAACAGTGTTTTAAATAGTATAAGATATTCTGATGATTTAACAGGTTATAAAAATATGAATAATTTGGATTAAAGCATAAAAATTTGGCATAAATTATGAAAATATATACAATTGCATAAATAGAAAAGAGTTATGATATAAAAATAGTATAGAATATGTGTTATGAGGGGGGGAGTAGAATACCTCTCGTAGTAATGATTTTAGGCTTATTTGATTCTATTAAATTGTTTCACGGCTCTAAGTGATATGTGTTATTGCGAGGGAGTGAAACGACCGTCGCAATCTGCTTTGTTATTTAGAACGAAGTGTAGCAATCTCAAAATTTTTATGAGATTACTACATCGCAAAATGCTCCTCGTAATGACAGTTAATTTCACAAAATTCTTAAACTTTGCAAAATGTAATAATCTTATGAAAAGATGTACATTTACTCTCACTGAAATTTTAATAACTCTTGGCATTATCGGTGTTGTGGCAGCTAAGACACTACCTGTTTTAATTCAAAGTAACAGTTAATGGATTACTAATAATTGAAGAAATAAATTTTTATAGTATAATTCCCTTATAAATACAGCAAGTTTATAAGGGAATTATATTATGCTTACAGGAAATGAAATAAGAAAATTATATTTAGATTATTTTAAAAATAAACATCAGCATACTATTGTGGAAAGCTCAAGTCTTGTACCTGATAATCCTACAGTTTTGTTAACAACTGCGGGTATGCTGCAATTTTTACCAATATTTTTAGGTATTGTAAAATCGCCATATGACCCTGCTCGTGCTACTTCTTGTCAAAAATGTGCAAGAGCTGGTGGTAAAGATTCTGATATAGAAAATGTCGGAAGAACACCTCGTCACCATACATTTTTTGAGATGCTGGGTAATTTCTCTTTTGGAGATTACTATAAAAAAGAGATTATTCCTTGGGCATGGGAGTTTGTAACAGAAGTTTTGAAACTTGATAAAAACAGATTATGGATAACAATTTTTGAAACTGATGATGAAGCCTACGAAATATGGAAAAGTGTAGGAGTTCCGGAAGAAAGAATTAAACGTAAAGGTAAAAAAGATAATTTTTGGGGTCCTCCGGGTGCATCAGGTTCTTGCGGTCCTTGTTCTGAAATTCATTATGATCTTGGTGAACAATATAGCTGCGGTCACCCAAATTGCGGTATAGATACTTGTGAATGCGACAGATGGGTAGAAATTTGGAATCTTGTATTTACTGAACTTTATCAAGACGAAGACGGAAACCAATCACCTCTTGAATCTAAAAATGTTGATACCGGTATGGGTTTAGAACGTATAACCATGGTTTGTCAAGGTGTAGCATCAACTTTCGAAACAGATTTATTAAAACCTATAATGGATAAAGTTTCTGAAATGAGTGGTGTATCATACAAAAAATCTGAAAAAACCGATATTTCACTACGTATAATTACTGATCATGCCAGATGCGTAACATTTTTAATTTCCGATGGTGTAATACCCGGTAATGAAGGAAGAAGTTATGTATTAAGAATGATACTTCGCCGTGCTTTACGCCATGGAAAAATTTTAGGAATGGATTTACCGTTTTTGTATAAACTTGTTGACATTGTTATTGAAAATTACGGAAATGCGTATCCTGATCTGGTAAAAAACAGACAAAAAATTATTGATACAATTAAACGAGAAGAAGAACGCTTTGCCAAAACTCTTGATAGAGGATACAAATTATTGGATGAGTTTATACAAAATAAGAAAAATATTGATGGAGAAAGCGCTTTTAAACTTTATGATACTTTTGGCTTTCCTTTGGAGTTAACTCGTGAAATTGCAGAAGAAAACGGCCTTAGTGTTGATGAAGAAGGTTATAAAATCGCTATGAAAGAGCAAAAAGACAGAGCTAAAGCTGCAACTGCAAAAATATCAGTAACAGGAGATATTAAATATGCAAAAATTGAAAATGAAGTAGGCTCAACTGATTTTGTAGGTTACAGTGAAAACGAGTGTAAAGCTAAAATTCTTGCAGTTATTGATGGTGATGGATATATCGATGTAGTCCTTAATAAAACACCTTTTTATGCTGAATGCGGCGGTCAAATTGGAGATTCGGGCATAATAAAGGATATAAATTCAAAAGGTCAAGAAATTAAACTTGAAGTTCTTACTACATTTAAAGTTAACAAATTATTTGTTCACAGATGCAAAATTATAAATGGAGAAAATTTTGTCGGAGTAGATGTTGAGGCTTGCATTGATGTTCAAAAACGTGAAGAAATCAGATTACACCATTCATCTGCACACCTTTTACAATCAGCATTAATAAAAGTATTAGGTGATGAAGTTCATCAAGCAGGTTCTCAAGTAGAAGAAAATCGATTACGTTTTGACTTTACTTTCCAAAGAGCAATGACCAATGATGAAATTACAAAAACTGAAAATATTGTAAATGGTTGGATAGCTGAAGGCTTGCCTGTAATAACGAAGGAAATGGATATTGAACAAGCAAAATTAACCGGAGCAACAGCCCTATTTGGCGAAAAATATGAAGATATCGTAAGAGTTGTTTCAATGGGTGAAAATGATAATTGCGTTTCAAAAGAATTTTGTGCAGGAACACATGCCAGAAACACAAGAGATTTAAGGTTATTTAAAATTGTTTCAGAAGGTGCTATTTCAGCGGGCACAAGACGTATAGAAGCTGTTGTTTCAAACACTGCTTTTGATTTTATGAATGCAAAAGTTAAAGAATTAGATAAACTTTCTTTAATGTTTAAAGTCCATTCTGATGAAGTGTTTGAACGTGTTGAGAAATTGAATGAAGAAAATAGAGAATTAAATAAACAATTAGAAAAACTGCAAGAAGAAAATTCACGTGCAAAATTTGCAACATTTGTATCAAAAGCTCAAGATATTGATGGCGGGAAATTATTTATTTCAAAAATTGAAGACGTAAATCCTGTTGCAATAAAAATAGGAATAGAATTTTTATCACAAAAATTGGGTGAAAGTATAATTGTATTGGCAAATAATAAAACTGTTGCTGCAAAGGTTTCTGAAAATTTTGTAAAACAAGGTGTTCAAGCCGGTAAAATAGTCGGAGAAATTGCAAAAGCAACAGGTGCAAATGGCGGCGGCCGACCAAATTATGCACAAGGTGGTGTAAAAGATTCTTCAAAATTGAATGAAATTTTACCAAAAATTGAAGAAGAATTATTAAACTTAAGGAAATAATTATGACGGTTTTAAAAATCGAAAGACTTCCACATAACAAATATTTACCGGAATACAAAACTGAAGGAGCTGCCGGAATGGACTTATGTGCTGCTATTCAAGAAGCTGTGACTATAAAGCCTCTTGAAAGAATACTTATTCCTACAGGTATAAAAATCGAATTGGAACATGGATATGAAGCTCAAATTAGACCTCGCTCCGGTTTATCCATAAAACATGGAATTACACTTATAAATTGTGTAGGAACTGTAGATGAAGATTATCGTGGTGAAGTTTGTGTACCTTTGGTAAATATTTCTAATGAAATATACACCATTGAACCTGATGAGAGAATTGCACAAATGGTAATAGCTCGTGTTGAAAAAGCAGAGATAGAAGTGTCAATAGAATTATCAGAAACATTAAGAGGAACCGGAGGCTTTGGGTCAACAGGCAAATAAATTATTTTTTCAAAATGATTATTTTGTCATATAATTATTGTATGAAAAGTATTTTTATTTCTATATTATTAGTATTTTTGGGTATGTGTGCATTTAGTCAGATTCCGGAATCTGCAAATATTAATATGCAAAATGTTCAGGTTAATAACACACCGAGTTCGGAAGTCATAAGAGTAGGCATCGGTACATCTAATTTTGGGAAATATCAATATGATGATATAACCATTTTTGGAACAGGAGATACTCAAATATACGATGACAGAATGCTAATAAACAACTTCGGAGCAAATAAAAATATACGAATAACTTATAAAAATGGAACTTTTAGCATTTATAATCCTGAAAACAATATTCCTGAAACAGTATATGGGCCGATTCAAATAACAAGCAATTACGGATTACTTGGTGTTACAGGTTTAAATCGTGCAGGTAAACAGGCTCTTTATCATGGTGCATTTGAACTTATACCAAATTCGGCAAACACTTTTAATCTGGTTAATATGGTTGAAGTTGAGGAATATTTAAAAGGTGTTGTTCCAAATGAAATGCCCGTAACTTTTGGGCTAGAAGCCTTAAAAGCTCAAAGTGTTGCTGCCAGAAATTACGTTCTATCCCCAAGAACAAAAGCATCTCCAAACTATGATGTTGTAGATTCTGTTGCAAGTCAGGTATATTATGGTGCAAATACGGAAAAATCACTTTCCAACCAGGCTGTTAAAGAAACTGAAGGTGTAGTTGCAATTTATAATTGGAATTTGATTTTGGCACAGTATTCTTCAACAGCCGGAGGATATACCGAAAGTTATTCAAATGCTTTTTCAGATCCGACAACAAAACAATTTCCATCACCCGATAAACCTTATCTAAAAGCAAAAGCAGATATAATAGGGTTAGGTCCGTTAAATACGGAGGAAACTGCAAGCGTTTATTATAAATCTCATCCTGATTCTTATGATATACGTTCTCCTTATTATAGATGGGAAAGAGAATGGAGCGCTAATGAATTAAAAAATATCTTACAATCTACTCTTGTTTCACAATCAACAACAGGCTTTGTTAAACCTTTGTTTAATAAAGGTGATATATTGGGTAATTTAAAAGAAATTAAAGTTTTGAGACGTGGAGATTCCGGAAAAATTATCGAAATGGAAATAATTACAGATTCTCAAACATACAGAATTCAAAAAGAACTTGTAATTAGACGATTAATAACAAAAGACGGTAAAGCTCTCCCAAGCGCAAATGCCGTTTTTGAAAATATAAAAGATTCAAATGGAAATCTTGAAAAAATCCATGTTTATGGCGGAGGTTACGGACATGGTGTTGGAATGAGTCAGTTTGGTGCAGGTTTTATGGGTTCTGAACTTCATAAGTCTTTTGAGAGAATACTTCAACATTATTATTCCGGTATAACTCTTTCAACAAAACCTATAATTTTATCTACTGATTATTCTCAAATGCATGTTACTCAAAATTTTTACGCACCTAAAAAATATGCAAAAATTGTGATTGATAATAAATTTGGTGTAAACAAACTGACAGTTAATATTAACGGAAAAGAAAAAATATTTGAATTACCTTCTGAAATATTTGGTTACAAACGATATTACGAAATTGATATCTCGGACTATATTCAAAAGGGACATAATACCGTAACATACACTTCTCCTGATTTTGAACAAAATTCGGGTACTAAGGGATTAAGATTATACATAGAATTGGTGGAAAAAGATGACAGCGAATACATCTGGTAGCGTGTTAAAAGCAGCATGGGTTATTGCTGTTGTTACAATAGTAAGTAAACTTATAGGATTTGTACGAGATATTATTATTGCAAATTATTATGGGGCTTCATTTGTATCAGATGCTTACTATTACGCTTATCAGATTCCTTCTTTATCTTTAATTCTGTTGGGAGGTGTTGGAGGGCCTTTTCACAGTGCGACTGTAGCAATTTTTTCTAAATTAATTCCAAATTTAGAAAAAAAACCTGAAGATTCAGTTAATAAATTATATTCTACGTTTATGACCGGCACTACATTATTTTTTCTGATTTTATCAGTTTTAATGTTTATTTTTGCAAAACCGATTATGGGGTTTATAATATCAGCCGGTTCATCTGAATTGGTAAACCTTGCATCTGAACATTTAAAAATAATGTCTCCATTACTTGTTATTGGTGGCATTGCAGGCATTTATTACGGAATTCTTATAATATATAAACAATTTATGCTTCCTAATTTATCGCCTATAATAATGAGTATTGCTATAGTTGCAGGAATTGTAATAGCATCACCTGATGATTATAAAGGATATGCTCTGGCTTGGGCAACAACTATCGGAGCTGTATTACAATTAATTATTCAATATCCAAATGTAAGAAAACTGGGTTTTTTGTGGAAACCTAATTTTTGTTTTGCAAATAATCCAAATTTTAAAGCAATAATGGAATTACTATTTCCTGCAGTTTTAAGTTCTACAGTAGGTCAAATTCATATATACGTTGATATGTTTTTTACATCATCTATATCTGATGGAGCATGGACTGCAATCGGTTATGCTAACAGGGTTTTTCAATTTCCGGTCGGAATTTTAGTGACAGCTTTTCTGGTACCGCTATTTCCTATATTTTCAAGATTAGTTGCCGATAATGACATGGAAGGTATAAAAACTTATTTTAATAAAGGAGTTGGTGTACTATTTTTTGCATCAATTCCAATAATAATAGGTATTTTAACAGTAGGATATGATTCTGTCAGATTAGTTTTTGAAAGAGGTGCTTTTGATAGCAAAGCAACGTTTATGGTTACTGAAGCATTATGGTTTTTATCATTATCAATTATACCTTATGTATTCAGAGACTCGATTACAAGAATTTATTATTCTTTTAATGATTCCAAAACTCCCTTTGTTATTGCCTTTTCATCAATTATTCTGAAGTATATTTTAAATGTAATTTTTATTTCACATTTGCATATGGGAATTAGTGGTATAACACTTTCAACATCTCTTGTAACTCTATTTAATGCTTGCATTCTTGGAATATTAATCGTAAAAAAAATCAAAATGGACTACAAGTCATTGTTTAAGAATCTTTTGAAAATGTTCATAGCGGGTATTATCACATTCATTGTTTGTTTTGAAACAGCTATATTATTTGACAAATTTGTAATAATGCCAAAGATAATTTTTGAATTTTCAAAAATTTTATCTGTCGGAATAATATGTGTTTTAACATATACTACTTTAAATATTTTGATAAAAATGGAATATGCTCAAGATTTAATTGTTAGAGTTTTAAATAAAAGGAAATAAAATGAAAATAAATGCCGAACAGATAGAAAATATTTTGAAAAATGACGGTGTAATAGCTTTTGTAACTGATACAGTCTGGGGTTTAGGATGTTTACCTCAATCTGAAAAAGCAGTAAAAAAAATTTATGAGATAAAAAAAAGAGAATCTCAAAAACCTTTAATACTAATGTCCAATGAAGTTTATAATTTGTTAGAATATGTAAAGCCTATACCAAAAATTGGTTGCAGCTTAATAAAACAATATTTTCCAGGTGCATTAACTATTGTTACCGAAAAAAGTGAAAAAACTCCTGATTACATAACTTCAAATATGAGAACCGTAGGCATAAGAGTCCCAAATAATGAAATATTTCAAGAAATATGTTCCATCACACCTAATCATGTACTAGCTACAACAAGTGCAAATTTATCTCATCAGCCCTCTGCAAAAACATATGAACAAGCAGTTGAAAATATGAAAGGCCTTGCAGATTTAATAATTCCTGATTACGGTTTTAAGTGTAAAGGCCTTGAATCAACAGTTGCAGGTGTTATGGGTAATGAACTCAGAATTTTTAGACAAGGTGAAATAAAAATTAATTATTAGATTTTTTATTAACTGTAATTAACGCTATAAGTGGAATTACTGCGAGACATGCAACTGCAAAAACTCTAAAAGTATCAATATAAGCCCATAAAGTTGATTGCTGTAGCAATTTATGGTAGATATTACCTGCAGCCATTTCAAACGCTTGATTTATATCTGCTGTGTATTGTGCAAGTCCTTGAGCTATTTCTTGAAGCCTCTCAGCATACACATTATTCATATCGTTTAAGTTACCTACCATCATAATTTGATGTTTTTGTGCCGCTCTTGAAATTAGCGTTGTCGACAATGAAGTACCTATTGCACCACCTATATTTTTTACAAGATTTTGAAGCCCTGCAGCATTAGTCATATCTTCATATCTTAAAGATGAAAAGGAAAGAGTCATTAATGTTGTCATACCCAAAAACATGCCGGCTCCAAACATTGCATTTGGAATTGCGATACTTTGTAAATTTATGTCCAAATTTATTGTTCCGAAAAACATTCCGCCAAGAGCTATAAGACCTACACCCACTACAGCAAAGAATTTATCACCAAATATTTTTGCAAGAGCACCATATACTACAATAGCTAAAATACTGCCTAACCCTCTTGAGCCCATTGAAAGCCCGCTTAAATAGGAAGTATAACCAAGCAATCTTTGCAGCATTGACGGTAAAAGTGCAGCAGATGCTAAAAATACTGCCATCATTGCTATTTGTGCTATTGTTCCAAATAAAAAATTTTTGTCTTTTAATAATTTTAAATTTACTAGAGGATTTTTACTTTTAAATTGAGATATAAAAAATAATATACCAAAAATACAAGAAAAAAGACTCATCCAGCAAATCCATCTGGCAGAAAACCAATCAGCATCATTACCTTTATCAAGAATTATTTGCAAAAGAACAAGCCAACCGCTTAACAAAAATAATCCTAAATAATCACAAGTAACTCCTTTTTGCTTTTTTGCGTAAGGCGGATCTTCCAATACTACACGTGCCATCCACACACAAAATAACCCTATCGGAACATTAATCATATAAATCCATGGCCATGACCAATTTTCAGTAATCCATCCTCCTATTATCGGG
>Ga0247610_10005380_pt1 | contig 13493 bp, 10 predicted proteins | sample 174DNAGHGhighgp2_FD_193483 | JGI IMG/M metagenome (GOLD analysis project Ga0247610, IMG submission 193483) | Sheep rumen microbial communities from Palmerston North, Manawatu-Wanganui, New Zealand - 1742 DNA GHGhigh gp2 | ecosystem: Host-associated > Mammals > Digestive system > Stomach > Rumen...
GTAGATTATTAATTTAATAGAACCAGCAAAAGCTCTTTTGCCTCTGAATACAAGTCTGTGTTTTCCGTTGTTATTATTATCGTTGTACAGTCTCATTTCACTCAGATAAAAGTTTGTACCGCTTATTATGTTAGTACACGGCACAAAGTCAATAAAATCACCCATATTCATTTGTGCAGTTGTATTTACAAAAAGGTTATAATAACCTGCACTTGATGACGCTACCCAGTCGTTCTCTGTAAATGTTACAGTTGCCGCATATTTTATTGTACCTATTTTATCTTGTTTTGTAGTTAACGCGGCATAAACGCCGCCACTTTCTACTAAGTTTGGACTTCCACCAATAGGTTCGGGGTCAATCGACGGTATAGCTTGTTCAAGAGCAAACCATACTCCATTACTTTTTACAGGATTTGAACTATCCCGTGTAGGCATATCGTCAAAAGTTAGCGTGTCCTGTTTATTTGTGAGTGCCGTATATATGCCGTCACTCGTTACAGGATTGTTACTATTCTGTGTAGGCGTATTATCAAAAGTAAGCGCATTTTGTTTACCGCTAAGTGCAGTATATACGCCGCCGCTCTTAACAGGATTATTACTACCGCTTGTAGGCAGATTATCAAAAGTAAGTGTATCCTGTTTGCCACTAAGAGCGCTATAAACACCGCCACTTTCGACAGGATTTCTACTATTATTTGTCGGTATAGCGTCGAAAGTCAGTTTATCCTGTTTTGTGTCAACTTCAATCATCACATTTTCGATTGAGCTGTACACACCACCGCTCGCAACAGCGTTTGTGCTCCCCTCTGTAGGTACAGGGTCAATTGTACCGCTACCGCCACCCTGTATAGCGTCATAAATGCCGTCACTTGTAACAGGATTGTCACTACCACTTGTAGGCGCATTATCAAATGTAAGTGTGTCCTGTTTAGTATCGTCAGCGGCTTTTATTCCTTTGCTTCTTACAGGGTTATCACTACCACTTGTAGGAATATTATCAAAGGTAAGTATATCCTGTTTTGAGTTGATACTGTTTGACAGCGTAGCCGCCATATTGTTAAGCGCCCGATATATGCCGTCACTTGTTACAGGATTTGAACTACCACTTGTAGGCGTACTGTCCCAAGTTAGTGCGTCCTGTTTTGCATTTATTGCCTGTCCAAGACTGTTAGCAAGACCTGACATAGATTGGAAGATACCGTTACTTGTAACAGGGTTCTGACTGCTTGCAGTAGGCGCAATATCGAAAGTTAAAGCATCTTCTTTTCCAGATAGAGCAGTATAAACGCCACCGCTTGTAACAGGATTTGTGCTATTCTCTGTAGGCGTTATATCAAATGTAAGTTCGTCCTGCTTTGTATCTATTTCATCTTCCAGAGCCACAAGTGCGTCATAAGTTCCGCCACTACTTACCGCTTTTAAGCTATTTTCAGTAGGAACAAGGTCAATGTCTATTGTACCCTGAGATATAGCGGTATAAATACCGTCACTGGTAACAGGATTTGAACTTCCCTGTGTTGGTGTAGTATCGAAAGTCAGAGTATTTTGTTTACCCGCCAGTGCATTATACACGCCACCACTACTTACAGCTTTCGTACTATTCTGTGTCGGAACGCTATCAATCGGAACATTTACACTTATATTCTGAATAGCATCATACACACCGCCGCTTGTAACAGGGTTGAAGCTGTTTTGTGTAGGAACTACATCAAAAGTAAGTTCGTCCTGTTTTCCAGAAATGTCCTGCTGTAAATCAGTTTCAAGCGTTTCCAGTGCGTCATACACACCCCCACTACTTACTGCATTTGTGCTTCCCTCAGTCGGTGTAGGGTCAACAGTACCAGTAGGGATAGCGGCTATTGCCCCATAAATGCCGTCACTGGTGACAGGATTTGTACTTCCCATTGTCGGCGTAACATCAAAGGTAAGTTTATCCTGTTTATTTGTATTTAAGTCGCCAATTGCGCTTTCATTTGCAGATATTCTTTCTCTATCCGCTCCCACTTCTCCGTCAACATATTCCGTTACAGCTGTTACAGCATTGTTCACCGCAGTATATACGCCGCCGCTGTAAACAGGATTAGAGCTATTCTGCGTAGGTACAACATCGAACGTTAAAATGTTCTGCTTTGTGGCTATTGTCTGATTGAGCGTAGCAATTGCGTTCTGTAATGCACTATATACGCCGCCACTTGCAACAAGATTGTTACTACCCTGTGTAGGTACAGCATCAACTATGAGCCTTGACATTATGTCATTAAGTGCCGCATATACGCCGCCGCTTGTTATAAGGTTTGTACTACCCTGTGTTGGTGTCGTGTCTGCTGTTATAGCTTCTCTGATTTCTCCCTCGAACTCGTCAAGAGTTTCATTGATTGTAGTTTCAAAGGTGTTAATTTCACCCTCAACTTCTCTCTTGAACTCGTTAAGCTGTTCAGCAAACTGTGAAACATCTGTGGGAATATTAGCGAGAATTTCATTCTGCTGTTCATCAACGATAATGATTTCATTGATTTTGTTGATTACTTTGCAAAGCACTTCATAGTAAGACAGGGTATCGTCATACACTGTCGGAAGCACCTTGTTTACAAGGAAACGGAACTTTCCTATGTTTATCATTCTGTCCATATATGGTACTCCTTTATCACCAGAGCTGGAAGAAGCAGTCTTCCAAGTCTTTCATAATCATAGCGTCAATGTTAAGAAGACTTTTGCGCCATTCCATAATTAAAGCCGCTACAGATTTTACACCTTTATATCCTGAAACGTGTTCGATATAATCTTCTGTTGTTTTGATTTTTTCTTTTCTTGTTCCGTTACTGTTTTCTGAATTTTTTCCGCTCATTATTTCTTTAATAATGCCGTCTTTTATTACATCTTTTGTACCACTTTTATCTGTTACGTCTTCACCACTGTTGACTGTTTTATCGTTTCTTCCTGCGAATGTTTCTTTTGTAGTTCTTTGGTCTGTCAGTTTGCTATTATTTTCGTTTGTAGTATTTTTAGTTCCTGTTACTGCGGTATTTTTTTCTGTTTGTCTATTTATCTTTTCATTATCATTTGTGGTTGAACTTGCTACATTATTATCAATTGTTGCCGTAGTAAGATATAAATTTGCTTCAATGGCTTCCATATTTTCAAGGCTACCTTGCGGGGTATCGCTAAAGCGATTTACATTTTTACTACTTGAATTTGTCTGTACAACATCTTGTCTTCTTGTAGCATCAACAGTTGTTTCTTTTCCTTTCTCAGTGTCGTACCCTATTTCAAGATTTTTGTTCCAACCATTTTCAGAGCCATTTTCTGTTGTTATTTTGTCACCACCATAATTGACTGTTTTGACCGTACCTTTTGTCATTCTATCAGTACCATTAGTAACAGTATGTTCTCTAAGTCCCTCATAATCAGTATCAGTTGTTTCGTTTTTAGTGCCTGTTTTATTATTTGTGTTTGTTCCGTCAGTGTCTTTAGTGCCGTTTCCTGTATGTTCTGTAGTTAAGTCTATATTATAGTAGGGGTTTATTTTGTCTATTTGTGTTTTATAAAGTTGATTGTAATACGGCATTATTTCGTCTAAGGTTTCTTCTAACCTAAGTTTCCATAATCCGACAGTTTCTTCGCATATCTCTCTTGTGTAGAAATGTTTAAGAATTTTCTTTTCAAGTGGGATACGATAGTTCTCGTCAAAGATAGGAAAATTAAAGTCAAAAACTTTATCTACTGCCCTTTCAACTATGCTGTCAATTGAGTTATAGCCCTCTGATTTGTCAAGTCCTGCGTAACTCTCGCAGATGAACCTGACTTCGGTAGTATAGCTACTCATTTTTTCACCACCTTAATTTGTTCTAAGGTCAACCGCTATTGTGTCAAGTCCCTCATCACCTGTCTGTCCTGCGAACATCATTTCGTCGTCCGCTTCACGATAATCTTCACGGAACTGACAATCAATATTAAGACCGAACATTTTGTTTATTTCTTCGCAAGCCTGTTTACGAGCGTTTAGTCTTGAATATCTTGAAGCTATTGTGCCGCCCATATTGCGAATAACTTCATCAGTAAGCATACGTTCTTTTTTCTGAGTGTTGGTGTTAGATATACCGAGATATGTCAAAGCTTCATTCCAATACTGAGTTTTAAGCTGATACAGTTTGTCCGCAACGTATGGTGCATCTGTTTTGAGAACATTGAAAGCAGAAATGTCAAGGTCTTTATTACCAAAAATGAAAGGCTGATTTCCCTCATACTTCATATATACGTTTTCAAGCGAAAGTCTCTGTTTTTCGTTACAGTTTATTAAAATAGGTGTCTTTTGTGCTTTAGCGTTTATGATTATTGTTTGGTCAATATCCCACAACTTTTTGCTGAACTCTATGATAGGAAGAACGGAGTTCTGCCTTAACATATTGTTCCATATTATTACACTGTCTTTGTCGGTTAAAGGCTTGTTATATCCGTTGTCAGCTATTGCTCTTCTTTTTATAGGAACTCTGTACACATTTAGCTGTCCACCAGTTGCACACTGTAAGCATAAATGTCCGATAGCTTCGTCCTCAAAGAAAACTGCCTGTCCGTCATTAAATAGTGTAAGTTCGAGATAACGTTCATCAACACTTTCGGGTAAGTTTATCCACTCAAACATTGAAATGGATAACTCCATAAGGCGATTAAAATATAACAGCCAATTTTCTGTGTTGTTCCTTGCGCTATCTTTAAATTGTCTCTGATTTTTTCCCAATGATGTTCACCCCTTATCTCGGAGAATTGTCGTGTTCATAGTTTCCTATTTCTGCCATTTCTTTCCAGAAACGTATGCCTCTGTCGAAGATTGCACTAATGTTCTGTAAAGCCGAAGCAGGAACATCACCTATTACAACACAACCCTGTGTCTTTGTATAGTTCCATATTGGTCTGCTATGTGTGTTGGGAATTTTAACTTTGTGCTGTGCATATCCGAACATAGAAAAGTAGTCATCAATTATTTTAGCCATTTGATATTTGATTGTAACATTATATCCATAAAATCCGCATCTATCTGCTACTAATGTAAACATATCGGTTTGTGCTAAAGTTGATAAAGTTGTAGGGCTTGCTCTTTTTATGTCACTTATTTTGGCTAAAGTATTTGCAATATTTAATCCTGTACTTACAGCTAAACTTGCCGCACCCATTGATGCACTTTTTGCACTTAATTCTGCGGATAAACCCGAATATGCTGTAGGGGAAATGTCTGACATAGCGCCATAATATTTTGCTTGATTTTGATGACTTACTATTCCACTAATATTTTCCACACTTCCAGTTAAAACCGATGTCATTATAGAAGCCTTGTTTTGTGCTAAATATGCCTTATATGTGTCACAAGCCCACGGCATAGGTGGAAAATTGGCAAGCGTTAAAGCGCTTTCGTAATCACTATCCAATCCCCTATAATGTCGCGGAATACAGAGAACAGTTGGTACGCCTAAAGCTATTGCCATAATATCAAAAACAACTTCATCAGGGTTTTGAATATATGATAAAAATTGTTCCCACTTGTATGTAACACTTTGTCCAGAATAATTTGTAACTTGTAAAAAACAATAAGGATAAGTAAGTAGTTTTTTATTTTTAGGAAAATATCCGTCAAGGTCACGATGTTTCACAAAATCAACTTCATCAGTTTCGACTTCTTTATATGACGGTGTGTCACTCGGCTCAGGGACAGCACTTTTTCCTATTATGTTGGGTACTATTTGAACATTTATTACGTTATCTGTTTGTGCATAGTCTTTTGTAAAAATTTTAATTAATGCTTCAAAAGCTTTGGAAGAAGCATTTACCGGTAATTTAGCATAATGTATAGGCGTAGGCAAGCCATTAATTACACCGATTTGTGGGTCGCCCTGACTATTTACTGTTGTTTGAAATAAATAGTACATATCTTCATTCATTTGATAAGCGCCATTTCTTCTAAGTACATACTCCCCAGTTTCCAGATTTTCTGGCACTAAGTTCTCATACAGGTTATCAGTTTCTGGTATCTCTCTTTCCACGAAGCACTCTCTAAGAGTACACTGAGGAAACCAAGTAACCATATCGTCAATAGCGTAAAACACTTGACAAGTATTATTGTTAATATATTCAACAGCTAATACAAAAGCGTATATCCACTGACCATTGAAAGCGTTACCGTTTTTGAACCTCATATATTGGCACTTATAAAGCCTATCAGCAGTATCCTGTATTTTTACACTATCTCTTGTGGGTCTTGAGTACGATTGTTCGTCATAAGTCGCATAAATATATGATGTAAAGAACTCGTCTCTAATTCCAGCGCTTTCAAAGTAGAGTGTATCTTCTTGCTTCGGATTTAGGTGTACTCCTACCATCATTTGTATTGTACCAGTTGGCGGAATATATGTGTTCATTGTATCACCTCTATTTTATAAAAATTGCGAGGACGCATATAATATATACACGCCCTCGCGTTTAGAAAGGAAGGGAAAATGGAAAGCTTAAGCCGGATTTGATATTGTAATAGTAGCTGTATCAGTCTTTGCACTATTGGCGACGGATTTAGCTGTGATAACAACAGTGTCTTCATCGTCACCGTCAATTACAGTAACCACACCAGTCGGAGATACAGAAACGCTTGTAGCATCAGCGGAACTCCAAGTTACACTCTTGTCAACGAAGCCTGTGCCTACAACTGTAGCTGTAAGCTGTAACGAGCCGCCGATAGGAAGTGTAGCCGCATCAGGCGAAACTGTAACACTCGTAATTGCCGCCTGTGTGGAAGTAAAGATGACAGCATTTGAGAAAGGTGATACCGAGAATGTCTTCCACTGGTGATACCAGTAGTTCCAGTAAAGTCCCTCGCCGTTTCTCTGCTCTGTGAACTCATTGAGATTGTCGAATATCATAAAATAGTCTCTATCAACAAGTACACAAGGTACAGCGGCAAGAGTAGCAAGCTGTGCGTCAGTAAACTCGACAAATGTCGGGTCGTCCTTGAACAGTTCTTTGAGCCTATCCATATCAAGCTTATCGAAGCCGTCAATGAGTACACGGTTGCCCATAAATTCTGCCTTGCTCATATTGAAAGCAGAAGCGAGAACCTCAACGTCCATAACAGCATCAAAGCTTGCATTAAGAATGAGATACTGTTCGCGCTTAGGTGTGTGCTGATGAACGCCCGCAACGTTGTACTTCGTGTTCATAAATTCAAGCTGATTACTTGTACTCTTTATGGTCGAAATAACTGACTTCATATTCGCGGCTGTTGTCCAGTCTGCGATACTTACAGGCGCGAAATGTCCGTCAAGGATATGCCGCGCAAGCAGATATTTCATTGTCAGGAACTCGTCATAGTTTGCGGCTGTATAAAGCGTCTCAATTGTCTTAGAGATAAGGTCATACATTCCTGCGTAAGACAGGAACGCAGTTTTCAGCTGAGCCTGTGTAATTGTTACCTTATAGAACTTCTGATAGTTCATAACGTGAAACGCCGAACGGTAGTCAGGCTTTTCGCGCTTGAATATCTCGCTCTCTGCGGTAGCAGGGTCGTACTGGAACGGTTTAGCTATTTCGACGAAGATTTCCTCAACAGTTTCACCAAATTCGAGATAACCTTTCTTGAAGCGTGACCACGGATTTGAGTACATTTTGCTGTTGATTATTACTCTGCCGATACGATTGATAAGGGCAGAAACGAACTCATTCTGTAAGTTCGGACTGTCCATAATGATTGAACCGATAGCCTTGATACTGTCAGCACCGTCCGTAGCAATCGGAACGTAGTTGCGATAGTCAGTGCTTGCACTGTTTCTTATCGCATTGAGTACATCTTTCGATACATTGGTAAGCGAAAGAATGTCAGGTCTTGTAGGCATATTTTATTCCTCCTTGTTTGCTGTGAAAAGGTCTTTTATCTGTACCGTTTCGGCACGAAGCTCCTCTTCTGTTTTTTCCTCTATTTTGGGAGCAGGTATCGGGTCTGATGTAGCATCACTGTCGAAGAAACGTGAAGTGTAACGTTCTCGCCACATTTTGTCGTTATCTTCGTACTTCTGTTTCCAATCCTCGCCGTCCCCCTGTTTTCCCACAAGGTCATTATAAGTGTCCGTCATATCCTCTAAAAACTGTATGCTTTCATCGGATTTATCGTCGCCCACAATGCCCTGTATTTTCTTGATAAAGTCCTCACGAGAGAGAATTGCCATTTTTTGTTCACCACCTTTCTTTATATTGTGTAACGTAGATATTCCCATATAGGCATTTTACGTTTTTTACTCGGAATAATGTGCGGAAGTTTCTTTACATATTCATACCATTTGCGCGCAAGTGCCGGCAAATTGTTTGAGCCGTAGTATCTTTTTAAAATGTCACAAACATAGCTTGAATATCTGGAATAAAGATGATGTTCAGGGTCACTATACATCAATGTTTTATTTATACTATTATATAGTTTAATTACTAAGATTTCTACTTCTTCAACGTTTAGAGTAAAATCGTTAAATGTTATGAGTGGTGCTTCATCATTAAATATTTTTAAATAATCATCTTGTATATAACGATTATATTCTAAATATTGAATAAATTGCTCTAAAGAAAAAGCAGCATTTGTAGCCCACCATTTTGTAGGGGAAAATTTATCCATAACGTCAATAAAATGCTGTTTATATATCGGTAAGAAAGCTATACAAGCACTTGCATTTGCCACATTTCCATATCCCGAATAAACGGGAATTGCGCGACAATCTTTAGGTGACTGTATATAAGGATTTGTTGCACGTCCTTTGTCGTCATATAAAACAAATGATTGACTATCTGTATCGCTCATTATCCACGGTCTATCAATTACATTGTTATCTCCGCTGTTCATATATACTAACTGATATTCACCGTCTATCAAAGTCCACCTTGAACCGTACTTACCAAATTGGTCACCGTTCTTGTCCCACCGCCAGTACGAATAAGTTGAATTTGTTCCGCCCTCGACATAGTTATTGTATGCACCCGAATGAAATGAGCCTGATGCTAAAGCGAAAGGCATTAAATAATTAATATTTATTGCAGGATTTAATCCGCCGTATAAATCAGCAAAAGCACAAATACAGGCGATTGATTGGTCTGTCCACGCGCTTTTAAATAATGTTTCAGCAATTAATTCTACATTGTGTTCTTTTTGTGCTTCTGTCAATGCGGGTAATGTACTGTTCGTTTTGACTTTTTTTATTTCAATATAGCTTGCATCAGTTTTTATACGGTTAGTTGTAATTGTTGTACTTGCAACAATCGGATAAGTTGCGTATCTATCTGGGTTAGTTCCTAAATCCTCTAAGTAATAAACATCAATTGTAAATGTTTCATTTGACGGGAGAGGATAAAGTACAAATGTTAAAGTTCCGTCACCTGTATAATGCATATAAAATGTAGATTTTTGATAACGATAGCCATATATGATAATGTCGTTCATCATATCGCTTCTTTTTACGCACACGCCTATTGCAAATTCATTATTAAAGGGAACTCCGTCAATATGAAAATCAATAAATACTTCGGCAGTATGCGCATAAGGTGTTACCTGTATTGAAGCGGTCATTGTTGCCATTATATCACCTACCGTTTTCCCATTCCCACTAAATTATCTATATTTTATACTTATATTATACCATATATAATGCATTTTGTCAATACTTTTCAGAAAAATCCCTTGACAAATTGTGGTGCGTGTGTTATAATATAATAAAGGAAGTGAAATAAATGGCGTACTATGACGGAACAAAATTACTTTCAATGAGTGACATAAATGGTAACAAACCTGAGTTGTATTTATGTACAACAAACAGAACAGGTGGTAAGACCACATTTTTCAATAGATTAATGCTTAATAGGTTTACTAAACAGGGCAAGAAGTTTGCACTGTTATACCGTTATTCCTATGAACTGTCGGATTGCGTAGATAAATTCTTCTCCGATATTGGCTCACTGTTCTTTGCAGGTCATTCAATGAGTTCCGTTTCTCACGGAAAGGGTTCGTACTATTCTTTGAAGTTTGACGGAGAACTTTGCGGGTACGCTATTGCACTAAACAATGCGGATATGATTAAGAAATATTCTCACGTTTTTAACGAAGTTGAGAGTATGTTATTTGACGAGTTTCAAAGTGAAACTAATCACTATTGTCCAAAGGAAATTGAGAAGTTCATTTCGATACACACCAGTATTGCAAGAGGACAAGGAAAACAGTATCGTTATGTTCCTGTATATATGCTCTCAAATGCTGTTTCATTAATCAATCCGTATTATGTTGAACTGGGTATCATAGACAGGTTAAAAGCTGATACCAAATTTCTCAAAGGTGACGGATATGTTTTGGAACAAGGTTTTATTGAAACTGCGTCAGAAGCTCAACTCAATTCGGGATTTAATAAAGCGTTTCGACGTAACAATTATGTAGCTTATGCGGCACAAAATGTGTATCTCAATGACAGTACATCATTTATAGAGAAGCCTACTGGAAATTCGAGATACCTGTGTACCATTAAATATAACGGAAATAACTATTGTTTTAGAGAGTATTCAGACTTAGGATTTGTGTACTGTGATGATAAGCCAGATTTATCTCACCCGCTCAAAATATCAGTAACAACTGATGACCACCAAGTTAATTATGTAATGCTCAAAAAGAATGACTTCTTCCTTACACAAATGAGATTTCTTTTCGAGAAAGGCTGTTTCCGCTTCAAGAACTTACTTTGTAAAGAAGCCGCACTGAAAGCTTTATCATATTAAGGTATCAACATTTGTTATCCTTATTGAGAACTTGTGGATTGTCACGGCATAAAAACCGCCGCAAGACTTTTCGGTATTGACTTCCGCTTTAAGGACGCAAATGTAAATGATATAAAGAACGCCCAATCGGTTTTCCGAAAGGGCGTTCAATTTTATTATTTGTTTTCAAGCCTACTGAACAGGATTTCGATTATCATTTCGGCTCTTTCTACTTCCTTAGTTTTTTCTCGATATAAGTCTGTCATTGCGTTCAAGTCTCGTTCTAATCTGCTTATCTTTTTAGCATCTTCTTTGTGCTTGTTAATATAAAACTGTATTACTGATTTTTCAAGGTCAGTCATCTTCTTCCCACCTCTCGATTTTTTCTTTTATTTTGTCTAAACAGCTTTCACCTAATGCCTTGATTATTTCGTCCGATATTTGATTAAGATATAAACGAGACATATTGTAAGATATTTCGGCTCTTAAAAGCTCTTCAAATGCTCCCACATAAAGTAACTCTGCTTCATTGCTGTCAGTTATTATCATTTGTACTTACACCTCTTTATCCATTTTGTCTTTCCAGTCCTTATATTTGTCGTACATTTCGATAGCCTTATCTTCACCGAAAAGGTTCGAGATTTGTTCTTCAAGTTTGCGCACATTTTCTTCCTGTATAGTGACAAGGTTTTCGAGCTTTTCGAGCCTGTCATACTCGGAAATTAAACGGTCAAGATAGTATTCTTCAAGGTCTGTCATATTGTACTCTCCTTTTCTTAGAGCATAGTGTAATATCCGTCAACCAATATCACACCGCCCTCAATACGTTTTGGCATAAGTTTGCCCCATATTTTTAATCCTACATCAAAGTCCTCATAGTCTCTCTTTTTCTTCAAAAATTCGAGCTGTTCTTCAGTATAGTCATCATCATCTTTTGGTACATATCCTGTCATAGATTTTACCAAAAGGTCTTTGCAATTATCAGGCATACCTGCACATTTAATGTTGTAATACGGATTTTCGATAGGTTCAAGGTTTTCGCCAATAACGTGTTCAATGTACGTCTTCTGACGAGTAAACCAAGCTGTGTCCCATTGTGCTTCAAGCTTCCAACAACAGAAGTTCTTATCGTGTGTCTTTATTCCTTTCATTTCTTCGGGGGATAAGTCACAATGTATGCTATCTGTATCGGCATAAATGAAGCCGCGCTCGTTTGCACCATAATAATTTGCTTGTGCGGCACGAATGGTAAAGTTCCGAGAGTAAGAAGTTATTGCACTTCCTATTGCTATATATCCGACTTTTTTCTCGTGAGCTTCTACCGTAGCAAAGCCTATGGATTTGTCCTCTTTCAAGTAAGCATATTTGAACGAAGAGTTAGAACTACTTGCAAACTTTCCGTACAAATTATTGAGGAATAGTTTCGCTAAGGTTCGCAGTGCGCCTGTGCTTTCTAATTTTAGCTTTTTGTACTTCTCTATATAGTCATCGAAAAGTCCACGAGCTGAATTGAAATAACAACCGTCAAGTATCTCTAAATCGTACAAATCGTACTGCTCTTGAATGAGCTGATAATCGGTGCAAGTAAGGGTTAAAATGACTGTACTATCGTGTTGCTTACCGTCACTATCTGTATAGTACCGATAATATGTGTTTGATTTTCTGTCATAAATATCACTTGTTGTAAGCCACTCATTTGAGACATATCTGAAATCGTGTTTAACTTGTATGCAGGGTAATCGTTTTGGCTTTAACTGAAATCGACATTTGATACGAATGAAGTAATAAATTGAAGACGATTGACAAGCAACAGGTGTGTAATTTCCTTTCCAAAATGTTGGAAATCCCAACGGATAATAGTTTCCACTTTCACTCGACATCATACTCGGATATAAACTGTTCACATCAGCGGTCAAGCCATTGTAGTGTCGTTTTTTAGCCTTTTGCGGAACTAAATAACACCAACCGCCGTGATATGAATTTCTTATATATGCGTCAACATTAGATGAACCATAATCACTAATATTCAGAGGGATTTTTTCTAAATCAGGGAAATCTGCTTTGTAAAAATCTCCGTACAACATTTTGAACTCTGATAGACAACAAGAACCTATTGTTAATCGGTCGTGTCCTTGCGCAAACATTATTTCAAGAGCTTCTTTAACCACAAGTACGTCATTTGCGATATATTCGCGCTCTTTGTCTGTAATTTTGCAACCGCTATACCTAAAACCTTCGTACTCCATTTCGAGCTTTTTATGCTTTGTTTGAAACGCTTTCCCTATCTCTTTTACAGAAAAAGGTAATAGCTTTAAGCTGTCTCTCAATTCGATAATATAGCCGTGGGTTTTTATCGTTATTGAGTACCATTGTCCCATATCAGAAATAATATAATTGAAACTTCCATTAGGTATCTTAGAAGCTTTCATCGTTCCTAAATCGTATTCATTATCAGAACGCTTTATAAAAGCCTGTTTGAAGTTCATACGATTGAGAAGAAACGGAAGCCAGAATGAACCGTCAAATTTTAAATTATGAAAGTAACAACATACATTACATTTGAGCGATACAAAGTATTCAAATAGTTCATCAATACTATGAAATATTTGTACATCTTCGGTGTACAGCTCTACACAAGCCGCCGCCCATACTTCTGTGTGAGTTTGGTCTTTATATACAGTAGTTTCAAAGTCACCACTAAATATACGATATTTGCGCTTTTGTTTGGTGGGATTTAT
>Ga0247610_10005381_pt1 | contig 13492 bp, 18 predicted proteins | sample 174DNAGHGhighgp2_FD_193483 | JGI IMG/M metagenome (GOLD analysis project Ga0247610, IMG submission 193483) | Sheep rumen microbial communities from Palmerston North, Manawatu-Wanganui, New Zealand - 1742 DNA GHGhigh gp2 | ecosystem: Host-associated > Mammals > Digestive system > Stomach > Rumen...
TGTATCCATCAGTTTACTGCCAATTCCTTTTCGCTGGTATTTCTCCAGCACGCTGAAGTCAACGATCATCGGCCAGCCCTTGCCCTTGAACGGCCCTTCCCGTACAGTCAGGTACAAATATACAGATCCGGCGGGATTCCCCAGGTATACTGCCGTCAGTGCAATGCATTTTCCTTCAGTCTGGTCCTTCAGCCTCATTTGATATCCGGCAGGATCCGGATGCCATCCCTGGGCGGTGTACTCCTTCACAAAAACCGGGCCGTCTGCTTCTTCCATGGTACGGATCACCAGTTTTTCATCCTGATAATAAATCATTTGCCTTCCCCTTTGGCTTATTTGGTCAGAGAACTTGATCGCTCATATATTCCACCGACTGATCCGCCTTTTTGAAAGTGCCGAAATGCTGTTTGCCATCATACCGGTGGGCATCCGCAAAGGTCTTCCGGAAGTGCGGCTGTGTGATCATTTTCATTGCCTCATCAGGCGTAAACCAGCCGGCTTCCAGGCTTTCGTCTGATGCAGTGGGTTTCCCGCCAATATACTTGCATCTGAAGACAAAAATGGCTGTCGTAGGCAGGATCATCCCCTCAAGCGGTCCGTACCCATCCCTTTTTACAAGATTTTGGCAGAGTCCCGTCATGCATTCCGGCTCAGCAATGATTCCGCTTTCTTCCAGGATTTCCCGTTTCAGCGCGTCCAGGATTGCTTCGCCCTGTTCAACAATACCTCCGGGATACTCCCAGCCTCTCCTGGCTGTGCGGATCAGCAACACTTTATCGCCTTTATATACGACTCCGGCCGCTGATACAAAATGTACCTGCAGCTGTTTCGTTTCCAGCCAGTGATCCATGTTTCCTCCCTGATTTCAGCGGATTGTTTTAGATCCCCGAAACATTTCGCGATGAAAACAGCTGTGCGGTCATTCCCCGAACAATTCCGCTGTCCTTGTCATTCTGTCCGCCACCTTGACACTGAACGGGCAGCGGCTTTCGCAGCCGCGGCAGCCGATGCACTCTTCGGCATGGTGTTCCAGGGAAAGATAATGCTGTTTGACAGATGCCGGTACTTCCGGCTGCATGACGGCAAGATCATAAAGCTTATTCACCATGGCAATGTCAATGTCCGCGGGGCAGGGTTTGCAATGACCGCAGTAAGTGCATTCTCCGCCGGAAAAAGTATGCTGCGGTGCACCGGCCAGTACTGTGGCATAATCTTTTTCATTGTCTGCAGCTGTTTCGTAAGCCACCGCAGCGTCGATTTGTTCGGTTGTGTCATAGCCGCAGAGAACTGAAACCACCCCCGGCTTTGTCAGTGCGTAATGGATACACTGAACCGACGTCAGCGCCACGCCGAAAGGAGAACGCTTTGCGTCAAACAGGCGGCCGCCGGCGAAAGGTTTCATACAGGTGATACCGACATTTTGCTGCTCACAGATTTTATACATGCGAATCCGGACAGGATCCACACCGTTCAGGCCGTCCGCATAGGTGTCCGCAAAATAGTTCTCGATATTGTCTGTCGGCGGCATCAGATCAAAGGCAGGATTGACGCTGAAAAGGATCATCTCCGCCAGTCCGCTTTCCGCTGCTTTGATGGCTATGGCCGGATTATGGGTGGATAATCCGATATGCCGGATCTTTCCCTGTTTCTTCAGTTCCATAACATAATCCAGGTAAGGCCCTGATTGTGAAACAGTATCCCAGTCGCTTTCAAGGTCTACATAATGGATCATGCCCAGGTCAATATAATTCGTCTTCAGCCGCGCCAGCAGATCCTCAAAAGCAATCCTGCACTGTTCAACATCCCTCGTCCGGGTATACTGCCCGTTCTGGTATGTGGAGCCAATATGCCCCTGGACGTACCACCCGGCACGATCCTCTGCAATGGCCCGGCCGATGATATCCCTGGATTTCGGATCAGGCATCCAGCAGTCAATGATGTTGATTCCCATGGTATGGGCATATTTCATCAATGCAACGGATTCACTTTCCGGGTGCCGCTCCAGCCATTCACCGCCGAAGCCGATTTCACTGACCTGCAATCCGGTTTTCCCAAGGCATCTGTATTTCATATTCAACCTCCGTATTTTTCATTGATCGATTATGTATGGAAATAACGTGTTTCCCGCACTTCCGGCATGACTACATTCTCCGTTTCAGGAAATCGAGGAGAAGGTTTCCCATGATTTCACTGCCGACAATATAACTGCCGTGGTCGGCGCCTTTCACAACCGTCATTTCGGCATTCGGGATCGCCGCGGCGATCTTCGCGGTTTCAGTGCGGAGGACCAGGTCATGTTCGCCCGCCGTAACAAGGACGGGAATCCGGATCCCTTTCAGGTCTTCCGGATCAATCCGCGGTTCCTCCAGCATCAGGGTTGTCAGCGGATCCGGATGCTTTTCATTCACGGCTGCGCACTCAGCAAGGAAGGACGGGGACAGTCCCTGCGGCGACAGATTGGCTCCGCTTGCCGCCAGGGCTCCCACGGTGCCCGGATGCCGGATTTCCAGCAGCAGGGCTGTGATTCCGCCGTCACTGTGGCCGAAGATAACAGGGTTCGGATGAACCCATAGATGTCCTCCGCCATATCAGCATAGTGATATTCCGGCAGGGGCGCATTGGCCCCATGGCCCCTGGTGTCCGGAGCAAAGACCTTGTATCCGGCAGCAACAAGCTGCTCCGTTTCCACGCTGAAGATGGTATGGTCTTCACCGTTTCCATGAAGAAGGATAACAGGCGCGCCTTCTCCTGCAACGGCATAATGCAGTATGATTCCGTTCACGGTCACAGTCTCGGTTGCTGGATACTGTTTCACACTGTTCACCTTCCTTCCCGCTTCTCTTCCGCCAGATCACCGGTCCGGTCCGAATGCCCGGACTGTGCCGGCATGCGCGGCCGCCCCGGATTTATGATTCGCTGACCAGTTTTCCGGTTATATGATCGATGGTCAGTTCCAGGCATTGTACCCTGGGAAGGGCGTTCTCAATCTCGCGCCGGATATATGCCTCGTCGTCGGTGAACTTCCGGCAGAGGCTGGTACAGACCAGCTTTGATTTTTCCGCATCGGTGACCGGGCTGATCCTCCCGAAAGCAACGACACTTTTTACATGCCATGCCCATTCGCCTTCTTCCCGGTACCCGGCGTCCCAGACGCAATAACTGACCCGGTTGTCCTTTCGGACCGCGTCCAGCTTGTGGCCTTCCTTCGCGCCGTGGAAATACAGCTTTCCGTCTTCGGGGTTAAACCAATGGTTCATGGGAATTCCGTAAGGATATCCGTCCTCCCCGGACACGGAAAGCACGCCGCGTTTTTCCTCCTGCAGGATCCGGATGCATTCCTCCTCACTGATCTGCTGCCGGAAACGCCTCATAGGCCTGAACATAAATCTTCCCCCTGTTCTTCGTAGCTGCCGGTTAACAGGGCGGCTGCAGCCGCATCCCGGACATCCCGATTCTATATTTGATACATTTTTTGTATCGTTTATATTTCGTTTTGTCAATCCCTTTTCCGGCATACTTTTCAGCGGGATAGCTTCCCCTTCAGCATACCGGCTTGTCAAAATCCGGCTGCCTTCATGGCAGCCTGTACCCGGATTCCCGCGGCCGGGAAGATTGTTTTCCCTGCCATAGGTTCCGGATCTGCGCCGGTTTTCCGGCTCCTGCTTAAAAACTTTTGAAAGACACAGATCCGTGCTACTATAATATGATGAAACGGTGAAAACGGTCCCGGAGGAGGTACAGGATGGAAAAAAGCAGGTATGGCACCGGCCCGGTGCTGATTGTTCTCGCAGGATGCTTCTGGGGCAGTATGGGCATTTTTGTCAGGAAACTTACAGCCATTGGTTTCAGTTCCGCCCAGATTGTTTCAATCCGTGTTTCCTTGGCCGCGCTGTTTTTCAGTATCCTTTTGCTCGTGAAGAACCGTTCCGGTTTCAGGATTGCGCTGCGGGACCTGCCTTTGTTCTTTGGCCTTGGATTCGGAAGTATCCTGTTTTTCACAGTCTGTTATTTTACGGCGATTACAATGATGCCGCTGTCTGCTGCAGCGATCCTGCTGTATACTTCACCGATCTGGATTATGCTGATGTCAGTATTGTTTTTCCATGAAAAGCTGAACGGGAAAAAACTGCTTGCGCTGGGACTTGCCTTTGCCGGCTGTATCCTGGTCTCCGGAATCTCCGGAGAAGGGATTACGGCAGCCGGCCTGCTAACAGGCCTCGGTTCCGGAATCGGGTACGGTTTGTACAGCATCCTTGGAACTGTCGCACTGCGCAGGTATTCTCCCTATACCGTCACAACATATACCTTTTTGTTTGCGGCTGCCGGTTCATGGCTGATCTGCTCCCCCGCGGACATGGTCTCAAGGTTTTCATCCGCACAGGATCCGATACTGCTTCTGGGCTTCTGCTTCCTGACTGCTTTGGTTACAGCAGTGATTCCGTTCCTGGCTTATACGCTCGGCCTGCGCACCGTGGAAGCAAGCCGGGCGGGCATCATTGCCACGATTGAACCGCTGGTGGCAACACTGGTTGGGATTCTTTTCTTCTCTGAACAGCTTACTTTGATATCCGGCTGCGGTATCCTGCTGATTCTTTCCGCTGTCATTCTCCTGAATTGGAAAAAGGCAGCAAAGCATAACTGCCCCTGATTCCTTGTTTCGCCTTTGCGCCGACGCAAAAAACGCGGGCGCGCGCGAAATGCAAATGGTGCGATCCCGGCAGGTCGGTATCCGGCGGCTGTCCGGCCCGATACAATCCTGGCATCTTCCGCACGGCAGGAATACTCCTGCTTCAGCTCCGGATATCTTTCCTGAAACGCTGTTTGTTCAGCAGCAGCAGGGCAACGACCAGCGCCATAGGAAATATACTGCCGACAAGCATTCCCGCCTGCAGGTTGTCCCCTGTTTGCTGGGTAACTGTACCCACAAGGCTCGGCCCAAAAGCCCCGCCCAGGTCTCCGGCCATTGCCAGCAACGCAAACAGTGCCGTACCGCCCTGCGGCAGGCGCGGGGAAACAATGCTGATGGTTCCGGGCCACATGATACCGACAGAAAACCCGCAGAAAATACAACCGATCAGCCCGGGAACCGGGTTTGCGGAAAGGGAAGCGAGCAGGTAACAGCACAGGCACAGGATGCCGGAACCAATCATATAATTCCGGAGATTCATCTTTGCACCGTGTTTTCCGTAAATCACCCGGGATATCCCCATTGTGACGGCAAACAGGCACGGACCGGACAGGTCGCCGACAGTCTTGGAAAAGCCAAGGGCTGCTTCAGTATATGCAGACGCCCATTGGGCCATAGACAGCTCAGATGCCCCGGCACAAATCATCAGCACGATCGCCAGCCAGAACAGCGGCGTTTTGAAAAGGGCACCGATCGTCATTCCTTTCCCTTCCTCTGTCAGCCGTTCAATCGGGCAGGTGGCGAAATTCCAGATATTGAACAACGGAATGAGTGCCCATGCGCAGGCAAGGATCCTCCAGGATTCGATACCGAATACCGCAAAGAAAACCGTTGACACCAGGATAACACCCACAGAACCCCAGCAATAAAATGAATGAAGCAGGCTCATGACCGCATCCTTATGTTCAAATGGACATGCTTCCACAATCGGGCTGACCACCACCTCGATCAGCCCGCTGCCGATCGCATAGATAACCACGCAGATGAGAATCCCGGTAAACGGACTGGAAAAAAGGTCCGGAATCACTGCCAGCCCCGCAAGCCCCAGGCCGCTGGCAATCTCTGAGATCACTACGCTGCGCCGGTATCCGATGGCATCCACAAACCTGGCACAGAAAACATCAACCAGCAGCTGCGTCAGGAAAAAAGCTGTCGGGATCAATGCGATCTGTCCCATTGGAATATGGTAATCCATATGAAACTTCAAAAACAGAAGCGGCGCGAAATTGGCGGTAATGGCCTGGGTGATAAATCCAAGATAACATGCATTCAGTGTTTTCCGGTAATTCTTCTGCATGATTGCTTCCTCCATACTGGCGTCACTGTTTTCCGGCCCCTGAAAGCCCGCGGCTGTCCGCGGCCGGCAGCCTTCCCGTCATTCTAGTCTCCGTCTGCCGCGCAGCTGTTTCGTTCCGGGCCCTGCATCCCCGAGATATACCGGGCATTGAACGCCGCATTAACCTCCCGGAGTTCTTTCCGGCCGTCAATATAGTCCTGGTACATCTCAATGATTCCCGGGCTGCATCCGTCGCAGAGGCCCGATAGGTTTCCAATCGATTCTGCGACAATCTGTTCCCGTTCTTCCCGGGTAGTATCTGCAATACGTATCCTGGCAGCCATCGCGCACACTCCGTTCTCATCCTTTTCTGTCCTGTCCGGGGTTTGGCTGGCATGCCCGGAAGGGCAGTGATTTCTCCGGAGTATGCCCGTTGCTGATATGCCGGCAAACATCCTCCGCATCCATCACATGGAAGCCGGCTTGCCTGGCCTGTTCTGCAAATATGCCGCTGCCCCGGATCCGCTTCCCGGAAAAAGTTCCGTCATAAATCTGGTTTACGCCGCAGCTTGGACTGCGCGGCTGCAGGATTATCAGGTCCGGCTGCTCCTGTATCGCAAGCGCCGTTGCTTTCTCTGCGCCCCTTCGGAATGCGGAATCCACAGATACTCCGTCACGGTTCATAACAATACCGTCCACAATCTCTGCGGGTACGCGCGGTGTAGGCAATCCGCCGAGCACTTCAGGGCAAACCGGAATGACGATGTGGTTCGCAAGCATGCGGAGGAGGTCCTGATTTCGGTTGTTGCCGCCGTTGTATTTGCAGTTTTCGCCCAGCAGGCAGGCGCTGACCATAATCTTCATAGCTTCCGGTAAAATGCAGCCGCCGCGTTGATTTCCTCTTCGTTCGGATGGCCCTTGGCAATGCCGCCGACCAGCCTGAACGGCCCGAATGTATCAAAACCGGTGCAGTGGTAGAAACCAAGCTCTTTGCAATGTTTCTGTTCTGCAATTCTGCGAATGGCTGCCGGAAGGAAGCCCTTGGGCGCCCCGTGGGTAAAAATATAGAATACATCTTTGTTCTCCGGCAGATGCTCCTGCGCAAAGGACAGCAGCTGTTTTGCAAAACTGTTGTAATAAATGCCGGATGCAAAACCGATACGGTCATAACCGGACAATTCAGCCGATCGGTGTTCTGTAACATCAATCAGGGTTACTTCGTTTTTTGCTGCGATGGCATCCAGCAGCTTTTTTGTATTCCCATGGTGCTTTGAATAATAAACAATAGCTGTTTTCATATTTTCCTCCCTGAATCCCGTGTGCCCGGCCCGGATGCGGTCACCGCGTTCCCGCTCTTTTTTCGGTTCCTGCAGAGGGCAGGCCCTGTACGCCAGGCGTAAAGGACATCCGTTTGCTGTTCCGCGAAGCCTGCCGGGCAGCCGGCAGAACATGCACAAAGCAATCGGGACGGTATGTTCAATGATACCATATTCCGATGGGTTTTGACAGTGCCCTTTTTTCCGGTCCCGTACCGGCCGGCCCGGTTAAGCCGCCGCCGTTCACCGGCGGATAAGCATGCTCCGGCAGATACGCGCATGAAAGATCGTGACAGGATTCTTCCCGCCGGACCGCGAATCATAAACCTGTAATTCTTCCGGAGGAGGTGCTTTATGGAAACACAAGGGTATCCGGCAGTTGCCGGATTGAGCCATGTGGCAATCCGCACGCGCAGCATGGAGGACAGCATTTTGTATTACACCCGCGTTCTTGGGCTGCGGGAGGCTTTCCGCATGTACCGGGAAGACGGTTCGCTGTCCACGGCGTACCTGTACCTTGCGCCCGGGCAGTATCTTGAGCTTTTTTCCGACGGTTCACGGAATGGGATGTCCGGACCTGACGTCATCGGATTCTGCCATCTTTGCCTGATGACAAAGGACATTCACCGCTCCTATGAGTCTGTCCGGAAAGCCGGAGGTCCATTGGATTCGGAAATCAAAAGGGGAAGATCCATGTGCTGGATGTTCTGGACCCATGATCCGGACGGAACCCAAATTGAGGTCATGGAAATGCCTCCCGAATCACTTCAGGCACAGGCAGACCGCAGGCTTGGATGCCAACCGGGCTGACCGGAGCCTGCCGGCATGGCCGGGCTGTCCATATCATGACACGCTTCTGCCGGCGCCGCCGGATGAAAGAGAGCCGCGTATGACACCGAATCAGAAAGAATGGGCCAGGTCAAGGAATGAACTGGCGGCAGCAGTATCCTCCCTTGGGTATCCGGCTGAATTTGCTGACCTGCTGGCAAAACAGCTGGGAAGTCCCAGGGCGATTGACCGGATGAGTGCTTATCTCTGCCATGCGCGTCCCGGGTCGGTGGAAATGATCGTTGATGAAATGCTCGCAATCTGTGCGGAAATCGATGCATGGCGCGAAAAGAAAACGGCACGTGAAGCACAATACGGATATAATTCATGGCTCAGCAGCGAAATCCGGCGGCAGAATGAAGAAGAATGATACCCTTGCAGGGCTGCCGGCCTTCATTATTTCCATCCTGCCGGTTTCCTTCCGCAGGCCGTACATGCATGGCGCAATCCGCCGGGTATGCGCAGGGGAAGGTTTTCGTACTCCTTATGCATAAAACCGGGCATTACAGCAAAACATAGGTGTTCAACAACAAAAAACTGGCAGAATCAAAGGCCTGCGGATTGTAGAATAATATCATAATTTGGGGGATACAGGAGGAACTGATTATGTACGATGTACGCGGAAGATGGGCGCTGGTCACCGGTGCAGCAAGAGGTATCGGCAGCCTGGCCGCCAGGTTTCTTGCAGGGCAGGGATGCAACCTGATCCTTCACAGCAGGTCACTTTCCCACACTGCAAAAATGCTGTCGGAAATACGTGCCATGGGCGTTTCCGCCTGTGACGTGGAAGCTGACCTGAACGATCCGGATGCTGTCGTCCGGATGCTGGATCAAATCGACCGCCTTGGGATAGATGTCGATATCGTCCTGAATAATGCAGGCCTTCAGGTTGCTTATCGGACCGATTATTTTTCAACCCCGGTCTCCGATTTTGAGACCAGTTTCCGGGTTAATACCATCGCCCCGGCGATGATCTGCTATCACTTTCTTCCAAAAATGATAAAAAAGGGAACAGGCCGTATCCTGAACACCACCAGCGGTATTGCGCTGGATGTCTGCCAGGCAGGCTATTCCGCCAGCAAAGCCGCGCTTGATAAAATCACAATTGACCTGGGCTCAAAAGTGAATGGGACAGATGTCCTCATCAACCTGACAGATCCGGGCTGGTGCAGGACAGACCTCGGCGGGCCGCACGCACCAAATGCCCCGGAAACCGCAATCCCCGGCATCGTCGTAGGTGTATTTGTTGACGACAGGAAATCCGGCCGTTACCTGGGAGCGCAGGAATTTGCCGGTATGGCGCTGGAAGATGCTGTGAAAAAAGCCGAAGCGTCATTTGACAGCCCGTATCCCGTCATTCCCTCTTGACATCCAGCCCTGATTGTTTATGATTCAGGCATGCACAAAATTTGCATATTAAGGAGGTATCATCAAAATGGATAAGCAAAAAAAGAATCCCTATGCTGGCACGCAGACAGAAAAGAATCTTGAAGCTGCCTTTGCCGGTGAATCCCAGGCCAGGAATAAGTACACCTATTTCGCGTCCAGGGCAAAGAAGGATGGTTTTGAACAGATTGCGGCCCTGTTCCTGAAAACAGCCGACAATGAAAAGGAACACGCAAAGATGTGGTTCAAAGAACTGAACGGCATCGGAGATACTGCGGAAAACCTTGCCGCAGCCGCGGAAGGCGAAAACTTTGAGTGGACGGATATGTACGAAGGTTTTGCCGCCACTGCCGAACAGGAAGGCTTCGCTGATCTGGCCGCGAAATTCCGTATGGTAGCAGCGATTGAAAAGCATCATGAAGAGCGCTATCGCGCGCTGCTGAAGAACGTCGAAATGCAGGAAGTATTTGCGAAGAGCGAAGTAAAGGTTTGGGAATGCCGTAACTGCGGCCATATTGTCGTAGGTACCAGCGCACCGGAAATCTGCCCCGTTTGCGCCCATCCGCAAAGCTATTTCGAGGTCAACGCGGAAAACTACTGAGCATGATACCCGATATTGCCCATTCCTTTTGATATACAGAACAGGAGTGTGATTCAATGGATTTTCAGGAATTGATCACTGCACGCAGAAGCGTCCGGAAATATGATTCACCCATCGGGCATGAAGCCCTTGAAGCGATCCTGCGCCAGGCACAGCAGGCTCCTTCCTGGAAAAACCAGCAAACGTCCCGCTGCTATGTTGTTGAATCAGCAGAAAGCCTGGACGAACTCCGCGTTTCCGCCCTGCCGGAATTCAACCGGAACAGTTCCGCGCACGCTGCGCTCATCGTGACCACTTTTGTACGGAATATCGTCGGTTTTGCCAATGGCTCCCCTGTCAATGAGATCGGAAACGGATGGGGCGCGTATGACCTTGGCCTTCATGACGCTTACCTGATCCTTGCTGCAAAAAACGCAGGTTACGATACGCTGATCATGGGAATCAGGGATGCGGGTGTCCTCCGCGCAAAACTGGGTATACCTGAAAATGAAGAGATCATGTCAGTCATCGCAGTCGGAAAAGGAAATGAAGCACCCTCTGTGAAGCCCCGAAAGGGCCTGGATGAAACAGTCCGGTTCCTCTGACCTTTCCCCTCCGCCGGCAAAGAAGCATTCCGTGGATTCTACCGGGCCCGGCATACCGGCCCGGTATTTTATTTCCTTGATTCCTTAACATAGAGTGGGCTTTAGGGTCTAAAATATGTATCACAGTTATGGAAACAAAGACAAATATTCAAGGAGGCAGCTCAAAATGCCGCAAACAGTATTGATCACCGGTACCGGCAGACCTTATGCCCTGGGTTTTAATCTGGTCAGGCGCTATTTACCTCGATTATGGCACAGAAAAAGCAGCCCTGAATATGCTGACCATGACGATGCATAATTATTTCAAAAATGACCCGGACATCAACATCATCTGTCTGCACCCGGGCTGGATGAGAACAAACCCCGGCAACCATGAAGCCCCTCTTGATCCGTATGAACACGCGGAAACGCTGCGCTGCCTGTTCGAAACAAAAAGGCATGACAAAGACGGCCCCGTGTTCATCACCCATACCGGGGAAGCATATCCCTGGTAAGGATTGGCACAGCGCGGCAATCAGCATAAAGCAACAAAAGCATGTGAAACAATCAACGGTTCGGTTGGTTCAGCATTTTCCGCTCGATCCTCTGCCTGAACAGACCATGCTGATTGCAGTAAACATACAGCCAGCCGTTTTCCCGCCAGAAAAAGCGTGCCCCCGTGCTTCCCTCCGGGTACAGTGCCGCAGTTTCACAGCGGTCTGCGGTCACGTAAGAAACAAAGGATAAATAGTGTTCCTTGCTCATAGGGTGATCGGCAATAACATAAATCTCATCCTCCGCCTCCTGTATAACCGCCCTGTGCTGCCGGTCCGGTTCCTCCGCGTCCAGGGCGGGAAGGCGGATCCCGCAGCATGAAATCATCGCGTCCCCCCTCGCGAAAACAACGTTTCCGCATACCGGGCATGCGTAAAACCTGCTTTTGAGCATATTTGCAGCACGGTTCGTGTTTACAACGGTCTCACCGCAGAGGAGTTCAGGGACGGAAACATGCAGTGCGGCGCCGAGGGGTTCGATCAGGGAAATATCCGGGAATCCGCGGCCGTTCTCCCACTTCGATACAGCCTTATCACTCACACACAGTTTCGCTGCCAGTTCAGCCTGTGTCATCTGCTGCGTTTCACGCAATACTTTGATGGTTGCCCCGGTAACGTAGCGGTCCATCCGTATCAGCTCCCTTCCGTCATAACATAACAGGCATCCCGGCAGTACGCAACCTACGTTTCGTAGAATGGCGGCATTTGTTCCTTGCAATCGCGCAGCTGATCATGGATAATAACGGGGAAACGCGGTTACCGGCAGCGATGAAAGAAGGCTTGCAGCATGAAGCACAAGGTTCAGTATTACGAAACAGACATGATGGGCGTTACACACCACGCAAACTATATCCGATGGATGGAAGAAGCCCGGATAGATTTTATGGATCAGATCGGCTTTCCCTATAAACGGATGGAAGCGGAAGGTATCCTGTCGCCGGTAAAAAGCCTGCAGGCGAATTACCTGAAGCCTTGCACGTTCGGTGATGAGGTGGAGATTACTGTCCGGATCACAGATTTCAACGGTGTAGTCATCTCCCTGGCATATGATATGCGTCTGGGCAGTGAACAGGTCTTTACCGGTACATCACAGCATGTTTTCCTTAACCGCGGCGGCAGATTCGTCCGGATGAAACAGGTTATGCCGGATTTCTGCGAAACAGTCAGCCGTCTCGCCGAAAAATAAAATGGTATCTTTCCCCTATCTCCCTTTGCTGAATCCGCTGTTTCCATCAGCCCGGAAATGGACCTGTTCCATCTCCAGGAGGCGGATTTTTCTTTCGATTCCCCCTGCATATCCTGTCAGGTTCCCGTCAGACCCGATGACCCTGTGGCATGGAATAATCAGCAGGATCGCATTATGCCCTACAGCACCGCCGACAGCCCTGGCAGCCATACGGCCGGTGCCTGTGCTGCCTGTAACCTTTTTTGCGATTTCCCCGTATGTCGCTGTCCGGCCGTAAGGGATCGTCAGCAGGATTTCCCACACAGCCCTGCGAAATGCCGTGGCCCGCATGTCCAGCGGCGGTGTAAAGTCCGGCTCCCTGCCGCTGAAATAGGTATCCAGCCAGCGTTTTGTTTCATCAAATACAGGAAGCTGCCGTTCCTTATGATCTGCGTGAAGTGTTTCAGCGAAGTACTTCTGTCCGTTGAACCACAATCCCGATAAAGCGCTGCCGCTGCTGGCCATCATCATATCTCCGGCGGGAGACTGATAAAAACTGACATAATCCATTGATTCATCCTGCGGCTGCGTTGCCGGCGCAGGGACGGCGTCTTTTTCCGGATCTCCGCGGCGGCATTATTGTTCCGCTGCCTTGAGGTAAAGCGCTTCGAGCACTTCCGGTGTAACTGACTGAACACTGTTGTAAACCACTTCCCCGCGCCGGTTCAGTACAACAGTCTGGGGCAAGGTGGCTGTTCCGCCGATCATCTCTTTCACAGGATCGCCTTCCAGGTCTGTTGCGCATGGAACATCAAGGCCAAGCCCTGCCACGAACGCCTCCGGATCCTCCACAACCAGGGACGGGTGGATCACAATCATTGCGATATCGCCCGCATGGGCCCGGTACAGGTCGTTGAAGTACGGGAGTTCCCTGATGCACGGCGCGCACCAGGTTGCCCAGCGGTTGATGACGGTTACCTTTCCTCGGGTATCTGACAGGCGGAAGGTGGAGCCGTCATAGCATTCCAGCGAAAAATCGCCAGGTACCATGCCTTCCTCATAGCCGGCGGCGGCATCGCTTTGCCAGTTCTCTTCAGCCTGCATCTGCCCTTCGGA
>Ga0247610_10005383_pt1 | contig 13489 bp, 11 predicted proteins | sample 174DNAGHGhighgp2_FD_193483 | JGI IMG/M metagenome (GOLD analysis project Ga0247610, IMG submission 193483) | Sheep rumen microbial communities from Palmerston North, Manawatu-Wanganui, New Zealand - 1742 DNA GHGhigh gp2 | ecosystem: Host-associated > Mammals > Digestive system > Stomach > Rumen...
TTTCCAAAGGGTCTCAATGTCTTTACTGTTTACTGCCATAACTCAAAATTAAAGTTGATGGCACAAAGGTAATGCCTATTTCTGAGACCGCCTAAAAAGGGGTTGGATGCTTACCTTTTAAGACAAATTGATATGAAAAAGATTAGTTTCAGCGCAGTTGCTGTGCTGTTGGCCGGTAGCCTGATGTGCAGCTCATGCATTGGTTCATTCAGCCTCTTCAACGGTTACGAGAAGTGGCAGTGCAGCATGACGGGCAACAAGTTCGTGAATGGTATCGTAGGTCTGATCCTCCAGCCCATCGTGGGTGGTGTCTGCCTCTTCGTGGATGCCGTTGTGCTCAATACCATTGAGTTCTGGACCGGCAGCAATCCCATGGCAGTGAATAAGGTGCAGACCGTGAAAGGTCAGGACGGCCGCTACTATGCCGTGAAGACCCTGAAGAACGGCTACGAGGTAAAGGCTCCTAACGGCGAGACTACCCTCTTCACCCACAACAGCGAGAACGATTCCTGGTCTGTCTCTCAGAACGGTATCACCAAGGAGATTTTCCGTTTCAATGCCGACGGTACCATCCAGGCCAACCTGCAGAATGGCGAGAAGCTGACCGTAAGCAACGACGAGGCTGGTATGATGAAGGTTCGCGAAGCCATCTACAACGACAACTGCTTTGCCCAGCGCTAACCAACTCTGGAACAGGAACTATTGTAAGGTGATGGCAGCGAACTTCTCGCTGTTCTTCGCCTTTTATGTGCTCACGCCGCTTTTGCCGCTCTATCTGAGCGAGCACTTCGGGGCTACCAAAGACGTGATAGGCCTGGTGCTCTCCGGCTATACGGTGACAGCACTGCTGTTCCGTCCCTTCAGCGGCTATGTGGTAGACACCTTTCCCCGTAAGAAGGTGCTCCTCATCTGTTTCACCGCCTTTGCCATCTTCTTTGCAGGCTATCTGGCAGCCTCCACCCTCCTTCTTTTCTTGATTGTACGCACTCTGCATGGCGGGCCTTTCGGGGCCTTGACGGTGGCTAACAGTACTGTTGCCATCGACGTGCTGCCCAGCAGCAGGCGCACGGAGGGAATAGGCTATTACGGCCTGTCCAACAACCTGGCAATGGCTATTGCCCCTACCATCGGCATCTTTGTCTATCAGTGGAGCGGCAGCTTTGAGCTGCTCTTCTGGATGGCACTCATTGTGGCTTTCGCCGGATTGCTGGTAGACAGTACTGTCAAGATAAATAAACCAGCGGTAGCTAATTTTTCACTCTTCACTCTTCACTCTTCACTTTCCTGGGACCGCTTCTTCCTCCTTCGTGGCTGGCTTCTCGGCTTGAATATGGTAGCTTTCGGCTTCAGCTTTGGTGTGCTGAGCAACTACCTGGCAATCTATGGCAAGGAAGTGATGGGTATCACAGGCGGCACAGGCACCTATTTCATGCTTTGCAGCGTAGGCCTCATCCTGTCGCGCTTACAAGGAGGACGGGCCCTGCGAAAGGGTCGCCTGACCCATAATGCCGGCTCTGGCATGGTCATCTCGCTCATTGGCTACGCCCTGTTTATCCTAATGCCCACGCTTGTCAGCGGAAGCGAATTTTTCACTCTTCACTCTTCACTCTTCACTTCCATCGGCTACTACGGCTCTGCCCTGCTCATCGGACTTGGTAACGGTCATTTATGGCCTGCCTTCCAGAACATGACCATCAACGTGGCAGGCAACAATCAGCGCGGCACAGCCAACAGCACCATCCTCATCTCATGGGATATCGGTATGGGTCTGGGCATCCTTCTCGGTGGTGTCATTGCCGAGCTGCTGGGCTATTCAGCCGCCTTCTGGACCGTTGTCCTGATAAACGGTGGTGGTGTGGCCCTCTTCTTCCTTGCCACGAAGACTTTCTTCCTGAAGCGGAACCTGAATCAGACGGTACATTAAACATAACCTTATTTCAAGATAACTTTCTTCACAGCACCGTCGCTGTAGCGAACGATGTTTAAGCCACGCTGACCATTATTCTTTATTATCATCTGCATACACATCACTCAGAATACCTATGATTCTCTACCGCAACCTGAACGTAATTGGCACCGTATATTTTACCCTTACGGCCTGCCCTTGAATAGCACCCGGATTCCATTTGGGCATCTGAGAAAGTACACGAACAGCCTCCTTGTCAAGTGCTGGATCAATATGTTTTATTACTTCCAGGTTGGACACGGTTCCGTCTTCTTCCACAACGAAAGAACAAACGACTCTTCCTTGTATTCCGTTTTCCTCACATATCTCAGGATACTTAAGATGTTCATTAATAAACATCATTAGAGCCGCCTGACCTCCTACGAAACTCGGCATCTGGTCGGCTTCGCTCAACCATTTGGGAACTCTGATATTGAAGATGACCTCTTTTGTAATAGGCATACCATCCTTGTATGCGGGTTTCCATTTCGGCATTTTCCCTAAGGTATCAAGCAGTTTCTTCACATTACAGTATTTGGTATCCCCTTCTACCGTTGGCTGTTTAGCACTTCCGTCATCCAGGATAACCATTGACACCTTGATGACATCTACTTCCTTTTCATTGTCAGCAGCCAGTACGAACTTAGCATGATTCAGATAATCCTCCACTCCTTTCTGTCCGTGCAGGTATTCAGGCGTGTCAATGTCTGGCAGCTCGTTCCACCTTACAAGCTGTTTGAAATAGTCGGTGAAGTTCCGCTCACTCGCTTTACTGAAAATAAAACGTCCATCGTTTTCCTTCGACAGAAGCTGTAGGCATCTGTCTTCAGCATAAAGACTCACGTCGGCACCAAAGGCTATTTTGATCTTTTCAGCGATGGCGGGTATGAATATCTGGTCAACACCGACAATCTTCTGTTCCTTAGTGTCTACGATAAAACGATAGTCTATACCTTTTATCAGTTTGAAATATTGCGCCTTCTGTTTCTCCGTTTCCTTATTTTGTGGCAATCCAGTCAGCATGGCACTTCCGTTCAGCGATGCTTTTACATGATAACACGCGAAGCGGTCCTCTTGTTCGTACTCCTTACTGATGTCAATGCTTATCCTTCCTTTTGCTGGTTTTGAAACATGGTGGCCATCTTGTTTCCAAAGCTTCAGAAAATTGCTATAGGCCTCTTCTACTCCGCATTCCGTCTCGTTAAATATCAGTTCTGCCAGATAGTGCTGAGCTTCCTCGGATTTCGGAATATCCAGGTGGCAGTCCAGTTCGAACAAGGTTGTATTAAAACAGACTGTCTGTGCCCAGGAAAGAACACATACGGTCAATGCCATGAATGTCAATAAAAGAGTTTTCTTCATAAAAATAACAGTTTTGTTCCGTCAAAATCTATTGCTATTGTCACTTTTCACTTTTTTATACTGTTATCATCGTTGTTGCCATAATGGGAGTTGGCGTAGTTGCCGTAACTGCCATAATTGCCATAGCCATAATTGCCATAGCCATAGCGGCTATAGCCGTATTTGCTGTAGCCGTAGCGACCGTATTTGCCGTAGCGGCCATAGCCGTAATAGTAGCCGTATTTTCTCTTCGACATATCCACCGCGTTGAGCACCACGCAGGCATTGGGAAGCTTGTGTTCCCGGGCCAAAGAGTCGAGCAGTGCGAGGTTCGCCTTTGGCGTATAGTCGGCACGGCAGACGAAGCAGCTGACATTGGCATAGCGGGCCAGCTGCAAGGTGTCGGTGACCAGCCCCACGGGAGCAGTGTCGAGGATGACGTAGTCGTACTCCTCGCTGAGCAGGTGGAGCACCGTCTTCAGGCTCTTTCGGCTCAACAGTTCCGTGGGATTCGGGGGAATAGGACCTGAGAGCAGAAGGTCGATGGAGAGTTGAGGGTCGGGACTTGAGAGTTGATAACTGCACGTCTCTTTGTGCAGCAGCTCTGCCGTTACGTGCTCTGCCCTGAGCAGGTTGGTGAGACCCTGTTTTTGGTTTGACATTCCGAACAATCGTCCGAGTGCGGGCCTGCGGATGTCGCATCCTACAAGGATGACCTTCTTGCCGAGCAGTGCAAACGACACGGCGAGGTTGGCGGCGAGAAACGTCTTGCCTTCGCCGGAGGTGCTGGAGGTGAGGAGGATGATTTTCTCGTTCTCCTTCATCATAAACTGCACATTGGTGCGCAGCGAACGGAACACCTCGTCCATCAGGCTGTTCTTGTCGGCCTGTACCACGATGCCCGCAGCGGTCTTTGCCTTTTCGTTAGCCATGGGCACATCGGCCACGATTGGCACGTCGGTGAGTGAGATGACATCCTCGCGGCCCTCAATGCGATAGCGTAGCAGTTCTATGACAAGCAAGATGACAAACGGGATGAGCAGCCCCACCACGAAGGCAGTTCCAAGAATCATGTCCTTCCGGGGGCTTACCTTTCCCCGGTACATGGGCATGGCTATGACTTTTCCCTTGTCGGCCGTAGCTGCCAGAGAGATGCTGTTCTCCTCGCGCTTTTCCAGCAGTAGCAGGTAAAGGCCTGAACGTACCTCCTGCTGTCGGCCTATCTGTGTGAGCACACGCTCCTGCTTAGGTGTCTTTGCCACCTTGGATTGATACAGGTTAAACTGAGACTGAACGCCTTGACGCTTGATCTCAGCAGTCTTACGTGCCTGCATTAATGCCTCTTTAACACTTTCTTGTGTACGGTCAAGCAGGTTGGTAAGTGCCATCACCTGTGGAGAAGTCTCAGAAGCACTTTGCATCAATTTGTTACGACTCAAAACACTTTGATTATATGTGTTGATCAATGAAGCGGAGACAGGCTCTGTCAATCCTACATTTGACGGAATCAACTGATACTTATTTGCCGGATCTGTAATATATTCGCTCAGGTAGTTCAACAACTGCATCTGTATATTAGCCTCTGCCAACTCTTTTGTGTACTGGTTCGACATATCAAGCACTTGAGTAGCATCCAAGCGCAATTGGGTTATATTATTGCGTTGTTTGTAATTTTCCAGTTCTCCTTCAGTTGCACCCAGTTCTGCGTTGATTTTCTCCAAACGACCATTGATAAACTCCTCCGTCTTCATTGCTATTTCGTTCTTGTCCACATTGGCCTGGTCGTTATAACAAAGCATGAGCGCGTTGATAAAGTCTATGCCACGTTTGACGTTCTCGTCGTTGACTACGATGGAAGCAATTGAGGTCTCCTTCGATATCGGCGCTACGCTCAGCCGCCGCATATAGTCGAGCGCCGCCGCCATGGGTGGACGTATCGTGACAAAGAGCATTGCTCCCTTCGCGAAACGGTCTTCCTTTTTTGCGTTATACTTAGGATTACTCATAAAGGAGATGATACCAAATTCTGTTCTGAGTGATGTGTTAAGTGAATCAATGTCCTCGCTATACTTATTCGCGACCCTCCCACTGCTGAACAGTGTAATATTGGCATGATAGCCCTCCCCATTCTTCGTGATAGCCATCTGTATGGAACGGCTGCCCTCCAGCATATAATAGTCCAATGAGTCGAGAGACAATGAGTCCAGATCCACACTGACAGGCTGGTTGGAATAGACCAATTGATCGCTGATACGTCCCTCTATCCAATACTCTGTATAGAGTTTCAGGCGCTTCACGGCATCGCGTACCACCACCGGCGACTGCAGTATCTCTATCTCATTGTCGAAACCGCTGGAGTTGTTCATGATGCCGAAGTCTTCCATGTTGGGGAGAGTCTGCTTGATTGAAGTCTTCGAATTCTTTTCCTCATCCTTCACCAGCATTCTGGCCGATACCTGATAGATGGGTTGGGCATAGCGCAGATAGATGTAGGCAGCACTCATGCAGATGATTAATGAAAGCAGATACCACTGCCAGTTCAGCACCAGATGGGCAAATACTTTCTGGAAGCTAAAACTTGCTCCTTTTCTCTCGTCGCCTATAAGGTCTTTCAGGTCGTCGAGGTCTTCCAAATCAATTTCTACTTTGTCTGTCATAAGTTACATTTTTAAAATTGTTTGTATTATTATTCTTTCATTTTATTCCTTTCCTATCTTCTCTTTAAGAATGTTCCACAGGAACAAAGGATTTCCAATCACATACCTCCTCCACATCCGCTTAGGCTCAGAAAGCAACCTGTAGAGCCATTCCATCGAGTGTTTCTGCCACCACAGGGGAGCCCTTTTCACCGTTCCTGCATAGAAGTCGAACACCGCACCGATGGTGCCCACATGACAATGAATATCCAGTTCCTTCCAGTGCTGGTACGTCCATTTCTCCTGTTTGGGTGCCGTCATGCCTATCCATAGCAGGTCTGGATTGGCCTTGTTGATGGCCTGTATCATTGCCTTATTGTCCTCGTCTGAAAACTCAGGTTTGTATGGTGGTGAATAGGTCACTACTTCCAAATTAGGAAAGTCCACTGCTGCCCGTTCGCGAATCAATGACAACACCTTATTGCTCGACCCTAGGAACATCACCTTACATCTTACATCATCCTTCTTACATCTTACATCAAGCCTTCGCATTTCGAAGGCGAAAAGGTCCCATCCTGCGATACGCTCCATAGGCTGTGACTTCGCTTTCAGCCAACGGCAGGCCATGACGATACTCGATCCGTCAGGAATAAGATACTTCACATATCCCTCCTCATTTTCATTTCTCCATTTTTCATTCTCAATAGTAAAGAGCGCCTTTGCAAACAACTCATCCTTTTGTGCTACATTAAAGGAGTGTGCGTTGATGGTATTTATGAGGACTTTACCATCAGGAATCTTGCTCAATTCTGTTTGCGAACAGACTATATTTAGCGTTTTAAGTTGAAATGACATTAGCAGGTACTATAGATACTATTGAGTTTGTCTATATAAGAATCTGTGTTAAAGTGCTCGTGTATGTAGTTACGAGATGATTTGCTCATTTGTACTAACTTGTCTCTGTTAGTATGTAGGTAAGTAATTGCATCCACGATGGATTCTGCATCTTCTGCTTTGATGAATAAGCCATTCTGATAGTCGGTCACTACCGTTGGAATGCTGCCAACAGGCGTAATGACAGGAACCACTCCATAGCTCATACATTCGAGTAGAGACATTGGTAGTCCCTCAAAGAAGGTAGGCATAGCAAGTACGTCAAGGCTTCGCAGGAAAGAGTTCTTGCTCTCTCCACTAACTATTCCAGCATACACAAACTGATTTCCAAGCAGGTTGCTAAACTGCGGCAGATATTGTCCTTCCAGCTCTTCTGCTCCTGCGATTTTAAGACAGAACGGGATATGGCGTTCTTTTAATATACTGCAAGCCTGCAAGAGATAGTCCATTCCCTTTGTCTTGGCTATGCGGCCAAGATAGCCTAATGTAAGAGGAGTAGAATCATCTTTGTATTTGCGTTCAAAAGTTTGGGCATCTTTCAAATCTATACAGTTCGGTAATGACACTACGTGTTTTGCATGGAATCTCTTTCTAAGCACCTCAGTCTCCGTCTCACTCAGTGTAATGAAAGGTACTTTCCAGGAAAACACGTGTTTCAATATCTGTCGGAATGGGAATGGGATGCTTTTAGATGTAAGATAAACACCTCCATGAATGTGTATAACCATCCTGTTCCCATTTTTGAGTACCGCACGCATATATGGTGTATCTCGTATGATGCTAGGCTTCTCCAATGGGAAGTTATAATGTACAATTGCATCTCGATGCATACGGAGTAATTGCTTCCATGCTCTATACCCACTTATAATGGAACCAACTCTATAAATGCCACCCTTTTCGCCATCCTTCCGTCCCAGTTCAAAATGTATATAGTTGTGGTGTGGGTTGTTCTCTATGATGAATCTTGTCACAGAGGATAAACCGCTAACATTCTTCGTTGGGTCAAGTGAAGGTGAGACGATGATAACATCCATTTGCCTATTGATTTTTTTTCAGTGTTGTATTTGCAAAAATTGATTCCAGTTCTTCTTTTGAATACCTCTCATCTTCAGGGTATAACGCTAATTCGTGTTCCATAATCTGTTCGATTGTCCACTTGAATTTTATGGGTTTAGCAGGAACTCCACCTGCTATGCAATATGGTGGTATGTCTTTTGTAACTACAGCTCCTGCGGAAATAATAGCACCTCTTCCTATAGTGACGCCACAGAGTAGAGTTACATTCATACCTATCCATACATCTTCTTTCACAATTACATCCTTGTCATAACCTCCAGGTTTTTCATCTTCGGTAATTGTACGATAATATCTACCTATTATTTGTGCATGATTACCTGTTGCAACTTTAAAACCTTCAGTAGCACCAGATCCTTTGCCTAAAACAAATTTTGCATTTAGATTAAGGATGACCGCATCTCGAAGCGTATTATTGCCCATAAGATAACAGTTTTCGGGCTTTGTTATTTTAATAGGCGGTGTTATGAAAGAATCAGGGGCTATATAACCAAACCGTTTCCTACTATAACCCATATAATCTCTCAAAAGGCAATATAAACCTTTGATAAATCTATTCTGCTTTATAGAATTACTTATTGACATAACTATATAATAAAAATTGATTCTCTAATTACCGATTGAAGAAATCTATGTATTTTCTTGCACAATTCTCTATCGTATAAGAACTATTATCTTTCATCTTGAGCGAATTCTGTCTCAATTCACTCAAATGTTTATAAGAATATACTAAAGCATCCAAGTATTCCTCAACTGTGTGTCCTTTACTTAATATACCATTGACCTTATTATCAATGATATCCACTGCGCCACAAACGGGTGTTGATACAACTGGTAAGCCCGCAAGACTTGCCTCTAATAAGGTGATAGGCATACCCTCAAAATCCGATGATAAACAGAATACATCTGCATTGAGCATATAATCACCAACATTCTTACGCATTCCTATGAAATGTACATGATTCACCGCCTTTGCCTGAATGGATTTTCCTAACTCGCTGTCGAAATTGGAACCGATGATTATCAAATCAGCATGGTAACCTTTCTCCACAAACTTGCCAAAAGCCTCTACCAAAAGCGTTTGGTTCTTTACGGGACTACATCGTGCCACATGAAGATAGATACGACTATCTGCTGCACTTTTAAATGATGCTATTTCCTCTCTTGTCTCATCAAATCTATCCGTTGGTACTATAGGCGCACGACCATTGGCAATGCATACTCCCTTGATTTTTGGATAAATCTCAAGCATGTCGCGGTAGTTGGTTTCGCTTAATGCTATAAACCCCATTTTCTTTTTATAGCCAAGCGTTTTAACAAGAAAACGATAGAACAAAGAATCGTATCCGTTATGAATATCGCTATGAATGGTTTGATAAAACTTTGATTTCCGATAGAGCAGGAATATGGCCAGAATACAATAGTGAGGCATATTGTCACCGTGCAAGTGAACAATATCTGCCTTCTCATTTTTTATGGCCTTGTAGATTCTTATTACTTTATGTAAAGAATAACCTTTACTAATACCAACATTTTTGTATGTTACACGCTCAGCCAACTCGGAAGCATAAAACAAATTTCGTTCTGGCTCAACAGTATCATCCTTTATTGCCATTATGGTTACTTCATTGGTCTTTGAAAGTTCGTTAGTCAGGTCAACAGCAAAACGTTCTGCGCCACCAGGCCGAAGGGTAAATACAACTTCAAGGATTTTCATGCTTGATAACATTTTAGATATTCATTTGCGATAGACTCCCAACCCATATCCTTCATCCATTCTTCCTTGATATTCTTTCTCATCGCATTCAGTTTTTCTTTGTCGGAATGCAATTTCATGATTCCATTTGCCAAGTCGTTCACATCACAGGGCTTTACAACTATACCCGTCTTGTTATGTTGAACAGCATCGGCAAGAGCGCCCACATTGGTAACAACCATCGGCACCTCTAAAGTGAAGGCAGTCTGAATGACGCCGCTTTGCGTTGCGTCCTTGTAAGGGCAGACACCGAATTCACAAGCCCGAAGCATGCCTGCCAATTCCCTGGTACCTATATAGTGATTGATGATTTTAACATAGTCCAGTTTCTTGTAGGATTCAATGTCGAAATAATACTTCCCGCCACCGGCTATCACCAGCATTAATTCGGGATAATGGCTATGTACAATCTTCATGGCTTCCAATAGATATTCCACTCCTTTGTATTCTACAATTTGCCCGAAAAAGAGAATGAAAGGCCTGTCAATCTGGAATGGCAGTGGATCAACATTCAGAATACTACTATACATACCCAATTTGTTAATAAATATATGGTTATTAGGTACATGATAATAGAATGCAAATGAGGAAGACTGCCTCTCATTGAGTAATACCAGTTTGGAAATCTTCTTGAAAGCCATTCTTCTATCCCTCTCTGCCATTTTATTTGTAAAACCTGAATGCCGGAAGGGATCATGAACGGTCAATACCAATTTATTCTTTATTAGATATAATAATTTCTGTGTCAAGCAAGGCGGGGTGGTTAAATGAATAACATCTGGCTTCTGCATCAAAAAATGTATGACCAATCTTATCATCAAAAGTAAGTTGACTGGATGAAATTTCTGTTTGTACTTTTGATTAACGATATATACATGCGAAAGATCAAGAATATGACGGAAGTCGTTAAACTCCTTGTATATTTCCGATGCGGGATAAATACCTGTATGCGGATACAATTCTTTTAAGTCAATCAGTGTTGACCTCTTGCTAAAAGATGCAATAGAGATGTAATATCTCACATCATGGCCTTTACGCTGCAACTCTCCTATCAAAGGAAAATCGCAGTCGGCATAAAAAGGTGAACTATAATAAATTATTTTCATCTTTTACTCTTTAATATCTCCATACAGCCAATAAAACCTTTCCCTGATTCGGAAGTAAATCCCATCAACAAGAAAAGCAAACAGATATATCAGCGGCCAATCCCCTTTACGTCCGTGAACCTTAAAGAAAGAGGTAAATGCTTCCTTGAGACATGCCTTACTCACATGTTTCTTGTATTGATGTATCTTGTAAATAAAGATAGCTCTATTTACGGTATAGATGTCTGGTTCCATGCCAAAATACTGATATGCCCAATTCAGCAGATTTTGGTCTGCCCTTAACTTACGTTCTGCTATCTGTCGTGAATAATTGGGTGAAATATTCTGTGAACTCTGACGCCATTTTACCCTTGCATGAGGTACGGTACACATTCCCTTTTCCCCGCAAAACACAATCCATGTAGCTATGTCACTGCCCCATGCCAGATCATATTTCATAAAGCCGCCAAATCGTTCATAAACTTTTCGTGAGAATACATTCTCCACGACAAAAGCAGAAAGTCTCATCGAGTTCTTGCCACAGTAGAAACGATATGCTGAAAGCACTGCCGGATAATCTTGCTTCCGCCATTTAAACGCTCCACGTTCATCAATTACATCTACATTGAAGTGATACAGGTTATATGCGCCCTTCGTATTTTCTATCTGATTGAACAGTTCCTCCACACAATTCGACTCCATCACATCATCATCAGAGAACAACCAGATGTAAGGCTCATCCTGACTCATGGCAATACACCGCTCCCATTGCGCAACAAGGTCTTTGCCTCCTAAATTGGTGTCGAACCGCTGATATACCAGTTCTATCTTGTCTCTGTATTGCTCAACAATATCACTTATCGGCTCAGGACTGCAGTCGTCACCCACATACAAGGTGAAGTCCTTGCACGTCTGCATGGCAATAGAGTCAAGTGCAGCGGGCAGGAATGTAGCCTTGTAGGCAGGGATGATGATGGCAAGTCGATGTGTCATGCTGTTCTCTCTCATAACTTGTTGTTGTTTGAGTTCCCAGAAAGTCTATGCCGCAACAGAGCCAAGCGCAGTCGACCGATTAGCGAAGATGATGATGGCGAGCCGCTCCTTTTTCGTTTCAGTCTTACAAGCAACTTATACAGTTTCTTGAGTTTCTGATATTCGATAGCCTTGATGACAAAGCCCAGTAATAGCATCGTAGGATAAACAGAACCTAACTCTCCCGTACCTATTGAGTATAACAGGTACAAAGCAAGGATAGAAACTCCCAAGCCTGTTAGTTTCTTTCTTCTTTTACGATTCCTCCAAAAATAGAGGAAAATGATCGCATAAAAAGCCGCCCATAAAACCAGACCGACGATGCCCCGTTCAAGCAAAGTCTGCAAGATAACACTTTCCACGCCATAGAGACCGCGGACTGACTCTCGATCCTTAGCGTACATATGCTCCCAATATCCTTTTCCCAACCCTAACCATTCATGTCCTTCTATGTGGATAGCTACAGTCAAGTATTGGGACATTCGCAATTGGATAGAGCTTCCGCTTGTCTCACTGTTTTCTGCGAAAATGTCAGTCACCTGGTTGACTTTTTCCTCCACCGCAGGAATGGTATGATATGATATTACCATGAGCATCATGGCAATAATGCCATACATCACATTCCTGTTTAGTTGGAAAGCCCACATATAGTAACATGCAATTGACAATACTGCACTCACCCATACTGTGCGACATCCACATATCAATATTCCTATTGAACAACATGCAATGGCGATAATAAAATCCCTCTTGTTTTCCAAGTGCCGGTACCATCCATGTAAATGAAGCAACAATATGGCAGCGCATATATAGCCATAATCAAAACCATACTGAAACATTGACTGTACCCTGAACCGGTCACTTTCCGTATAGACATCACCCAGAGCGACATCTCCATATCTTGTTGTATGCCCTTCGGTCACGGCATTGACAAAGATGGCATACTTGTCTATATAATTGAGCACGCCAAAGAAAGTCAGCACAATCAAGCAATATATTGAAATGCGCAATATAGGCTTTAATGACTTTTCATCCTTAATAGCCCAGAAGGCATAGACGATGGCAAAATACTTGAACAGAAGTTCGGACTTTAAGGTTTCTTTTATTCCTGTATATGGACTGGTCAAAGTGGCGAACAGTGCCGAGAAACAAACTATCAGAAGCGGAATCCACAGATAGGGCGTATATCGCAATCTTTTGAAATATCGTGGAATATCTCTCCATTCTGATAGAAGGAAAGCCACTTGTAGCAGTAAGTTCGCCTTGTGTAAAGGAATGCCGGGTATGTCCACCAGCGTCAGCGTCATAGCACCCATGACGAGCATGGCCGCCTTCCATTCTCGCTTCACGTAGAACATCAGGAGGCAGCACACCAGCGTGACTATGATGGCTACAATCTTCATTACTTAATGATTATATTGATTCTGTTTTTCAACCTCTTACATTTCAGTCTTACGTAAGCTACTGGCAACAAAAGATACGATAGCCGATTAGATTTCAGCGTGTTATTTATAAGCTGAACATCTTTTTTGTTAAGCGCGTTTATGAGGATAAGAATCGTGTAATGAATGTGCTGACCTAATGACAGCGGCTTGCATCGCCCATTCATCACCAATCCGGCATAGTAGCGGTAGATATCCTGCCCCCAGTCCGAAGCACCTTTCCGCCGACCTGTTAGTATGATTCCGCTCTCCAATATACGGTAGCAGCCCGTTTGTTCCGGCAA
>Ga0247610_10005384_pt1 | contig 13489 bp, 10 predicted proteins | sample 174DNAGHGhighgp2_FD_193483 | JGI IMG/M metagenome (GOLD analysis project Ga0247610, IMG submission 193483) | Sheep rumen microbial communities from Palmerston North, Manawatu-Wanganui, New Zealand - 1742 DNA GHGhigh gp2 | ecosystem: Host-associated > Mammals > Digestive system > Stomach > Rumen...
TAATTGTTTTAATAATAGAATATCTTTTTCTTCACTCATTACTAGATCTTGAATTACTGAAATAGTTACAAAAAAGAAGATTATTGTTGATATAAAATAAGTAGTACCAATTATATCTAACATACTTGATAATATGGATGATTGTTGGGAATCTTCTGGATTCCCATAATAAATATATTCTCCTAACATATATTCTTTTTCAGAATCTATATTATGATATTTGTTTGTAAATGTTTCAAGAGATTTATAATCTTTTATATTGATTTCAAAATTATAATTTTGTTCTTCTTTAATTAATTCGTTATAAATTTCATCAGATATACAAACATGCTCAATACCTCTCATTTTATAAATATTATTTAAGACAAAAGATATTTCCCTACCATTATAACTTATATTTATTGTTTTACCCTTATACTCATCTATTAGGTTTTCATCATATCTCCTTGTTGCCATGTATAAATCTATCCTGTTATCTGTAACTCTGTTTTCACAAGTATTTGAAGAAAATGCCAATATGGTATTCTTCTCTCTTATTAAATTCGACCAAACAAGTTTGGATTCATCTCGTGATTCAGCATATTTTAAGCCATTTTCTGTCATTTCCATTTTAGGAGAATAAATAATTTCACTATCTGAACCAGGATTAAAACTTAATGCTCTTCGGTAATCTTTAACTCCTTTGAAATTTTTAATGACATCCTCGTGATTATTTTTAGAATACATTACTAAAGTAGAAGTTCTCATATGTTCTTCACCATATAATTTATTTACATAGATTTCAAATGAATTTAAGAGAAACAAAACATTAAATAATGTAGTTAGGACAATTATATAAATCTTAGTTCTCTTTTTTTTAAGAAAACTTTTAATTAATAACATTTTATTCCTCCTTTATAGTATCCAAAATAGTATTTTTTAAATTATGAATTAGTAACAATGAGGTTAATATACATGCAATAAAAACTATTAGAATGAATAATATTAAAGTTATAACAATACTATTCTTTATAGCAAATCCCATATATGAGAACATTTTAAATAGTGTATTATTTAAGATAATAAATAAAATATTATAGATAATAAAACTAAAAATGAAACTTATTGCTACCCAAAAATTGCTCGTGATTATTTCTTTTGTTATGATTTCTTTTTTGTTATAACCACTTGCTCTTAGAATTCCAAAGTACTTTTTTTCATCTTTTATTCTTTTATTAATATAGTTAAATAATATAATACAAGCTGTTATAAAGATTATTGCAAATAGTAGTTTAGCAACTAAGATTATAGGCTTTAGAACTTTTTTGTCTATTGATCCATTAGTTTCTCCTACTTCAATGCCTAAACTTGTTATTTCTTTTCTAACTTTTTCTACATTACTTTCTTTATCAACAACAACATTATAACTACCAATTATCTCAGGGTAAGAAGATGATGTTTGCAAATCATGAATATCTTCCATATCTTTTGGTAAAGCATAACAAGAATTGTAATCATTTAATACTAATGTATTATCGTATAAACCAACTATTTTTAATTTCTTTGTTTCATTAATTTCTTGTTCAACTGGTTGATTATTTTCTAGTATTGTTTCTCTTCTTTTGATAAGAGCATTAAATTCTAAATTAAGAGACTTACTAGAATCTATAATTTTGTTTTCATCTAAACTAGAAAATATTGAACCAGAATCGGAATCAGGTATAAATTTATATGGACATATTATTTCTCCAGGATTTAAGTCTTCTATATTTTTCCCTACAATAGTTTTTGGTACTATATTTTTAGTTCCATAACTTAATCCTAGTCTTCCATTAACACCATTGATTTTTATATCAGTATCAAAAGCTGTTGTATAGAAACGGTTATCTATTATTTCAACAATATGGTCTATTTTAGATACTTTTTCATAATCTTTTTTTTCTTCAGAGAAATCATTAAAATTAAATGTTCTAAATTGAATATTATTTTCTATGACATAATCATAAAATGCATTGAAATTTTTTATAAAAATACAATCAACAAAAAGAACAATAAATAGTAGTGTTAAAATTAATATTAGAGAATGAATCTTTTTATTTCTTTTAATTTCTTTAAATGAGAGATTAAAAAAGTTATTTATCATTATTAACCTCTTTTAATAGACCATCTTCTAATAATAAACTAACACTTGCATATTCATTTATTTCGTCACTATGACTTACTACTATTACACATTTTCCTTCATCAGCCATTTTCTTTAATAAAGAAAAGATTATTTTTTCATTATCTTTATCTAAGTTACCTGTTGGTTCATCAGCTATTAGTATTTCTGGATTATTTGCTAATGCTCTAGCTATTGCTACTCTTTGTTGTTCTCCTCCAGATAGTTCTCTTGGAAAGTGTGTCTTTCTATCTAATATTCCTACTTTATTTAATAATTCTAAGGCAATATTACTTCTATCTTTTTTATTAATACTTTTATTTACTAACATAGGTATAATAATGTTTTCTTCAGCATTTAAGTATGGATTTAAATTATAATCTTGAAAAATAAAACCTATATGATTTAAACGATATGATGATTTCTCAATGTCATTTAATTCCTTTGTTAATTTACCATCTAGAATATAATCTCCAGATGTAGATTGATCCATTAAACCTAAAATATTTATTAAGGTAGTTTTTCCACTACCACTATGTCCTTTTATGGCATATAGTTTTCCTTTTTCAAAACTATAATTTATTCCCTTTAATACTTCTATTTTTTCGTTTAGCGTATTAAACTCTTTTTTTATTTCTTTAAGTTCTATTACATTTGTATTCATGTTTACCTCCTAAATTAGTAATCTATGTTATCTTTTCTTTCATTCTTAGCATAATTATATCATTTTTTATAAAAAACAAATCCGCTTTTAAGGCGGATTTGTGTTAATTAACTTTCTATTTTGGAAAATATTATTTTTTCCTTATATTCTATATCATTATTTTCTTTTGTATAAATGCTAACTTGATAATAATAATCTTTTTCTTTTGGTACAAACAATTTTCTATTTTCCTCTCTACTATGTATAGATGAATACACCAATCCTTCATTTATATCAAATGCTATCATTTTCTCATCTTCACTTTCGACATCATATCCTAGTGTTAATATATACTCTTCATCATCTGAGAGAATTGAATATTGTATATAGTATATTTCATCAATGTTTGTTTCATAAGGAAGTTTTATATTAGATAAATCTATATATGTAAATTTTTTTCCTACTGTTATAGTTCCTTCAACGTAGAAGTCTTCTCCCTCTGTTCTTACATCGTATATTGTTACTTTATTGTAATTGTTTATGAAGAAGATTGCTAAAAGAATATATAGAATAATATTTATTAATATGAATGGAATTATTATTAGTTTATATTTTTTTACGAATGATTTTATTTTTTCTTTTCGTATCTCTTTTTTAGACTTTTTTCTTTCTCCATTCATTATCTCTTCTTGACTAACTTCAAATATTTCAGATAATTTCTTTATGTTTTCAATATCTGGAAGATTTTCTCCTCTTTCCCATTTAGATATTGATCTAGAATTAAGAAATAGTTTTTCTGCCAATTGTTCTTGTGTAATTTGTTTTTCTTTTCTTAATTGTTGAATAAACTTACCTATTTTTATCTGATCCATATTATCACCTGATTGTTTTTTATTATAGCATAAAAAAACTAGATTTTTTCTAGTATTTTAGATTGTATATCGAACTAGTGTTTGTTATAATATGTAACTAGGAATATTCAATAGTTGGGTGCTACCTCCATCATGAATGGAGGTGATGCTAAATGAGTAAGAAAGATTTTTTAATCTTAATATTACTATTCATCATACTTACACTAATAGCATTACTTTTTGTAATACTAAAGTAAGCAAAAGCACCTAACTAAATCTAGTTAGGTGCGAACCAAAATAAGGTAGCACTCAACTTAGGCAATTGAATGTTCCTTTTTCATAATTTAATTATATAACAAATAATGCTGTTTTTCAAATACTATAACATTTCTAAGGCATTAGTTTTTTTAATCTTATGAAGATAAATAAAATATATAATAATCATTATAACTAAGTATATTAAAAATTGAGTTTTATTATATATTAAATTATCAATTATACCTACGTTATATATTTTTTTTATGCTAATTATTTTATTTATTATTATAGAAATAATTGTATTAATAAATATACTTATTATCATTAGAAAATTAATATAACAATATAATTTATTGTTAATTCTTATATTGCTATAACCTAGTATTCTTAGAAGACTGATGTTTTTTATTTCTTCTCTATAAATATATAAAAATATTTCTATAATTATTAGAATGCTCATTATGTTTGTTATTATTTTAAAAATATTTATTCTTTCTATAATTCTTTTTAAATTATCAATTTTACTTGTATCTACCAAATTTTTATTTGCTTCTATATTATCTTTTATTAATTGTTCATATACGTAATCAGTATTTTGATAATCATCAGTAATTATTAGGTAATTGATGTCTTCTTTATTATTTTTAGGAATCATTTTTTCAATATACTTATTATTCATATAAATATGATTATCATTCGTTAATTCTGCTATTCTAAAGTTATAATTGTTAATTCTTAATATATCATTTTTATCTTTTTGAAAATATCTTGGAATAATTATTTCATCTTCTTCATATTTTTGGCCATTGTATAGTTCAATGTTTTTCAAGCTGACTTCTTCATCGTTATATTCAATAGATGCTGTATAGTAGTTTTTTACAACTAGTGATACATGTTCTATATCTTTTATTTTGTTTAAGTCTATGTTCTTTTCATATATTGTTATTTTCCGATTGTTTATATTTGAATTAATAGTTGTATCTATTTTCTTTTGATTGAATAATTCTAAATAATAAAAGATACTTGGAATAAGTAAACAAATCGTAATTAATATAATTAAGAAAAAGTTATTTATTTTTTTAAAATTATAATAAAATATATTCATCGTTTTATCCTTATTAGTAAACTATTTATGACACTACATACAACTGACCAGGTAGCTGCTATTATAAAGATTAGTAATAAACTTCTTATTGATAGCATTACTTCCATTTTGTTAAAGAAGAATGGATAATTATAGATTATAGTTTTTAAAACATATTTGTATATTAATGATAATAATAACGATAATATAAGTGAAGCAAACATAATTATTAAATTGCTAATAATATTAAGAATGATGATATTAGATGATGTATATCCTAAATAGTGATATATTTTAAATTCTTCTTTTCTACTCAAGGTATTTCTAAGTAGAAAAATTGTTATTAAAACAATGCAAATGATAAGTATTATTATTGAAAATATTTTACTATTGTTATTTAAATCTTTCAAAGTGTTTGGATCATATTCTGCATATGCTTCAACATGATATCCTAACTCAGATAGTTTGTTCATTACCTCATCATGATTATTGTAATTGTCTATTATTATGAGTGCACTATTAGGATTTTTTACATATTCATAAACTTCTAAGTTAGCGTCCTCATAATACATATCATAAGTTTTTCTTCGAAGGTTAGCATTTGAATAACAAGTATTATCTGTAGATAAATATTTATCAACTTTATATAAACCTATTATTTTGGCATTTATTTCTTTTTCACCTATTTCTTCATCAATAATTACTTCTTCTTTAAAGTTAATATATTTATCTAGATACTTTGACATATCAATTCCATCTTTTTTTCTAATATGATATATGTCTTTACTAGAATTTATTGAGGAATTAGCATATAAGATTTCTGGACATATTAAATAGTAGTCATCATCTTTTGGAAATTTATTTCCTTTGGTTATTTTAGGAATGGTATTGTTATTTGCTACGTTAATCCAAATATTTCCATCAGTGTATTTACTCTGCCATTCATCATTATAAAGTGAGAATGTTCCAATATCATATTCAGGAGATATAAATCTAATATGTTCTATCTCACTTAGTACTTTTTCATTTTCTTTATATTTGCTATTTGGTTTTCCAACTGTATACATTAGATTTTCATATATGCTGTTTGAATATTTCGATATATGTTCAGTGACACTTTTTTGATAAGTTGAAATAATTGTTCCTAATAAAAGAATCGTTGATATTAGTAGAATTAAAATTATTGTTTTTTTATTGCGTAATGTTGTTCTTGTTGCTAAAAAAAGATTACTTTTCATCATTAATCTCTTCTATTTTTTTATTTTTTATTTCTAATTTGATATCAGCATACTCTTTTACTGCCTTACTATGAGTGACAACAATTACGCATTTGTTATGTTTACTTATTTCTTTTAATAAATTCATTATGTTTTCTTCGTTTTCCGGATCTAGAGAACCTGTAGGTTCATCTGCAAGAATGATTTGAGGATCATTAGCTAAAGCTCTTGCAATAGCAACTCTTTGTTGTTCTCCACCAGATAGTTCTTTTGGATAGTGGTTCTCTCTTTCTTCTAAATCTACTAATTTTAATAATTCAATGGCTTTTTTACTTGCATCTTCTTTTGATACTTTATTAATATACATTGGTAACATAATATTTTCTTTAGCTGTTAATAATGGATTCAAGTAGAAAGATTGAAATACAAAACCTATTTCATTAGCTCTTATATTAGCTAGTTCTTTATCTTTAAGATTCTTGATATTTGTATCTCCTATTTTAATAGTTCCTTTTATTTTGCTATCTATTAAACCTAATACGTTAATTAGTGTGGTTTTTCCTGCTCCACTTTTACCGGATATTGTATAAAGCTTATTATTATAAAAAGAATAATTAACGTTTTCTAAGATAATTATTTTTTTATTCCTTTTTATATAGGTTTTTTCTAGTTTATCTATAGTCAATACTTTTTTCATGTAGTTCTCCCTATTAATGTCTTTTAAGCTGATTATTATTTCTTGTATCATAATCTTGAACATAATAATTTCTATTCACCTGTATTATAACATAAAAAAACCAGATTTTTTTCTAGTATTTTAATTGTGTGTCGAACAGATGTTTGCTATAATATACAATTAGGAACATTTAGTTGTTGGGTGTCTACCTCCATTCTATAAAGAAAGGAGGTTTGATAATAATGAGAATTGAAACTTTTATATTAAAAGTTTTAAAACTTATTGCTACCATTTTATTTCTCCTTACCTTTTTGGTAATAGCAATAAAAAAATGACACTTAATTTCATAAGAAATTAAATGTCTATACTATAATAAAGGTAGACATTCAACATACGAAAACTGAATGTTCCTTTTTCATACTTTAATTATATATTGTTTTTAAATTTATTTCAACTTCTTTGCTAAATAAACAAATGGTGTATCACATAATGCTATTACTATTTCAACAATAGAGATTGTAGTTGCAATGTTTAGCATTGTTCCAATATCGTATAAACCTACAAATGCTAAGAAAATAAAAAAATAGTTTTCTAATACATTAGATACGATAGTTGCAACATTGTTTCTTACCCATAATTTATTAGGTAATTTCTTTTTGATTTTCTCAAATAAGAAGATATCTAAGTTATTACTGATGTAGAACATAACAATACTTGAAATACTTATTCTTAGATTAAGACTAAATAGATCTTTCATAGCAGTATGAGCCATATCTGTTGCATCAGGTTTAAATAGTAGACCTATTTGCATGATAATAGTAAATGCTATCATTGCAAATACTGCTAATCTAATAGCTTTTTTACTATTTTCTGCACCATATTTTTCGTTCATGATATCTGTTGCTAAGAAGACTGATGCAAATAGTACATTACCACAAGTAGCAGTAAATCCTTTGAATAATCCTACTGTTTGGCATTCTAAGATGTTAGCCATAATAAGTGCAATAGCAGCCCAAACATATAAACCTTCTTTTTTGAACATTTTTTCTATTAATAATACTAAACTAAATGTTACTAGTATATTAATGAAAATCAATAAGATATTATGCATTATTATCCTCCTTCCCTTTTTTATACTAGGATGTGTAGGTTAACTAGTATGTGTGAGTTAAAACTCACTTGTTTAATTATACATCAATTTTTCCATTTGAAAAGTCTATTAATGAATTTATTAGTTGAATCTTTTCTTTTTTTTGGACACGAGCAGAAACATCTTCTGGTGTATCACGTTTAAATACTCTAGCTTTTGTTTGAGCAATTATTCTTCCTTTATCATATTCTTCATTAACAAAATGAAGTGTTACACCAGTTACTTTTTCATGATTTTCTACTATTGCTCGATGAACATTCATACCATACATTCCTTTACCACCATATTTACTTGGTAGTAATGCAGGATGAGTATTTATGATAGTAAAATCTTTTATTACATTAACTGGTATTAGTTTTAAGTAACCTGCTAAGATTACTAGATCGATATCAGATTCTTTTAAAACATTATATAGTTCTTGATTATCCTTATGATCTTTTAATACATAAGTTTTGATACCTGCTTTTTTAGCTCTTGTAAGAGCATAGGCATCACTATTATTAGAGATTACTATTTTGATTTCAGCATTTAATTTCTTCTTTTTTATAGCATTAATTATTGCTTGTAAAGTTGTTCCATTACCGGATGCTAAGACTGCATATTTAGTTAGTTTTTTCTTCATATTATCACCTATTATAAGTATACAATAAAAAAGAAAGATTATTATAAATCTTTCTTTATTTTTTTATAGATTGAATCTATATCTAAGCCATATTTCTTTTCAATTTCTGGAATAGAACCATGTTTAATAAATTCATCTGGGTAAGCGAAGTTTGTTGTTTTGTAACATTTAGATAGATTAGATTTAATTGTTTCTCCTAATCCACCAGATATACAATTATCTTCGATTGTTACTAATCTATTAGTTTTTTCTAAAGACTTTTCTATTAATTTAATATCTAATGGTTTTATAAATCTAATGTTAATTACTTCTGCTTCAATATTATCTTCATGAAGTTTATCTGCTACATGCATAGCATATGGTACCATCTTACCGATAGCAACAATAGTTAAGTCAGTACCTTCCCTAACTATTTCACCTTTACCTAATTCTATTTTTTTAGATGGTTTAAACTCATAAGAGTCTTCTGTTCCTCTTGGATAACGTATTGCCATTGGTTTTCCTGAGTTAACTGCAAATTCCAACATAAGTCCTAGTTCTTCATAGTTTTTAGGAGCCATTATATTCATGTTAGGTATTGTACTTAAATATGATAGATCAAATAATCCATTATGGGTTTCTCCATCGTTACCAACACAACCTGCTCTATCAACACAAATTGTTACTGGTAGTTTTTGCATACAGATATCATGGATTACTTGATCGTATGCTCTTTGTAAGAATGATGAGTAGATTGGAACTACTGGTTTTAGCCCTTCTTTTGCCATACCTGCAGCTAAAGTAAGACCATGTTGTTCTGCTATTTCAACATCGAAGAAACGATTAGGATACTTATTTGCAAATTCAGATAAACCAGTTCCCTCTTCCATCGCAGCAGTTATAGCTACTATTTTTTTGTCTTTTTTAGCTAGTTTAACTAAAGCTTCACCCATAGCAGCAGAATAATCTTTTTTCTTTTCTTTTTTAGAAGTTCCATCTTCGATATTAAATGGACCTACTGAATGGAATTTATTTGGTTTTTCTTCTGCTGGTTTATAGCCATTACCTTTTTTAGTAATAATATGGATTAGAATTGGACCTTCTAAGTATTTAGCACGGTTTAATATTTCTTCTAGATCTTCTATTGAATGACCATCAATAGGTCCTAGGTATTTAAAACCAATATTTTCAAAGTACATATTTTTAATAAATAAAGATTTAATACTTCTTAATAATCTACTTATTACTTTATATAAGAATTTACCAATAATAGGTATGTGAGTTACAAATGTTTTTAAGAATTTTCTTTTTTTGATATAACCTTTTCCAGTTCTTAGTTTTGATAAGAATTGAGACATACCACCAGTATTTTTAGAGATACTCATTTCATTATCATTTAAGATAACAATTAAATCAGTCTTAGAAATACCTGCGTCGTTTAATGCTTCCATAGCCATACCGCCAGTAAGAGCACCATCACCAATAACAGCAATAACTTTATTATCTTTATGTAATAAATCTCTTGCTCTGGCCATACCTAAAGCAGCTGAAATAGAAGTTGAAGAATGTCCTGTATCAAATGAATCATAAGGAGATTCAGATGTACGTGGGAATCCTGCAATACCTCCCATTTGTCTTAAGGTATTGAATTTGTCTTTTCGACCTGTTAGAATCTTATGAACATAACTTTGATGTCCAACATCCCAAACAATCTTATCTTTAGGCAAATCAAAGCATGAAAAAAGTGCAATAGTTAATTCTACTACTCCTAAGTTTGAAGCAAGATGTCCTCCTGTATTTGAACATGTATTTATAATCATATCTCTTAATTCTTTAGATAATTCTATTTTTTCTTTTTTAGTTAATTTTTTTATATCTTTTGGATAGTTTACTTTATCTAAAACCATATAATTCACTTCCATAAATGCCATTATATGATAACATTTTGAAAAATAAAAAACAAGGTATTACCCTTGTTTATTGTAGTTGCCTTTTTTTCTTGATAGAAACCATCAAGATGCATGATATTATTATCAATATGATAACTGGTAGGATTAATCCTACACTTGTTTCTGGATTCTGTTTCTCTTCTTTTGATTCTACTACATTTACTTTAATAAAGTATGTTACGCCATCCTTTTCAGTAGAAAGAATTGCTGTACCAGTTTTAGCACCTAATACTTTTCCATTTGTTACTGTAATATTATCGCCTTCGACGTTCCAATACATTCTTTTTGTACTTGTTTTAATAATATCACTAATTGTAATAGATTGATTAACACTAATAGTTACTTCTTCTTCAACGTATTTACCTAGTTTTATAGGATCTGATTTAGTTCCATTTCCATCTATATATAATACGTTTTCATCTAAATATACAGTCGGATATACTTCACCAATTCCTTCACTTTGATCTGCTGCAGCATGATGTGAATCAACATAACCTGTATAATTAACATAGAATATTTCTGTAGCGGCACCATCCCAACCTGAGTAAGATCCTTCCCAGGCTCTAACTCTAGGTGACATTGTCCAAGACCAAGTATTACTATTATATAACCAAGAATTTTGAGCACATGAATAATATACATCAGCCCAACTTTCGTCACCATACTGACGCCAACTAATTGGGGCGTTTAAACAAGCTTCTCTATTGGTTCCATCCATACCAGATGTAGCATATGCATAGTCAGACGGATAGAATAATCCAATTTCGCCAGTCCAAGTGGTTGTACGCGTTACTGTGTCATTACAGTTAGCATTATTATTATCACATTTTTTACCATTATTATTACTACGTTCAAATTCATAGAAATCTTTTGGGATACCTTTTTCAGTTGCATAATCTAAATTAGAATTATTGCTTCCTGTATTCCATACTACTTTTGTAATCATATCTTTAGCAGTAGTAGTTAAACCATTACTTTCAAAATTACAATTACTTTGCTGATTATATGGTCCAGTATAACACTTACCTTTTGTTCTATTATAATAAGCACCATTGTTTAATAATTCTTTAACATCAGATTTTGACCATTCGTTTATACCATAACCTGTATTAATATTTTCTTCACTTGAATCCCAAGAATATCTACCAATAGAATAAGCTCTAACTAATTTTACTAGCGTTTTTGTCTTACCATCTGGGGTTTTAACGTTATTCATGACACCAATAATACGCCATAATTCTCCATTAAATGAAACAAAGTTATTTGGTTCTTGACCTATATATCTTAAATTTTTGTCTTTGGAGTCATCATAAGCAAGACCTGTCTTTTTTATTTCATTAATAGTTGTATTTGGAGCATCACCAGCAATGCTTTTAACATAGTCAACTAATGTAATATCTTCAGCCATTACAAGATATGGCGTCAATAATAAAATGATAAATAATAATATCTTTTTCATATAATCACCTATTCTTAATTTAAGTATATCATTTATTTTTTTACTATATAAAAAAAAAGACATTAATTGTCTTCTAATTTACAATAATGGTGCGATTAAGCGAAGTAAATCTTGCCAAAATGATTCTATTAAATTAGGTGTTGCTTCTTTTTTAGTTACTCGATGGCACTTATCAAAGGTCTCAATAACATCTTTTTTAACTTCTTTAATAGTTGATATATCCTGCATGAATAAACCACATTCAAAGTGATGGTAGAAAGATCTATAGTCCATATTAATAGTACCAACAGTACATACATTATCATCACAAACAAATATTTTAGAATGAATAAATCCTGGCTTATAAGTATAAATTTTTACTCCACCTTCAATTAGTGGAAGGAAATAAGATTTAGTTACTGTATAAACTAATTTTTTATCAGGAATACCAGGAACAATTATTCTAACATCTACTCCTCTTTTAGCAGCTAGAATAAGAGCATGTTCCATTTCTTTATCAATTATTAAATATGGAGTTGTTATATATAAGTATTTTTTAGATTGATTAATCATATTCATATAAACATTTTCACCTACTGTTTCTAGGTCTAGAGGTGAATCAGTATATGGAATAATATAACCATCTTTTTTAGGTTTATTTTTACTAAAATCATATTTAAACTTAGTATAGTCTTTATCTTCATTACGATATGAGTTCCACATAGCTAAGAACATGACAGTAAAACTCCATACAGCTTCGCCTTTAATCATAAAAGCATTATCTTTCCAATGACCAAATCGTTCAAATACATTAAAGTATTCGTCTGATAAATTAATACCACCAGAGAATGCTGTATGACCATCAATTACTATTATTTTACGATGATCACGATTGTTCATGATTAAACTAGATAAGGGATGAAGTTTATTAAATGCAACACATTTTATTTCATATAGTTCTAATTCATCTTGGTAATCAAATGGTAATACTTGCATTGAACCAAAGTCATCGTAGATTACTCTAACATCTAATCCTTGGCGAGCTTTTTCTTTTAGAATAGATAAAATACCATTCCATTTTTCTCCTAACCCAATTATAAAGTATTCGATAAAGATATATTTTTCAGCTTTATTTAATTCTCTAAGGATGGTTTCATAGACATCATCACCTAAAGGATAATATTTAACTTTATTATGTGTATAAGCTGGAAAATTAGCTGTATTAATTAAATATTTAATTTGACTTTTATTTTCTTTTTCAATATCTTTTAATATTTTATCTTCTTGAATAAAGTATTTTTCTGATTGTTTAAAATTCTTTTTGATTCTTTTGATAATTGGTGCACGATGTTTGTTATAGTTTAATGTTAAATATAATATTACACCAAAAATAGGATACATAGAAATGGTAATAATCCATAATAAATCCATTTGATAGTTTCGAGAATTTTTAACGATATTTAGTGTGACAATAATACTCAA
>Ga0247610_10005385_pt1 | contig 13488 bp, 10 predicted proteins | sample 174DNAGHGhighgp2_FD_193483 | JGI IMG/M metagenome (GOLD analysis project Ga0247610, IMG submission 193483) | Sheep rumen microbial communities from Palmerston North, Manawatu-Wanganui, New Zealand - 1742 DNA GHGhigh gp2 | ecosystem: Host-associated > Mammals > Digestive system > Stomach > Rumen...
CCAACCATACAGCTACCCACCTTCTCGACTATGCGTTGAAGCAGGTGCTGGGCGACCATGTGGAACAGAAGGGCTCGTTTGTCTCGCCTGACACCCTGCGTTTCGACTTCTCTCACTTCCAGAAAGTGACTGACGAAGAGATCCGGCAGGTGGAGCGCATGGTCAACGAGATGATTCGTCAGGACATTCCCCTCGACGAGCATCGTGAGGTACCCTTCGACGAAGCCAAGAAACTCGGTGCCATCGCCCTCTTCGGCGAGAAGTATGGCGACAAGGTGCGTGTAGTGCGCTTCGGACCGTCGTGCGAGTTCTGCGGTGGTATCCATGCCAAGGCAACGGGTAAGATCGGCTTCTTCAAGATCGTCTCAGAGAGTTCTGTGGCAGCAGGCATCCGCCGCATCGAGGCCAAGACAGGCCGTGAGTGCGAGGAACTGCTCTATAAGACGGAGGATATCCTGAAGGCCGTGAAGAGCTTCTTCAACAATGCCAAGGACCTGCAGGGCGTGATTGCCAAGTATATCGAGGAGCACGACTCCATGAAGAAGGATATTGAACAGTTCCAGGCTCAGCGCGTGCAGGCTTTGGCTGGCGAACTCGTAGGAAAGGCCCGCATCGTCAATGGCGTGGCAGTCATTACGACTCAGGTGCTGATGATGCCGAATGCCGCTAAGGATCTGGCCTTTAAAGTACGTGAGCAGCATCCCGACAACCTCGTTTGTGTCATCGGCTCCATCTTCGACAATAAGCCAATGCTGAACGTGATGCTCAGCGACGATATGGTGAAGAATCACGGCTTGAATGCCGGACAGTTGGTGCGCGAAGCTGCCAAGCTGATGCAGGGCGGCGGTGGCGGACAGCCTCACTTCGCTCAGGCCGGAGGTAAGAATGTCGATGGCTTGAGTGCCGCTATCGATAAAGTCATAGAATTGGCAAACCTCTAAATACGAAAAAAGCCTCGCCAGTCGGCGAGGCTTTTATGTTAGAGTTCTATCGGGATAATGAGTTTGAACACGACGTTGCGCCCCATGTTGTAGACACCCTGACGTCCTGTCGCATTGTTAATGTCACAATACTTCAGGCGGCTCAGGTGGTTCTGATAGGCACGGTTCAGCAGGTTCTCGGCCGTCACGTAGATCTCTGCCACTTTTCTCTTGTGAATGTTCAGGTCTGTTCCTGCCGACAGACTGAGCAGCGTATAGCTCGGTGTGCGTGTCTCGGTATCATCCACCTTATAATAATGGTTCTGCGCGAGGTTGCACTCCAGCCCCAAGGCCACGAAGGTGTTGTTTAAGACCGTGTGACCGTGATGCGTCAGTTCGTATTTCAGTTCTGAAGTCCAGCGAGGGGCAGGGGTCATCGGCAGGTATCTGGCGTCTTCGCTGGCATGCAACTGTCGGGCATCGACGAACGAGAAGGTGTTCTCGAAGTGCACCTGATGGATGGGATGGAAGTCGAAGCCTGCCTCGAAGCCCAGAAGTCGGGCATCGCCTTGGGTGTACTGATAGGTGAGATAGCCTTCTTCCATGACGGTATTGACGCGCTTGGCGAAGATGTAGTTCTCAATGCGGTTGGCAAAGAGTGCGGCCTGGAAGGAGATGTACCGTGACGAAAGGTCTATGCCGAGGTCTGCCTGCCAGCTGTATTCGGGCTTTAACTCCGCATTGCCTATCTCGTAGCGAAGCGTGCCTTCGTGGATGCCGTCGGATCCCAGTTCACTCATGTTCGGTGCACGGAATCCGCGGGCCACGTTCAGTCGGAGGTTTGTGTGCTGGCAGAGGTTCCATACGGCTCCGATGCTGCCCGTAACACCGTTGAAGTTGCGGGAGTGGAAGTTGATGTGACGGTTGTCAAAGCGAAGGCCGCCATTGAGCGTCAGAGCATCGAACGACTTGCTGACGGTGGCATAGCCGCCGATGTCAAAGAGATTGTATTCGGGTATGAGCGACTCTTCGCCGAGGTTCAGCGACTGCTGCCACATGCCGTTCACGCCGCCAGCCACCTTCCAGCCTTCAAATTCCTGTGAGAGATAGCGCACATCGTAGGTCACGGTGTGGAGCTTGAAATAGATCTCATACTCGTCGGCGCTCTCTTCAAACTCCTGGCGTTGGTTCTGCTGGTAGCCGACGATAGCCTTCAACCAGCCTTTGGGAAGGTTGAAGGAGTTGTCCCAAACGGTCTTGTAGTGCCAGATCTGCTGGAAAGGCAGGGCTTTGGAGTAAGTCTTCACATCGCTTGAAGTGCATTCCAGATCGCCTGTCGACTCGTCGCGCTCTCCCTCGATGATGCTCGGTGTCTGGTGGTAGATGGTGCCTATCAGGTGGGAGTGGCCCCATGGCTGGTTTATACCCAGCATCAGACGGCCTGCACGTTCCTTGAACTGGGAGCCAGGCACATAGCCGTCGTACTTGTTCTTGTAGGCGTGAGCCATCTTGTCGGTGAAACGGGCATCCCATACAAACGCCTTCTGATGGCCGGCGAAATTGAGGGAGTAGTCGAAGAGTCCGTTGTTCGTCTGATATTCCGTGCTGACGGTAGCCTTCATCTCTCCTTCGGGCAGTATGGGTGCTCCATGAAGGATGAGCACACCGGCCATGGCATCGCTGCCGTACATCAGCGAGGCAGGCCCTTTCAGAATCTCCACCGAGTTCACGTTCTGACCGTCGATCTCGATGCCGTGTTCGTCGCCCCATTGCTGGCCTTCCTGCCTTATGCCTTCATTCATGACGATGATGCGGTTATATCCAAGACCGCGGATGATGGGCTTGGAGATGCCACTGCCCGTGGTAATCTGTGCAACACCAGGCTGCTTGGCGATGGCGTCGATGATGTTCGTGGAGGTGGTCTGCCGCAATTCCTTGCCAGAGACAATGGAGATCGGAGCCGTAGAGTTCTTCAGCTTTGTATCTCCTGTGACGCCTGTCACTACCAGCTCATTAAGCTTCAGGTGACGGAAGAATACGTCGGTGGAGTCCATAGGATGGATATGTCCATGGTGCTGATGGTGTTCTTGTGCTGTCGCAGTTATGCCTATACATAACAACGACAGGATGAATATAGTCTTCTTCATTCTGTATGTCTGTTTTAATAATAAATAATGTGTATGGTCTCCTGGTTTACAGAATGAAAGGAGGGGCACGGGTGGAGTCGTTCTGTCTTACCTCACAAATAACCGTGTTTGTGTTACTTACAGCTATCCGTACTGTAAGACAGACAGGAATGGCAACCGTTAAGGTCGCTGTTGTTGTGTAAATGAGATTGAGGAACTGGCAGAGCAAGCAATCGTCGAGATGCTCGTATGCCATCGTGAAGTGACCAGAGTGACGTACATGGTGGGCGCACTCCTTGCAGTCGTTGGCAGAATCTGCTATGGGCTGGTGCCGGTGTACGGAAGAGAGCGTCATCATCGATACGAAGATCGACAATAATAGCCATGCTGAAATTATTCTTTTTCTCTGTCTCTTCATTTTTCGGTGCAAAGTTACATATTATTTCAAAATAATTTGTATCTTTGCACCAAAATAATACGAGTATGGCACTGAATCTGAACAAAAACCTCAAATTGTACTACTCCATCAGCGAAGTGGCAAATATGTTCGGCCTCAACGAGAGCACACTCCGCTATTGGGAGCAGGAGTTCCCATTCCTGAAGCCTAAGACCAGTGGGCCTTCAAAGATCAGGCAGTATACGGAGAAGGATATCGAGCAGGTTAGACTGATTTATAACCTGGTGAAAGTACGTGGTTTTAAACTCTCAGCTGCCAAGAAAATGATCAACGCCAACCGTAAAGGCGCTGACAAGTCTGCCGAGGTGCTCAGTTCGCTTATCGATATTCGTACGGAACTACAGGCGATGAGGAAACAGCTCGACTACTTGCAGTAGTCTGTCCACTCGCTTTTGAAGTTGAATACAGAGGCTGGCGTGATGAGCTCAGCCTCTTTTTTTGTCAGCTGCCGGCTCCAAGCAGCACGTCCTTTCGTTGAGGAACCCTCACCGCGATTATTGTATTCCAGGTAGCGGGCCGTCTGTTCACGCTGTTTCTCCCAGTGGTGCCATCCTTCTGGGCGGATATGGCGCCCCAGGTCGCAGTTCATGAAAAGAGTATAGCCGTAATCCCGCCACGGACGCCCCAGATAGACTTTGTCTACTCCTTCCGCTGCGATGAGGCGGCAATTGTTGAAGATGTAGCCATAGGGCTGGTCTTTCGGTGTAGAGGCTGCGGTGACATAACTGTTGACAAGGCTCTCGATGGTGCAGTCTTCAAACCATGCCGTACTTGGCCCGAAAATGAAATCGGTAGTGCCACAGATGTAACACCCCTTGAACCAGAGACGTGTACCAGCCACGCCTGTATAGATGGTATCCTGATGCCCGATAATCCGGCAGTTGATGACCTTGATACGGTCGCCCTCGGTATGGAGGGATACTGCCTGCCCGAGTCTGGCAGAGTTGTTCTCGATGGTCAGGTTCTTCAGGGTGATGTCATTGCCTTCAATCTTGAGGGTGTAGGTGCGAAAGGTTCCCATGGGCTGTAGGCGTGGCTCGGCCGTTCCCAAGAGAATCTTGACATTGGCATGATCATCATAGGTAATGACGGTCTGTTCGGCATCCTCTCCGCAGAGTTCTATGTTCTGCAGCCAAGAGGGAATGATGAGTTTCTCCTTATATGTACCTTTCTTAATATATATGACCTTGTGGTAGTCCATGAATGCACGGCACACCTCGATGGCTTCGTCAACGGTGCGGAATTCTCCTGTACCGTCTCGTGCTACGACGATGGTGTCTGGGTTATCGTACTTGCCTGCTGCCGAGATGGCAGAGGGGAGGGCAAATAGGGCTATTAGAGTGAAAAGTACTTTTCGGGGATTCATATAGTTACAGGATTTCTGATATTTCTTTCAAGTCGGCTACGGCCTTGAGGTTATTGATGATGCTCTTGACATCTTCGCGGTCGTGAACCCTGAGTTCGATGCTTCCGTCGAAGACGCCGTCCTCACAGGTAATGGATATCTTGTGGATGTTGACGTTCATCTGCGAAGAGATGATCTGGGTGATCTCATTGAGCATACCCACGCGGTCTATGCCTCCCAAACGGATGGTGGCATCGAAATAGAGAATCTTATGCATATCCCATTTGATGTCGATGATACGGTTGCCGAAGCTGGTCTTGAGCTTGGCAGCCACAGGACAGGTGCGTTTATGGATCTCTATCTGGTTCTTGTTGTTGATATAGCCCAGAGCGTCATCGCCGGGGATGGGGTGACAGCAGCTGGCAAACTTATATTGATGTATGTTCTCCTCGCTGATATAGATGGGTTTCTTGCGGTTGAACTTCTCGGGTACGATGAAGAGATCCGACTTGGGAGCCTCTTCTTTCTTCTTCTTTCCGACGAAGGGCACATACTTGCGCCAGCCCGTGTTGTCGTCGTTCTTGTTCTTGCCGCTGAGTTCGTCAATGTCTTTCTCGCCCAGGATGACAATCTTTTCTCCCAGAGCCTGATAGAATTCCTGACGCTTGGCGTAGCCGTGGAACTCTGCCAGACGATCAGCAAGTGCAAGACTGGGTTCTTGATGGCTCTTCTCAAGGAACGCGTTGAAGATGTCTTCACCCTTGTGCTGGGTTTCGCGGTTGTCACGACGCAGAATGGCCTGTATCTTCGCTTTTGCCTTGGCCGTTGAAACGAAGTTGATCCAGGCAGGACTGACATGTTGTGACTTCGACGTCAGGATCTCCACCTGATCACCACTTTGCAGTTTATGGCTCAGTGGCACCAGCTTATGGTTGACCTTTGCTCCGATACAGTGGCTTCCAAGGAAGGTATGGATGGAGAAGGCGAAATCAAGGGCTGTACAGTCTGCAGGCAGCGTCCGGATCTCTCCCTTCGGAGTGAAAACAAAAATCTCGCTGGCAAAGAGGTTCAGCTTGATGGTGTCCAGGAAATCCATGGCATCAGGCTGAGGATCGTCGAGAATCTCCTTGATGGTATGTAGCCAGTCGTTCAGCTCGGTCTCGTCCTCTGTATATTCCTCTTCTATACCGTCTTTATATTTCCAGTGGGCGGCAAATCCCTGCTCTGCCACTTCGTCCATACGGTCTGAGCGTATCTGGACCTCTATCCATCGTCCCTGCTTCGACATCAGTGTGACATGCAGAGCCTGATAGCCGTTGGCTTTCGGGTGGGAGAGCCAGTCGCGCAGTCGGTCTGGGTGTGACTTGTAGATCTTCGAGATGGCTACGTAGATGTTAAAACACTCGTTGACTTCCTCCTCTCTGACCTTTGGAGTGAAGATGATGCGTACGGCCAGGATGTCATAGATCTCTTCGAAGGTGACATGCTTGTTCTGCATCTTGTTCCAGATGGAGTAGGGGGTCTTCACGCGTTCCTTAATCTCATACTGGATACCCATCTTCTCCAGTGAAGCCTTGATGGGAGCCGTGAACTGGTCGAAGAGCTCATGACGGGAGGCATGGGTGGACTCCAGCTTTTTCTCAATGTTTGCAAATTCGTCAGGATGCTCGAACTTGAAACTGAGGTTCTCCAGTTCAGACTTGATTTTGTTCAGTCCAAGACGGTTGGCGAGTGGGGCATAGATATAGAGCGTTTCACCTGCGATCTTGTATTGTTTGTTGGCGGGCTGGGAGTCCAGGGTGCGCATATTGTGCAGACGGTCGCAGATCTTGATGAGGATCACACGGATATCGTCGCTCATGGTCAGCAGCAGTTTCTTGAAGTTTTCTGCCTGTGCTGATGCCTGCTCACCGAAGATTCCGCCACTGATCTTTGTCAGTCCGTCTACAATCTGCGCAATCTTCGGCCCGAAGATGTTCTCGATATCCTCAACGGTATAGTCGGTGTCTTCCACCACGTCATGGAGCAGGGCCGAGCAGATACTCGTAGACCCAAGTCCAATCTCGGAGCAGGCTATCTGTGCGACGGCTATGGGATGCATGATGTAAGGCTCTCCCGAGAGCCGCCTCACTCCCTTATGGGCCTGGCGAGCAAAGTTGAAGGCTTTGGTGATGAGGTCCACCTTCTTGCGGTGGCGCGAACTCAGATAGTCATTCAACAGTTTCTGGAATGCGTCGTTGATGAGTTTATCATCAGCCTCTTCTTGTAGTTTAAGCTCTTCCTCTGCCATAACACATTGTTTTTATCTGACTCTGATCTTCTTTCCTGCCTGGATATTGTTGCCTCGCAGACCATTCAGCTTGCGGAGTTTGGCGACGGTGGTACCGTTGCGCTTGGCAATCTGAGACAAGGTCTGTCCGCGCTGGATGGTAATTGAGCTGCCTCCTCTGTTCCTTCCACGACGGGTGTTACGGGCGGCACGTCTGCTTCTGCGTCCATGCCTTTTACTATAGCTGGATTTGCTCCGCGAGAATGTGGGCACATCATCGTTCACATCGACAACGGCACGCTTGGTCAAAAGATCACTGACACGGTAGTTGTAAATAGAGTCTTCATTGTCAATGAACTTACCGCTGTCGGCAAGTGGCAGTCTGATGGCACAGGGCTTGGTATTGCCAGGAGCGATGTCGCGGCGATATTCGGGGTTCAGTGAACGCAACAGGTCGATATTCGTGCCGATGACACCGGCAATCTGTTCCAGATGGACATCTCGGCGTACGATAATGGTGTCACTTTGTGACGGCAGGTTGGTGGTCATCGGACAGATATTGTGTTCGCAGTAGTAAGTCATGATGTAGTTGGCTGCGATGAAGGCAGGCACGTAGCCACGGGTCTCAGCAGGCAGATAGGGATAGATCTTCCAGTAATCCTTGTCCGCGGCAGTGATGGTCTCGTCTTCTTGGCTACGTCCTGAGGCAGCGCGATAGCGGCGTATGGCCTTGTTGATGTTCTCGGGGCCGCAGTTGTAGGCTGCGATAACCAGGTTCCAGTCTCCGAAAATCTTGTAAAGGTCGCGCAGATAGCGTGCTGCGGCATAGGACGACTTGACGGGGTCGCGACGTTCGTCGACTAGTGAGTTGACTTCCAGACCGTACTGTTTTCCCGTGGTGAGCATGAACTGCCAGAGTCCGGTAGCCCCTGCCCTTGACACAGCTTTGGGATTCAGTGCCGATTCGATGATAGGCAAGTATTTCAGCTCCAGCGGCAGCTGATAGGTCTCCAGGGCTTCCTCGAATATGGGAAGATAGAAGTTGGCGGCTCCAAGGAGGTAGCTGACGGAATAGCGCAAGCGTCCGCTATAACGGTCGATGAAACGTTGTACGATATCGTTATAGGCGAGTTCCATAACTGATGGGATGCGACTCAGACGTTCAATGTATACTTCCTTGGGGTAGGTGGGGTTCTCGTTTTTCATCTCACAGTCACCAGCGGTGCCAAGGTAGGTCTTCGACATATAGAGGTTCAGCAGACTGTCGAGGTCGTAGGTCATGGCTTCAGGAAACTCAATGACTTCCTCATTGCCTTCCTGATCGGTGACGGCGAATTCGTCCTCACCCAATTCTTCCGCATCTTCCTCTCCGTCTCCTTCTTCCTCGTCCTCGTCTTCGTCTTCAGTTTCTAACTCTTCGGTGTCTTCTGTCGTGATGTCGTTGTTGACTACCTGGGCATTCACACCGGTGATTCCTGCAAGAAATGCCATAACGAGGATTATCATCAGTTTTTTCTTCATTCTTGAATGTTTTTTCGTTGTTATTAATTAAAAGTTCAGGCTGCACTGTAGTCCCAGCGATGAGGCTTCAAACGGATGAGACGACGAGTGGTTGTTTATAATGGCGGGCTCTACCTTCAGACTGAGGTCGTCGGAGATGTCGAATACCGACAGCTCTGCGTCCACATAGGCATCGATGACCGAGAGGGCATATACACCCAGCATGACAAAGAAACTTAAGTCGCGCCAACGCCTGAATTTGTCTTTACGCTTCCTGAAGATATCCTTGTATCTTTCCTCGTTCTGAGGTGTAATCTGGGTTCCCAAATGCAGGAACTGGTTGTAGCTCTGCGTGTTCGGGTCTTTGTCCATCAGGTCGATGTAGGCCTGAGAGTAGTCTTTGTACATCGTGTTGTTCCAGCTCATGGCATACAGGCAGCCAATGAATCCTCCGTACACGATGGGCAGTTTCCAGTATTTGCGGTTGTAGATTTGTCCTCCGCCGGGGATGACGAGTGCCAGCCATAGGGCCCGTTTAGGGTCAGGGCGCCAGGTGGACCACTCGTCTGCCACTTCCCTATGCAGGGCGGTCGTGTCCACTACCATCGAGATGCTGTCGTTGGCGATGCCTGCCAGACTGTCGTTCTGCAGCGCGTCCTTCTGTTTGTCTTGTGCCATGGCCATCCCGCTCCTTGTCAAAAGTAGCAGACAGACGGCGATGATCATCGCTGCCCGAGTGGCGATATGTCGTTCTGTTGTCTTCAATAGCCTTTAGTTCTTCATCTTGTCGATGATGTTCATCACATGCTCCAGTTCATCCTCATTATTGAATGGAATGCTGATCTTGCCTTTCCCTTGGGGGGAACAAGTCATGCTGACTTTGACCTTGAAGAGCTCTGACAGACGGTCGCGCAGAATACTGTACTCCAGGGGCAGATGGTTGCCGCCGACCGATTTCTTTACGGTCTGAATGCTCTCTCCGTTCTTGAGTTGCTGTACCATCTCCTCAACCTTCCTGACGGAATAGTTGTTTCGCTGGATATCCTTAAACAGTTTGAGCTGTGTCGACGGACTGTCGATGGCCAGCAGTGCACGGGCATGACCCATGTCTATCTCCCTGTTCTTCAAGGCCATTTGTATCTGTGCAGGCAGTTTGAGCAGTCGCATGTAGTTCGTAATGGATGTACGGCTCTTGCCTACGCGTGAGGAAATCCGCTCCTGTGTCATGCCCGTCGCTTCCGACAGGTGCTGATATGCCAGGGCAATCTCGATGGGGTTCAGGTCTTCACGCTGGATGTTTTCCACGAGGGCCATCTCCATCACTTTCTCGTCTTCAGCGGTACGGATATAGGCTGGTATGGAGTTCAGCCCGGCAATGGCTGCTGCTCTCCAGCGACGCTCGCCTGCGATGATCTGGTACTCGTTTTCTCCCATCTGTCTGAGGGTGATGGGTGTGACGAGTCCGATTTCACGGATGCTGGCAGCCAGTTCGTTCAGCGCCGCTTCGTCGAAGTCCGTTCTTGGCTGGTTTGGATTGGGCGAGATCATGCTCAGGGCAATCTCACTCAGGTTGGATGAACCTTGGGCGTGGACATCACTCGTATCTATTAAGGCATCGATACCGCGACCTAAGCCGATATTGTCAAGTCCGCGTCCGAGTACATTGTGGTCGTATTTCTTCCTGACAGCCATGTCTTATTGGTTTTTATGAATGATTTCGCGGGCAAGGGCCAGATGGTTCTTGGCACCGGTGGAGTCTGCATCGTAGAGAATGACAGGCAGACCGTGGCTTGGACTCTCGGATAACTTGACGTTGCGCTGGATGACAGTCTTGAAGACCAGCTCCTGGAAATGGCGCTTGACCTCGTCATAGATCTGGTTGGCCAGACGCAGGCGGGAGTCGTACATCGTCAGCAGGAAACCTTCAATCTCTAACAGCGGGTTCAGCTTGTTCTTGATGATCTTGATGGTGTTCAGCAACTTGCTGATGCCCTCCAGGGCAAAGTATTCACACTGTACGGGGATGATGACGGAGTTGGCGGCCGTGAGGGCGTTCACCGTGATGAGGCCGAGCGAGGGAGAACAGTCGATGAGGATATAGTCATACTCATTCTGTATGGGCTCCAGAACCTTCTTCAGGATCTTTTCCCTGTTGTCCAGGTTCAGCATCTCGATCTCTGCACCTACCAGGTCAATGTGGCTGGGGATGATATCCAGACCGTCGATGTCGGTTGTATAGATGGCGTCATGGACGTCTGATTTGTTGATAATACATTCATAGATGGAGCTTTCCACTTCTGTGATGTCTACGCCCAGACCGCTGGAGGCATTGGCCTGCGGATCGGCGTCGACCACCAGAACGGTCTTCTCCAGGGTGGCCAGCGAGGCCGCCAGGTTGATGGTGGTGGTGGTCTTGCCAACACCGCCCTTCTGGTTTGCTAATGCTATGATTTTACCCATCTTTTTCCTAACTTGATTATGATATAAATAAGAAATTTGGGCACAAAGTTACAAAAATATTGGGAATTAGGGATTAGGAATTAGGAATTATTTGTAACTTTGCAGTCAAATCATTGATATTTTATGGAAATTAAACGACCTTTATTGCTTATTTCCAATGATGACGGCTATCAGGCAAAGGGTATCCGCACTTTGGTTGATATGGTGTCCGACTTCGGCGATGTCATAGTGTGCGCGCCAGAGGATGCCCGCAGCGGTTTCTCATGTGCTTTCTCTGCCACCGTCCCCCTGCGACTCGTCTCTCGTGAGAGCCGTGAGGGTGTCCAGGTGTGGTCGTGCAACGGCACACCTGTCGACTGTGTGAAGATGGCTTTGGCCGAACTCTGCCCTCGGCGTCCGGATATCGTCATCGGTGGCATCAACCATGGAGACAATGCCTCGGTGAACGCTCATTACAGTGGTACGATGGGGGTGGTGCTCGAGGGCTGCATGAAGTATATCCCTTCTGTAGCCTTCTCGCTTTGCGACCATCGCGACGATGCCGACTTTGAACCGTTGAGGCCGTTGGTGCGGGAGACGACATCGAGGATACTCCGCGAGGGGCTCCCTAAAGGTGTCTGCCTGAACGTGAACTTCCCCTTGCTGGAGACTGGCAGCTACAAAGGCGTGAAGGTGTGCCGCATGTCACCAGGTACCTGGAAGCAGGAGGTTACCCGCTGCCATCATCCCCGTGGCTACGACTACTGGTGGATGGTTGGCCACTATCAGAACGACGCCCCGGAGGCTACGGATACCGACCGCTGGGCACTCGACAACGGCTACGTGGCCATTACCCCCACTCAGATCGATCTCACCGCCTACTCGGCCATGGCTCAAATTACAGACTGGTATAGACAATGAAATACTACCTCATAGCCGGCGAGGCTTCTGGTGACCTCCACGCATCCCACTTGATGCAGTCGTTGAAAGAAGTTGACAAAGAAGCAGACTTTCGCTTCTTTGGCGGCGACTTGATGGCATCTGTAGGCGGCACGCTGGTGAAACACTATCGGGAACTCGCCTATATGGGCTTCATCCCTGTTCTGCTCCATCTTCCAACCATTCTGAAGAATATGCGGATGTGCAAGTTGGACATCCTGATGTGGCATCCGGATTGTGTCATCCTTGTCGATTATCCCGGCTTTAATCTCGACATTGCCAAATATATAAAATCCAAGACAAAAATACCCGTCTATTACTATATAGCCCCGAAGATCTGGGCATGGAAGGAGTATCGCATCAAGAATATCCGTCGCGATGTCGACGAACTCTTTTCCATCCTTCCTTTCGAGGTGGACTTTTTCGAGAAGAAGCACCATTATCCCATTCACTATGTGGGTAATCCTACTGCGGATGAGGTTAGGGAGTGGAAAGAGGAAAGTGGAAAGAGGAATGAGAATACTTCTGCCGCAGACATATCTCCTTCCACTTTCCACTTTCCACCTTCCACTAAAAAAAACATCGCCCTTCTCGCTGGCTCCCGACGCCAGGAGATCAAGGACAACCTACCCGCGATGGTCGAGGCCGTGAAGCCTTACATGAACGATTACCGCGTCGTCCTCGCAGGAGCCCCAGGCATTGATCCCGATTATTATCGTCCCTTCATCGCCGAGAGTGGGGTGGAGCTTGTCCACGGCAAGACATTCAACCTGCTGGCCTCTGCCCATGCCGCCCTTGTCACCAGTGGGACGGCCACCCTTGAGACGGCCTGTTTCCGAGTGCCTCAGGTGGTGTGCTACAAGCTGCCCCTGCCGAAGATTGCCGCCATCGTGCGCCGACATCTTATCAAGGTGCCTTATATCTCGCTCGTCAACCTCATCGCTGACCGTGAGGTGGTCACCGAACTGCTTGCCGACACGTTCACCGTGGAGAATATCCGCCACGAGCTCCAGAAGATCCTCTCAGGCCCTGAGCGTGAGCGGATGCTCGAAGGCTACGACGAGGTGTGCCGACGTCTGGGTGACCAGAAGGCCCCTGACAATGCCGCCCACTTGATAGTGGGACTATTGACGGCTAAGTCTGATCATCTATAGACAATAAACATTAAACAATAAACAATTGCAAATGAAAAAGTTGATTTCTTTCGTCCTGATGGCTGTAGCAGCCCTCTCGGCCAGTGCGCAGAACATCCAGCTGCACTACGACTTCGGCCGTAACATCTATCCAGACCAACAGCCCGACCGTCAGAAAGTGACCATCACCCTGGAGCAGTTCAAGGCCGACAAGTGGGGCTCCTGGTATTACTTCGTCGACCTCGACCTCAGCCGTAAGTTCCTCCGCAGTGCCTATACAGAGATCTCGCGCGAGGTCAATCTCGGCAAGCAGTCGCCCTTCGCCGCCCATGTCGAGTATGACGGCGGACTGTATCATGC
>Ga0247610_10005386_pt1 | contig 13488 bp, 9 predicted proteins | sample 174DNAGHGhighgp2_FD_193483 | JGI IMG/M metagenome (GOLD analysis project Ga0247610, IMG submission 193483) | Sheep rumen microbial communities from Palmerston North, Manawatu-Wanganui, New Zealand - 1742 DNA GHGhigh gp2 | ecosystem: Host-associated > Mammals > Digestive system > Stomach > Rumen ...
GTTAGAGGTTAAAGACCAGATAAAGGTTAGAGAGAATAAAGGTTACAGGTTAATGGTTAGAGGTTAAAGACCAGATAAAGGTTAGAGAGAATAAAGGTTACAGGTTAATGGTTAGAGGTTAAAGACCGGATAAAGGTTAGAGAGAATAAAGGTTACAGGTTAATGGTTAGAGGTTAAAGACCAGATAAAGGTTAGAGAGAATAAAGGTTACAGGTTAATGGTTAGAGGTTAAAGACCAGATAAAGGTTAGAGAGAATAAAGGTTACAGGTTAGAGGTTAGAGGTTAAAGACGTGTAAAGGTTAAGGGGTAGAGGCTGATAAAGGTTAGAGGTTAAAGATTAGAGAGTATGGAAGAGGTTACTTTTTCTTTTGAGAAGTTGAAAGTGTATCAAGTGGCGAGGGCATTGGTGAAGGACATCTATGTTCTGCAGAACTCTTTTCCCAAGGAGGAAAAGTATGCTCTTGGCGATCAAGTGCGTCGAGCTGCTACGTCAATAACGGCTAATTTGGCAGAAGGTAGTGGCAGGCAGTCCGTGAAAGAGAAGATCCATTTCATTGAGATAGCCTTTGGTTCTATGACCGAAGTGTTCTGCGAACTTCAAACTGCCTGCGACCTGCACTATATTAAGGAAGCACAATTGGATGCTCTGCGTCCTCAATTTGCTGAAGTGGCAAAGATGCTGTCGGGATTGAAGAAATCGTTTGAGACTAAGGTTTAATCCCTCAAAAGAGGGAGCGGTGGCTGAGATGATATTAGAACACAGAAGATAATGATTACACTTTTCGTCGATTTTCAACAAGACTTATATCGCATAACAAGGAATTTGAAACAGCGATTTCCAAAACAGGACGGGATTATTTGGCATTGCATAAATCTACTGAATAGTCTTTCTAGGTTTTGGGAAGATCATCATACCACTTTGCAGGGACAGGATATGACCGATGTCATCGGAGAAATATTGCGATTGCAATCAACATTATCTCCCCTAAAAGACAATAGCAAAGAACTGTTTGGTCTGGCAAATATTGTCTTGGAGCAGAAAAAGATGGTAATGGAGAATAGAATACCTGTACCCAAAGATTGTGTTCGACTTTATTCGCCATTTACACAGGATATTTATGGAGATGTGCCTTTGGACGCATTCTGTGAAATTCCAGTAAATACAAAAGGATTGGTAGAATCGAATCATTTTCTTGCTTCACTATGGAACGAAATGAACAATAATTTGCATCCTTCAAAGAGTTCATACGTTCCCTGGGCATACTCGCCAAGAATTATTTCAAAGGATAGTCCTAACCTTATTCTTCTCGGTGATGTCGATTCACGGATTGGTAATATTTATATTATACTGTCTCTAGAAGGTAAGCAAAACATCAAGAGCCTATTGGTATATAATAGCAGGATAAAAAAAAGTAATTGCCAGTCTCTATTTGAAAAATTAGTTGAACAAGCAAGGGCTAATCAAAATACTTTAAAACGATACGCATGTAAGGTATATTTGAAGAGCAATATAGAGGGTATTACGTTCTCCTCGTATAGCGGAACAAATTTTTTTCTTGGTTGTGATGAGAATGGTTCGTATGTCGATATTCGCTTAAATGCCATTGATATAATAGAGGCAAGACAGCAATTAATGACAAGACTTGATGCTCTGTGCTCATTCTTAGCAGTGGAAACCAATCTTCTATTTGAGGTAATTACTCCTCTGGAAATAACAGAGGAACATGAACAATTACAGGTGTTAACAGACATGCAATATATATTACCGTTTATAGATGGCCCTGCTATTAGAAATGATGCTATCATGTTATCCGCATCCGCAATAAGATATTTGGAGAAATACGTCTTTGTGGATCGAGACATTATGCATGTCAATGAAAGACAGAAGTACTTTTCTAGAGGGTGTATACATGTGTTCGAAGCTTTGAAGAAGCATTTGGAACGTGGAGAGAAATTTAAGTTTTCATCAGGGATGCAAAACGTAAGTTTGGCTCCTAAAGATACACCAGGACAGCAAATCATTATTACTATGGCTGCAATGAGTTACCTGTCTGCCATCGAGACTGCATCAATACCAGAAGAAAGTCCCGAAACTTGTCCAACTTGTGGTAATGTGGCCTATAAGATAAGTAACAGAGTTATGAATTTTATGGCTAAGTACTTAAATAAAGAGCTTGGAAGCCTGTTTAAGGGGCTCTACGCCATGAGATCTCAGTTTCTTCATTCAGGCAAACTCTCATCTGAGAGTTATCAAATAACATCCAGGCCGTTCCTTGATCCGTCTACTGGGTCAGGTTTAAGCGACTATGGCTTTATTACATGTAGAGTTAATGGTGAAATGATGGGTGCTGGTCTTCAGAACATTCAGGAATGGACTACATATGCACTTCGTTGCTATTACCAAGAACACTTATTTGGCGTAACGGATTTTGAAACACATGAGGACGAGAGCCGTGACATCGACTTTAAGCAGATGTTCATCGATAAAATTAAAGAAGTTGTGCCTAATGGAATTGAAGTCATAGATATCAAGTTGTTGTAGTGATAATTGATAATGACACAGGAAGAACGGTGGATGACAAGATATAATGAGGTGGTTAGTTTTATAGAGACTAATCATCGGAATCCGTCGAAGTATGTACCGGAAGAAAAGTTGATGGTACATTTTCTGAAACGTGGGCGAAAACTTATGAATGGAGGGGAGTTGAAAGAACCAAGGCTGAGTAAGTTTAAGGAATTGCTAGTGTTGTCGGAGCAGAATAAACGAAAAAACCAATGGGTATGAGGAAATATAAACCCTGCGGAGAACCGCAGGGCTTGTGGCTAAGATATGGGCCGCGATAATATCGCAACATACGGAACAAAGAAAATATATAATGGAAACACCCGTTCTGCCATGCAGGAGAAGCGCAGGGCGGGGCGGGTGTTTGGGTTAACGGGTAAGAGAGATCCTTTAAAAACAACTATAGTAATATGGGGAAGAGAAAAATAGCCAAGAAAAGACCGGCAAAAAAAATTCAGGGATTTGAAAACGTCGATTTCTACACATACGAGGCATTCTGTGTGGCAGAATTGCTAACGGCGAAAGATAATGTTTCCATCAAAGGAAAGGCTAATGTGGAAGGTTTTACTTTTCCATCAGACCTGTATGCACCAGATGGAATACCATCAATAGGTATGGACGGCCCAACAGTGATTAATGTAAAGAAGACGCTTTCATACTCAACGGTGAAAGAGATGACGACCATGTACGAAACACATGGTGCGAAGTATAATATTGTAGTGGTATACTTTGACAGCACAGTCTCTAATATCCCCAACGAGAGCCGAGACCAGGGGAAGGCGCTAGTTTATATTTCATTTGATACCCTGAATAAAACCAGACGGACAGTAAAGAAACCTCAGGCATATTTGGCAGAGAAAGCAAAAAAAGGCTGGAAGGAGGAACGGGAAGACATCATACAGAAAGCCAATGAGATGGTGTCGCAAGACAATAATGTGCTGTTCCTTGGTGCAGGAGTGAGCATGTCGGCAAAGATGCCCTCATGGAAAGACCTTTTGAAAGGGCTTATGGGGGAGGTGAAACAGCTTAAAGAACCTACACTGGAAGCCTTCAAAGAACTGAGCAGCCATGTGCTGGAAGAATGCGGGGACTCAAACCTAATCATGGGCAGGTATCTCCAGACCGCTATATCACTGTATGATAATAAGGTCGTGTTTTCGGAACTGATACAGAAGTACCTCTATAATGAAAACGACACATCGCCACTACTGATGAATCTGGCACGTATAGTTCAGCATAAGAAAGTGAACGAGGTGATTACTTATAACTTTGATGACCTGCTGGAGCAGAACCTTGCAAAGTTGTCTCTAAGAGACAGCGTTGATTATACCGCTATATCAAAAGATGCAGAGATAAAAGGGCACAATACGCTACCTATTTATCATGTACATGGCATCATACCCAAGAAAGGCCCAGTGGATACCGTGGTGTTTTCGGAAGAGGAATACCACAAACGATATTCTACAGCATACCATTGGTCGAATGTAGAACAACTACATGCTTTAACAAGAATGCATTGCTTCTTTGTTGGGCTATCGATGACAGATCCTAATTTGAGGAGACTGCTTGATGCGGCAAAGGATATGAACAAATCTAATGGAATTAACCATTATGCTTTCTTACAAAGGAAGAATTTGGAGAACTACTGTGTATCGGATGTGAACAAAACCTGCAAATATGTTCATGTGTCTGGAAGCTTGATAGATAAGGCGAAACAGAAAGAGATCTATGATTTGAACTACACCGTGATAGAGAGTATCTTCATGGACTTGGGCGTGAATGTTATATGGTATGAAGACCATAACGATTTGCCAGGACTGGTAGCAAAGGTATTTGGGGTTACGCAATATGAAGGTATTGACAAGCAAGAACTTATCGCCCTTTGTGAAAAGAAAATAGAAGAGATAAAGGAAAAAGAGCAAGAAATTTTCAATGCCGATGTAGATAATCAGGATATTGTAAAAGTATATAAGATGATGAGACATGCACGGGAAATAGCCAGTGCTTACAGAGAGTGTGTGTCAGAGGCCCAAGATATGCTGAACGTATTGACAAACGGTATTAACTGGGATGACATAGGCGAAGAGAAGATAAAAGAAATACAAGAGAAAGCACCTAAGTACGGCAATAATATGACTGGTTACGGGGACTTTTTCAAGGTATGGCTTGATACGGTGAAGGAATTTTATAAATAGTAAAGTATGGTGAAAGCAGTTCTAGACCAGTTAGGAGAGAAATATAGTAAGAGAATCGTGTCGGTTATTGTCGGTGCAGGGTTCTCACGCAATGCCTGTAAGGAATATCCCTTATGGAAGGATTTGTTGTATGAAATGGTTGAGGAACTATACCAAGAGGAGATAGAAAACGCCTATTTGAGATTCCGCAAAATAAACCCCGGAACAAAGATGAGTCTAGAGGTGTTCACCAAGGAGGAAGTACCCAGAATTATAGAAAGGGTGGGTTATCTGAAGATTGTCTCGGAGTATATAGCTCGCAAAGGCTATAGGGAAGCGATAGAACACTATATAGAAGAGCGGATTCCTTATATAGACACAACAACCAAGCAGTTCAAGTATGCTGGCAAGAACAAGCATAAGGTTATAGATATAGATGGCAACAATTTCTCTGCTCACAAGAAGTTGTTGGAAGGTGATAAGTGGGTACGCATATATACGACAAACTATGACTGTTTGTTGGAATATGCTGTAAATGCTAATGATAAGAGTTATACTGTTATCAGAAAAGCACGAGAACTGTCGGACAACACAGATAAAACATCCATTATAAAACTGCACGGTGATTTGTACAATCCGAAGGAAAAGCGCGTGTTCATGTTTGATGGGAATCCGCATCAGCAGTATATTATCTCGGAAGAGGACTATAAAAACTATCCAAGGGATCACGAGGCCTTTACACAGTTGATGAGAATATCACTGTTACAGGGTGTGTTCTGCTTGATTGGTTTTTCAGGTGATGACCCAAACTTTGTGAACTGGATAAGTTGGGTGAGGGATGTGCTTGTGACGGAAGATGATGAAATAAAGGGTAAAGATGAAGATAACCGCACATACAAGATATTCCTGATAGGTTTGTCGAATGATGAGCCAGACGAGGTTAGGAAGATGTTCTATGAGAATCATAATATCGTATATGTGCCACTGCTGCGAAACGATGTGAAAGAGGTTATTGGTGCGGAAGGCATAGACGAACCTCGTGATTTGTTTTGTAAGTTCTTTGACTATTTATATAACTGGAAGGGAGTAACCGACACTGCACAAGATACTGGTGATGTGCCAAGCAGAAAAGCATATAATGAACTTTGGGATAAGGTTTATGAAGTGAAACACGAGACCAACCTGCCCACAAGCATAAAGACAATAGTTACAGTTGATGAAGAAAAACTGGCTCAACTCTATGCATTGAAGCCGTGGAACCGCATTGTGACCTATACCTTCAGACAATTTAATTTCCTGAAGGAAATGGTGTTTAAGAAGGAACCCTTGACTGAGGCAGAGGCGAGATTGACCTTGCTTGCCATTAAAGATACGGGATTGACGGTAGATGATGAACTTGTCAAAAAGATAACAGCATCAGGGATAGAAAATGAAGATTTAGATAAACTGAATAGACTAACAGAACGTGCGGAGACTTTGTTAAATTCGTCATTTACTGAAGAACAGACCGAGAATGAAGATCCATACGAAAAGATATTGAGAAGCCTGTTCACAATGGACTTTAAACATGCAAAAGAACTTTCAGAAGGATGGGAGCCCAAAGGTACTGATGTTATCAGAAAAGCTCTTGTGCTTTCATTCTTTGGTAAAGCACAGGCAAAAGATATTCTTTGGAACTATATCAAACAGGAGCCCAATGAGAAAGAGCAGTACTATGCTACGAAACTGTTGAACATATTGGAGGATACATTCCCGCCAGCACATCCGTTAGATAGGTATGAGAATGCAAATGTACAAGACTACAATAAGGACTTGTCGAATTTTATAAAACGGGCTTCGGATATAAAGGAGAAAATAAAGGCTTATGGCAGTGGCAAGAACGAGAAGACATTCTACATAGGAGGTAAACCTACAAAAATACGAGAGGCAACAGCCGTATTGAATTTTCTGTTAGAGGCACCTGCTTTTGTGAGCTATAAGAACTTCTATACTCTGATTAGCTCGGAGAAATGGTATCATATCCATAAGATTATCTATGAACGCTACCCGCTGCCAGTGTTGTACTACGGTCTGCAATGTACCGACAGCAAAGTAAAGGCACGAATAGGACAAGACTATGCTTATTCGGACTATCTGGCAGAAAACTATCTCGAAGATATTCTGACATATCTGCTGAAAGCATGTATGGTGGATGCAACTCCAAACTATCTGAAGGAGTCTATCCTTATTGTAGCAAGAGAGCTGTTCGTGTCTGTCAAGCCGCAGAAGTGGGAAGACCTGTTTATGCAATTCTGGGTGGAAATAGTTTTGAGATACCGCTTTGAGGATGTGAAAAACAGACAGTTTGATGAACTGGATAAGTTCGTGGAGAAGGCTTTGAACAGCATAGCAACCTTAAGCGTGCGGCAAAGAATCATACTGGATGTCTTGACACATGTTAAGGATGATACGGGCTTTGCCATTAACTGTCTTTACTATTTGCAAAGTGAGCCAGCAGACCTGAAAGGAAATGAACAGCTACAGGCTGCCGTGCAAAAATTTGTTGATGAGATAAGCACGCCAGATGAACTTAATGTCGCAGGAAATATATACAGACTGTTGACGGACGATCAAAAACAAACGTGCGCCCAGAAGTGTATGAGGTTACTTTCGGAGGAGAAGAGCAAGATATCCAATTTGGTATATCATGTCTCAGAGTTCTTTGTGAAAGGCAATCCTGAAATGACGAAGGTTTTCATTAAGTCGATATGCGAGAACCCATTGCTATGGAAAAATGGCGTGATTGGAGAGGGTAGCTATAGTGATTTTACCTATCTGAAAGTAAGCGAGTTTACACGGAGGGTATACATAGACAAGTCATCGCTGATGATTATCTATGAAAGGTTGAAAACAAGTGCTGACGAGGTGGTAAAATTTATCGAACGACATCATGATGATATGCCATTCTATTCAGACACGGAAGGACTGCTGAGAGAAATGATAACCTTCTTAAGACAGAATGAAAAGGGATTGTTCAGAGAGAAAGGCTATTATGAAGTCATAGGCCGAGTTAATGAGGCTTACCATAAAGTTAGCGGTCTTGGGAATGTTGAAGACGGACTATTGTCAGAATATGAAGAAGACGTGAAGAAGTCGCTAGGGTATATAACTGCCAATATTAAACTGTTTGCGCCTAATGAACAGGAACGCTTGTTTGATATCATCATTAATCGAGTGTTGCTGAAGAATAGTGACGGATTGGATACTTGTATAGGATATTTGTGGTATTACCTAAACAAGCGATATATCAGCACTGATGACGAAAGACTGACAGACGGACTTATAAGAATTCTTGACCGCTATGAGAAGAGTGACGTGCAGGAATGCAATATGGACTTGGTAATGACTGCCAGGTATATGGGCAAGATTGCTACGATTCTTTCTGGAAAAGGGTTTAAGTCGAAAGGTATTGACTATTGGAAACGGTTCAAGAGAACTTCCCGGTTCTATAGTAATTTTGATTGAGTAAAGCAGATGGTATAATGACGTGTCCTAAATTCTTACTGAAATACTATACTTTAAAGCGAAGTATGTTGGTATGGGTAAATAAACATTTACTTGGTACCATGCTGACGGTCGTTGTAATATCGTTTGTTGCCAACTTCTGCCTAATCTTTACTGGTTATAGCAAGGAAGCGCGAGGGACGTTTGGCGATCAATTTGGTGCAGTGAACGCTCTCTTTTCAGGTCTTGCATTTGCAGGTCTGATATATACGATAATACTTCAGCGTAGGGACTTGAAACTCCAGCGCGAGGAGATGAGAGATCAGACAAAGGAGTTTATGAAAGAGAATGAGACTTTGAGGATACAGCGTTTTGAGAACACATTCTTTAATATGCTTAGTCAGTTTCAGGAGGTGGTGAATAACCTAAAAGTTACTGTAAATGGCATTAGTGTAGAAGGGCGAGATTGTTTTGAAAAAACCTTTGAGAAAAATAAAATGGCAGGACAAGAATTCAAAGATGTCGAAGATAAGTGTATGTGCTCTGTATTATTCCATAAAGGAATGAATGGGTATATGAAATCAGATATGCCGAAGTATTTTGACCATTACTTCCGTCTCTTTTATCGTATATTGAAGTTTGTCAAAGATTCACCACTTATAACTGATTATAATGAAGAATATGAATATACAGCCATGCTAAGAGCTATGCTATCAAGGTATGAACTGGTATGGATATATTATAATGGTTTGTCTAATTATGGTAATGAGAAATTGAAACCATTAATAGAGCGATATGCGATGCTGAAGAATCTGAGAGATGAGCATCTTGTTAAGGGAACAGTGAAAGGTCTTGGGGAATATGAGGCATCTGCATATAAGAAGACCCAGCCAGAAGCAGTGGTAGAAAAAGATGGGGTAGAGAAAGAGTAGGTGTTTAATGAACGCTTTTAAAGATATAATAGGTGATTTTATATGCAGAGCTGAATTCGAAATAACAATATGATAGAACAGAGTATGGAAGGGCGTGTCTATAAACCACAGGAATTGTATGTACTCAGGATGAATGCAGAGGGGACGGATGCTGGAATCGAGGAATATGATCTGGCGCAGTTTCCTGAACTGAGCGGGCGGTTTGACGAACCTCGACACTTAGTAATTAATGATGACTGGTTCAGAGAATGGGAACTGGTTGGGAAATGTGTGGGCGAAGAACGAATCATCCAATATAGCACCAGACGTTCAGAACTTGAATGGGAACTGAATCAGGTGCGACAAAGTTTGCGTGAGTATACGGAGAGTGTAGAAAAGGTCGAGCATTTCTTGAAAAGTACGGGGCTGGAAGATATTAGGCATGAGACGAGCAAGGCGAACATGACCTTATGCAGTTTCTCTGATGTTTACTACGTTTACGGCAGACCGTTTTTGAAACTGTTATATCGGTTAGGACACAGACATAAGACGGATGCGGTAATGACCGAATATGATTTGCCATGCTGGCAGATAGAGTTCTTTCATACTGGTGGCCTTTCTGTTCGTCAAAGGAAGAAATTGTCAGATGAGAAGAAATCGTTTGATGAGTGGATGCAGCGCATATTCCGGGAGCCGGAAGATTTCACTGAAAAAAAAGAGGAAATACGAGTACAGGTGAAGAAAGTGTATGACATTTGTATCCCAAATGATGATGTATTATATGACCCTGCCACTGATTGTTATATACTAAAGGAAAATGCAGAGCAGCAGATGCTTAAAGGCCTGATGCCGATTCGTGACATTGAAACCGACGAGATCGCGAAATATACCACTTTTGATACATTGGTAGCCATATTGCAGTCGGGAAAGATGCGGATGAACAGCATTGTTTCCATGAATGATAAGACGGAGACTGACTTCCTGGAAGACTACATTAGAAACTACAAGGAGGAGTATGAGAGGGAATTCGATAAGTACCTATTTGCTGACAAGGAATTCATTACATCTTTTACTACACGTATTGATGAACTTGATATGTGGCGACTGTATGGTGATAACGCACGTGGCGTTTGCATGGTGTTTGAGCGGAAAGACAAGTCAAACGATGAGCTCTACAAGATAAAGTATGTACATCCTGAGTCAGAAAGTTTGAAACGGGTATCGGATTTGCTTGAAGCATTGGAGGAAAAAACTATCAGGTTCCGCATGAATCTATTGCAGAAGAACCGACATTTTCTAAAGCAATCCGATTACAATGCTGAGGATGAATACAGATTGTTGGTGAATAGTGGTAGACCCGATGGCTGGTTTATCAATCGTGACAATGGGATACTAACACCCTATATAGAAAGAAACCTTAAGAAATCGGAGCAAACAGTTGATAATAAATACCCGTTCCATTTGAGCAGGATTATTCTTGGACCTGCAATTTGGGAGAAGTATGCTAATATCATGCAGGTGTTTTATATGGGGCATCAATATGGGTATTATCTTGATGTTAGTGAGAGTAAGATAGATAGTTATAGATAACCTCCAGAGAAAATGCAGGAAATAGTGGCAATGTCCGTAACAATGAAGGGAGGCCGAAGCCTCCCCGTGTCGAGGTAACGGGACTCGAACCCGCACGTCACAAAGGACACCAGTTTGGTAAACTGGCGCGTCTACCATTCCGCCATACGGTGCAAATATACGAATTTTATGTGATATAGGACGGTAAATAAAGTTTTTTTAAGAAAATAATATGAATCCATTTGAATTTGTATCCAAGACAATGCTAGTCTATTCGCTCAGGAGAAAAAATGAACGAATAGACTTGTCGCAGCTTCCAGACGACATCTTTGACAAGGTGTTGTTAGGATTGTCATCGACGAATATGTGCCAAGAGGGTAGTGTCTTTACAGGAAAATTCATAATGGATAAAGAAAAGGCCACAAGGTTTGTGACCATGTTAGAAACTGATGTGGCCCCAACATATCCACGTATTAGGCAGCTCATTGCATACCTTAATGCCTTAGAAGATGGTGATGTGTTTAGAATCGTTTCAGAGGATGCACCAACGATGAATAAACAACTGGCTATATTAAAGACCAATGGCCAGAAAACAGGAGAGAATGAACAGGTCATCCATAATCGCTATTTACTAGCATGGGGCCCTTTAACGACAACATTCCGTCATCTGGCATTTGGATATGACAGAATCAGGACGGTGATAGGCGAGGGTGAAAAGGTAAAACGTGTTTGCCGCTTTTGTGGACGTAAGATACCAGATGTCGCATTCAAAGAAGTTGCTCATGCAATCTCTGAGGGGTTGGGAAACAAACTACTCATTTGCAATGAGGAGTGTGATGCCTGCAACAACAAGCTTTCCAAACTGGAGAGTAATCTGATGCACTACTTGGATATCCGACGTGCAATGGGTGGCATTCTAACAAAAACTGATGGGGCTGTACCTTCGGTGGATGGCAAAAGATTCGTTATACGCGGGGATGAGAATAACCAGGCCGTACTCTATATAGAACAGGAGAGTCTACCTGTTGATATGGATTTAAGTCAGCCATTTAAGATACAATTAGAAACAAATGAGATCATCACACATCAGGGAATATACAAATCCCTCTGTAAAATGGTGATAGACTTGTTGCCTTCTACAGAGCTTAGTCACTTCGGAGAAACGATAGGCTTAATAAATGGATATGTGATGGATAATGAGTTGCCACCTTACTGGACAACTTATGACAGAGAAAGTGTTAAACAGCCAACAGTTGACGTTTTCTTGAGTAATCGCCCTGGTGAGGAGCCTTATTGTACAGCAGTCGCTCATATACTGGATGTGCTGTTTGTCTTTATCTTGCCTGAGGTGGACGTTGATAAAGGACGCTTTAAAACTGGGGATGCCATAAAGGCCCATATACAGAAGTTTACAAATCTGTATGGAGGACAATGGCAGAAAGAAGATTCCTCGGAATATGGACCGGCAAACCCATGGAGCCTGTGGTTGGTTAAACCCAACGATCCGCAGGTTCAGATTAGACCGAAGACAGATCCTGTGTTTATGCGATATGAGAAAGAGGAAAAAGTTCGGAATGAAAAGGCATTTCCTCCTTTCGTGAAAGACGGTATATCTGATGCTGTAATATCTGATGTGAAATATGAACGTCATTCGATGGAAACGGTAACGATCGAAGAATTACATCAGGTATCCGTTAATTACAGGAGAATGGTATGTTTATTGGATAAAGCATCTTCAAAGGCTTGTTTTACTATAGACTTGAATTTTTCGGATTCATCCAATAGACTGAGCTATTTTGATTTCAGTTTTGCCGCTGAAGTTAGATTGGATGATTTTGACAAGTATATAGAAACAGGTGCCTATTTTAGCATAGACTATCATTTGAGAGATTACTTATGTGAAATAGTAATGGATGCTGCTGACAGGTTTTTGAAACAATATACAGTTGGAAGTGACTTGGAACTAGTGACGTTAAAGCGGATAATTGACCATCGTACAATAAGGCAATTGTATTATCAGGTACCTGTAGGAGAGGACAAATATCTGTATGTGAAGGATGCAGAGATTCATAATATATAGGAATCAGGATTATTGGAAACAACCCCTGCATTGACACACAGGGAACGGTGGCTTCTCGACGGCAGAACCGCCGAGCATAGTAAAAACAAGAGAGATTAAAAGAAATAATAACGAGATATGGTAAGCATCCAACCCCTTTTTAGGCGGTCTCAGAAATAGGCATTACCTTTGTGCCATCAACTTTAATTTTGAGTTATGGCAGTAAACAGTAAAGACATTGAGACCCTTTGGAAACAGTATTCCGAGGAGGGTGTAAACAAGGGTATCTCGGTAGCTCAGTTCTTTGAATCCAACGGTGTTCCTTATCATACGTTTGAGAAATGGTATAAGAAGAAGTATTCCAGGGAAGGGATTGTTGATTGCGTTGTGAAGGGCTCCCCTGATGCAACAATCCAAGTTTCTGACGAAGATGGCCGGGAGTATTCAAGAACTGAAAAGAAGAAAGAGATTTATATCTCCTATGTCAATATAGGTCTGAGTAATGGCATAAAGATTGACCATCACAGACTGACCTATGGCGAGCTGGTTTGTTTCATTAATAAGTTACAGGCGTTATGTTCAGTCTGAGTGGTGCTACGAAATTCAAGTATATCCCTAACTACAAGGATATGCGTGGTGGATATGACAAGTTGCATGGCGTAGTTTGTACCCTTGATGGTAATATGGAGGAAGGCACGGCATACGTTTTCACATCCAGGAATCAGAAA
>Ga0247610_10005387_pt1 | contig 13487 bp, 6 predicted proteins | sample 174DNAGHGhighgp2_FD_193483 | JGI IMG/M metagenome (GOLD analysis project Ga0247610, IMG submission 193483) | Sheep rumen microbial communities from Palmerston North, Manawatu-Wanganui, New Zealand - 1742 DNA GHGhigh gp2 | ecosystem: Host-associated > Mammals > Digestive system > Stomach > Rumen ...
GGAGTTCATGCGTGGTCCTGTGAGGTTCTCCCCGCAGGAGTTTGCCCAAATCCTGCGAAGCGAGGAGGGACAGCCCGTGCAGTATGTCCAGGCGTCACATTGGGGGCGTTAAATCGCGGCACGGTGCGTTGACCATCGCGGCACGGTGCGTTTGAAGCCCCACCTCACGGTCTCGTTCCTGACAGGCTTCCAAAGCCTTACCAAACGCCATAACTCCTGACAATCAATCTTTTTTTTGTCCCGAATGTTTGAGCAGTAAGTTATTTTTGCTACCTTTGCAGCGCAAATCAAAAACTAAAGCCCACAGCGACCATGAAAAAACCCCTACTTCTTCTCGCCATGATTATGGCGACAAGCATCTCCCGTGCTGCCCTGACCAGTGGCACGGAATACTTCATCTGGCTGAACATCTACGAGAAACTGCTTGGCAGCAACGAAGACGGAAGCGAACCGGCCCTGTCTGCCTGGAGCGCCGCCAAGGCCGACAGCTACATCTTCGTTGCCGAAGACTGCGGCAAGAGCGGCTACGTCCTGCTGAAGCAAAAGAGCAGCGGCAAATACCTGGCAGCCAGCAGCTCCGATGCCTGGAGCATCGTCTTCGAAAGCAGCAGCTCCACCGACGACCGCTTCTGCTGGAGTGCCAATACAGGTACATACGTCTATCTCACCAACAAGAAGAACACCGGTGCCTGCATGGGCGTTGACGGTGCCAACAAAAGCAAAGCATACGTCAGCGTCTATTATGACAAGTCCAGAAGCAGCCACTCGCAGATGACCATCATTCCTGCAACGGAAGCCAACTACACCACCGACCGACAGGCCTACGAGAGCGACGTATATACCAATGCACAAGGTGTGCAGGAAATCGACTACATCCAGCTCAAGAACAAGAACATCAGCCGAAGCGATGCCATAGACATCCACCTCACAGCCAACGAAAACCCCATCATCGGCACGACGAAGGTTGACCTCGGCAGCGACCGCACATGGCTCATCTTCGACAATGTGGTGCCTTCGAAAGTGAAGACAAGCTTCCTGAAGTATGTACGCATCAATGGCGCGACGGCCAGGGAGGGCAAGAACTGCCGCGTGGAGATTTACCTGAACGGTACAGCCGTCATTCCCCTCCCGCAGACCATCTTCTCTGCCACCGCCGAGAACCCGTTCACCCTCGGCACAGGCAGCCATACAGACCTTGCCGCGAACAGCAACAGCATGACGGGCTTCACCCTGCGTCGCGGCTATATGGCAACCCTTGCCACGGGTACAAACGGCAACGGCCACAGCCGTGTCTATGTGGCAGACCATGCCGACCTTGACATCACGCTGCCCGCCGCACTGTCGAAGCGCGTCACCTCGGTGTATGTAAAGCCCTGGCCGTATCTCTCGAAGAAGGGATGGGCCAACACAGGCGGCGCCACAGGAGGCCCAGGACTGCGCGCCACATGGTACTGGGCATGGAACGCAGGCTACTCGTCAACAGAAGACATGGAGTTTGTTCCCTGCCGGCAGCACCTCAACTGGCCCAGCGCCGACGAAGTGAACAGCCACACCTCTTCGGCTGCCTTCTCGCTCAACGAGCCGGAACACTCCGAGCAGCACACCAGCGACAAGTGCTCCTGCGGCGGAACTATCCATGAATGGAACGCCTACCTCCTGACAAAGGACTTCCGCGCAGGAGGCGGACGCGTAGGCTCTCCACAGCCGACGGACGCAGGCTACCTGACGAACTACTTCAAATACGTTGACCAGAACGACAACGAGACGCGCTGTGACTTTGCCGTCACACATGCCTACTGGTGGGTAGGCGGCAAGTCGGCATCGTCCTACGCCAGCTGGTTCGCGAACCAATGCAAGAACATCTACAACAATACGGGCCGCCCCGTGTGGCTCACCGAAATGGAGATCAGCGCCTCGTGGAACAAGAATGGTGGCGACTATCTTAATGGCGACTGGAGCTACGCCAACGTGGCAAAGTATGTGCAGACCTTATTGGAGAAGCTCGACGAAAGCCCGTGGGTGGAACGCTACGCCATCTATGCCACAGACATGTACATTACCTATATGTACTACGATGCCAATCCGACCAAGGACCTCACACCGGCAGGGGAAGTCTATCGCGACCATCGCGCCACCTTCGCCTACAACGCGGCCTACACGAAGGAACCTGTCTGGTGGACACCCGGCGTGAAGAAGCCTTCGCTCTCTGCCACATACGACGCTGACGCAAAGTCGCTGACCCTCCACATCGTCAACGATAACGGCGACACCACCGACCGCCTCGAGCTGGAACGCTACAACGGCACGGAATGGGAAACGCTGATAGTGTTCAACAACCGAAGGCAGCTGGAGAACAAGACACTCAAGACTACCCTGTCGGACTTCGCCTCGTCGCAAAGCACAAAGTTCCGCCTGACGGTTTACACCCTCTACGGAGGCACAAGCACAAGCGACGAACTGGAGATTGGCGGCATAAGGAACGGCAACGTCAACGCCAATTCAAAGACTGACATCCCGGGATGGACGTGCCTGCGCAGCGCTAACAACGGCTTCACAAAGGAAACTTCAGGCGACACCTATTTTGAAGTATGGCATCCCTCGGCAACACAGGGCATCAGCTTCGACTACAGCCAGGACATCATCGGGCTGGAGGACGGCATCTACCGCCTGACTGCCAACACGTTCCAGTATGGGGCAAGCGACGGAGCCGTAGCACTCTACGGGCAGACGTCGAAGCAGCTCTGGGCAGCACCTGTTATGACCGACGGCTCGATTAGCGACCCGCCTGTCAGCGTAGAGCAGATTGCCGTAACAGACGGAATGCTGCGTGTGGGAGTGCGCAACATCGCTCCCATGAAGGCAAGATGGGCAGGAGCCGACAACTTCGTGCTGACACGTGTGGGCGACATACCCTCCTCCGAAGAGGAACAGTCCTACCTCATGGCAGAGTACGACGAGACCCTGATGTCGGTATGGCCTTTGAATGACGACGGCACTCGCGATGCCTCGGGAATGATCGTCAATCCTCATGCCACAGCAGAGCGAAAGGACGGATGGACGGTGCAGAACGTCGATATAAGCAAGGGCGAGGCTTACGACAGCGACGCCTCCAACCCCTACTTCAACTACTGGTCGGCCAACTCCTACACGTCATCGATGACGCAGACAGTCAGCGGACTTCCCGCGGGGCAATACACCCTTTCGGCCGTGCTACGAGGCAGCTCGAAGGTTACAATGACGCTCGCCGCGTCGGCAGGAGACGACAGCCGGCAGACTAGCTTCGTGGGTACAGGAACCACAGCCACAGGCAGCCTGCCTATGGGATGGCAACGGGTGACAGTTCCTGCCGTAAGCGTACACAAGGGCGATGCCCTGACCATAAGTCTAGGGGCAACAGGCTCGTCATGGTGGAGCGCCGACAACTTCCAGCTCACCCTTGTACAAGCAGACCCGACAGCAATCGATGAAATTAAAAATGAAACGTTTAAAATGAAAAATGACGGGACGGCCTACGACCTCTCCGGCCGAAAAATATACTCTCCACTTAAAAGCGGAATTTACATCCTAAACGGGAAGAAAGTGATAATTAAGTAAAAAAAAAACGCTTTTCTTTTGTACATTGCATACTTATTCATACCTTTGCATCCCGAAGAATACATTATATATTATATTACAACAAACTAACAAAAACAAAATGAAGAAAATTAAACTCTTGCTGGCCGCTATGGCGGCTATGGTCACAATGGGCGCTCAGGCCCAGCTGACAGACGGCACAGTGTACTGGATTCAGGACACAAACACTAAACAGTTCATTAGTCAGGGTGCCAACTGGGGAACTCAAGCTACCGTTCAGGATGTTGGCGGTCTTGGTGTTCAGGCTGTTTACGTTTCCGAAGGTGTTTACAAACTGAAGAACATCATGTGGAACAAGGTTAACAGTGCCGACCTCGGCTTGCGTACCTCCGATAGATTCTGGGATCAGAATGCACAGGACATTATTCTGACTGCATCTGGTGACGGCTATAAGATTAACACCACAAATGGTGGCTATCTCTGCAACAATGGCGACATCAATGGTGACGGTGTGAAGCGTCTTGGTTCTACTACAGATGAAGCAGAAGCAACAGTCTGGAAGTTCCTCACCAAGAGCGAGTATGATGCTGCCATCCAGGCATACAAGGACGGCAACGCAGCTACTTATGCCACAAACCTTGGCTATACCGCCAATACAGTTGCTGCTTTGGAGGCTCTCATCTCTGACCCTGATCAGTTCATTAGTACTGACTACACTTCCAGCATTAACAACCCCACCCTCGGAAGTAGCTGGGATGGTTGGACACATGCTGCAGCTTCTGGTTCTAATCGCGATGAAGGTGCTGCCGTAGGTAATGGTTGTGCAGAGTTCTGGAACGGTTGCGGTGTTGCTTCCCAGACTGTTTCTAATCTCCCCAATGGCCTTTATAAAGTTGAGTTCGTCGGAACATTCCGCCCGAAAGGCAGTGCTGCTTCTGGAAAATGTGCCTCTGAATTTACGAGCAGCCCAGCTTTTGTCTATGCCAACGATGCCAAGATAGAGTTTCTTCATTGGATTGATGTTCCCGCAAAAGCAAATGGCCGCAGTGGTATCACCAAAGCTAATGGCTATGGCCATAGTTTCTACACTTTTGTGACAGACGGTACTTTAAAGCTTGGTGTTGTTCAAGGCTGCTGGGAAAACGGCGAAATGTGGTGTCCCTTCGGTCAGTTCACATTGACTTATTACTCCAACCAAGTAGAAGATGCTGACATCAATGCTCTTATTGCTGCCATTCCAGCTGATGGAACCATTCCGGCTGCTGTTAGCACAAATCTGGCTTCTTTGAAGGCCACACTGGAAAGTGCCAAGACCATTGCTGCATACAACGCTTTGGACAATGCCATTACAGTCGCTAAAGAATTGGTTGCTCCTTACGCTGCATACAAGCTTGCTGCAGAAGATGCTGCAATCGCTGGCGTAAATGACGTAACTATTGGTGAACAGAATGTTGCTGTCGAGGAAGCTACGACTGTTGCTGCAATAGAAGCTTGCACAAACGCCTTAAGGGCTGCTATTGCTCCTATTCCCTCATTTGACATCACTACCTTTACCATCACCAACGCCTCGCCATACGCCAACGGCAAGGACTGGACGGCCACCAATGGTAACCGTCTGAACGATTGGGCCTCAAACCCCATCACCTATGACGCTGATAACAAGTGTGCTGAGATGTGGAACAACACTGGTGCTTCCATGTTGTACACGATTACCAATCTGCCTGCTGGCCGCTATCGTTTGACGGCCATCGCCGGTGCTCGCGACAACTGCGGCAGTGTGCTCAAGGTCGGCGACAAGACGGTTGAACTCGTAGGCGTAGGTTCCGTAAACTCTCGTGGCGAGGCAAATACCTGGTTCAATAACGGCAATGGCGTAAACGAGCTCTTCTTCTCCCTGGATGCTCCTGCAGAGGAACTGACCATAGGTCTCGTAGCTGGCACATCTGGCGATGCTTGGACACTTTGGCGCAGCTTCAAGCTCGAAACCTTCCAGGAGAGTATTGCTTCTGGCTATATGGCTGCCGGCTATGATCCATTAGTACAAGAAGCTCTGGCTGTTCTTGCTGATGCAGCCTACGCAAATGTAACAGGTGACGAGAAGACAGCCCTGGAGACTGCCGTTGCCGCAACTCCCGGCACAATTGCCGAGTACGAGGCTGCTATTACGGCTCTGCAAACTGCTGTCGAAGCCTTCAAGGCTGCAAAGGCCAACTACGACATCTTTGCAAAGGAACGCGCTCTTGCCGATGCCATCAGCACCGACATTATCGTTCCCGCTCCCACCACAGCTGAGGATGCCCTGGTTCAGTTCCGCGCCCTGAAGGTCGCAGAGTTCAACTATGTTGCTGATGCTTACAAATATTCAGCCACCTCCAAGATTGGTGACTTCAACACATGGGAACGCACAGGTACCGTGAACGGCAGCACAAAGAACGAGTTCGAGGCTCTGACCAGCCAGCACTGGAGCGGTACGGCTATGACCTACTACGAACAGCCCGCAGGTGGATGGGGTGCCAATGCATGGACAGCCAACTACACCAAGACCACCACACTGCCCGCCGGTAACTATATCATCAAGGTTGCTGCCCGCGCAGCTTCCGGTGCCAACACGGTTGCCAAGATTACCTGCTCTGCCGCTGCCATCGAAGGTCCTATCTTCAACTTCGGCGACACAGGCAAGGGTATCACAATCACAGGTGAAGCCAGCTTCGACGAAGGAGAGTTCTGCAACGGCGGCGCCGGTCGCGGATGGGTTTGGAACTATCTGCCCTTCACTCTCGATGCCGAGACAGAAGTGACGATGACTGTTGTTGCTGAAGCAAACGGCACAAAGCAGTGGTTCAGCGTCTGCGACGGCGAGCTTCTCTCCAAGACCAACATCGCAACAGCTGTTGCCTACAACGACGCTTCTGCCAACACCATCACGGATGTTGAAGTAGCCAATGTGACCATCAGCCGTACCATCAAGGAAGGCTTCAACACCGTTGTTCTGCCCTTCGACCTGACAGCAAGCCAGGTACAGACGGCCTTCGGCACAGGGACGGAAGTCTATGCCTTCTCCGAGAACAGTTCCAATCCCGATGATGTTACCATCAGCTTCAACAAGATTGTTGCCGGCACGATTTCTGCCAATGTTCCTGTTCTCGTAAAGGCAGCCACAGCAAGCTCTGCACAGGTATTCGAAGGTGTACAAGTTGTTGCTCCTACAGAAGATGTCAAGGTAGAAGGCACCAACTTCGAATTCGTCGGAACCTATGCCCCCATGACTGTAGCAGAGGGCGACTACTTTATTGGCAACGGCGCCCTCTACAAGAGCGCAGGCAGCACCAACATCAACGCTTTCCGCGCTTACATCAAGGACAAGAATCCTGATACTCCCAGCGAAGTCAAGATGTACATTGGCGGCGACCTCGTCACCGCTGTCGAAAGCCTCACACCAGCCATCTCCGAAGGCAAGGGAGCAATATACAATGTTGCAGGCCAGCGCCTCCAGAAGATGCAGAAGGGCATCAACATCGTAAACGGAAAGAAGATTGTAATAAAATAGAAATGAATAGAAGTTAACGAGAAGTTAAAGGGATTGGAAAAGGACACTGCACCGTGTCCAAGCTACCGTCCTTTTAACTTCCCTACAACTTCACTTCAAAGCCTTTTAACCTCCAAAAAGAACAACTATGAAAAAGACATATATTATTCCCGCGACGAAGACAGAGTCCGCCGTAGTAGAACAAATGCTTGCCAACAGCATCACGAGGATCTCAGGAGACTCCGGCCTCGAACTTGGCAATGGCGAAGCGCCTGGCGATGCTGATGTAAAAGAATTTGACGACGAGGGCTGGGATTGGTAAGACCAAAGAGAGCGTGTCAAAATGGGACGTTTGGTTTTATTGCACATGATAAAGCCAAACACAGCGTAGGGTATTTCTCCTTCGCCCATTTTGGCACACTCTTATCGCTTTACGAAGACCATAATCGACGGCAAATTCAGAGAGCAGGAATTAGGTTTGCTTACGGTGTGGCTGCAATATCCGGCAACGCACATTGTTCTAATGCCAAGAAACACACAACTCAACACAGCTTATCATAGCAATAACAAAATCCATACCAATTATTATATTATTAACCAACAAACAAATCAAAACGAAGGGAATCAAACTCCTTTAACTGCACCATCAAGGCGATACCATCATCATCGAGGACGCCAGCCATGCACAGGACATGCAACAAGACAGAGAAAGAGAAGTAGCTCAATTAACCACGAATTACGCAAATTACATGAGTTGACTGCGATACTCCTTTCTTCCTCAACTCCATAGACAGAACTAACAACGGACTACACAGATTTAACGGATTAGGAACAGCTTGCGAGAAGCCGCACTACTCCGCACAACATATAACAGCTAAGACAACCTTATTATAAATAACCTTTCTATTAACTAAAAACAAATCAAAATGAAGAAAAGAAAATTACTTTTCGCCGCAGCGATGCTATTCTTCAGCGCTGGGGCATGGGCACAGACGGACGTGACAAGCACGTACATCACGAATCCGGGATTTGAAACTGACGTTGCACCATCTAGTCTAGCAAGCGCTCAGACCAATCCAACAGGATGGACTATGACCTCTTCTGGCGGTACTGGCTATACCCAATGGGGTACAGCTAATGCAAGCACAACCATTCAGGGTTATGCAACATCATTCTCCCCAAGTGCAGATTCAAATTATTTCTATCTTCGTTGTAACTGGCAAAATGGCACCACATTATCTTTGTCTCAAACTACTACAGAAGCTGCAGCTGGTAGATATGTGATTTCTTTTGATGCTGTAACCTATTCATCTAATGGAACCCAGCCAACTTACACTTTTAAGGTAAACGATGGTGCCAGTGACTTAGTCGCAGGAACAATGACAGCAAATAAAACCAGCTGGACTAATTATAGTGACAACTTCACATTAACATCGGCATCTACAGTCACAATAACAGCTGCTATGAAACCAGGCGCAGCAGCTAGCCAAAGGCATGATTGGATGCTACTTGACAACATCAAGCTTCTGTATTTTGCAAATGAAGATGCTTATAATGACTATCTTATAGAGCAAAATGGTCTTACAGATGCCACATACGCAAATCCTATCGTGACCAACTTCGTGGTAAACGGCACATTTGATGACAGTGATATCAGCATGTGGTCCTGCAACACTTCTTTCCAGAATAGAGGTAGGAAGACCACTAACGACAACAATGCCGGAACGATGAACGATAATAAACCCTGGTGGGAAAACTGGAACGGCTCCGTCTTAGTGAACAAGATGTCACAGACTATCAATAACATCCCTAACGGAACCTATCGTCTTGATATTACTGCGTTCGTCAATAATCTTGATGCTGCAAACCAGTACGTATTTGCAAACAGCGATAAAACATACCTTACCCAAGCTGGAACGGGCGTTGCATACGAAGTTTACACCGTTGTTACCAATAATACCATTGAGGTCGGATTTGAGCAGACAACCGCTACCGCTAACTGGATGGGTATTGATAACGTAAGCCTGCGCTACTATGGTGCTGGCGATGTTATCAATGCTGCTCAGAATGCTAGTCATAAACTAGCATGGGATGATGCTAAGGCTGCTGCCGAGGCTGCTATTGACGATGCAGCATACGTCAATGTAACTGGCTCAGAGAAGAGTGCTTTGCAAAATGAAATCGATAAGGCTGAACCTACGACAGCTGAAGGCTACGATGCTGCTGCAGCTGCACTTGCAACTGCTACTCAAGCTTTTGTTGACGCAAAGCCCAGCTACGATGCCTATGCTAATGAGAAGGCCAATGCCGACCGTATCAGTACCACAATTGCTTCTGGAATCACTGCTCCTACAATAGCAGCAGGTTGTGATGCCGTAACTAAGAGCATTCTGGTAGGCGAATATAGTTATGTAGCTGCCAATTTCAATGCCGATGCCGCTGCTACTTATGGTATTACCATTGACCAGTGGACAGGTACTGCTACCTCAGGCGGCAACTCTGATACGCCACAGACAAATAGTGGGGAAAAATGGGGTGATGCAGCAACAACTTACTATGAGCAAGGAAGAAATGGTTGGGGAAGCAATGCTTGGACTCTGAATTATACCAAGACCGTGACGCTTCCAGCCAGCACTTATGTATTAAAGGTTGCTGCCCGCGCTTCTGAAGGCGTGACAGCTACGTTATCTGCTACCATCGGTGAAACTACCATAACAGAGGCTCTGCCAAATGTAGGTGCAAGTGGTTTTGGCATTACCACTACTGGTGTTGCCAGCTTCGATGATGCAGACGACTTCGCAAACAGTGATAATGGCTTTGGTTGGCAGTGGCGCTACCTCGCTTTCACGTTGGCAAACGAAGGTGAAGTAACCTTACAAATAGACGCCTCTGCTAATAGCAGCCATCAATGGTGTTCGTTTGGTGATGTGGCTGTTGTCTCGAATGTCAGCACAACTGCTATGGAGACCGCTTATAATAACTTTACGATGCAGACTCTCGGTTTCGAGAGTGGTCAGTATGCTCCTTACAACAACGTAGATGTATTAGAGGCCTACGCTGAAGCTGCTGCCATCATAGCAGGCACAAGAGTTCCCTCTACTCAAGCTGAAGTAGATGCTATAACAAGCACGTTGACTAATCCTACATGGACAGCTAATACAGAAGATGTGGATGCCATCTACAATGGTATGTTCAATTCTGATGTTGAAGGCGACTGGGGTTTGACCGGTTGGACTCGTACCAATGCATGGGGACAGCAACAGACTGGCCTCTCTGGTGATTTCGCTACCGCTTACTATAACCAGCCTGGTAGCCTCCAGTATGGCAATCAAGGTGTTTATACAATGCCTCTTGCTGCAAATACCGCCTACAAGCTCACATTCAGCTACCGTTCGCATGAAAACAATTCCAACAAAAGTGTGACAGTTTCAGTTCTCAATGGCGAGAATGGTCTTCCTGCTACAGAATTTGCAGGCAATGGTTCCACCTCTGTATGGAAAACCGTTTCGGCTTACTTTACCACAGAATCTGCTGCTGGCAATTATGTTCTGACTTTGGCCAATAGTGGTAATACATGGATAACGAATGTTAGCCTCGTGAAAGCTGTTGAAGCCGATGCACTTGAGTTTGCTGATAATGCCGAGATGCCCATCTATGCTCCTGGTACATATCCCACTGTGAAGATTACACGCACGCTAACCGAAAATCGTTGGGTAACCGCTATCTATCCTTTCGCTGTAAGTGGTGTTGATGATATTGCCGTCCTCGACAGCTACGATGCATCAACTGGTGCTATTGGCTTCACGACTGCTGCCTCCAGCACTGCTAACGTGCCGTTCCTGATGCGTTCAACAGCAGGTGCCCCTGAGATTACCCTGACCAACGTAGAAGTGGCTGCTGCAGTTGCATCGGATGCAACTGCAGGCAAAGCTTCACTGAAAGGTGTCTATACTGCCACAGATATAGACAACACTGATAAGAACTATGTGCTGAGCAACAACAAGATATACTCTGTTGGTGCAGCTGGTGCAACCATCAATCCTTACCGTGCTTATATTCAGATTGACCAGTCAGTTGAAGTAAAGGCCTTGAACTTCTTCATTGATGATGATGATGCTACTGGCATAAACAGCCTCACCCCAGCCCTCTCCGAAGGCGAGGGAGCAATATACAATGTTGCTGGTCAGCGCATGAGCAAGATGCAGAAAGGCATCAATATCGTGAACGGCAAAAAGGTTCTCTTCTAACATAAACATGTAATTACCATATAATAGACCATATAATTATCAAGAATTTGAGAACATGTAAAAACATTAGTGGTTAATTAATGGTCAATTCGTGGTAATTTGTGTTTAAGTTATAAAAGAATAATTCTATTAACGTTAAATAGCAGAAAAATGAAAAAGACATATATAAATCCAAGTATGATGGTGGTGCCTTTTGTTGCCACACAAGTGATTGCCTATTCCGTCGATTCCGTAACCGGACTTGACGGGGTCACAAAAGGCGAAGGTGACTTTGAAGGAGGTGTAGTCGATGTCAAAACATACAACATCAACATCTGGGACGAAGAATGGTAAGAAGCTAAACGACAATCGTTAATACAAGAAGCCCCGCTTGCAGCAGAAAAGACTTGCAGGCGGGGCTATTTTTAACGACTGGTGTCCGGTAAAATAAATACTACTCTGACATAAATTCCAATGACCAATTTGGGTTTAATCTCTGTCACCTCGTCACCTTTCCACCTATTGTATTGTAATTCATCGGGATGCGAGGTGACGAAAGGGTGACGAAAGGGTGACAGTAGAAATGTCATACGCACTGTGCCGCGATGGTCAATGCACTGTGCCGCGATGGTCAATGCACCGTGCCGCGATGGTCAATGCACTGTGCCGCGATGGTCAATGCACCATGCCGCGATGGAAAATGCACCATGCCGCGATGGAAAATGCACCGTGGCTTTTGCCCCTGTAGGGAAAAAATCCAGCATGCAACCGATACCCTGGGCTATGCAACTGTTCAAAATAAGGCGTATGGCTCAAATTGCAGGCTGATTTTGAGTAGTAGGTATTCAATAGCTCAAATTGCAGGCTGACATTAGGAGCATTTTACTTGGCAATTTGTGTTTGAGTTCGTATCTTTGCTCCGCAGTTTGAAGCATAGTGGAGCTCTGCTGGGGAGCAACTCCATGAGGAATAGGACTGTGCAAAACGACAAGCATGGGCAGGAGTCTCTATTTGTGGGGCTCCTGCTTTTTCATGCTTAGAGTTTCTGCCAATGCCAAGAAAAACCCGGAAATGAACCGCTTGCGGTTCTCCCTGGTCAAGCCGCTGTGGTTGTTCAGGTTCTTCTTCAAGTCGGTGAATGTGCCCTCAATCTTGTTGTTCGTGTTGGGCATTCCCTTGCAGTCCTCCCGTTGGTAGGTAAAGAGGTAAGGCAGGTAGAAGTTCAGGCTGTTCATCGCAGCCCTCAGCCGCTGGTGCGTATAGTGCATCTTCCCGTCTCTGTGGAGGCTCTTGTGGTCAATCGTGTCCTTCCACTTTTCCTTCCATGCCTGGTAATCTTTCTTGAAGTCAGCCTCGTCAATCCTGTGAAGCCCGGCAGTCAGGTCCTTCAGTTCCCTGCTGGCCAGCATCTTGGGATTCAGCGTGAGATAACGCCTGACTATCTGCTTCATATGGAACTGACACATCTGTATGGGGTAGGCTGAGAATGTCTTGAACAGGGTCTGCTTGCCGTCTATGATCAGTCCGCGTATGAAGTAGCCGCGCTCCTTTATGCTGCTGACTGCCTCCTCATAGTCTTTTACCGTCTCACTCTTCACAAAGGCCATGTACAGGGGCTTTCCTGTCTGACTGTCCAGGGCCAGCAGCACACCAAAGCTGCGTCCCCAGTAGGTAACGTCCAGATGCACGTGTCCCTCGCCTGAAAGCGGAGGTTGCATCCACTCACGCCTGATGTCGTGCAGCCTGCGCTTGATGGTGGCAACACTCATGCCATAGCGCACAGAAAGCTCCCTGACGGTCTGCTTCTCCTGTTGATAGGCATTCCACAAATCCTGCTCACTCACCCCCGTCCCAGCCCGGAACTGGTAGCCGCAATCTTGACATTTGTATAACTGTACGCCCTTGCGTACGCCGTTCTTTTTCGTGTGCGTACTGCCGCACACTTGACATCTCATTTTGAACATGCTAACCTTGCTTTTATGACACCTTGAATGCCTGCAAAGTTAGTGCATATCGGGAATTCAGGCCTGTTTCAGCCTGCAAAATGAGCTATAGAGCAATTTCAATCGTCAATTGTGACCTGAAGGTAGCTTGATCTCTTGAAATGCTTGTGTTTATCGGACTTAGAGTGTAGTTTTAGCCTGCAAAATGAGCTATAGGTC
>Ga0247610_10005388_pt1 | contig 13485 bp, 10 predicted proteins | sample 174DNAGHGhighgp2_FD_193483 | JGI IMG/M metagenome (GOLD analysis project Ga0247610, IMG submission 193483) | Sheep rumen microbial communities from Palmerston North, Manawatu-Wanganui, New Zealand - 1742 DNA GHGhigh gp2 | ecosystem: Host-associated > Mammals > Digestive system > Stomach > Rumen...
TAAAGAAAAAAGGTCCGTCTCCCCGGCGAGGAAGAAGACGAAGACAAGGTCAAAGGTATTGACGACGGAAAAGATACCGAAAAGGGTGTCGACGATCCGATCGCCAAAATGACCGGCAAGAAAGAATGCCAGACCTGCAAGAACCGGAAATATGTGGACGGTTCCGATGAGCAGGTTTCCTTCAAGTCGGCCTCTAAGATCAATCCCAACGCCGCCGCAGCCAGGGTACGTGCCCACGAACAGGAGCATGTCGCCAACGCATACGACAAAGCAGCACAGTCCGGCGGCCGGGTACTGCAGGCTTCGGTCACCTTAAAATACGAGATCTGTCCGGAATGCGGACGTTCCTACTGTGCCGGCGGCGTGACACATACGATGATCGCCGGACCGAAGGACAACCCGTACGAGAAAAATGCACAGTCTTTCGGTAAGGAAGCAGCGACCGGAGACAATTTCGATATCGCAGTATAACAACCATGAATCCGAACTACAGAACACTCGCACAGCTGAAAGCAGACGCCCGCGGAAACCTCCTCGGGCGTTATTCACTTGCCGTACCCGCGGAGCTCATCTTTATGCTCCTCTCCTCCTCTTTAAGCGGCGGATCCGGTACGGTCTCGGCACCGTCTTCCTTGTCGATGTTTCTTTACTTTGCGATCGCTCTGATCTGCTCTCTTCTGGCAGGCGTATTGCAATACGGCCGTTCCCGGCTCTATATGAACATCTGCTGCCGGTATCCCGCGCGGGTGCGTGACCTCTTTTACGGCTTCCGGCCGGGAGACAACCGTCCGCTCCAGATCGCGGTCCTTATGCTGTTCTGGGAGTTTATCAGTGCGCTGCCGGGAGTCCTGGCACTTCGGGCCTATGCGGCCACACAGCCGGATGACGGCCCTCTGTCCTTTACACCGACGCTCGCCGTCGCACTGATCCTGATAATGGCAGGACTCCTTGCTTATTACCGCATCTGGCTGTCGCTTTCCCAGTGCTATTATCTCATGCTGGATTTCCCGAACAAGACGACCGCCGAGATCGTACGCCTCTCCCACTACCTGATGCGCGGGCAGAAGATGAGGCTTTTCCTGACACACTTAAGCTTCCTGCCGGTCCTTCTGCTTTCCGTTCTTTCCTTCGGTGTGGGTCTGCTCTGGGCGCTTCCCTATTTCAATGCCACGCTTGCATGTTTCCACCTGGATCTGACGAGAGTCGCGGCCGGGGAATAAAAAAACGGCCGCATCTATCATGCAGCCGTCCGTTTCCGTTTTACATCCTTTTTCAGATATCGTCGGAAGCTTCACTCGCCTCCATCAGTTCTCCCTGACTCTTCTTCTTCAGATAAGCATTGATAAAACGGTCGATATCACCGTTCAGTACGGCATCGGCATTTGCATTTTCCTCGCCCGTCCGAAGATCCTTGACCAGCTGGTAGGGCTGCAGGAAATAGGAGCGGATCTGGGAACCCCAGGCGATCTGCTTTAAGTCTCCCTGGATGCCCTTCATCTTTGCCTCTTCCTCCGCCTGCTTTAAAACGAGCAGTTTACCGCGGAGCATCTCCATCGCCTTATCTTTATTCTGGAACTGTGAACGCTCATTCTGGCACTGTACGACGATACCTGTCGGGATATGCGTGATACGGATCGCAGACGAAGTCTTGTTGATGTGCTGTCCGCCGGCGCCGCTGGAGCGGTACGTGTCGATCCTCAGATCGTCATCATTGATCTCGATCCCGGCGTCACCCTCGATCTCCGGGACGACATCCACCGATACGAAAGAGGTCTGCCGTTTGCCCTGCGCATTGAAGGGGGAGATCCGCACGAGACGGTGCACTCCCTGTTCCGATTTCAGATATCCGTATGCATTCTCACCGTTGACCTGGAAGTCCACGGATTTGATCCCTGCTTCATCACCGTCCTGCATATCGAGCAGTTCCAGCGTGAATCCCTTTTTATCTACCCAGTGGCTGTACATGCGGTACAGCATGCTCGCCCAGTCACAGCTCTCCGTGCCGCCCGCGCCCGCATTGATCCGCATGATCGCATTGTTCGCATCATACTCTCCGGTCAGGAGCGTACGGAGCCGCATGGTCTCCAGCGTCTCTTTAAAGCTTGCGAGTTCTTCCTTTACCTCATCGACCACGGATGCGTCGTTCTCCTCGTTCCCGAGTTCAATCAGGGTCAGCATATCCTCGTAGGACTGCTCGAGACCGCTGCACGCTTCCACGGTGTCCTTCATATTCTTCGCATCCTTCGTGAGCTTGTTGGCCCGCTCCGGATCGTTCCAGAAGTCAGGAGACGCCATCTCCATGTCAAGCTCCTCGATCCGGCGCTTTTTGTTGTCGATATCGAGAGAGTCCCGTACTTCCATTAAGGTGTCTTTGTATTGTGTGAGTTCCAGTTTCAGCTGGTCCAGTTCAACCATTGTTTATTCCTTCCCCATATGGCAGTTCTTGTACTTCTTTCCGCTGCCGCAGGGGCAGGGATCGTTCGGATAGATCTTCTTTTCGCTACGCTGTACCGGCTTTTTCTGTGCGGAATCATCCTTGTTCGTTCCGGTCACCTTCGCGACCTGCTCACGCTCTACCTTCTGCTCGACACGTACCGAGAAGAGGAGACGTACCGTATCTTCCTTGATCGCGCTCTCCATCGCATTGAACATGTCGAAAGCGCTCATCTTGAACTCGGCGAGAGGATCCTTCTGGCCCATGCCGGCGAGGCCGGATGCTTTTTCCAGCTGGTCCATATCGTCGATATGTGCCATCCACTTGCGGTCGATCACTCGAAGCAGGATGACCCGCTCGACCTCACGTACCTGCTCGGCCTCCGGGAACTCCGCTTCTTTCGCCTCATAGAGCTTGACAGCCTCTTCTTTCAGTTGCTGCATCAGAGCATTCTTGCGCTTTTTCTCAATGCGGTCTAAGGAAACCGGTTTGAGCGGAATGATCGGAAGCAGGAGGTTGTTGAGTTCGTTCAGATCCCACTCCTCCGCATTTCCGTCTTCGCCGATCACGGTATCCACCGCGCCCTCGACGATATCGGTGATCATCTTGTAGACCACATCCCGCATGCTGTCGCCGTTTAATACGCGGCGGCGCTCCCCGTAAATGACCTCACGCTGTTCGTTCATGACCTGGTCATACTGCAGGACATTCTTGCGGGCCGAGAAATGGTTGTTCTCGATACGCTTCTGCGCTTTTTCGATGGCGTTCGAAAGCATCTTATGTTCGATACGCTGTTTTTCCTCAATGTTCAGTGCATTAAAGATATTGATGAGACGCTCTCCTCCGAAGAGACGCATCAGATCATCCTCAAGGGAAATGTAGAATACGGATTCACCGGGATCTCCCTGACGTCCGGCACGTCCGCGGAGCTGATTGTCGATACGTCTCGACTCGTGCCGCTCCGTACCGATGATGAGAAGTCCGCCGAGCGCTCTCGACTCGTCATCCAGTTTGATATCCGTACCACGGCCGGCCATATTGGTCGCGATCGTTACGGCACCGTGGATACCTGCATCCGCGACGATCTCCGCCTCCTGCTCGTGGTATTTCGCATTCAGGACATTATGCTTGATGCCTTCCTTACGAAGCAGCGCACTCAATTCCTCGGAAGCATCGATATTGATCGTACCGACCAGGATTGGCTGCTCCTTTGCGTGTGCCTCTTTGATGCGCTCCACGATCTCGTGGAGTTTTTCTTTTTTCGTCTTGTAAACGCAATCATCATAGTCGATACGCGCGACCGGACGGTTCGTCGGGATCGTGATGACATCCATCCCGTAGATGTCGCGGAACTCCTGCTCCTCGGTCAGCGCTGTACCGGTCATGCCTGCTTTCTTCTCGAATTTGTTGAAGAAGTTCTGGAACGTAACGGTCGCCAGCGTCGTCGTCTCACGTTTAACTTTGACGTGCTCCTTCGCCTCGATCGCCTGGTGAAGTCCGTCCGAGAAACGGCGTCCCGGCATCAGACGGCCGGTAAAGGAATCGACGATGATGACCTTGTCATCGGATACGACATAATCCTGATCCTTGAACATCAGGTAGTTTGCGCGCAGAGCCAGCGTCACATTGTGCTGGATATCGCTGTTTTCGGGATCCGCGAGGTTTTCGATATGGAAGAACTTCTCGACCTTTTCCACGCCCCTTGCGGTCAGCGTGACGTTTTTATCTTTCTCGTTCAGAACGAAATCACCGTCGTCTTCTTTCTCTTCCGACGTTCCCATCATCTGGTCCATGACGGCATCGAGTTTGTAGATCATATCCTCATCCGATGCGCGCTTCATCTGCTTTGCCAGAACATCGCAGACCTCATAGAGCTTGGTCGCCTTGCCGCTCTGTCCGGAAATGATGAGCGGGGTACGTGCCTCATCGATCAGGACCGAGTCCACCTCGTCGATGATCGCATAATGCAGTCCGCGCTGTACGAGCTGCTCTTTATATATGACCATGTTGTCACGCAGGTAGTCAAAGCCGAGCTCGTTGTTCGTTACATAGGTGATGTCACAGTTATATGCTTCCCGGCGTTCCTCCGGCTTCATCTCATTTAAGATCACACCGACCTTAAGGCCAAGGAACTCATGGACCTGTCCCATCCACTCCGCATCACGCTTTGCCAGGTAGTCGTTCACCGTGACGACGCAGACGCCCTTGCCTTCCAGTGCATTCAGATAAGCCGGCAGCGTAGATACGAGGGTTTTACCTTCACCGGTACGCATCTCTGCGATACGCCCCTGATGCAGGACGATACCGCCGATGAGCTGCACCCGGAAGTGCTCCATGTTCAGCGCACGCTTTCCTGCTTCTCTTACGACCGCATAGGCCTCCGGCAGGAGATCATCCAGCGTTTCCCCTTCTGCCAGACGCTTTTTAAACTCCTGTGTTTTCCCGCGCAGCTGTTCATCCGAGAGGGCCTGCATCTCGGGCCGCAGCGACTCGATCTTGTCCACGATCGGCGCGATCCGCTTCAGCTCACGCTCCGAATGAGTTCCGAATATTTTATCGATCAGGTTAGCCATAAAACATTGTCCTTTCTCAGCGCGCAAAAAACCGCGCATAACAGAGGTATTTTATCAGATTTGCATTTTTTTCGCAACCATGGGTTGTCCCTGCACCAAAACCCCTACAAAAGCACCCCGCGGACGAGGATCTCGATCCCGATCCCTATGAGGATCATGCCTCCGAGGATCCCGGCACGGCCGGCAAGGCGTTCTCCGACCTTCCGCCCCAGCAGCAGCCCCATGATACAGATCAAAAACGTCACGCCCCCGATGATCAGGGCACTGACCGCCGCCTGTCCGAAACCGTACTGCTCGATCGTAAAGCCGACGGAAAGCGCATCGATGGAGGTGGCTATCCCCTGCACCAGCAGGGCCGCGCCCGTGAGCATCTTTATTGCCGTCTTTTCCCCGTCGCCTGTTCTCTCTGCGTCGTCCTCTTTGCCCTCCGTCCGTGTCCCGTTGTCTCCGTCATCCGTTTTTCCCCCGTCGCCTCCGCGTATCCCCTCGATCAGCATCTTTCCGCCGATGAAGCACAGAAGGATCAGAGCGATCCACGGGAAATACGGCTGCACCCAGGTCAGCACCCCGGCGATCCACTTCACGCAGGCCCAGCCGGCCATCGGCATCAGAAACTGAAAAAGTGCAAAGACACCGGCGATCAATGTCATCCGCCCTTTTTTCATCCCGGGCTCCGCGATCGCATCCGCTACGGACACCGAAAACGCATCCGCCGCAAGTCCCACACCTAACAATACGCTGTTGAAAACAAACAGAATCCCCATGTACATCCGTCCTTTCCGGTCATACATGAGTCTCGCAATTTAAAGCAAGCCAGATGAGAAACATCAGTATGTTGACTTGCTGCGCTTATGTTGCGCCTGCTACTCCCCCATGAACTAGGTTTTCGGGTATTCTATCAACCGTCCGCGTGGTTAGTCAATACGAACCATTTGTTTTCAGACAACTCCGCCGGATCCCCCCAAAGCATCCTGACAATTCCGCAAAATACGGCAAATAATCCGCGAATCTTCTTGCCGTATTGTTCGAAAAATGATACACTACATTTAGGTATATCCGCGAAAACACAAGGAGGTGGATCCTATGTCAGATATCAGCAAAGTATCTTTCATCAATGCGCCGTCACCGGCGGCTGCCTATGATTATAAAAGTGCCGTTTCCGCGCCGAAAACGGAATCCGTAAAACCGGAAACCGCCGCAGAAAAAGAGCCTGCCGGCAGTAAGGCTGCGGAAGAACGCTTTACCCCGGCGCAGCGCGAACTGGAGAACGTGATCTCCGTGTCCGAAGACGGCGACACCGTGCAGGCCAGCGATAAAGCCCTCGAGGAGATGGAAAAAGAGGACGAACTCGGCGGGCGCGTGATCGCAAAACCGAATGCAGAGGAAAAATCCCCCGCCCGGGAGCGGATCGAACAGCAGCGCAAAGAAGCGGAAGCTGCCGCAAAGAAACGCACCGAACAGATCAAAGAGCAGGCGGAGGTCGAGGCAAAGCGCGCGAAAGCCCGGAAAGAAGAGATCGAGGAAAACACGCAGAAGGCCGATGATAAGAAAGACGCACGCAAGGAAGACCGCGCAGCGGAAGCGCAGAAGCCCTCCACCTACGCCGGCTATTCCGACACGCAGCTGCAGCAGCTGTATCAGAAAGGCGTGATCTCCAAACAGGACTACGACAAGGAGATCGAAAACCGTAAAGAAGCGAAGCAGGAACAGATCGAGCAGAACAACGAGTTTTCAAAAGAAGGCAGTGAGAACGTCGCGCGGAAAGAAGAAGCGGCCCGCGATAACCAGGAGTTGAAGAATTACGAGCGCTTCGATGAGGCAAATCCTCTCGACATCACGCAGCGTGCCGATGTGATCGCAAACCTGCAGCAGGCGAATCAGGATCCCTTCGCGAATATCACGACGAATTAAGCCAAGAATCCTTTCCGCACAAGCGATTGAGAGAGGCGCCTGCGACACGGCTACAGGTCCCTAAACTCGATCTGCACACGATAAACAAAAAATCCGCCCCCGCATCTTCCTTCGGATAGATACGGGCTGCGGATTTTTTATCGTGTTTGATCTCGTTAAGTGACCGGGCTGAATGTGTCGCAGTCGCCTCTCTCATCACGGCCGTGCTTCAGGCAACCCTCACACACTGCAATCCTCTCGCCTCAATACTCCATCGGCTTTTCTTCACCATTCAGGACACGCAGGCCGCCCTGTGCCAGAGCAAGCAGTTCGTCCTCACCCGGGTAAACCGTGATCGGAGCGATCCAGCTGACCTTCTTTGTAAACTCGGCGATGACCAGCTTGGAATATGCGATACCGCCGGTAAAGATGATCTGGTCGACTTTACCCTCGAGCACCGTAGCCTGGGCACCGATGTTTTTGCTGAGCTGGTAGATGAATGCGTTGTAAACCTCTTCCGCCTCCGTATCGCCGTCTTTGATCCGCTCCTCTACGACGCGTGCATCGTTCGTTCCGAGATAAGCGTTGAAGCCGCCGTTTCCGACCAGCATCTTGTAGATCGTCTTCTCATCGTATTTGCCGGAGAAGCAGAGCTTCACCAGCGCTCCGGGAGGAACCGCACCCGCACGCTCCGGGGAGAAAGCACCGTCTCCGTCCAGCGCGTTGAATACGTCGATGATCTTTCCGTCCTTATGTGCTCCGACCGATACGCCTCCGCCCATATGTACAACGATCAGACGCAGATCTTCGTATTTCTTTCCGTTTTCCTTCGCATAGCGCTTTGCCACTGCCTTCTGGTTCAGTGCATGGAACACGCTCGTGCGGGGAAGCTCCGGATGACCGGAATATCTTGCCAGCGGCTGCAGTTCATCTACAACGACCGGATCAACGATATAGGAAGGGATCCCGACGCTGTCCGCGATCTCGCGGGCCAGGATACCGCCCAGATTGGACGCGTGCTGCCCCTGCTTTCCGATCTTCAGATCCTCCAGAAGCGCATCCGTCACCGGATAAGTCCCTCCGGGGATAGGCTTGAGCATTCCGCCGCGGCCGACAACCGCACTCAGATCCTTTACATCCACGCCCTTCGACGTGATGAAGTCCATGATGATCTTTTTCCGGAAATCTTTCTGGTCGACGATCGACGCATACTGCGCGATCTCCTCGGTCGAATGCCGGAGCGTTTCTTCGAAGAGCAGCGTCTCATCTTCAAAGACACCGATCTTGGTCGACGTGGAACCCGGGTTGATGATAAGTAATTTTGCCATGTTTATATCTTCCTTTCTTTATGATTTTCCGTTTATGACCGCTGTGGCGGACACGGATAGAGTATACCATATCCGCACGGCGTTTTCCAAATAATTCTTTCCTTTTCCATAAAATATGATATAATACGTTCCGTTATGGCGGAAAATGAACGGAAAACGGCACCTGAAACAGTCGACACACACGAAACCTGCAACGAAACAGACAAAACCGGGACTCCCCCGGCAAACACCCCCGGCAATCCCCGGATCCTGCTTCGTCATTTTCTGTTCTTTCTTTTTGCTGTTCTCTTCTGGGAGATCGTACTCCGCACTCTGGTCTCGGGCCGGATCACCGGCCGGAACCTTACGATGCTTGCGTTTCTTCCTGCCGAAGCCCTTTCCCTTACGGCTTTTTCCGGGTTTGCAAAAAAACACCCCCTGATCAATAAGATCCTGACGATCGTGCTGCTGCTGCTTTTGACCACGTATTATTTTGCGCAGCTGGTCTATTACCGAATCTTTACCTCTCTGATCTCCGTGCATCTCGTTGCCATGGGAACGGATGCGCTCAAAAACTTCGGCTGGACGGCAAAAGACGCCATCCTTCAAACCCTCGGGAACCTGCCTTTACTGCTCATCCCCGTAGTGGTATTTGCCGTACTCTCTTTCGTGAAGTTCAAAAAAACGGAATCGCCGCTGCTCGGCGACGGCTATGACCTGATCATCCATCCGGTCTGCCTCGCCGTAGCCGTTGCATTCTGGTTCTTCGGCATCGCCGGTCTCAAATGCCTGGGCACGGACCGTTCCTCCGCTTACTATGCACTGAAAAATCCGATGTCGGATACCGATACGACAGCTTTCCGCCTGGGCGCGGTTTCCACGACGATCATCGAGGCCGGAAGCTACTATCTCGGGATCGGTGATACCGAAAGCAGCGTCAGCACCGTGGATACCGATGCGCTCGCTCTCGGTTCCCCCTCTTCCGGCTCGCAGGTTTCCGCCGTTACGGCAAGCGTCTCCGGAAACGGTAGCGATACCCCCTCGGAAGACATATTCGTACCGGAACCCGTCATCGATCCGGCCATCGATTTTGAAGCTCTGAAAAATAAAAGTACGGATGAAAGCATCAGCGCCCTGTGTGACTATTTTGCTTCCAAGCCCGCATCCATGACCAACGAATATACCGGGATGTTCCGGGATTATAATCTGATCTGTATCTGCGCGGAAGCCTTTTCCAATTACGGGATCGATCCGGAAGTCACGCCTCTCATTTATGAAATGTCGCAAAACGGGATCGTACTGAACAATTTCTATAACAGTTTTGCCAATACCACGGTCAACGGAGAGTTTGCTTTTCTGACCGGGCTCTGGCCGGATGTATCGCGTACGGCAAGCCGCGGTACCGCCGTCGGCTCCTTCCCGCAGTCCTCCAATCTCTTCATGCCCTACGGCCCGGGGGATCTGATGTCCGCCGCGGGCGCCGGGACCTATGCTTACCACGACTACTACGGCAATTACTATAAGCGCTGTTATTCCTGGCCGAATGTCGGCTATGAGACCATCAAGTTTGCCAACGACGGAATGACGTTCTCCAGCACCTGGCCCGCCTCGGACCTCGAGATGATGGAGCAGTCGATCGACGACTATATCAACGAAGATCGGTTTCACGCGTACTACATGACGTTTTCCGGACACGGACCTTATGCCGAGTTTAATGCCATGTACCAGAGGAACATCGGAGACGTACGCACGCTTCTGGACGGGAAATACCGCTGCATCGACTCGGTGGCATATTTCTGCGGAGAGCGGGAACTGGAGCTGGCAATGGAATACCTCGTCGAGCGCCTGAAAGAAGCCGGAAAACTGGATCACACACTGATCGTCCTGATCGGTGACCACTATCCGTATCAGCTTTCCAATCCCGCCAGGATCGAGCTCAACGGAGGAGAAGCACTGGATACGGTCTTCGAGCAGTACCATTCCACCTGCATCCTTTATAATGCCGGCATGAGCGAGCCGATCGAAACGGACACCTACTGCTGTAACGTCGATATCATGCCGACGATCTGGAACCTGCTGGGCATTTCCTACGATTCCAGGCTGTTTGCGGGAAACGACATTTTTTCGGACTCCCTGCATCGTGCCCGTCTTTACAACGGGACCCTGCTGACCGATCTCGTGCGCTATGATTCCTCTACCGGAACTGCCACCTGGAGCGATCTTGCCGCATCCTACAGCGAAGCGGAGCTGGATGCTTACCTGCAGGCTCTGCTGGATTATTCGGACAACGAATACTCCGTTTCCCTGCAGATGATGAAGACAAACTTTTACCTCTATGTCTGGGAAAACTCCGGACTATTGACCCCCGCGGAAGTCGAGGCGGAGCTGGCCAGAGAAGCCGCCGGTGAAGAAGTATTTGCCATCGAAGCCGCGCAGGATGCAGCAGCCGCCGCTGCGGAAGAAGCTGCAGCCGCCGCAGCCGAGGAAGCCGCGCAAGGCCAGGGCGAAACACCCGCACCGGCGCCGGACGGAACCGATCCGAATGCCGTTCCTCCGCAGACCGGTACGGATCCGGGGACCGGTACTGCCGACACGCCGCAAGCTGAGACACCCGCAGAATAAATAAACAAAAAGACGCCTCCGGCGTCTTTTTTATTCTTCTTCCTCGCTTGCCGTCCGGCAAGCTCCGGTTAATCCTCTTCCGTATAATCGATACTTTCGATCGCGTAGTTGATCCGGATCCCCTCTTTGGATTTGCTCATTTCCCAGGTGCTCAGGATACGCTCGATCACGACCGGAGCATTCTGCTCCTGGAGCTCCGGCAGAAGCAGGAAGAACTGGTTTCTCTTGCTCTGCGTGATGATATCGCTCCGACGCAGGATCTGCTTTAAAAGATCTCCGAACTGCTCCGAAGCCGCATTCAGATCCTCATCCGAATCCGCCGTCAGGATAAAGAGAAGCTTCAGCGCGGCGCCGCGATACCGTTTCAGGTACCGGAGCACAAAACGGTAGACCCAGGAGAACGCATCCTGTCCCAGGAGCATCGCATCTCCGATCTCTCCCCGTTCCTCGATAACCTGTGTCACCCGCAGAAGCTCTTTGGCCGGGTCCTCGCTCTCCACGCTGACTGCCAGCTCCCCCGGATTGTATACCGAATAGCCATGCTTTCCGTTATTCTTTGCCCGGTACAACGCTTTATCCGCATAGACAAACAGCGTCTGATAATCCCGTCCGGCCGCCGGTACGAAGACAACTCCGGCCGATACGCCCAGCGGGATCCCGTAATCCTCTCCCATCAGTTCGGCCGCCGCCGCACGGAAACGTTCGTTGATCCGTCCGATCAGAGCAGCCGTATCGCTTTCTCCCTGCATATCACGGCAGAAGAGCATAAACTCATCCCCGCCGCTGCGGCAGAGCAGATCATCATCCCTCATGCAGCTGCGGATGATATCCGCGAATGCACGGAGCACCTGATCTCCCATGTCATGCCCGTACAGATCGTTGACCAGCTTGAAATTATCCAGATCAAGGACCATGACGGCCCCGTCTTCGGTCTGGCAGAGTTCCTCCGCCTTTGCCGCTCCGTTCGCTTTATTCTGAAACCCGGTGAGGCCGTCGACCGCCGCCTCTTCTTCCAGGTTTTCGATCGTTTTGGAATTCTGTATCGTCTTTTCGATCCGCTGCAACAGGATATCCAGATCAAAGGGCTTGTGGATGAAGTCCGAAGCACCGAGCTCCAGCCCGCGCCGTTCGGTCTCACTGCTCTCCTCCCCGGTCAGGAATACCACCGGCGTCTGCCTCTGTCCGCGCTCCGCTTCGCCCTCCCGAAGGAGTTTGTATGTCTCAAAGCCATCCAGCTCCGGCATCTGAATGTCCAAAAGGATCAGATCCGGATCATGATTCTCCATGAACTTCAAAAGCTCGCGCCCGGAACGTACTGCATTTACACGCATGTTCTGCTCCGACAGCAGCGATCTTACCAGTTTTAAACTGACCGCATCGTCATCTACCACAACGATCCAATTTTCAGCCATCTCCACTCCCCGGTTTCCTTTGGTTATCCGCCTCAGACCGATCGTAACGAGAGTCAGTATACCATACAATCTGCGGTGAATGCAAATCTTAAAAACCTATAACCACTGCAAACGGTGCAGCTGCCCGCTCTGCTCCATCCCGCCAAAACCGTTCTGCCGCAGCGCTTCATATAAAACGACGGAAACGGAATTCGCCAGATTAAGGGATCTCGTCCCCGGCAGCATCGGGATACGGATACAATACTCCTCATTTTCCACCAGGATCTCCTCCGGGATCCCGGCGCTTTCCTTCCCGAACATGATAAAATCGTCCGGTCCGTAGGTGACATCCGTGTAGCATTTATGCGCCTTGGTCGTCGCATAGAAAATGCGGGCTCCCGGATTTTGCTCCAGGAAGTCCGCATAGTTAATGTAACGCTTGTAGTCCAGCTGCTCCCAGTAGTCCATCCCGGCACGCTTCAGCGCATTTTCGGAAAGACGGAATCCCAGCGGTTCGATCAGATGAAGACGCGTTCCCGTAGCCATGCAGGTGCGTCCGATATTTCCGGTATTCGAAGGGATCTCCGGCTGGTGCAGTACGATGTTCATTTCCGGATCACCGTTTTTCTACTCTCATGTGCATTATAACATCCTCATGCACTCTCGAGAATTACGAATTCTTCAGATGCTCCGCAACGATCGCACCGAGTGCCAGGGAATTGACCTTGACATCCTTGGAATCCGAACGGCTCGTCAGGATGACCGGTGCCTTTGTGCCCGTCATGATGTTACCGTTCTTGCAATCGCACAGATGCGTTAAGGTCTTGTAAACAAGGTTGCCGGCATGGATATCCGGGAAGAGCAGCACGTCCGCATCACCGACGATCTTTCTGCCTTCTGCCCCCTTATGCTTTGCCGCCTCACGGTCGATCGCGAGATCCAGGGAAAGCGGTCCGTCCACGACACAGCCCTTGATCTTGCCTTCCGCACACATCTTCGTCAGCTCATCCGCCTCTACCGTCACCGGCATCTTCGGATTTACGACCTCGACCGCTGCGATCGGAGCGACCTTCGGATTCTCAATTCCGCAGGCATTTGCGATCTCTACCGTGTTATTGATGATCGCAACCTTATCCTCCAGCGTCGGATACGGGATGAATGCAACATCCGTCAGGAAGAGCATACCCTCATGTCCCTTGATCTCAAAGAGGCATACATGGGAAAGCGTCTTGTCGGTACGAAGTCCGACTTCCTTATCCAGCACGCTC
>Ga0247610_10005389_pt1 | contig 13484 bp, 11 predicted proteins | sample 174DNAGHGhighgp2_FD_193483 | JGI IMG/M metagenome (GOLD analysis project Ga0247610, IMG submission 193483) | Sheep rumen microbial communities from Palmerston North, Manawatu-Wanganui, New Zealand - 1742 DNA GHGhigh gp2 | ecosystem: Host-associated > Mammals > Digestive system > Stomach > Rumen...
GGAACGAGCCATTCTGCTTTTGATCCTGAAGAAGAAAGTTATGATTTTGTTTATTCATATGCTGAAGGCACTAATAATCGAGCGGGATTTGCTACACTGATTCTGACTGGAACTGCTCAGTTGGGGAAGGGCGATGTTTATACCGGCATCAGAACGGTTCCGAGAGCATTTGAAATCTTGCCCGCCATCAATACTTGGGATACAGAACCATCAATGGATGGTTGGGTATATGGAGAAACTCCTACGGAGCCTTCAGGTAAACCTGTTTATGGAACGCTTTCCTTTGGTTATTATCGTACTGCTGCGTGCGAGGAGGAAGATCTTATCGATCCAACTGAAATAAGCGGGCTCGATGCAGGAACATATTATGTTAAGGTATCTGCTGCGGATAACCCCAATTATACCGGACCGGAACCGGTTATATTGAGTTTTGAGATTACTCCTGCTGACATAACCAATGTAGCAGTTGCAAGTGCGGCTAATACTGATCATCCAGAGGCGGAGTATGAATATAGCAGACGTGCAATAAGACCGTCGATCACGGTAACGTTACCGACAATGACAGATCCGTTGACTGAAGGAACTGATTTTGAAGTTGCTTATTCATCTGATTGGGTCGATTCAGGAACATATACTGTAAACATAACAGGAATAGGAAACTATACAGGTACAGTATCCTGTAGCTTCACTATCTATCGCACTTATACGGTTACATTTGATCCTAACGGCGGCTCGTCAGCTCCAGCGCCGAGACAGGTTAGAGAGAATACACCTGTAGAGAATCCCTCTGATCCTTCTCAGGAGTCTCCTGAAATCCCTGTTTATTCCGGTCATAGATTTGATGGTTGGTGTTATGATGCAACCGGAACGAGGCCATATGATTTTTCGGAGCCTGTAACAGGAGATCTTGTTCTTTATGCTAAATGGGTTCAAATTTATACGATTGAATTTGTGACAGGAGAAGGGGTTGATCCTATCCCGTCTATAACTGTTGACAGAGGTCAAGTAACTGATCCGGATAAAGTCCCACAGGATCCTGAAAGAGAGGGGTTCGACTTTGGCGGTTGGTACGAAAGTGGATCTAGTGTTCCGTTTGATTTTTCAAGCACGAAAATATGGACAAACTATACTCTGTATGCAAGATGGATACCTAAAGTGTTCACGGTTTCTTTTGATGTGGTTGGTGGTGAGTCAGTAGTTGCTCCTCAGCAAGTAGAGTATGGACAGTCGGCTATACGACCGGAAGATCCGATATGGGAAGGTCATAATTTTGACGGCTGGTACCTTGACGGAGCAGAAGAGGTATTTGATTTCGATACTACGGTAACTTCTGATATTACACTTACGGCCCATTGGACAGAGATACCGGCTTCTGACGGCTGACCTGATATTATATTCAGGTCAGTTGTTGAGCAATTTGAGTAACAATCTAGACATCTTCTTAACAATAAATTTATTTGACACTTACAAACGCCGAGCCTATATTTAGTTATATATATGCTTTCATGCCGTACTATATGCTGAAGTAATAGGGCAGGGGGAGAAATGAGTGTCGGGCGACAGATCAAATGAAGTGTTCATAGAGGGCACACAGTTCTATAGAAAGAGCCCATTGAGCCAAGCGCTGAAGACGGCTCTGCTGATTCTTGTCGGTCTGATACTTCTCTCGGTCCTGGCATTTTGGGCTGTAATAGATACGGGGGCAAGACAGGCATATAAGGAGGCGCGCGATGTCAGGAAGGCTCTTCGTGCAGTAGGCACTGAATACTACGGTTACGAAGGGTCAATCTATGATCCGAGCCGGGTCGACGGATTAACAGAAGGTGCTGCCGACAGGATCGCCTTGATGTCGACGAGAACAGGAGAAGTAATACTCTACTCATGGGATGAGGTTAACAATACACCTGTGCAGTTCGAGTACCGTAAGGGCATGTATAGAGTTATTTATACGGATTACGGATCGGGGGACGGATATTCCGCGGGAGTAGAAGGTGACTTTCATGTCTACTACTCGTTTGAGATATTGACGTTCGAAGAACAGTGAGGAAAGGCAAGGGGTTGACTGATGCCGGAATATAAATATCAGGCACAAGACAGTAAAGGAAAGATCGTTAAGGGAAAGGCAGAAGCAGCTGATGCTGTAGATCTTCAGAGACGTTTCCATGATGCAGGGCTTATGATCCTTGAGGTTAAGCCTGTCGTTAAGCAGATGGCATTAAAGCCTTTGAAGAAGACAAAGCTTGCTGATTTCTGTCGACAGCTCGGAACATTGACCAAAGCAGGTGTAACTTTGGTAAAGGCGATAGAGATTGTTGCTAATGATGAGTCAATTACTCCATATGAAAGGCAGTTATATATAAGACTTCGCGACCGTGTTGTTCAAGGTGTGGCAATGTCTAATGCCATGGAAGAATTAGACCCTGCTTTTCCGCCACTTCTTATATTTATGATAAAAGCCGCAGAAACATCCGGTACTCTTGACAACACTTGTCTGAGACTTGCCGATCAGTATACGAATGAAGCTCAACTAGAAGCATCCGTAAAGAGTTCGTTGACTTATCCTAAAATTTTGAGTGTGCTTATTGTAGCGGTTGTTGCGATACTGTTTGGTTATGTTCTTCCGCAGTTTGAGGAGATGTTCGCAACTATGCCGGAACTTCCGATAGCGACAAGGATACTTATGGCAATATCGGACTTTGTTGCAAATAAGTGGTATGTGTTGGCAGTCATAATCGTGCTTTTTGTTATCTTTGGAAAGATGATTATGAAAATTCCAATTGTTTCGTATTATTTTGATATGTTGAAGTGCAAGGGTAAATGGGGAAAACTTATCAAGGTTATCTATTCTGCAAGATTTGCACGCACAATGAGTTCGTTGTACTCATCGGGTATCCCAATTTATAGTTGCATACAGATTTCCAAAGGAACGATCGGCAACAAGTATATCGAGAGGCAGTTTGATGAAGTGGAGAGGCAGGTTTTGGGAGGTTGTCCGATGTCTTCTTCTCTTCAGCAGGTTGATGGGTTCGTTAGCAAACTTCCCTCGACTATCAAGGTAGGAGAAGAGACTGGTATGCTTGGACCTATGCTTGAATCAGTTGCTAATGATCTCGATTTCTATTCCAGGCAGGCTCTTGTCAGCCTGACTTCATATATTGAGCCTGTTATGATCGTAGTTATGGCTGTGGTAGTAGGATTTATAATGATTTCTATAATTCAGCCAATATACAATTCGTATTCAACCATTGGTGCAGGTTCGTAAAGAAAGGAAGAATACTTAGATGTCTGAAGTAGTATTTCTATCAAATACAAACATACAGATCGCGGTTGGTTCCGCAGCGGGCAGAGGCGTTAAGGTCAGCAAGTTGTTTTCTGCGCCTTTGTCTGAGGGTGCTGTTTTAAATGGCGTAGTAATGGATCAGGAGATGGTTATCGAGACCATTAAGACTGCATGGCAGACCAATAAGATACCTAAGTCTGATGTTACGCTTGTTATCAACAGCCCTCAGCTCCGTGCCAATAGAATAGACGCTCCGATTCTTCCTGATAAGAAGACAACAGAGTATATAATTCGTGAAACTGCTGATTCCGAATACGGAAGATTTCAGAAGCCGGTAACGGGTTGGTACGTTGTATCTAAGAATAATAAGAATAAAACACAGCAGATCGTATATGAGACTGCAGAAGCTGAGTTTGTCAGTACATATGTAGATATTTTCGAGAAGGCGGGACTTAAGCTTAAGTCAATCCATAACGGTGTTCAGATTGCCACGGAATTCTTTACCAAAGCATCAGCGGGAAAGAATATCATTTATATGATTCTTGACGGCAATTCCCTGGTTACCATCTTCTTCTATGAAGGGAAAAACTTCTATGATTCCACATCGCGAGTATTCTCTGCGCCCGGAACACCCGAGTTCGCGCGTGAGATATACGGTTCAGTATCGTCAATCAGACAGTTTATGTCTGCCCAGAGACTTGAGGGCTCAGTCAAAGATGTGCTTTTCGCTGGTATTACACAGCCTCAGGTAAGCTCTTTGGCGAACGATATTCTTAATATTGACAGTGAAGTTGATATATCGCTTATAACACCACCGGTAGGCACTTCAATAACAGACGGTCAGTCTGCTTTCCCGTTCTTTGTGTATCCTGTAGCAGGATTAAGAAATATCGATGAGAAACTTCCTATTCTTAAGGCTTCGAAGCAAAGCAAGGAAAAAACGTCATCTTTGGGTGGTATAAAGAAACTGATTTTGCCATTCGCCGGAATATTTATCGTGGCTGTGATAGCTTTTGCCGTTCTTATGGCTGTAAAAGCTGCAAAGGCAGCTGAGCTTAAGGAATTGAGAGATTACATCAATAGTCCGACTGTAATAGCACAGGTGGCCGAGTATGATGCCATGCATGACAATATGGGGGAAATAGGAACAATTCAGGGTGGTGCGGATCTTCTAATTGAGGACATCGATTCATATCCTTTGCCGGATTCTACTGTTAACAATAAAATTATGATCGCGGCTGCAGCACATGATGTTCAGGTTGATTTCAATTCATACAGCGCGTCTTCTGGTATATTTAGCATCACGGCGTCATCTCCGGTAGTTGATGATATCAATATGTTTATCGCAGATCTGATGTCTCTTGATACTTTTTATAGCGTTGATTATACGGGATATGAGCTTTCGGACGATGGAACGTATTGGCAGATACACGTTGTCTGTGCGCTTGCTGAGAGAGCTCAAGCAGTTGAAGGGGAGGTGAACTGATATGGCTAAGTTCGAGACCAACCTCAGCGCCAAGGATAAAGTTACTATCGCGATCGTATTGTTCGTGGGTCTTATGTTTGCGTTCGTATGGTATGCTATCAAGCCTGTCATAACAAACATTAATTCGCTCAATGAAGATATTGAACAGGCGAAGATAACGCAGGCTCAATACAAAGGTAAGATAATGAATCTGACAAGTGCTGAAACCATATTCGATTCGGTTACGGAGGATCTATATAGCTCGACGTCCGATTTCTATGAGTTAATGACTAGTTCTCAAATTGATCGCATGATGACGAACTATGTATTGAGTTTTGGTTTGTTCCCTGAGGATCTTTTAATTAGTATGCCGACAGGACCTGTTAACGAAGTCCCATACACTAACTCAGGGTTAGCGGCAATTCGCGCTTCTTCGCGTGCGGCTACTCCTACTCCTACGCCTATTGAAGTTAATTCCAATACAGCGGGGACGTCGAATTCATCTAATGCGGAGGATTCATCTTCTTCAGAGCGTAATTCTGCAAGTGCAGCTAACGCCTCTAACGTAGAGAGTTTGATCGTTCCTTACAGTCAAGCCAGAAGTTTGGCGGGATCTACTCAATCTTCAGGCGTTTATGCGGCAGATGTTACATTTGTTATGTCAGGTAGCGAATCAACGTGTCAGGCTCTTATAGATGATTTGTGTACGAATCCGTCGGTTCGCATTACAGGTTTTGAATGGCTTGAGAATGTTAGTATTGAGCAAATTGATGAAGAAACCGGGTTCAGAGTTCTTGTTGAGACTGATGTGGTAAGGCTTCAGGTCAATCTACGCTTATACATGACAGATGTTACTGATTATGATGAAGCAGTCTCTGCTGCTGTAGAAGCTGCCGGATCGGAGGGTTAAAATGGCAGACAATTCCAAGATCCGTATAGGAGATCTGATGGTTCAGGCCGGGTATATTACCGACGACCAACTTAAAGAAGCTCTTGGCATACAGAAAGAATCCGGCGGCAAGAGAATAGGTCAGGTTCTCATCGATTTGGGTTATGTTACTGAGGTCCAGATGCTTTCAGCGCTTGCTGACAGACTTGATCTGCAATTTATTGATATTACTGCTGAGCCTATAGATGTTGAGACTGTTAAACTTATCCCTAAGCAGCTTGCAGAACAGTATGTGATGCTTCCGATAGGGCAGGCTTACGGCGAAGTTATTCTTGCCGTTAACGATCCTCTTAACCTCTATGCGATCGAGGACATAAGACAGACTGTCGGTATGCCCGTAAGGACGGTGCTTGCACAGGAGCAGCCTCTTAAAGATGCTATCAATTATCAGTATTCCGGAATCAAGGCCCGTATGGCAGCCGAGCACGCTAATGCCAATACGACGGGTATCAATGTAGATGAACTTATTATTGATACTTCCGCGGGTGCTGACGATGCTCCTATTATTAACCTCGTTAACTCGCTTCTCGATAAGGCGTTCCAGGACAATGCTTCTGATATCCATATTGAGCCTTTCGAGACTAACGTTATGGTAAGAATGCGTATCGACGGTACACTTATCGACTACATTACGTTGCAGAAGAACGTTCAGGATTCGCTTGTCGCCCGTATTAAGATCATGGGTGACATGGATATTGCTGAGAGACGTATTCCTCAGGACGGTCACTTCCGTGTAAGGATACAGGGACAGATCGTTAATATCCGTGTTAACGTTATTCCTACTGTATTCGGTGAGAAGGTAGTTATGAGACTTATCATGTCTGCGGTAAATATCGATAACAACTCGACATTCGGTATGACCCCTGAGTGCTATGAGAAGTTCACGAAGATGCTCATGTCGCCGAACGGACTTATTTACATTACGGGTCCTACGGGTTCGGGTAAGTCAACTACGCTTTATAACGCACTGGGATCTTTGTCCCAGAAGCCGATCAACATAAGCACGATCGAGGATCCTGTCGAGAAGAACTTGCCGAGACTTAATCAGGTTCAGGTTCATCCGACGGCAGGTCTTACTTTCGAGGTCGGACTTCGTGCTCTTATGCGTCAGGACCCTGACGTAATCATGGTAGGTGAGACGCGTGACGCGGAGACGGCATCAATTTCTATCAGAGCAGCTGTTACAGGTCACCTTGTATTATCGACACTTCATACTAACGATGCCGCGTCAACTATCGTAAGACTTATAGATATCGGAGCTGAGCCTTACATGCTTTCGTCTGCTCTCGTAGGTGTCGTAGCACAGAGACTTATGCGTAAGGTTTGTCCCTACTGCGCTAAGCCTGAGCCGTTGACACAGAGACAGATCGACTTCCTGGGACACGACATACCTAATGCCAAGAAGGGTGCAGGCTGCGGTCAGTGCCATAACTCCGGATATCTCGGACGTACCGCTATACATGAAGTTCTTGTTGTTGATAAGACCATGCGTAAGATGATCGCGGAAGGTGCCGAGGCAGAAGATATGAAGCAGTATGCCATCAAGAATCAGGGCATGAAGACTCTTAGAATGGCTGCTGAGATCCTTGTTGAGCAAGGCATCACTTCGATGGAAGAGCTTGAGCGCGTAGCCTACAATGACGATTAACTCTTCGTCTAAGTTAATTAAAGATCTTAAGAGTATACCGTCGCCGGTGTTTTACATCTTCGCGGCGGTTGCTTTATTCTGTGCATTCTTCGTGTGCGGGTTTTCCGTTGCAGGTGTGTTCGCGGCTTTGTTCCTGTTGCTTCTTGTCGCATGTGCATGTGCCGATATCAATGCCGGGATCGTGCCGGATGTTGTGGTTATTGCTATTGCTGTTCTGGGTATAGTTAACTTTCTTGTGCTTGAGCCGTTTACCGTTGCAAGTGTTACATCACATCTCATAGGTGCGGTATGCATCTCTTTGCCGATGCTGCTGATATCTCTAATCGTCAGAGGTGCTTTCGGCGGCGGTGATATCAAATTTATGGCTGCGGCTGGTCTTTATCTTGGTTGGAAACTCGCGCTTGTAGGTGCATTTATCGGAATGTTTGTGTCAGGATTTTACGGTATATATCTTCTTGTTCTGAGGAAAGCCAGCCAGACGTCCAAGATTAAGCTGGCGCCGTTTCTTACATTCGGATTGTCTATAGCGGCGTTGTTCGGAGAATTGCTGTTATTCCTGTTTGTTAGTTTATAAGGTGTCGATATACTGCTTCAGTTGTTTTAATTTGTCTTCATCATAATCCTTACATGCTTCGATAAGCGAAAAAAGCATCGGTGATGTGTCTTTGTCAATTAATATGAAATCCGGCGTGTCAAGATCTGTCTGATCCGTCAGATATGCAACGGAAGTATTAAGTGCATTCGCGATAGCGGTAACAACTTGAATGGAAGGAATCCTAGTCCCATTCTCATAGCGGACGTAAGCAGGCTGTGATACATTGATTCTTTTGGCGGTCTCTCTCTTAGATAGCCCGGCTTTCTCTCTACATTCTGTAAGTCTTTTAAGATTAAGTTGAATATCCATAATTATTGCCTTCCCCCCCTATTGATGATACCAACGGAATACAATATAATCAAACATATGCCAATGGAATCGTTTGCCTATTTGAATAAGGGGGGTAAGTGACTATGAGTGATGTCGTAAATACCGATTCGCAGTATGTAAAATGGATAAAAGATATCAGTAAGCGATTTAAGCGGAGTCAGATTAAGGCTGCCTGTAGCGTTAACGTAGAACTATTAAAGTTCTATTGGAGTTTGGGAAAAGAAATAGCCATACGAGAAAGAGATAATCGTTATGGTAAACATTTAATTGACAGGCTAAGTAAAGATTTGCGAGATGAATTACCGGATGTAAAATCTTTTTCCAGAACAAACCTCTATTATATGAAAGGTTTTTATGAATTATATTCCAATGAGATTGTCCCCCAAGTTGGGGAACAATCTGAACTAATACCTTTTTATATCCCGTGGGGGCACAATAAACTCATAATCGATAAGTGCAGAAATAATACTGACAAAGCAATATTCTTTGTTAAACAGACGATCGAGAATAACTGGTCACGAGCCGTATTACTTAACTTTCTCGATACGGATCTCTATGAGCGTAAGGGAAAAGCAATTACGAGTTTTGGAATGGTACTGCCATCCGCTCAGAGTGATCTTGCGCAAGAGTTGATCAAGGATCCGTATAACTTTGACTTTATAACGTTAAGAGCAAATTATGATGAGAAAGAGTTGAAAGATGCGTTGATGAATAATATTCAGAAACTGCTCATGGAGTTGGGAAAAGGTTTTGCTTTTGTCGGTCGTGAATACAGGTTGGTCGTCGGGAATACCGAACAGTTCATTGATCTGTTGTTCTATAACATACCTAACCATTGTTATGTGGTTGTAGAAGTAAAAGTAAGGAATTTTGAACCCGGAGACATGGGACAGTTAGGTACTTATATAGGAGCTGTTGACGATTTGCTTAAAGGCGAGAGCGATAATCATACAATCGGGTTGTTGATATGCAAGACAAAGGATAATGTTCTGGCACAGTATGCAGTTAATATGATAAATGCGCCGGTTGGCATCTCTGAATATGAATTGAGTACTCTTATACCAAAGGAGTACAAGAAGTCCATGCCGACTATAGAAGAAATCGAAAACGAATTGAAAGATGAGTATAAACTCGATGAGAGCAATGCTATAAATGCCGCTAAGATTAATATAATGTTCGAATCAAGCTACGGTGATGTCACTCATGATTTCTTTGCCGAGGGTAGAGTTCAGGGCTTTCAAGCCGAGAGGGATCTTTTGTGAAAAATATAACTCGATACTAACGTGTGTATAGATTACATACGCGGTACTGATCCCGGAGTAAAAGAGAAGTTAATCTCTTGTAAGCAGGGGGAACTGTATATTTCCTCAATAACACTGTCAGAGTTGTATAGCATTAAAAGGAGTGATCTGTCACGTAAAGGTCTTAACATCGGTGCATTGGATATGTTTATAGCGGCTCATGTTATGATATTAGTTACGCATAACACTTCAGAATTCGCAAGGATTCAAGGTTTAAAGTTACAGGATTGGTTTACGAATTCGCAATAAATCCATTCAAAAACTCCTGTTTGGTAAATGAATTGTTAAGCGAAAGTTAATTGTGCCCATATGCTATTGCAAAGGTTTTTTGTGCTTGGTATAGTGCAGACATAACAACAAATCAAGCACAAATTGATCGGTTGATAAACACAAATTCTAACTCAGATTATCGAAGGAGGAAACAAAAATGAAAAAGACAAGAAAGTCATCTAAGAAGGGTTTTACACTCGTTGAGCTTATCGTAGTTCTCGTTATCCTTGCTATTCTCGCAGCAATGCTCGTACCGGCACTCACAGGATACATCAAGAGAGCAAGACAGGAGAAGGATTACAATGCAGCAGCAGAAGTTCTTACAGCAGCACAGTCTGTAATAGTTGACTATTATGGTAAAACACCTGAGAGTCAGGTTAAGCCTTCGGCAGCAGCAGCTTATGTAGAATCTCATATTACGGATATTAATACTCTTACAGGACTTAGTCTTGCAACTGGTGATGTTTCGGATGTTGAGGTAGGAACTAACTATACGATAACGAAGATTACAGTAACATTGAATGATAACGAGTATTCTTGGAACGGTTCTACTTGGAATGATGCTATTAGCAACACATAATTAGGATCCATAACTCTTAATTGTATCATTATTAGTAATAACGACCGGGGCAATAGCCCCGGTTTTTCCTTGAAAAGCTGATACTTTTAAAGATATAATTCATTAGAAATCTTTTGAATTGTTCCTATAGTTATTATGCATACCAACAAAGAGAATCTGTTCAATAATAATCGGGTTGCTATTTTTACAATAATGTCGATTATTGTTTATTTTATTGTTGATGGAATGGGGTTGTTTGTAGCAGGATTTGATTTCATTGAGAATACGACAGATTCCCGTATTGTTAGTAATATGCTGGTTTTACATTTGTCCCGCCTTATTCATTTGGCAATAGTTTTATTCCCTGTAGTTTTTGTTGCGCTGAAGTATCATGTTAGATTTGTTAAATATGCGGAATTTCGGTATAAAGCACTGATTCCTTATCTAAGAATCTTTCTGGGTGTTATGCTTTTTTATTACGGGTTGACACTCGGAACTAAGTTTTCGCATGAGGTATTCACTAGTTATTATTCTTCAGGGCATTGGTTCTATTATTTTAGAATAGTGATGGCATTTGTCATATTTGCCGTATTTGTAATCGATTGGTCTTCTGCAATTAATGGAATAAGCAGATTCCCATTTACAAGACCTTTACTTTTTAAGATATTCTTCATTGTTTGTGTATCCATTAGTTCTTGTATGCTTTTGGAATTTCAAGTTAACAGTAAGATGAACATGGATTCTAATATGTTATTGTTCAATATTTTATATTGGATTATTCTTCAGATACTCATTGATGTAGTAACTCGTACTGTTAAGATAGGTGCTTTGGTAAGCCTTGTACTTGCTTATCTAATAGGACTAATTAACGATGTGGTTTATCAATTTAGAGGGAATTATGTGATGTATGGAGATCTGACGGTTGTTCGTACAGCGATTGAGGTAGCAGGCAATTACAAGTATAAACCAGGGGTGTGGTTTGGGGTTTCGCTGATGCTGTTAATTGTTTCATTGTTCTTGGTGGCAATAGTAAAGATGCCTAAGCACCCCAAACCAACTTGCAAGGAAGTGATTGTTAGGGCAGTGGTTACAGTCGTTCTTGCAACAGGAGTAGTATTATCGTTTAGAAATGGAGTTCTATATAACAATGTATATGGCGTAGGATGGGACTACAATAATAATGTTTACCATACAGGATATTTGGCCTATTTCTTGAGTAATATGAACTCGATTAAGACAGTCACTCTTGATGAATATGATTTAGCGCTGGTTACAGAGTCAATAGATAATTCTATGGTTCAACAAGAAACACCATATAACTATCCCAACATTATCATTATCCAGAATGAAGCTTTTTCCGATTTGTCGGTAGCATACGATATTGAAACTAACATAGATTATCTGCCATTTATCCATAGTCTTACTGATAATACTCGTAAAGGATATCTTAATACGTCGGTCCCTTATGGTCCTACAGCGAATACTGAATTTGAGGTATTAATGCGATCAACTTTGTGTTTTCTGCCTTATGGGGCAGTTCCATATACTCAATATGTAAATTCAGATCTACCGTCTGTTGCACAAGTTCTTAGGAACCAGCAGGTGCCATATCACACGGTTGCTTATCACTCATATTATTCAACGGGATATCGGCGCGTAAGCGTTTATGATCATTTTGGATTTGATGAAGTATATTTTGAAGATAATTTTAAAGTTGACTATCCTGAGACAGATCTTTTACGAGATCTTATGACGGACTCAGCCGATTATAGGCGTGTTGAGCACTTCTATGAAGAATTTAGGGAGAATTCTGATGATCCTTGGTTCTGTTTTAATGTAACTATACAGAATCACGGTGGGTATATGTTGGATTTCGAGCCGCCTGAAAATGATCGGGTTTATGTAACTAATTTTGAGTCAACGGATGCATTAAACGAATACCTGTCTCTCATAAGAGTAAGTGACAACGCTTTCCGCGAGTTAATTGATTATTATTCTAATTGCGATGAACCTACGATCATAGCTATGTATGGTGATCACCAACCGGCATTTGATAATGAGACCCTTGAAATATTGGGTGATCATGTAGTGGATGAAGAGAATAATCACATTAATAACTACTATGTTCCATACGTAATTTGGGCAAATTTCGATATAGAAGAAGAGGATACTCTCGGCGATAATGAACATGATCCAATGCTTAATACATTGTCTGCAAATTATTTCGCAAGCACTGTATTTGAACTTGCAGGAATAGAACTTACTGATTATGATAGATATCTTCTTGACCTTCATGAGCGTGTACCTGCTATTACAGCAATTGGTATTTGGGATAATGAGGGCAATTACTATTCATCGATAGATGTGACACCTCATGCGGATGAACTATCAGTTCTTCAAATGGTGCAGTATAACTTAATATTCGACGATGGTGGCAGATTGACTGACAGGTATGAGTAATGCTGATTACATACGGGAAACTCGTTTTGTTTACTATCTGGTGATTGTTTGTTTACAGACTGTAAGCCTGTAAGCATTGATGTGTAAGGATTGCCGGGGGTATAATTGAGTTATAGTTGGATAGTGTTGTTAGCGTGAAAGTATTGAAGAATAAGGTATGAAGCGTAAGAACAAGACAATCATATACAGAAGATTGGCTGATATCCTTCGTGGTAACGAGGGTACAAGTCTTGTGCTTGTTACTATAATTGCCATTATAATTGTCACTTGTGTAATAATTCTTCGAACAACAACAAGCGCATTCTGGGCTTCTGCTGATAAACAGTACAATCAGGATCGAGCTTATATGCTGGCGACGAGTATGGGAGATGCAGTAGATGCTCTGATTCAGGAGGATGATACATTTCATCTTACTGATTATTCAAATGCTAACAGGCAATTAATTCTAAGAGATAACTCCATCCCTGGAGACATGCCTAATGCTTATGTGGAAGTTTACGTAACTGCGGTTAAATCAAATGATGTTGTTGAGGGATATCTTGTAGAAATAGAATCCCATGTAGTCAATTCTGACTATGTATATTCGGCGTATTACTCAAAGATCGGACGATCTTCTGTTTACTCGAG
>Ga0247610_10005390_pt1 | contig 13481 bp, 7 predicted proteins | sample 174DNAGHGhighgp2_FD_193483 | JGI IMG/M metagenome (GOLD analysis project Ga0247610, IMG submission 193483) | Sheep rumen microbial communities from Palmerston North, Manawatu-Wanganui, New Zealand - 1742 DNA GHGhigh gp2 | ecosystem: Host-associated > Mammals > Digestive system > Stomach > Rumen ...
TGCCTCGCCTGAAGTGCAAAAACTCAGCAAATATCTGACCACTTTACTGTTACAGGGATTTAAAGTCGGCATTACCATTTTGATTTTACAACATCCGTCATTTTTATATAATAAATTGCTCAGCCCGATTTTGGAAAGCAGCGTGGATTTCGGTATGGCGCTTACCGGCACAAACTCGCAAAAAGCGGCGGAAACCGGAGCCAAATACGCCAGCTCCTTTGATACTTCCAATGAATATTTTTCGGCCAGAACCGCACAGATTATGGTCGGTGCCGTAGAAAACTTCAGCAACGGCGCTACTACCATGCCGGCCATCGGACGCGGTTTTATTTGTAATTCATGGAAGGATTTGGAATGGTTTTTCCGCATGAAAGTTATTCCGCGTATCGGTATGCTGACCGAGGGAGCTTTATTATATATTTCCGGAGTTGGTATTTGGTTGGCCATCGGATTCTATATGCTTGACTGCGCCATAGAATTGGGAATTGTGTGCGCGCTGATGGCATTTTTTGTGGCGTGTTGGCCGTTCAAAATGACTTCCGGCTATACCAAAATCGGCTGGAATATGTTCTTAAACGTTTTCTTTAACTTTGTAATGATGGGCATCATTGTTGCCACGATTGTCGGTATTTCGGGACAGGCGCTTTCCGTAGGGATATCGCAGGAAGAATTGATAAATTTGATTAACAGCGACAGCGTTACCGGTTTGGAAGATACCATACAAATCGGCGGTTTACAAATGTTGATGGTTATCGTATGTTGCTTTATGTGCTTCAAGTTGCCGGGAGAAGCCGGTCGTCTGGCCAGCAAGTTTGCATCCGGTGCGCAACTCGGAGGATTGGGCGGCAACATCGGCGGTACCGCTGCCGGACTTGTAACCCATGCTGCAATCGGCGATGCTTTGAGCGGCAGAGGCAAAGAACCCGGACAGATTGGCGGTGCGGTCGGCTTGACGTTAAAAGGCGGCAAAGAAATTGCTTCGAGTCTTAAATCTGCAGGTGACGATATCGGCGTTACCGGTGCAGCTAAAGCAGGTGCAAGCAAAGTCAAAGCCACAACCAAAAACTTCAAAGACAAAGCCGTTAACGGAGTAAAGGCTGCGTTGGGTATGGATTCCGATGATAAATCCGGCCAACAAAAAGACGAAATCACTAACGGGTTTAATCAGGATAAATAGAAGGAGAAAATAAATGAAATCTACAATTTTATCATTATTTATCCTGATTTTAATCTTCATGCTGTTTAAGTGGGGAGCCCTTTCCGTATTGAGCTCGCAAGCTTTTCACGTTACCGCATTTGCGGCGCTGGTCGTAGTTTTGGCGGCAGCCGCCTATTTTGTTGGTTTCGGCGGCAAAAGCGTTAACTCGGAACAAACGGAAGTTCCGGCAAACAAAGAGGATGAAGCCGATGAAAAATAAGTGGTATATAATTCTCTCGGTTTTGTTGCTGTCGGTTATTTTGCCGATGGCACGGCCGGCGTTTGCCGCCGAAGAAAATCCTTGTAAGCCGGAAGTGCAGGAAAATATTAAGCAACAGCTTACGGATAATTTAAAAACCTCGTTTAATCAATTTAAATCTGCGGTCGGGCCGTATAATTCGCTGGCTCGTACCTATATGGGTAACTGCCTGGACGAAAGCGGAAATCCGGGACCGAAAGTGCGTATTTCGATGGATGACTCGGTTACTGCCCGCGCGGCCGGTGTAAATATTGAAGATGACAGTTTGTATGAGTATATCAGCATTCCGTGGGGTAATGTTCGCGGTGATACTTCCGCTTGCATTCAGTTGTTGCAAGAAGTTAAAGCCGCCTATTCTCCGGCAATTGAAGCGTATAACAATATGCGCAAAGATATTCAGGCTCTTAAAAACCATGCCGCCACCAAATGTGTTTGCAACGATAAGGGCGAAGACCCTATTTGCGTTACCGAAGATGAAGATACCAGCGAAGTTCAGGGACAGGGCGGAAAATGCGAATCCTTTACCGGTATTCAGCAACGTTTGGCTGCCTGTCCGTTGTGCGGTGTGTTTGAAGCTGCTTTGAACGCCAGCGCTCGTGTTGCGCACGTTGCTTGGCAAAGCACGGCAAAACCGCTCAGCGAAGTTGTTATTATCTTTTTCTTGGTGCTGTTGGCCATAGAATCCCTTAAAGCCATCGGTTCAACCGCCGGTGTCAAGCTCAGCACATACTTAAAATCGGTTTTGGCCATTGGTTTAAAAATCGCCATTACCGTTACCTTGTTGAGCAACTCGCAATATATCTACACTTTGTTTATTTCGCCGGTTATTCGCGGCGGTTTGGATATGGGGCTGGCGATTGCGTCTGCCGGCGGCAACATACAATGTGATACCAATCCGGGCGGTTACGGAGTGATTGCGTCTTCAGAATTGGACGAATCGCTGTTTAATCAGGTTTTGAGTACCGTCAGATGTTTCGGCGCCACCGCCGCCACCTTGCCGGCCGTGGGAATGGGTCTGATTTGTCACTCGGCTCCGAGCGGAACATGGGGTGGCGATTTATTACCTGATTTGCACATGTTCCTCAGCGGTTTGATTATGTTGGCTTTTGGCCTGATGATTTGGTTGGCGCTGTCATTCTATTTGATTGATTGCACGGTACAAATCGGTATGCTCAGCGCGTTGGTACCGTTGTTGGTGGCCTGCTGGCCTTTTGACCTGACCAAACAATACACCACAAAAGGCGTTAAGATGCTGATGAACACCTTCTTTAACTTTGCTCTGATGGGTACTGTTCTGCTGGTGGGCACGGCCATCATATCATTTGCCGTATCCGGCGACGGAAGCTCCAATATGCAGGAAATACTCCACGCCGTAAACAATAACGAAGCCGATACCCTCAAAAAGTTAGCGTCGCTCGACGGCATAAGAGTTTTGATGTTGCTTGCGTGCTGCATTTTTGCCTTAAAACTGATTGCCAAGGTAAGCTCGTTGGCACAACAGTTCTCGCAAGGCGCCGGAGCCGATACCGGCAGCAAGATGGCCAGTGCACTCGCCGGTGCGGCAACCGTGGCCGGACAAGGCGGATTGCACTCAGCGGGCAGACTTGGCGGTTATGCCGGCAATGCCATACTGGAAAATACGGGGCTTAAGGCCGGATTTAACGAATTAACCGACAAGATATCGGAGGCAAAACACAGCGGATTGCAAACTCTCGGCCAAAAAATTGGCTTGGGAAGATTCCAGAATCAGCAAACCGGTTCCGGACTTCAAACGCAAAGTGGTGAGGATATGCTGCCGGCAAGAGGAGCAACATCACCGAATGACGGTAATCCGTTGCCATATAATGATGAGAACACACTTCCGGATAACGAAACGCAGTTGGAGAATACAAACGGTGAGGAAACCCCAACAGCCGAGAAAACAAATTCTCCGTCCGGCGAAAATAAATCTGCCACCAATGAAACCAATACACCGCGCTCCGGCGAAGAAGCCGGTCCTAAAGGCAAAAGACCAACCTCAAGAACCGGCAATTCGGGCGAAACGGTAACACCGTTGGCAAATGATGCGGCACCTGCAGATGCTGATGCCGAACAAGCGGCGGAAGCACCGACAGAAGCAGAGTCAGCCGAACCGACCGACCAACAAAACGATAAAGGAACACAAAAACCGCAACAACCATCGTCTAAAGCGCAAAATAATGCTCCGGCAGAAGCGGAAACACACCACAATAACGCATCGGAAGAAGGTGTAGCACACAATCGAATGACAACCAATCAGAATCCGATAAATGCCGAAAAAACAACAAATAAGCCAATCGAGCAAGCGCAACCGAACAATGCAGAACAGACAAGCAGAGGTGCGGTTTTGCAAAATGAAACGGTCGCCGAGAGCAGACAAGCAGAACAAAACAACAGAGCAACCGGCGGTGCGACAGCGGGTTCGACGGGTGCAACAGTTGGTGCAACGGGTGCGACAGCGAGTTCGACGGGTGCAACAGCGGGTTCGACGGGTGCAACAGCGGGTTCGACGGGGGTAACAGCGGGTTCGACGGGTGCAACAGCGGGTGCAACTGGTGCAACAGCGGGTGCAACAGCGGGTTCGACGGGTGCAGCAGCGGGTTCGACAGGTGCGACAGCGGGAAATACGTCCCGAGAACAACCGATAAAACCGAATAAAAATGAGAATAATAGTGGCTTATAACTATATTGAAAGAATTGTTAAAATATGATAAAATAAACGTAACGGATGGAACTGCAATGATGAGGATAAAGGACATAAATATTTGGAAAATCTTAAAGGTGCTGTGCCTGATTTTATGCACGGTTGTCCTTCTTTCCGCATGCGGTGACGAAGAAAACGCCAAGCAATCGCAAGGTTCAAGCGAACAACAAACCGCTGCCAGCCAACGTTTTGAGTGTCCTTCCGTCGGCGACGGCAAGAATGTGATGCAAAACGAGCAACCGGACGAAGATAACCGCTGCATGTCCGGCCGCAAACAATGCATTCAGGGTTCCATTCTCAAAGTTTTCTACAACGGCCTCAGCAGTATGGCTCTCAATGTTTACGGCAAAGTAACGACCGAAGATTTATTGTCGCTGATGGTGTTGGCATTTGCCTTGTGGCTGGCATTTCAGGTTTTGCGACACGTTTCCGCCACCTCGCCGGAGTCTATCGGCGAATTCTGGACCAAGGTGTTGCGAAAGGCGGCAATATGCTTTGCTTGCGGCTATTTGGCATCGTCTCCGACCAATATTATTTATGTAATCAACACCTTCGTATTCCCGATTTATATGACTTTACTCGAATTTGCCGCGGCGATATTATCGCTGATGTCGCAAAAATCCGGCTCACTCCGCGATGTTATCATAGACGGCGAACCAGAACCGGTTAACTTTACGATTGCCGACGGCGGATGCTCTATTCCGGCAGGTACTTCCATGCAAATGAGTACTTCTTCATTCCCGCAGGAGCCGCTTGATATGATGAGTTGTATGGCGTGCGCGGTAAGTGACCAGCTGAATGCCGGTTATACCGTGGCTTTGCGCGGTGTGTTCGGCAACGGCATTTTCCCATTTATTGTCGGTATTTTCCTGATGGCAGCATTTTTGATTGCCAAATGGGGGTTTGTACTTTATCTGGTGGACGCTATTTTCCGTATGGTTATGATGATTGTCATTATGCCGTTCCTGATTTTGTTTTATGCCTTTGAACAAACCCGCAAATGGAGCAACGTCGGCTTTAAAATCATTCTGAACTCTGCCGCTGTTTTGTTGTGCTTGGCTATTTTGGTTTCGATGACCGTGTTTGCCGTAAACGAATTATTGACCGCCAACGGTAATCAGTACGGCGACCTTGAAGAATACCAGAGTTTTGGTACGATTCCTCTGTCATTGATTATGATGGGCTTTATCATCATTAAGGCAACCGGTATGGCCGTTACCATGTCCGAAAGCGTTTCGGGCGGCGGCGGAGATACCAAGTTCCAACAAAAAGTTGCCGCACTCATCGGTACAATCGCACAAGTTTCGTTTGAAGCGCTTACGGCCGGTGCCGGCAAGGTAGCAACCGTTGCCGTTAATCACAGTGCGAGATTAAGAGCTCTCCGTGACAAAGTACAAAAAACCAGAGAGGCCATGAGCAAGGCCAGACAAGCTATGCAGCGCGCGGCCGGTCGCGACAAAAAGCAGAATCAGCAAGAAGGAGAACAATAATGAGAAAAGGTATTTTTACATTTTTGTTCCTGTTTGTCGCGATGATGTGTATTTTACCGCGTACGGCCCGGGCTGATAAAAGTTTGGTAGAATATCAGATTGCCGCCGTTTTGATGGATGAAACGCGCAACGGCAACGAAGTTTCAATGACATATATGGCCAATGTTCTCCGTAATCGCCTCAAAGAGCAACAATCCTCTCACGGCAACAAAGACGTTACTTACACCGACATTATTTATAATTCCGGTGCCTTTTCGCCGTCAGTAGATTTGAGCAGTATTGAAAAAATTGAGAAAAAATGGCAAAATTCCGCCGGTTGGAATACAGCTCTCCGATTGGCAAAGCAAACCGTCGACGGTACACTATCCTCTCTCGGACACGGTGATATTAACGATTTCAGCCGCGGCGGCGGACCGGCCGGTGCGTTTAAGGATAGCAATACCGGCACATATTTCTTCAACCAAGAACACAGTGCGTTGTCGCATGACCCTACTCTGCCTACCGATAAGAAAGAAGAAGTGCAGGAACAAGAAGCTCCGGAAGAACCGATCAATCCGCACTATGAAGACAACAGTGATGGTGCCAAGGCAGCCGGCGGTTGCAAGTTTGATGCCATGAAAAAAATATATATGGACGACACAAACGATGCCAAACTTTGCTGGTATTGCAATGTTGTCGTGGTGTTAATGAATTCGTTTTTCCAGGCGGCGGGCAAGGCTTTGCCTAGCGCGATATCGTTGGGTAAATTGATTTTGCAAATCGGATTTATGCTGTGGCTGGCATATTATTTACTGCAACAGCTGGCTTCGTTTACACCGATTACCACCGGTAAATTGTTGCAGGATATTCTCAAGATGGGTTTCAAGGTGGCATTGGCGTATTTGTTTGTGGAAAGAGCCGGTCCGCTGATTGCATACTATTTCATAAATCCGGTATTGGATTTGGGGTTGCAATACGGTTTGGACCTGTTTGCCGGATTGGCCGGACAAGCTTTGCGATGAAAGGAAATATGATGAGAAACGGAATTAAAAATATCATCTTCCTTGTTTGGGCATTCATTATTGCTCAAGTGCTTTTTGCCGTGCCGGCACAGGCTCAGGTTGTGGCAGACAGCGCAGGCTTGTTTGATAACGGAATTTTGCAGGGAATGCACTTATTGATGGCCGCCACTTATAAAACCATGGGTAATGTTTTGATGGTGGGGCACGCGCTGATGTGCTATGCCATTGATGTTGATAAAACCTCGGTTTTCGGTTTGATAGACGTTCCGAATATCGGCTTATTATTTGTCGGATTGGCTATTTATGTGGTGGGAATTTTTATGTCTTTGAGTGTGGGTATGTATTTTGTTGATGCCTCGTTGCGACTCGGTGTGGCCATTATCTTTATGCCGATAAGTATTGCTTTGTGGCCGTTCCCGCCGACCAGCAACAAATTTGCCGATAATCTGGGTACGATTATTCGTAATTCCATGCTGTTTATGTTGATGTCGGTCGGCGTGGCATTTGCCATTTGCCTGATTGATGCCGGATTATTTGAAGGCGGCGATCAAGCCTTCTGGTATGCCATTGACCAAGAACAAACAGAAATAATCAGCGAAAACTTTTCGTTCTTCAGTTCGCATATTTTGGTGGTCGGTTTCAGTTTGGTATTCGGCTTCAGAATCTTAGAATCCAGCGTAAACGACTATTTGAACTCGTTTTTCAGCGATGCCATGTTCGGCAGCTCAAGCCCGATAAACCAGATGGGTACGCAAGCTTTTGCCATGGTCTCACAAAACGTGGCCAAGCCGGCAGCAGAGTATGCAAAAGATGTGGTAACTCACCAAAGCGGACGTGCCATCAGTGGTGTTGGTTCGCTGATATCAAAAGAAGGTCGGGAAAAAATTGCCGACGGATGGCAGGGAGTAAAACGGGTAATGGCAAATCCGCGTCAATATTACAACAATGCCATGCATAATGCCGGCAGAAGAGCCAATGAAGCAGTTCAAAACCTCGGGCAAAGAGCCAACGATGCGGTTCAAGCCGTCGGTGAAGGTGTTAAAACCGCTGCCGATTATGTTACCGCGGCCGCGCCTCTACCGTATACCGAAGACGAGCGTCAAAACTTTTTGGACGGCAAATTGGAAAACGGCAAGCGTTCCGGCAACGGATTTAATCAAAAAGTTGACCGCATAACCAAGAATGTGGGCGATAAGATTCAGAGCAAAATAGATAAAATTACGCCTACGGTCGGACAAGCTGCCGAAGATGTAATTGCTCACGGCGGCGGCGCTGCCAAAGAGGCCGGAAAACAAGCGGTTGCCGCTTCTGTTGCCTCGGTTTCCGATAAGTCGGCGGAAGAGGTTCGCGCCGATTTGCACGAAACCAAGGAAACGGTTAAGGAAAAAGCCGGAGCGGCAGCAGAAGCAGTTTCTTCCGCTTCTCAAACAGTAAAGGAAAAAGTAAAAGAAACCGAGTTTATAAAGGGATTTACCGAAGGCCTCAAAGAAGCCGATCAGGCTCCGATTACCCTTAACCCTACCGATGTATTGGCAACTCCGTTCAAAAAAATGGCGCATCCGATTCAGACCGTACGTCAAATGGCACGTATGCCGCAATCAACTAAGGATGCCATTCAGGCCATGGATGATAACAAAGGACAACGTACCCGCTTTATTGCCAAGAAAACCGGCCAAATTGTGGCTCGAACCGGTAAAGATATGGGCAAAACGGCCGATAAACTCGGAGGTGTACTGAAAGATTTCGGCAACTGGGTCGGCGATAACAGCAAGCGACAGAAGGATACCCGCTCATGGGCGCAAAAATGGCAGGATATTGCGGATGACGATAAAGAGGTCGAGAGATTAAAGGCAGAAGAATCCGAAGAGAATCGAGAAATGGATGTTTGAGACAGATAACAGAAAAAACAGGGTGGCAAATATGAGAAAAGTGCAGTTATATATGTTTTTATTGATGTTATTGCTTGGTGCGTTTGCTCCTCTGTCTTCGGCATACGCAGGTGCTTCCGATTGGGGTGGTGCTTGCGGCAGCTGTCCGGAAGGAAGCCCTTGCGGTACGTCCGGTTATTGCGGTAGCCCGGATGTTTCTCACGGCGGAGGAGCCGGCGGTTCCATCAATACGGAAATAACCGGAGCGCAAGTTCAGGAAGGAGATTCCAAAGACTGCGCCTTGGGAGACTTTTTGGATTCAAAAAGCTGCGTTTTCTGTAACTTATTTAAAATTATGTTCAACGTTGCCAGTACATTGGCTTTAACTGCCAACAACCAACTGGCAATACCGAGTAAAAATCTGGTAATTATCGGATTTTTAATCTGGATGCTGTTCTATTTCGGCCGACAAATCGGTACCATGAGTGCGACTTCCACCGGCGAAATGCTGAAAGGATTTTTGTTCCAGGGCTTCCGTGTGGCAGTTGTGGTAATGATTTTGAACGGAGCGATTTTCCAAGTTATGAATCTGACCCTGAATCCGGTTATGAAAACGGGGTTTAACTTCGTCAACGCGCTTAATTCATCTTCAACTTGCGATAAATCACAGGATTATATGCAAAATATCAAAGGATATAAAGGCAATTATGCCGTAGGTGCGGACGGCGGTTTGCCGGTTGAAATCGGTGAATCGATTGTCTGCAACATCAAAAATTTGGAAGATGCCACGGGAGTTATGGTCGGTTTAGGCAAATATTCGATATGTTTAGCCCACAACAAACACCGCTTTTTGAAAAACCTTTTGCCGGGATTGGGATACGTTTCAACCGGCTGGGTACTGTGGATAGTCGGCTCAATCTTGATGTTGGCTTTCCCGTGGTGTTTGGTGGATTGTATTTTGCAACTGTGTATCGCCGCAGCGCTGATTCCGTGCGCGATTGCCGCCTACGCCTTTAAGATTACCGAGAAATACGTCAAGATAATTTGGACATTCTTTATGAACGCCATGTTCAACTTCGTATTTATGGCTCTGATAATTTACGTTATAAACTCCAACCTGTCCTCATGGCTCGGATTATCCAACCTGTCACCGGCGGAGATTGAGGCTCACGATGAAATATTTGTAACCGGCAGTTTTATGGATATGCTTGATAACAAGATGGAAGGCTTGGCTTGGTGGGGTATCGGTGCCTTCAAACTTATGGCTATCTGCTTCTTCAGCTGGTCGTTTATGGACGAAGCCGGAAGTATGGCTAAACGCTTTGCCGATTCTCCGGGATTGGGCGGAAGCGGAGGTATCGGTCGTATGGTCGGCGGTACCATGGCACAAGGATTTACCAACTACGCGCTGAGTCCGGCCGCACACTATGCCGCCGAAGGGGCAAAGGCCGCAGGACAAGGACTGAATTCAAAATTCGGCAATTCCTTCCGCAGCGGCTATAATCATTTAACCGGCGCGGCCATGAACGGATTAAGTAAAGTCGGTTTGAGCAACAGCGAAGCAATACGAGATCCGGCAACCGGTGATATTATCGGCTATCGCAGCAATATGCGTTTACTCGGAAAAGAAATTGAGCGTACGGTTACACGTGATGCCAACGGAGTGTGGACATCCATGCAAAATGCCAGAGAGCGCACAGCCGTGGATAAAGCGTTTGAAGTAATGAGAGATGAAAAAGGTGAGCCGTTGCGTGATGAAAACGGCAATATCAAATATCAATCGCGACAACGGACTCTGGGAATGACTACCGGTTATGAAGAAATGACGGCCACCAAAGATGAAGAAGGCTATACGCACTACTCCACCGCCGACGGCAGCCGTACCTTTACCATGAATCCGGAGGGCGAAATCGTTTCGTATAAAACGCCGTATACCCGCTCGGTTTTACATCCGTTGGAAGGACAGGAAATAACCGCAAAAAATTCTCATGGAATGACGCAAACCATTAACGACGGTGCTTCCACTACAACCAATCAATACGATAATCAGGGTAATCTCGTCAGTTCTAAAACTGATTACAAAGGCACCGTTGGCGATAAGCTGATAAAGACCGACGGCACTCTTAATGCCAAAGCCTTCAATCAAATCAAAAACGAGGCCACCAATCCGGAATCCGCCGCAACTTATATGGTTTCTGAGGTTATGGAGAGCCGCGGTCTGGCTTTGCCGAATACGTTTGCGAGTCGCGATGTAAAAATCAACGAAGACGGTTCGTTTACCATTACTCAAAGCAATCAGGAAGGTGTTGATAAAGCAACCGGACAAGCCCAAATGACCCAGCGCGTGATTAATGCCAAAATCGTCGGCAAACAGATGGTTATCGATATGAAGACGATTGACAGCAAGGGCAACATTACTCATCACAAGAGCAACGGTATCCAGACAGCCGTCAACAAATATACGGTAAAACGCGATGCCAACGGCAAAGTTGTTCTCGGAGCCGACGGTAAGCCGGTGTATGACCACGACAGCAAGAGCAGTTTCTCGGAATATACCAACCAGCACAACAAAGGGCGCCAACCGCTTGATGCTCAGGGACGCTGGGGCAACAATATCAACCGCGACCAAGCAATGGCCGGATTTACGCAAGAAGATTATGACCGCCATCTGGCACAAATACAGCTTGACCAGATGCAGCGTACCACTCGCGCCAAAAAATTTGAAGAAGCTCTGAATACCGAAAATTCGGATGTCAGCGCGCTGAACGGAATGTTGCATCAATCCGGTATGTCGTATAATGACGTGATGGCTGCGACTAATCTTAACATTGAACCACCGTCTCAGAGTTAACAAATAATTTTGATGACAGTTCACTAATAATGTCTCGCTATCGGCAAAAAGTCGGTATTATACGAGTAATAGCAATACAGCAAGCTTTTTGTATATAAATTAATTTTTGTCTTGCTTTTTTGGGATAAGTGCATATTATGAGTGCAGATGTTATGTGTTTTATAGGGGCTGAATATGGAAGAAATTATTTTCCCAAATCAAATAAGAATGCATCGTCGTATTCATGGTATGCCGATGCAGGAATTGGCTGACCATTTGGGTGTCAGTTTATCTGCAGTTTCCAAAATTGAGAAAGGCTATCGCAGATTGAATCAGGAACAGCTGATTCAAGTGGCCGAGCTTTTGGACTGCTCATTGCAAGATTTATATGTAAACGAGCAAAACTCGCAACAAGAGGTTGTTCAGGCATGGAAGCGTGAGCAGGAACGCCGCAGCAAAATCAATCAGAGTGCGGGTTTGAAAACCCTCGGTGCCGGTTTACGTCATATTCGTACCAACAAAGGCCTGACCCTGATTGAGGTTTCGGAACATGCCGATATGACTTTGTCGGTATATCACCGTATTGAAATGGGGCAACGTGAAGTTTCGGATAAAGAATACAAAAACATTGCCAAAGCTTTATCCATGACGGTAGACCAATTAAAGTCCGCCATTCAAAAACTGGATGCCGACGGCCAGCTTGAAGATATTATTGAGCACAACGATACACGTTACAAAGTGTTGAACAATGCTCGTTATGCCAACCTCGGTGTCTCGTCGGTTGACAGCAACGATGATATTCTGGTACCGTTGTATGGTGTCGGTAATGCCGAAGGAAATATCATTGTCAGCCGTTCCGGAAATTTCAAGGAAGTTACATGTCCGAACATTCTTCGCGGCAAACAAGATATTTATGCCGTTAATTTATGCACGCGCCGCTTAGGTTCTTTGCTTTCAAGTCGTTCCGTGTTATTCATTGACCCGTCTGAAGTAGTCAGCGCCGGTGACATTGCGCTGTTTTACATCAACGAAACGGAAACAAAGTTGTTGAGTATTCGCGAAGATGAAAACGGTCAACTTTACGGATTACGTTGGAATCCTGAAGAACGCATTAATTTCAACAATGAAGATTTGACCAAAATTCATAAGGTTGCGGTTATCAATCTTTAAGGTCTTATTTATTGTGCGATATTAATAAGATATTTACTCTCTCTATATTAAAATAGGGAGAGTAAATGTATAATAGATTGCCGGGAGCAAAATGGTAGAAACCAAAGAAAAAGAAAAAACGGAACCTGCCGTAAGTTCGGAATTGAATGAAGACGCAGAATATAGGGGCAATAGAGAAGATCAGGAAGATTTATTGCTGACGGCTCAGCGTTATCTGAACATTTTTCACCAAATTCATATTTTCCGTGAAGCCAAACGAGCAGAATTTGACCAGCAACTTTTGGATATGCCGAATAAAATTCGCCAGATTTTGGCATTGTTGCCGGGCGGACGCATTTTGTTGGAGCACATCAGCGATTTGGAAACACAAAAAGGTATCAAAGATGCTGCATTAAACAATCTTATCAATCAAAAATCCCCTACCACCGATTCTGTTCCGAATCCGATACAGGCCGCAACCGTGCAGCCGACACAAGTTGTTCCGACGGTTATCAGCGCTCCGGTGGAATTGGGTAGCGATTTTACCAAGGCCTTAACCGATTCTTTCAGTACTTACTCCCAAAATCTGCAAAAACTTAATGCAAACATTCAGCAAATTGCCGCGCAACAAAGCAATTCATCTGCCGATAAAAATGCTCAGAACATTGATATTACGGATACGATAAGCACATTGCTTAAAGAAAATTCGCAGCAACAAATGGATGTTTTGAAAAACTTCGGGCAAACTTTATCGAAAACCATTTTAGAATCGCAAAAAGAATTTATTTCTTCTCTGATGGCAAAACAAAAAGATATGCAGCCACAGATTATTGAGCGTACCATTATTCAAAAAGAAGCTCCGACGGCCGCGCCTGTTGCTCCGATTGAGCCGGTTGTTCCGGCCGCGCCTGTTGCTCCGATTGAGCCTGTTGCTCCGATTGAGCCGGTTGTTCCGGCCGCGCCT
>Ga0247610_10005391_pt1 | contig 13479 bp, 11 predicted proteins | sample 174DNAGHGhighgp2_FD_193483 | JGI IMG/M metagenome (GOLD analysis project Ga0247610, IMG submission 193483) | Sheep rumen microbial communities from Palmerston North, Manawatu-Wanganui, New Zealand - 1742 DNA GHGhigh gp2 | ecosystem: Host-associated > Mammals > Digestive system > Stomach > Rumen...
TGGGCCCAGGTTAAGGATGGGCGTCTTTACTTTGTTCTCAACGGCAAGTGGACGGATATTACTGATAAGTGCAGTGCCAAAGAGGCTTTCTGTTTTGAGCAGACCGAAAAGAACGGATATAAGACGATCCTGTTCGTCGGAGGCACACCTGACGATTACGGCTGGGGACAGATAATCCGTAATCCAAATGGCGAAATGGTAGAAGGAATGGTGTTTATTGATGATGCAAATTCTGAACCTGAATGGTTAAAGAGCATTAAAAATCAGGAACAAACACGCGATTTCATGATAACGACTTTCTCGAAGGACGATGTGTCGTTCCTTGCCGGAAAGAGCGTAATTGCCGCAAGTAAGCCTGCTGAAAACTGACTGATTCATTTTATCTTTGTTGATCAGGGCTGTCTCGAAAAAGAGGCGGCCCTGCTTTTATCCTTTCGCATTTGAAAGAGTTCATACTTAATTTTATAATTAAGTGTAATCCTTGCATGCAAAGGGGTTTTTTATGAATAATTATGATGTGATCATTATCGGCGCAGGCCCTGGCGGAATATTCTCTGCCTACGAACTTGTTAATCTCAGGCCTGATCTTAAAGTTGCTGTTTTCGAGGCCGGAAAGCCTCTTGAAGAGCGTAAGTGCCCCATTGACGGAGATAAAGTAAAGAGCTGCATTAACTGCCATTCTTGTGCTATCATGCGCGGATTTGGCGGCGCGGGCGCATTTTCCGACGGCAAATATAACATCACAAATGATTTCGGCGGAACATTGTACGAACATATCGGCAAGGAAAAGGCCTTAGAGCTCATGAAGTATGTCGACGGCATCAACCTTGCCAACGGCGGTGAGGGAACAAAGCTCTATACGACAGCCGGTTCATCATTTAAGAAGATCTGCCTTGAGAATAAGCTCCATCTCCTTGATGCTTCAGTAAGACACCTCGGTACAGATAAGAATTATCAGGTGCTTGGAAATATCTTTAACTTCCTTAAGGACAAAGTCGATTTCTTCTTCAATTCACCTGTCGGTGATCTTAAGATCCTAGATGACGGTACTTACGAAGTTGAGTGCGGCGGATCTTCATACACCTGTAAGAAGTGCATTGTATCTGTAGGACGTTCCGGCAGTAAGTGGATCGAGAAGGTCTGCAGGGAACTCGAAATAGAGACATATTCCAACAGAGTAGACATCGGCGTCAGAGTAGAACTTCCCGCGGTCGTATTCTCTGACCTTACATCTGAGCTCTATGAGAGCAAGATCGTTTACCGTACAGAGAAGTTCGAGGACAAGGTAAGAACATTCTGTATGAATCCTTATGGCTACGTTGTTACGGAGAATACGAACGGTATCGTAACAGTAAACGGGCACAGCTTCGATAATCCGGAGCTCCAGTCTGAGAACACTAACTTTGCTTTGCTCGTATCAAAGCATTTCTCTGAACCTTTCAAGGACTCTAACGGATATGGAGAATCTATCGCAAGACTGTCCAATATGCTCGGAGGCGGTGTAATCGTCCAGCGTTTTGGCGATCTTACGAGAGGAAGAAGATCTAATACTTCCAGGATCGAAGAGTCAACTGTAAGGCCTACTCTTAAGGCAACGCCGGGCGACCTGTCACTCGTTCTTCCGAAGAGGATCCTTGACGGCATCATCGAGATGATCTATGCGCTCGATAAGATCGCTCCCGGTACTGCTAATGACGATACCTTGCTCTATGGTGTTGAAGTTAAGTTCTACAACATGGAAGTAGCGATAAATGACAGGCTTGAGACCCGTTACCCGGGCCTTTTCGTAATAGGTGACGGATCAGGAGTTACACATTCGTTGTCACATGCATCTGCTTCGGGTGTATTTGTAGCAAGAGAGATAGCAGAAGAGGCATAACAGCCGGATACGTTCAGTCATAGGGGAGGGTGTCATATGAAGAGAACAGCGCGCGTATTAGTTGCTTTTATTATCCTGGCTTGCGTATTGCTTACAGGCTGCGTGAGCAACGATCCATTTGATTCGTCAATGGTCATAAACTATGCAAGCGTTTATGGAGTACATAGTCTGGGTTCCAGTGCTAATGTAAATACTGCTATCATAAGTTTCTCTAACAGACGCGACCCCTCTGCTTATTACAGGACACAGGATAAGGCTGAAGCGAAGGCTCTTTACGAGAGGTATATAAATAAAAGCAGTTATTATCCTCTTGCAACAAATCTTAATGCGATAACCTGTATCGTCGTAAAAGACGTGGTGGCATCTTTGCGTTTTGACAGCCGCTGCTGCATATTTTACTTTGATGAAATAAGTGATGCCAAGACATATTTTGATGCCTTAAAGCCTATCGTTGAAAAGGAACGCGATGCGTATAAGACAGGTATTAAGAATGATTATGAATATTCGATCGCTTATTCGCTGACCGCTAACAGAGCCGGCAACTGTGATTATCTTATTGGAGCGTATTTGCGTGGCAACAGCGTTATATTGATTAACGGAACCTCGCCGATGGGAGTGCCGGATACTTTCTGTGATTATATCTTCGAAAAGATCGGAGTTATCGATCCGAATACTCTAAAGAAGAAATAATAACCGTTCATAAAACCAAAAGCATGGGGCTGCCTCTATAGAAGAGACAGCCCCATATTGTTGGAATTGATTAGTTTTTACTTCTTTTCTTCGATCTTTGAATCAGCGTTCTTCTTTACGGAAGCGACACCCTTCAAGCAGCTGTCGACCTTTGAATAACCTTCGCTGGATGCAATGATCTGTCCGTTTTTAGCCTTTAAGCGGAAGCGGAATTCACCCTTCTTATCCTTGTAAACCTCGAACTTAGGATTTACTTCTGTCTTGAAGTCCTTTTCCGTCTGGTTCTCGATGTTTGCAACAGGTGCATTTGCTATAACAGATGCAATGCCGTTCTTTGCAGTTGCAATTGACTTGTAGAGCTGACTTGAGGCAATTACTTCGCCGTTGCTTGCAACAAGATTGAACTTAAATCCATTCTTTGCTTCTGATAACACATACTTAGCCATAAAAAACCTCCTGACATAAAGACTGTATAGTTATTAAAGTATTTTTATAATAGCAAAACAATCTGTTCAGGACAACACCGAAAAGCATTTATTTTCGGGCTTTTCTGGACTTTGATATAAGTAATGCGATAACGATCACCATACAGACGCAGGTGACTGCCGTTGTGGCAAGACCGCCTTCCGGACCGAAGGTGCCGCCTGTTATCACGGGGTTGGCATTAGAATCGTAGACGATCTTAACGACCGTATTGGAAGCAAGGTTGCCTGATACCTGAAGTCCGTAGATATTGCCCTGTGTTAGGTTCCATGCGGTGTGCATGGCTGATGTCATCCAGATATCACCGGTTAAGAGATATATGAGCGCGAAAAGAACGGCTATCAGCGCGAGGTTTATTGACGCAAGAGGCGTGAAGCCGGGATTGAGCGAATGGAATGCAGAGAACAGGATGGAGGATACGACAACTCCGACAGCAGTCTTGTAACGCTTATTGAAGGCGGGGATCATGTAACCTCTGAACATCAGTTCTTCAGATGCGCCCTGAGGGAACCACATGAAGAGGTTGAAGATGAATGCTCCAAGTCCTGAGACGCTTAAGTTAAAGCCGCCAAATGTGAGCTGGCCTGTCAGACGCATTATTCCGACTGTTGCTGTCATCATGAGGAATCCGAAGAGGAATCCCAGGCAATAATTCTTTGCGATATGTTTTCCGCTTGTAAGAGGGTAACCGCATGCGCCGATCTTGTTCTTAATGCCCTTGATCTTCCAGACTCTGCCGGCATGGATAAAGTAGGTGACGATAATGAGGATATAACCTAATGTCATCATGCCGAGGAAGAGCGGATCCTTAAAGAATATTCCGAAGATCTCAAATGTCTTATTGAAGATATCGTTAACCGATCCCACATTCTGAAGATCCTGAATGAAGGATGAATACTCTGGCTTTCTCATGTAAGCGACAACGACAGGTATCATTGCAAGGAACTGATAGAAGGAGAGCACTATAAGAGGGTAGAAGAGCTCTGTTATAAAGTAGCTGAAGCTGTCAGTTGCCTTGTTGAAGTATTCGAGAACAGATGATCTGCCGCCCTCGCGGTAACGTCTGACTTCCTTTGCATCGACCGTGTCGATGGATACTGTGTAGCGCTCGCTGTGAAGGAGTTTTACAGTGACAAAGATGATAATTGCCGAAAGGAACAATGTAGCTATTGAGCTGACGGCAAGTCCAGGCACGTTGATACTGCCGGTTAAGACATCACCGATTCCGTAGAACTGTCCGTGGACAGGCATAAACATATAGAAATCTTCTCTTTCAGCTACCGACTGGATACATGTGACGCAGACGGCAACCAGGATCAGGAAGACTGGGAGGAATGCAGTCTGGGCAGATACAACGGTATCGTTGATAACAGAGATCAGGATCGTTACAGATGCGATGAATACCGCAAGAACGAAGATGTAGATATATATCGATATAAATGCACCAATAGAGAACTGCTGTGCGAGCAGAACTGATAGGGTGGCTATGATGAATGCCGGTATAAGTGTCTTTAATACAACGCCGCCTAAGTAACCGATGATGATCGCATATCTGGGGAGCGGGGTTAAGAGAATGCCCGTAAAGGTTCCTCTCTCTTTCTGTCCTGCGATAACATTGGTTCCAATGCTCATTGAAGCATAAAGAAGGATGACAAACAGGAGGATCGGGACAAAGGTCCTGCTCATCGTATCTGTAAAAGCCTTGATGCCATAACCGTTTTCAACTGTCGGAATAGGATCGTCGATGATCTCGGAATCTTCAACAGAGGTTATCTTAAGTCCGTAATTCTCGCGGATAGTGCTCTGATAATAATCCAGATATTCCTCAATGAAGCCTTCTCTCATCTGTGAATATTCCATTGAGTTGGTCCTGTAGTATGTCAGGATCTGAGGCTTTGCATCAGTCTTGCCTTCCTGCCTGAGCCTTATCTGCTCATCAAAATCCTTAGGGAAGACGACTGTAAGATATGCATCGTTTTCTCTCATCCATTTTCCGAAGGTGACAAAATCGTAGAGCGCATCCGTATCTTTGTAGATGAACTCTGTCCATCCGTAACCTACGTAGATGTATTCAAAATCAGCCATGTTCTCCCAGTTGGCGAAATAATCGTAACGGTCACCGTAGTCTTCAGCCATCTCATCGAATTCCTGCTGCATGTCTTTATTAAACTGTTTGAATGAATCCGGTGAATTAACAACGACGATGTTATAGACCTCGTCGCTGAAAAGGTGATAGGGGAACCACCACATTATGAATGAGATGGCAAAACATGCGAGTGCTGCGACGAAGAAAACAGACGTGAAGAAAGTGGCATTTGAGGCTTCTGCGCCCATCTGCCCTCTCTTGCGGAAGAAACTTCCTATTATTGTTTTTATTCCGCGTCTCGTACTCATAACTGCCTTTTATTCAACGTGGTTCTCGACATAGATCTTAAAGAATGCCTTTTCGAAGTTTTCAGCTTCAGCCTGCTTGACTAACTGCTCAACTGTTCCCTGAGCGGCAATGCGGCCGTCGACAAGGATAGCGATCTCATCGCAGAGTTCTTCTGCTACTGAGAAGATATGTGTAGATAAGATGATCGCATGGCCCTGTTCCTTCAGTTCCTTGAGATAATCCGTTACCTGCTTTGAAGTGAGGATATCAAGTCCGTTCGTCGGCTCGTCGAAAATAATGACCGGCGGATTGTGGATAAGGCTTATTGCGATAGATATCTTCTGCTTCATGCCGGTTGATAATTCGTTTATCCTCTTATCCGCAAAAGGAGCGATGCCGAATCTGGCAAAGCTCTGATCGCGTCTGTCTTTCAATTCATTTGCAGGGATATCGTAAAGTTCAGCGAAGAAATCGAACAGGTTGTTGGGCGTGGACATAGGGTCGAGCTTGATCTCGTTTGTGAGGAAACCGATCTTTCTGTGGATATCCAGAAGATTCTTGTCGGCAGAAAGACCGTCTATAAGGATCTGGCCTGATGTAGGCTTCATCAATGTCGCGATCATCTGCATCAGTGTCGTCTTGCCGGCACCGTTAGGACCTAAAAGACCAAAGATCTGGCCTTCATGGACCTCAAAGCTTACGCCTTTGATGGTCTCATTCTCTTTGGTATAGCTTTTGTGAACGTCAACTACCTTGATCATTGGTTTTCCTCTTTCTTGAATGTCCTGTTCAAAACAACGAGTGCAAGTATGAGATTAAGTAAGTATATGACTATTACATGCCAGGCTTTGTTCTGAGCCTTGAATGTCTCAGCGATAAGTTCCATCGTGTTATGAAGCGGAACGAAGTATTCGATAGTGATCGGTCTAGTTCCTCTGAACATCTGTACGAAGAAGTCTCCAAGGAAATAGATGAGAGGAAGCTGCAGGTTGACCGTTATATCCTGCATGCGCCTTAACTGGAAAACCGCGCTTATGCAGACTGCTGTCATGAGAAGGACAGTGATAGGGATGCTTCCTAAAATGATAAGAAGTTCGGAAGGCGTAAGAAGCATTCCGAAAGGAAGAAGCGACATTGCATCATTGCTCCTGTTGATCCATGAAGAGAAGAACATAAGAAGCATGGTGATCACTGTAGAGCAGGAGACGATAACGTTGATCGCAAGTATCTTTCCTGCGTAGATCTTTCTTCTTGATACCGGAGTCATGATGAGCTTAGCCATGAATCCTCTGTCGCGTTCTGATGCGAACATATCACTTACAAGAGAATATACACAGTAATACATCATTATCATGAGCACACCCGGAACGACTCTGGATGCAGCTGTGTTTGCTGTAGTCCTGTATCCGACAAAATCTGTTACAGGATTAAATCCGTCTGTCTGGAAAAGTGAACTTCCGATGACTGAATAATCGCCGCCCAGTTTATCGATGAGGCTTGCCTGGTAATCTTTAAGGACTCCTTCTTTAAACTGCTCTGCTCTTGCTTCGGATGTTAAAGAGTTGCCGTCGTAAGCAACATAAACTACAGCTCTGCTGAAGGCGTTAGTGTCGTCTGCAGAAATATCATTATAGTAATTTCTGATCTCATCATCGAAATCGATCTTCGGATCGCCGGAGTAGAAGTAACAGACGAGCATGCCTTTTCTGAGCATCTTTCTGTATGACTCCTTATCACTCATTAACTTGCCGTATTCCTGATATGTCTTGTAATCGTATGTGAATACTCTTGCGTCAACAGTCTCTTCAACGTAACTCCTGAATGATTCAGGCGCACCGACAACCGTAACAGGCTTCTTGTTTATAGAGCCTGTCGACATGTAGTTGATAAGTATAGGGAAAATATTCAATGCGACCATTAACAGAACCGCAGGCAAAAGAAACAATGCTACTGTTCTGCGCCAACTCGAAAAGAGTTTTTTGATCTCCCATTTAAAAACTGTAATGACTTTACCCATATCGCTATTTTATTTGATAATGTGTTTAAATTCCACGATGAAAAATTGAATTTTATGAAAATAAAAATCATGTGCAAAGTCAACAAATAAAAAGGTTTCTGTGTATAAAGTGAACAAATAGAAAAACAGGAGCAAGATTATTCTTGCAAAAATTATAAAAAATGTTTGTTGACACAAAATATAAAGAAATGTAGATTTATTATATCCAAACAAGGAAAAAGTTATATCCAAACAAGGAAAAATACGGAGGTTCTTTTAGTATGGATACAGAAAAGAAAGACGTTAAGGTTGCTGCACCTGTAGCTGCTCCTGCTGCTGCACCTGCACCTGCTGCTAAGACAGAGAAGAAGCCTGCTGCTAAGAAGGCTGCTGCTGCTAAGAAGCCCGCTGCAAAGAAGGCTGCTGCTAAGAAGCCTGCTGCAAAGAAGGCTGCTGCTAAGAAGCCCGCTGCAAAGAAGGCTGCTCCTAAGGCTGATGCTAAGAAGGCTGCTGCAAAGAAGGCTGCTCCTGCAAAGAAGGCTGCTGCTAAGAAGGCTGCTCCTGCAAAGAAGGCTGCTGCTAAGAAGCCCGCTGCAAAGAAGGCTGCTAAGAAGGCTGCTGCTCCTAAGAAGGTTGACATCATCTTCCAGATCGATGGTCAGGAAATCTCTGCTGCTGCAATCGCTAAGAAGCTTCCTAAGGCTAGCAAGATCTATGTTGTTGCTGGTGAGAAGAAGGCTTACGATGTTGACGGTAAGGGTGTAGACCTCTTCTAATTTCGATTAGCAATTAGAATGAATCAGGGTTGTTCCGTATTCGGGGCAACCCTTTTTTATAGTGTGTGATAAAATGATTGCCGGACAAATGATTTGAGGAAATAAAATGCCGCTGCTGACTCTTAGTAACATCACGAGGAATGACGGCCCCCGACGCATACTTGACGGGGTATCTTTCCGCGTGAACAAGGGTGACCGGATAGCTTTTATAGGCGATAACGGTGCCGGCAAATCGACGCTCTTTAAGATTATCAAAGGAACACTTACTCCGGATGACGGTGAAGTAATTCTTCACGGCAATACGATCGCAGGATATCTGTCCCAGAATATGGATGAACAGGATCTTTCGGGAGCTTCATTAAAGCCTTCGAATCTTATTGATCTCGAACTTAAAATGGAGATGCTGTCATCAAAGATCACGCACGCTTCGGAAAAAGGTGAAGATGCAACTTCTCTTGTTGAGGAATTGTCAAAGACGCAGGCGCTTTATGAAGCTGCAGGCGGTTACGATTATGAATACAGATTAAAGGATGCGCTTGCGGGATTAGGTCTTAAGGATATTCACGACAGAGAGGATTTTACTGACCTGTCCGGAGGCGAGAAAATGCGTGTATGCCTTGCACGTCTTATCGTCGACAGGCCTGATGTCCTTTTGCTCGACGAGCCTACGAACCATCTTGATATGGAAGCTGTGGAGTGGCTTGAGAATTTCTTGTCGTCATATGGCGGAGCGGTTTTCGTAATTACTCACGACAGACATTTTATCGATCAGGTCGCTACAAAAGTTATCGAATTAGACGGCGGTCATATCACAGAATACAAAGGCGGTTATACCGATTACAAGGAACAGAAGGAACACTTTATAAAGTCCCAGAGCCTTGTAACCAAAGCATTGGAAGAGGAACTTGCGCATCAGCTTGATGTTAAGCAGACGATGCTCTCGCACAGAAATATCAGCGGTTACCATCAAAGGGAAAAGATGGTCGCAAAACTTGAGGAACAGCTCGAAGCAGCAAGATCAAAGCTTCCTGCCGGATATGCGAAAATGAGTTTTACAGCTCAGCCTCTGGAGCGTACAGGAAGATCAGACAGGATAATACTTCAGGCAAAAGAACTTGCGATGAAGTTCGAAGATTCCGATACGAATCTTTTCGATGCACTCTCATTTGAAGTTACGGCTGATGAGAAGCTGTTCCTTGCAGGACCAAACGGGTGCGGCAAGACAACGCTTCTTAAACTTCTGTCAGGTCATGCGGGAGATAAGCTCAAAGGTTCATCAGGAACCGTGCTCATCGGTTCTGCACAGTCGATGGGATATATGGAACAGTTCGTTCCTTTCGACGATGAAGAGATGAACTGCTTTGATGAACTGGTATCAAGAAGCGACATCGGAACAACTGAAGCGAGAACTCTTCTTGCCAGATTCGGATTCAAAGGTGACGATGCATTCAAGAAGATCTCAATGCTCTCGGGCGGTGAGAGATCAAGACTTTATCTTTGCTGCCTCTTAAGAGAGAATCCGGATATCTTATTTCTCGACGAGCCTACGAACCACCTTGATATCAATTCAAGAGAGATATTGGAAGATGCCATCAAGGAGTACAGCGGTGCCGTTATCTGCGTAAGCCACGACAGATTCTTCATCGATAAATGTGCAGACAAAGTACTTGGATTCAAAGACAAAAAAGCAGAACTCTACGATTCATACTATTTCTACAGGAAGGCTGTGCAGACTGCATCTTCTGAGCCTGCTGCCGTAGAAGAACCGAAGGTTGAAAACGAAAATACCGCAAGGAATGTTAACCGTGCACAAGGCAGAAAAGAATCTGCAAAGCGCCGTCAACGTATCTCTGATATCGAGAAAGAGACGAGCAGGCTTGAAGCTGAACAGAAAGATCTTGAGGCAAAGTTCGGCGGTTCATGCAGCAGTGAAGACTTAAAGCGTTACGAAGATAACGCGAATAAACTGGCAGAACTTTACGACGAGTATTTCGAACTGAACGAAGAATAAAAACCTCATTGTTCTTACGCGCGTTATTTTAAATAATCAAATAATGTTGTAAAATAAACATTATTGTTCCGGAGGTAATGCGCATATGCCGATGACCATGACGCAAAAGATTCTTGCTGATCATGCAGGACTTGAAAGTGTCGCCCCCGGTGACCTGATTGAAGCTAAGCTCGATTATGTTCTGGGTAACGATGTAACTACTCCGCCTGCTATCAAAGTTTTCGAGAAGCTTGGCGTAAAAGATGTTTTCGATAAGGACAGAGTCCTTCTTATACAGGATCATTTCACTCCGAATAAAGATATTAAATCCGCAGAACTAAATAAGGCGATGCGCTGTTTTGCACGCGAGCAGGAGATCACGCATTACTATGAACTCGGCCGTAAAGAGATGGGTATCGAGCATGTTATTCTTCCTGACAACGGAATTGTTCTTCCGGGTGATCTTGTTATCGGAGCTGACTCACATACATGTACATATGGCGCTTTGGGTTCATTTGCTACCGGTGTCGGATCAACTGACCTTGCATGTGCAATGGCCAGAGGCGTTACATGGTTTAAGGTTCCTGAAGCTATCAGGATCAATCTTTCAGGCAGATTTAAAAAGTTCGTAACCGGTAAAGACCTGATCTTAAGCATCATCGGCAGGATCGGTGTAGACGGTGCGCTCTACAAGTCTCTGGAATTTGCAGGTGAAGGCATAAAAGAGCTTTCGATGGACCAGAGACTTACTGTTTGCAATATGGCTATTGAATGCGGTGCGAAGAACGGAATCTTCCCGGTCGACAATTACACTCTGAAGTATATTTCGAGAACAAATCCCGAGAGATTTATAAAGAGCGATTACAAGGTTTACATGCCGGACGATGACGCTGAATACAGTCAGGTAATAGATATCGATCTTAATGATATCGAACTGACGGTAGCGCTTCCGCATCTGCCTTCCAATACTAAAAATGCGGCAGACTGCAAGGACATGAAGATCGATCAGGTAGTGATCGGTTCCTGCACGAACGGAAGATTAGAGGATATCGGCGCCGCCGCTACGATCTTCCAGGGCCTTAAGGTACATAAGGATGTAAGATGTATCGTTATTCCTGGCTCCCAGAAGGTTTACAGACAGGCATTGGATAACGGTTGGCTCCAGATCCTTGACGATGCAGGCTGCGTCATCTCAACACCTACATGCGGTCCCTGCCTGGGCGGTCATATGGGTGTTCTTGCAAAAGGCGAGAGATGCGTATCGACTACGAACAGAAACTTCGTGGGACGTATGGGCGATGTTGAATCTGAAGTTATCTTAAGCGGTGTTCCGGTTGCGGCAGCATCTGCTGTTCTCGGCCGCGTAGGCACACCTGATGAGCTATAAGGCAGGGAGGTCAGCATGAAGGTATCAGGAAAAGCATTTAAATACGGCGACAACATCGATACCGATGTCATTATCCCTGCAAGATATCTTACTTCAGCAGATCCGGATCATCTCAAAGAGCACTGCATGGAGGATATCGACAAGTCCTTCAAAGACAGGGTAAGAGCCGGTGACATTATGGTCGCAGGAAAGAATTTCGGATGCGGATCTTCAAGGGAACATGCTCCCGTTGCGATAAAGGCAAGCGGTATTTCTCTTGTCATAGCCAATGATTTTGCAAGGATCTTCTACAGGAATTCTATCAATGTCGGACTCCCGATCTTAGAGTGTCCTGAAGCTGCGGCAAAGATCTCTGAAGGCGATGAGATCGAAGCAGACTTCGATACAGGAGTCATTACTGATAAGACTACAGGCGAGTGCTTCCGTGCGAATGCATTTCCTGAGTTTATAAAGAACATTATGGCCAGCGGAGGACTCGTGGGTTACACGGAGTCTGAGTTAAAAGTATAAGGGGAAATACTATGGCAAAGAAGTATAACATCGCGGTCATTCCGGGTGACGGAATCGGTCCTGAGATCACGAAGTCGGCAATAGATGTTCTTGAGGCCGCAACTTCTAAAAGGGAAATTGAGATATTTACCAAGGAGCTCAAGGCGGGAGGCGCTGCCATTGATACTTACGGCATACCGCTTCCGCAGGAGACGATCGCTTCTGCAAAAGACAGCGATGCTGTCCTTCTTGGTGCCGTAGGCGGCCCGAAGTGGGATAATGTCGAGCCTGATCTGAGACCTGAAAAGGCGCTTCTCGGACTGAGATCAGGACTTGGTCTTTATGCAAACATCAGACCTGTCACAGTCTATAACGAGCTTAAGGATGCATCACCTCTTAAAAACCCCGGAAATATTGATTTTGTTATAGTCAGAGAACTTACCGGCGGCATCTATTTTGGCAAGACCGGTTTCTACCAGAGCGGTGATCATCTGTCTGACGGCAGTGTCAAAGGCAAGATCGCATACGATACTGAGAGCTATTCCGAAGGCGAGATCAACAGGATCTTAAAGATCGCTTTCGAGCTTGCTATGAAGAGAAGAAAAAAGCTTACGCTTGTTGATAAGGCAAACGTTCTTCTTACAAGCAGAATGTGGAGAAGACTTGCAAGCCAGATGAGCTTTGATTATCCGGAAGTCGAGTTCGACTGTCTCTATGTTGATAACGCGGCAATGCAGCTTATCAGCAGGCCGGCCACATTCGACGTCATCGTTACCAATAATATATTCGGAGACATCTTATCTGACGAAGCAGGGCAGATCGCAGGATCTATCGGCATGCTTCCTTCAGCGTCCCTGGGTGCGCCCGGAACGCCCGGATTATTTGAGCCTATTCATGGTTCAGCTCCTGATCTTGCAGGCCAGAACAAGGCTAATCCTATGGCTTGCATCCTTTCTGCAGCAATGATGATGCGCATGGCATTTGGCGAGGAAGAGATAGCTCAGGATATTGAAAATGCAGTTAAGAAGACTCTCGAAAAGGGCCTTCGCACCAGTGATATAACCTTCGTCGGTGAAGGAAAGAATACAACACTTGTCGGAACGAATGAGATAACCGGTGCGGTTATCGCAAACCTCTGACAGGAATCGGAAAAGAGGATATAAAGACATGGCAAAAAAGCTTGTCGCGGTGATCGATATCGGATCACTAACGGCCAGACTTAAGGTTTTCGAAATAGGTTCAAAGGGAAAACCAAAGGAGATCGAGGCAGTCCGTAAATTTACAGGACTCGGAACCAAATCTTACAGCTCAGGCGTAATCGCAGCTTCGCAGGTCGAAGAACTCTGCAAGTGTCTCAAGATGTTTGATGAAAAGTGCAGGGAATATGGTGTTGCGCGTGTTTTCTGCGTAGCCAC
>Ga0247610_10005393_pt1 | contig 13477 bp, 8 predicted proteins | sample 174DNAGHGhighgp2_FD_193483 | JGI IMG/M metagenome (GOLD analysis project Ga0247610, IMG submission 193483) | Sheep rumen microbial communities from Palmerston North, Manawatu-Wanganui, New Zealand - 1742 DNA GHGhigh gp2 | ecosystem: Host-associated > Mammals > Digestive system > Stomach > Rumen ...
CTCAGTACCGTACTTCACGCAGTTCTCGTGAATGTCGTTCATGATGCGCTTCAAGTAGTTGTCCACTTCTTCAGCAGTCCAACTCAGGCGCTCAGAGTTCTGCGACATTTCAAGACCCGATACTGATACACCACCAGCGTTGCTGGCCTTACCAGGAGAGTACAGAATCTTAGCATCCTGGAATATCTTGATGGCCTCGGGCAGTGAAGGCATGTTGGCACCCTCGGCTACGGCAATGATACCGTTGTCCACCAGGGCCTGAGCCTCCTCACCGTTGATCTCGTTCTGTGTAGCGCAAGGAAGGGCAATGTCAGCCTTCTCGTACCAGGGGCGCTTGCCTTCGTGGTAGACGGCGGTGGGATACTCCTCAACATACTCCTTGATACGTCCGCGCTCAACGTTCTTCAGCTCCATGATGTAATCCAGCTTGGCGCGGTCAATTCCGTCCGGATCGTAGATGTAACCGTCAGAGTCGGACATTGTCATGGGAATAGCGCCTAGCTGCAGGCACTTCTCGGCAGCATACTGAGCCACGTTACCAGCACCCGAAATCAGCACCTTCTTGCCCTTGATGTCGATGTTGCGTGTGCCAAGCATAGAGCACAGGAAGTAAACAGTGCCGTAACCAGTTGCCTCTGGACGGATAAGTGAACCACCGAAGGGAATGCCCTTACCTGTGAGCACACCTTGGAACTGGTGAGTCAGTTTCTTGTACTGACCAAAAAGATAGCCTACTTCACGGCCGCCTACGCCGATGTCACCGGCTGGTACGTCCTCATCGGGACCTATTACGCGATAAAGTTCATTCATGAATGCCTGGCAGAAACGCATCACCTCTGCATCGCTCTTGCCACGCGGAGAGAAGTCAGAACCACCCTTGGCACCACCCATAGGAAGCGTGGTCAATGAGTTCTTGAAGGTCTGCTCAAAGGCAAGGAACTTCAGAATACCCAGGTTCACGCTCTTGTGGTAGCGCAGACCGCCTTTGTACGGGCCAATGGCGTTGTTGTGCTGGATACGGTAACCCATGTTGGTCTGAACCTTACCTTGGTCGTCAACCCATGTGATGCGGAACTCGCAAACCCTGTCGGGGATGCACAGACGCTCAATGAGGTTGGCCTTTTCGAACTCCGGATGCTTGTTGTACTCATCCTCGATGGTAGGAAGAACCTGGGATACTGCCTGGATGTACTCAGGCTCGTTGGGGAAGCGCTGCTTCAACTGTTCTACAACTTGTGCTGCATTCATAATCTTTTCCTTTCTTTGTTTGGTTGTTTTTATTGAATTATTGTTTGTTTTTACTTTCTTTTCTTTACAGACGCAAGGAATTATTCGCTTACGGGCGGCAAAATTACAGCAAAAACTTGAAACTACAAAACATTTTGGAAGAAAATTCGCAGAATTGCTTACGTTTTGCTACTTTTTGATATAAATCAAGGCAAAAGTGACAGAAAACTGCATATTTATTGTGCACGGGAACAAAACTGAAACTCCCAATATGTATGAATATATGTTCTTCAAAGCTCTTATATGCTAGGCAGTCGGAGTTGTCGAAACCTTTTCATGAAACAATCAAATACCAATCGGTCAATGAGTTTCCAAGTTAATTGCAAGAAGCCACCATATTCTTTTCCATCGGACTATCACCTTGCTTGGATCTTGTCTCTCGCTCTTACGTGGATCTTGTCGCTCTCTCTTGCTTTGATCTTGTCACTTACTTGCTTGGATTTCGACCTTAGATTGCTTGAAGAGAAAAGTCCGACTAACAGGACAAGGCGAATGCATTGAAAACGATACGCAGTTTCTTCTGGAAGCATTATATCGCTTCTTTTGGAAGCGTTACGCAGTTTCTTCATGAACTCGAAGTTCTTTTACTGGCTGCTTGTGAAGAACTATTGGAAGTTGACCTATATCAATAATGTACACGCGTACCATAATTTAATAACATGTTCACTAATAATTCCCGTCGGAAAAGTTTTTTAGCAAAAATATGGCAAAAAGTTTGGTGGAACGAAAAAAAGTTCGTATCTTTGCACCCGCAAACGAAAGGAATGCAATCAGACATGGTGCCTTAGCTCAGTTGGTAGAGCATCGGACTGAAAATCCGTGTGTCCCCGGTTCGATTCCTGGAGGTACCACTCCTCCTTTCATTATGAGTCCCGCGTAAGCTGATTGGCTGAAACGGGATTTTTTGTTTTTGTCACTTTCTCATCACAATTTTACTGCACTTGGCAAAAAAAGCTTAATTTCCTTTGTTTTGCGCCCGACTTTTCGTAACTTTGCACCAATTATGAAACGATTATTATCTATCCTGACAATGACCGCTGTTGCGCTGACCATTGGGGCGCAGACAGCAAGAGAAGAAATCTCTGCCAATATCTACTTGGCAGGCAGTAATTATCTGGACTATGACCGCCAGTTGCCAACGCAAAAGCTTACACCCGCACCCAAGGGCTACGAGCCGTACTATATGAGTCACTATGGGCGTCACGGCTCACGTTGGCTCATCAGCGAAAACAGCTATATTGGCCCTTTGACCACCATGCGCGATGCTGATAGCCAGGGAAAGCTCACACAGAAAGGAAAGGACGTGCTGCGCATTCTGGAAGAGTTCTATCCATGTACCATTGACCGGCTGGGTGACCTTTCAACTGTGGGTGAAAGGCAGCACCACGGAATCGGGAAAAGAATGGTGCAGAACTTCCCTGAGATATTCAAAACCAAGGACGTGGCCATCGATGCACGTTCAACCGTGGTCATACGATGCATACTCTCGATGACTGCCGAATGCGAAGAACTGATGGCTGCCAACCCTACTGCACGTATACACAACGATGTGAGTGAGGCCCTTCAATACTATCTTAATGCTCCGTGGCCTGACCGACTGCGTAAGCAGACGGCCAAGCGTAATGCTATTCGTGAGCAGTACAGGCAGAAACTGACACACACCAAGAGACTGATGGGTGTTCTGTTCAACGACCAACAGTGGGTGAGCGACAACCTGCGTGCTGCGTCCTTTACAAGGCAGCTGTTTGAGATTGCTGTCAACATGCAGAGCCATGACACCGACTTGGAAATGCTCTCACTCTTTACAGCCGATGAGGTCTATGACCTGTGGAAACAGAACAACATTGGCTGGTACCTTGAGTATGGACCCGCTCCACAGACGGAGAGCATTATGCCATTCAGCCAGCTGAACCTGCTGAAGAATATCATTGAGACCACCGATACTGTGACTCAGACGCAGGCTACACTACGCTTTGGGCACGAGGTGTGTGTCATGCCACTCGCTTGTCTGCTGGAACTTGACAATTGCGGCGCAAAGGTGGAAGATCTGGATCATCTCGAAGATACGTGGCGTAACTATAAAATATTCCCCATGGGCTGCAACATCCAGCTGGTGTTCTACCGCCCAAAGAAGGGAAAGACAGGCGAGGTGCTGGTGAAGGCTCTGCTGAACGAACGTGAGGCACGCCTGCCTATTCAGACCACTCAGTGGCCATACTACAGTTGGAAGGAACTGCGCCAATACTATCTTGACAAGATTCAGCGTTTTGAGGCCGGTAACAAATAAAAAAACGGAAAAACAGATAATAACTGCATAAACATCATGTTCAGTAAAGAAACTTACGTTCGGCGCCGTGCCGAACTGAAAGAATTGGTTGGTGAGGGAGTGATCGTACTTTTCGGTAACAACGACTCACCTGCAAACTATCCTGCCAACGGATATGCACCCTTCCGTCAGGATTCGACATTCCTTTATTATTTCGGACAGCACAGAGACGGACTGGTGGGAGTGATTGACGTGGATAGCAACACGGAAATGCTGCTGGGCAACGACATAGACGTAGAGGACATTGTTTGGATGGGCTATACACCCTCCGTTGCTGATCTTGCCGCAGAAGTGGGCGTCACCCTCACTGCCCCTCTCTCTCATCTCAGTAAAATATGCGGAGACTGTATTGCCTCCCAGCGAACCATTCATTTCCTGCCTCCCTATCGTCACGATACGAAGATTCAGCTGATGGACTTGTTGGGCATTCATCCTTCGCAGCAGAAAGATGCCGCATCGTTGAAGCTCATTAAGTCTGTGGTGAAGATGCGCTCGACAAAGACTGCCGAGGAAATTGCTTATCTGGAGGCTGCATGCGACGTGGGTTATGTGATGCACACAACGGCTCAGCTGTTGATTAAGCCCGGTGTGACAGAACGCTTCGTGGCTGGACAGGTAGATGGCATTGCACGTTCGCTGGCACAGGGAGTGAGCTTTGCAACTATCTTCTCGCAGCACGGCGAGATCATGCACGGCAATCCTTCCGACGTACAGCTGGAGGCAGGAAGGCTGGCTTTGTGTGATGCAGGATGCGAGCTGAACGATTATTGCTCGGACAACACACGTACCATGCCCGTCAACGGTAAGTTCACCCAACGTCAGCTGGAAATATATTCCATCGTGGAAGCCTGTCACGACTATGTGCTGGAGGTGGCTAAGCCGGGCGTGAAGTATCAGGACGTACACATGGCTGTGTGCCGCCTCATGACTGAACGTCTGAAGGAGCTGGGGCTGATGAAGGGTGATACCGATGAGGCCGTACGTGCAGGCGCTCATGCCATGTTCCTGCCTCACGGACTGGGCCACATGATGGGCATGGATGTACACGACATGGAAGGATTAGGGCAGATATACGTTGGCTTCGACGATGAGACACGTCCCAACCTGGAGCAGTTCGGTACCAACTGTCTGAGAATGGGACGAAAGCTGGAACCTGGATTTGTGGTTACTGACGAACCTGGCATCTACTTCATCCCGCATCTCATTGACTTGTGGCGTAAAGAAGGACACTGCAAGGAGTTCCTCAACTTCGATAAGCTCGAGACATATAAGGACTTCGGCGGCATACGCATAGAGGATGACTTGCTTATCACCAGCGATGGTTGCCGTTTCCTGGGATCGAAGCGTATACCTTATCATCCAGCCGAACTTGAAGAGTTCATGGCCCACAACATGTGATGATATTACAACTCAATATATTGATATGAAAAAACTTTTAATGATTGCGCTGGCCTTGTTCGTTGTAGCAGGCAGCGCTGAGGCTGCCAAAAAGAAGGCACCCGCAAAAAACCAGAACAAACCCGTATTTACTGTAGTAAAGGAGAATCCTATTTCTGGAATCCGTGACCAGAACCGCAGCGGCACCTGCTGGGACTACAGCACCCTGTCGTTCTTTGAAGCAGAGATCCTGAAGGCTACAGGCAAGGAGTATGACTTGTGCGAGAGTTTCATTGCCAACAAGACCTATATGGAACGTGCCATTCAGGTAGTAAGGTACCACGGCGATTGCCAGTTTGCACAAGGTGGCAGTGCTGAGGATGTGCTGGCAACCCTGAAGACCCACGGTATTTGCCCTGAGGGAGCCATGCCTTTCCCAGGCTCGCTCTATGGTGACTCGCTGAACAATTTCAATGAGTTCTTCTCTCTGCTCGAGCCTTATGTGGCTGCTGTGGCCAAGAGCGATGCGAAGAAGATTTCCAATCAGTGGAAGGTGGGACTGCAAGGCATCCTTGATGCTTATCTTGGCAAGTGCCCTGAGAAGTTTGTCTTCGAAGGCAAAGAGTATACACCGAAGAGCTTCATGGCTTCACTGGGTATTGACCTCAACGACTATGTTTCGATTACCAGCTATACACACCATCCCTTCTACAGCGCATTTGCCGTGGAGGTACAGGACAACTGGCGTTTCCCCTTGTCATACAACCTACCGATGGACGAGATGATGCAGATAATCGACAATGCAGTCAACGAAGGCTATACGATTGCCTGGGGCGGAGATGTGTCTGAGCCTGGATTCACACGTCAGGGACTGGCCTATGCCGTTGACACCAAGAAGACCGAGAGCCTGGCAGGAAGCGACATGGCACGTTGGCTGAAGCTCACTGACGAGAAGCGTCGCAATATCATTGACTCGCTGGGATGCACGGTGCCTGAGGTGATTCCCACACAGGAGATGCGTCAGGAGCGTTTTGACAACTGGGAACTTACCGATGACCATGGCATGCAGATTTTCGGCGTTGCCAAGGATCAGAACGGCAAGGAGTACTATATGGTTAAGAACTCTTGGGGTGAGACTGGTGATTACAAGGGAGTGTGGTATATGACCAAGGCATTCATTGCTGCCAATACTATGGACTTTCTTGTGAATAAAAAGGCTATTCCAGCTGCTATACGCAAGAAACTGGGCATCTGAGCTGGCGGAGAATGAGACATTCCTTCCTTATAATTTTTGTAGCTTTAGGGCTGTCGCTACCGGTGGCAGCCCGAAGCTTTATTAATAGCCCCTACATCAAGACCCTGCAAGTAGTGGTGAACGATGACTGGCTCTCGCCCCCGGTTATGCAGCTGGGCAGCAGTGATGTTTTGAACGTGGGTTTCGATGTTCTGTCGCACAACTATCACCGCTATGTGTGTCATGTGGAGCATTGCGAGGCAGACTGGACAACATCGGACGAAATATTTGAGAGCGACTGGCTGGAAGGATTCAACGACAACCCCATTGAGGACTACGTCAATTCTATCAATACGACAGTCCTGTATACGCACTACCGGCTTCAGATTCCCAACGAACGATGCAGGTTGAAGATGAGTGGCAACTACAGGCTGCGAATACTTGACGAGGATGAGGACGGAGAAGAGGTGCTGGTGGTTGAATTCAGAGTGGCGGAGTCCCAGATGAACGTTGGTCTAGGGGCAACGACCAATACCGACGTTGACCATAACTTGAGCCATCAGCAGGTAAACATGACTGTGAGATACAACGGGCTGGTGGTTACCAATCCTGATGAGCAGATATGGACGGTTGTGATGCAGAATGGTCGTGAGGACAACTGGAGGCAGAATGTGCGCCCTACCTTCATACAGCCGGGACAGCTGCGGTGGGAGCATTGCCGTGAACTGATTTTTGATGCCGGCAACGAGTACCATAAGTTCGAGATGCTCGATATGAGTCATCCCACCATGGGCGTTGGGCATATACATTGGGACGGAAGCAACTATCATGTTTATCCCTTCTTGAACGAGCCACGCCGTAACTATCTTTACGATGAGGATGCCGATGGTGCCTTCTATATCCGCAACAGTGATAATATAGAGAACGACAATACCTGCGACTATGCCTATGTGCACTACAAACTGAGAAACGTGGCGCGCCAGCCGTATGGAGTCTATGTAAACGGACAATGGACACTGGAGGCTGACGAGAACTATCTCATGGACTATGATGAGACTGACCGTAGCTATAATGCCATCGTGCTGCAGAAGCAAGGTTATTACTCGTATCAATATATATTGAAAGATGAAGAGGGAAGGGGAGGCATTGTTCCAGAGGAAGGATCGTTCTTTGAGACGGAGAATCGGTATCAAGCACTGGTCTATTATAAAGGTACAGGGGAGAGAACGTGGCGGCTTGTGGGTTATCAGCAGATAGTCCTCAAATAGTGCCGTTTCTTCAATCAGCATTCAATGCCTTTTTTCAATCAGCATTTGGCGCCGATTTTTCAATCAGCATTTGGTGTCGTTTCTGTCTTTACTGTCAAGGGGAGTGATTTCAGTGCAGGCTTTTCCTGTATTGTTCTGGTGTTTGCTTATACTGGTGATAGAAGCTGGCTATGAAGTAGTTGGGAGACATGAAATGACAGTGAGACGCTATTTCTTCTATTGACTTGTCCGACTCTTTTAGCATTTCTGCTGCTTTTTGGATCATCAGTGTACGTGCCAACGCACGTGGGCTTTTATAAATGTTGGATGATACCAGCTGATAGAGTTGTTGGATGTTCATTCCCGTCACATCGCAAAGGTTCTTCATTGAGAAGCTGTGGCCACTCTGTTTGCGGACGTAGGGCACAATGCTCATCATGGCTTTTATGAACTCGCTGGACAATTCCATCGGACGATTGAAGGACTCACTGAATATCTCATCCTGGGTTTGTACGAACTCATCTTCCACAAATCCGTCACACCGTTCCACAAAGGCCTTTATACGGCGTATCACATCGCCTTCCTCGTTACTGCGGAGAACCTTCAGCCGGGTGTTACGGTTATAGAGTATGAAGTTGATGATGGCTAACACACCCAACAGGATTCCCAGCAGGACAAACATGCCCGAAGTACGCCACCATGGTTCATTGATGTGGATAATCCATCTGTAAGGCTCTACTTCCCACTGGTCTGGGAAGAAAGAGGCTTGGAGTTCAACCTCGTAGGTGCCGGGCTTTAATGAAGTGAGGGGCAGGTGAAGCTGGCCTTTGTTGTCCACCTTTCCATCGCCGTTGAAATAAGAAATCACCCTCCATTCGTCAGACAGGCCCTTTACGCGTACCCTATAGAAAGTCTGAAGGGGACGGATATAATTCAAACCTGTGAAAGTCATGGAAATAGTGTTCTGATCGTAGTTGAGATTGAGCTCATCAATACGTGTAACCGCCCTGTCAATAACAACGTTTCCTTCAACTTGCAGTCCTGGCTTTACGAAGACTCCGTTGACAAGCAGGCTTGTCAGCTTTGGATAGAGCTTGAAATACTTCTTGTTCCTAAGCATCAGGAAATTGTTGGGATTGAAGGTCAGCACGTGGTCTAATCCCTTCATGACGATTGTACCGTCTTCAAGCTTCATCACACAACCATTGACAAAGTTTTCGTTGGGGACATTGTCCTGACTGGTATAGGTCATTACGTAGTGAACGGTGTCGGCATCGAGAATTATGCAGGAAACGCCACAGCTGGTACTTACCCAGACGTTATGCTGGTCATCCTCGATAATCGAGTGGATCACATTGTTCATCAGTCCCGTTCTCTGGTTGATTTCAATAGGGGTGGACTGAGGTTGTTTGTACAGCTGAAGGCCAGTGGGTGTGCCTATCCATGTCCAATTACGGCTGTCAACGAACATGCAAGTAGCCTTCCTTCCGTTGTATTCGCTGATCAGCTTGTTGGTCTCAATGTTGGCCAACATCTCATCGTACTTGAGAGCAAGGGGATTATCCCAGGTAAGAGCCTTGAAAGGAACATTGACGGCACGAGAGTAGAGCACACCACGTTTCTCAGTACCGAGCCACATACCTCCTTGACGGTCGAATTCAATATCGTTGATGTCGGTCAGTATCTCGCGATTGTCGCTGAATGTTAGTTCGCGCACATGGGTTATTTCTCCAGTCATTGTGTCATAGGTAAGATAACCATAGGCAGAGGCGATATAGAGAACCCTGTTGTGCAGAGCCATATTATTCAGGTGGAAGTCAGGCCGGAGGATGGTTTTCCACTCGTGTGTATTCAGGTTGTAGTGCATCAGTATACCATCGTCCTTGCCGTTGCGAATGACATAGTATCCATTGCCGTCTTTCAACATGACACAGGAACTGTTATAGCGTAAAGCATCGTCGCTGTTGTACATGGCTCCGCGATGGATCACTTTGCCTGTTTCCAAGTCATACTCCATCACTTCTCCGTTGCCGTAGATAAGTAAGAGACGACGGTTGTCAACTACGTCAAGGTCTTGCAGATTTGCATCAGACAAGATGGGGAAACGCTTGTTGTAATGCTTGTTATACACATGATCCTTTCCAACCAACCATACCTGTCCGTCTCTGTCAACAAACATGTCCATCACTTTTTCTGTCATACCCAGTGCCAGGAAAATGGAATCAATGTTATGGACAAAGCTTTCTGTCATCAGGTCTGCACAATTCACGCCACTGCTGTTTTTTAGCCAGAGGCGGTGATTATTGTCAAAATAAGGATGGTAGTGACCGTGATAATATGGCAGCTTGTAGGTGCTTTCCTGATCTGTATTGATGTGTGTAAACTGAGTGCCGTCGTAGATGTTGATATTTCCTAACGTGGTGATAATCATGCGTCCTGTCTTTGTACACACGATGGTTTGGGCACTATTGTCTGCCAACCCGTTAGAAGCATTGATTTCATCGAACGTTCTTTCGCTCGCTGCCTTCGACGGGAAAGCCACAGCTAATAACAGCAGTAGTATAATTGGCAGGTTATAGGTCAGTCTCATTCTTGCCTGTTTAAAGGATGAAGGGTCGCGTACCCCTTTGATACGCAACCCTTTCCAGAAAAGTCGAGGTGACAGGACTCGAACCTGCGACAGCCTGGTCCCAAACCAGGAACGCTACCAACTGCGCTACACCTCGATTGTTTTTCTTCAAAGGTGGATGCAAAGATACACAAATTTTCGCATCCAAACAAATTTTTCTGCAATTATTTGATGCTTTGCATCAAAACAATTATCCTTTGGCCCTTTACGCCTTAATGATTCCCTGCTCGGTGAAGATTTTCTTCAGGGCTACTACTGAACGGTCAACTTGTTCTTGCGTATGTGTCGCCATGAGTGCATAGCGCACCAGCGTGTCCTGTGGAGCACATGCAGGGGGAATGACAGGATTGATGAAAACACCGGCCTTGAAAGCAAGGGCAGTCACCAGGAAGGTCTTTTCTACATCGCGTACGTAGAGAGGAATGATGGGGCTCTCTGTATCACCAATCTCGAAGCCTTCCTCGCGGAAACGCTTCAGGGCATAGTTGGTCACACGCCACAGGGCTTCAATGCGTTCAGGTTCCTTTTGGATGATATGTAGAGCCTCCATGGCTGCAGCGGTGGCTGCTGGAGTGTTCGATGCCGAGAAGATGTAGGTGCGGCATGTATGGCGTAACCAGTTGATGGTGTCGAAGTCGGAGGCAATGAAACCACCGATGCTTGCCAGCGATTTTGAGAACGTACCCATGATAAGGTCTATTTCGTCCGTCAGCCCAAAATGATCACAGACGCCACGACCCTGACGGCCGAAAACGCCGATGCCATGTGCCTCATCAACCATGATGGAACAGTTGTACTTGTGCTTCAGTTCCACAATCTCTGGAAGCTTTGCCAAGTCTCCTTCCATAGAGAACACACCGTCTACGACAATCAGCTTGATGGCCTCCTCAGGCAGTTTCTGAAGCACACGCTCAAGGTCATCCATGTCGTTGTGCTTGTAATGTAACTGCTTGGCAAATGCCAGCCTACGGCCATCGACGATGCTGGCGTGGTCGCGATCGTCGCAGATGACATAATCATCCTTGCCGAGCAAGGCGGGAATCACTCCCTGGTTGACGGAAAAACCGGTGGAGAAACAAAGACAGTCATCCTTGCCGATGAATTGTGATATCTCTTTCTCTAACTGGACATGCAAATCCAGCGTACCATTCAGAAACCTGCTGCCTGCACAGCCAGAGCCGTATTTGTCGAGTGCGGCCTTTGCTGCATCTATGATGCGCTGGTCACCGGTTAATCCTGTATAGGCATTGGAGCCGAACATCAGCACCTTATGACCGCCCATTTCTACTTCTGTTCCCTGTTTGCCTTCTATGGCACGAAAATAGGGATACACATCAGCGGCCATGAACTTCTGCGGCTCACGATAGCTTTCAAATTTTTTTTGTAACTGTCCCATTCCGTTATTAGTGGTATAGAGTCATTCTTTTTTCTAACAGGCTGCAAAGTTACACATTTTTTATGAAACTGAGCACATTTTTCTTAATAAATGCACTATTTGAACAAATTTCTCTGAAAAAGATGCTTATTTTCCAGCAAAAAATTGTAATTTTGCACAAATGACAGAGGAAAAGAAGAAGATAACGTTTATCATCAATCCCATTTCTGGCACTCATGCCAAGGATGAAATACCTCGGATTGTGGATGCGGTACTAGATAAGAGCCGCTATGACTATCGTATTGTCTTCACTGAATATGCTGGTCATGCATCGGAAATAGCCCAAGAGGAAGCCCGGATAGGGACTGACATTGTAGTGGCTGTGGGAGGTGATGGTACTGTCAATGAAGTGGCACGTTCATTGGTTCATACGCCGACAGCATTGGCCATCGTTCCCTGTGGTTCAGGAAACGGTCTGGCACGGCATCTCTGTCTGCCGCTTGATGTGAAGAAGGACCTGGCTATTATTAATGCAGGACAGATAGAATCGTTTGACTATGGGCTTATCAATGGGCTGCCTTTCTTCTGTACCTGTGGAATGGGCTTCGATGCATTTATCTCTTTGAAGTTTGCTGAAGCAGGGAAACGCGGACCCATCACTTATGTGGAGAATGTGCTGAAGGAAGGTCTGAAGTACAAGCCGGAAACCTATGATGTGGTAGACTCTACGGGCACTCAGAGATATAAGGCTTTCCTCATAGCTTGTGCGAATGCTTCGCAATATGGCAACAATGCCTATATAGCTCCAGGGGCAACAATGAAGGATGGCGAGATGGATGTTATTATCATGGAACCCTTCGATGCTCTCGATGCGCCTCAGATAGCTGCAGATCTTTTCATGAAGACCCTGGGTAATAATTCCAAGATAAAGACTTTCCGCACCAAGAACCTTCATATACGGCGTTCTGGTCCTGGAGCCATTCACTTCGATGGCGATCCCATCATGACAGGTGCCGATATCGATGTCAGCATAGAGCATCTGGGATTGCGTATCGTCACGAATCCTGAGGCAACAGAAGATCAGGCTCAACCCAATTTCCTGCTGAATGCCTTCAGCGACTTCTTTAATAATATAAATAATGTACGCGAAGATATTCAGGATGACCTCACCAAACGTAGTCGACGCATACAGGCAATCAATAAGCTGATGTTGCGCAAACTATCCAAACTTTAAGAAAAAAAGAGGAAAATATTTGGTAGAGTCAGAAAAATGTATTACCTTTGCACCCGCATTCATAAAAGGTGCCTTGGATGAGTGGCTTAGTCAACGGTCTGCAAAACCGTCTACGGCGGTTCGAATCCGCCAGGCACCTCAAAAAGCCGGAAAACTCAATGTGGGTTTTCCGGCTTTTTCTATGTGTTGCTGGGTGTTTGTGGTAAAGCTATGTGAGTGGATTCCAGCTAACGGACGTTTTGTTTATAGAACACCAAAGATGTTTGTGGTGGAACTATGTAAGTGGATTCCATCGTCGGTCAGCAGTTTGTATACCTCCACGTTGATGTTTGTGGTGGAACTATGTGAGTGGATTCCATCCTTGAGCTTTGAGTTCGAACTCCTGGTTGTCGCGAGTAACAAGCAGCTGGCCGAATTTCTTGTCAGTGATATGACCAATGAGGTGTACATCGTCTATTTGCTCAATTTTCTCGTGGTCGCCAATGGGGACGGTGAACAGCAGTTCGTAGTCCTCGCCTCCGTTGAGGGCACAGGTGGTGACGTTCATGTTCAGTTCCTCAGCCATGACAGCTGTCTGATAGTCTATTGGGATGTTCTTCTCGAAGATCCGGCAACCTACGCCCGACTGTTTGCAGATGTGCATGAGCTCAGAGCTGAGACCGTCGCTGATGTCCATCATGGCAGTAGGATGGATGCCTGCTTCCTTTAATCTCTGTATGATGTCTCCCCTGGCTTCTGTCTGTAGCTGTCTCTGCAGCAGGTATTCCT
>Ga0247610_10005397_pt1 | contig 13475 bp, 9 predicted proteins | sample 174DNAGHGhighgp2_FD_193483 | JGI IMG/M metagenome (GOLD analysis project Ga0247610, IMG submission 193483) | Sheep rumen microbial communities from Palmerston North, Manawatu-Wanganui, New Zealand - 1742 DNA GHGhigh gp2 | ecosystem: Host-associated > Mammals > Digestive system > Stomach > Rumen ...
ATCAAAGCTGACTGGATCGATTCTTAAGACAGCTTCTTTTTCATCGATTAAACCTTCATCCACTAAATCGCAAGCGATTTTTAAAGCAGCGGCTGGGGTTCTCTTACCATTACGTGTTTGTAAGAAATAGAGCTTACCATCTTCGACGGTGAATTCCATATCTTGCATATCTTTATAATGGTTTTCCATTAATTTAATTGTTTTAACGAATTGTTCGTAAACTTCTGGCATACGAGCTTTTAATTCATCGATATGGAGAGGAGTACGGATACCCGCGACAACGTCTTCACCTTGAGCATTTGGTAAATATTCAGCGGAGATAACTTTTTCACCTGTGCCTGGGTCACGCGAGAACGCAACACCTGTGCCAGATGTTTCGCCTTTGTTACCAAAAGCCATGGATTGAACATTAACGGCAGTGCCCCATGAATATGGGATGTTGTTCATCATACGATAAACGTTTGCTCTTGGGTTGTCCCAACTTCTAAAGACAGCGGCAACCGCTTCCATTAATTGGACTTTTGGATCACTTGGGAATTCTTCACCAAATGTTTTCTTGTAATACTCTTTGTATTTTGCTACTAAATCTTTTAATTGAGCAGCGGTGACTTCTGTGTCTAATTTATAACCGTTTTCTTTCTTTAAATCATCGAGCATCTTGTCCATGTCATCACGTGGGTGACCTTTGGCGATGTTGGTGAACATAAGAATGAAACGACGGTAGCTATCCATTGCAAAACGTTCATTTTTTGTTTCTTTTGCAAGGGCAGCACATGTCACATCATTTAAACCTAAGTTTAAAATGGTGTCCATCATACCTGGCATACTAACTCTAGCGCCAGAACGAACAGAAACTAATAAAGGATTCTTTTTACCACCGAAAGTTTTTCCGGTTTTTTGTTCAATACCTTTAACAGCTTCAAAAATAGCTTTTTGTAAATAATCAGGAATTGCTTTACCACTGTCATAGTAGAGTGTGCAAGCTTCTGTTGTGATGGTGAAACCTTCTGGAACTGGGACACCAATGTGGCTCATTTCCGCTAAGCCGGCACCCTTACCACCTAAAAGTTCTTTTCCAAGACCATAGGCTTCATCGAAAGGGTAAACATATCTTTTTTCTGCCATAATATTCCTCCTGCAGGTCTTATGTGAGCATACACTCACAGCGTCTAAATATTAGCACACATGCGAGCAAGAGCCATAACTTTTTTGAAAAAAAGTGATATTGTATATTAGTTGCGATAAACTATATGGGTAATAAATAGACCATCCGGAGATTAAGATATGATTAATAATCCTCTCGTTCTTACATTAGATTTTGGTACTCAATCAGTTAGAACTGCACTTATTAATAAACAAGGTGAAATTATTTATTTGTCTAAGAAGGCATATGAGCCTTTATATTTTTCTAGCAAAAAAGGCTACGCTGAACAAGATGCGGATTTTTATTGGAACAATCTTTTGGATTGTTTAAAGAAATTAGGCAAAGAAAGCAAAGATAGATTAAAAGATATTATCGCTATGACTGTCACCACATTCCGTGATTCAGCAGTTTTATTAGATAAAGACAATAAACCACTTAGACCAATTATCTTATGGCTTGATCAAAGATTAGCTAGAGCGGAAGAAAAATTACCTGCGATTCATAGATTTCTATTTAAACTAGTGGGCATGAAGGATGCGATTGTGATGAATCGTACCCGCACAATGGCGCATTGGATCAAAGAAAACGAGCCAGAAACTTGGGCAAAAGTGGAAAAATATGTCAATGTCTCCACATATATAAATTACAAATTAACTGGCGAATTAGCGGATTCTCCTGGTGGTATGACTGGCCACTATCCACTTAACTATAAAAAATGTGTTTGGTATAAAGAGGGCGCAATGAAGGGACGTATTTTTGGTGTCCCAAATAGAATGCTTCCTAAATTAGTTAAACCAGGCGATGTCATTGGTTACTTAAAAGATGATGTTGCTGATTTATGTGGTTTACCTAAGGGATTAAAACTTATTGCTTCTGGTAGCGATAAAGGCTGTGAAACAATTGGTTTAGGTTGTCTAAGACCTAATGTTGGCGCTATTTCATATGGCACAGCGTGCACAATTGAAGTTAGCAACCCTAAATATCATGAACCAGAGCCATTTTTACCAGCTTATGCTGCTGCGGTACCAAATTTATATAATATGGACGTCCAAATTTATCGTGGATATTGGATGCTTAAATGGTTCGCTAGTGAATTCGCTAGCGAATTAGAAGAAGAGGCTAGAAGCAAGAAAGTTCCTATCGAAACAATTCTTGATCAATGGCTTAATGACGTACCAGTTGGTTCTGATGGTCTTATTCTTCAACCATACTGGGGACCTGGTTTAGCAAGACCATTAGCAAAGGGCGCTATCCTTGGTTTCTCTAACGTTCATACCCGTAAGCATATTTATCGCGCAATTGTTGAAGGTATAGCGTTTGCCTTACGCGAAGGCTTAGAAAGTATCGAAAAATCACAAAAGCAAAAAGTAAAATCATTAAGAATATCTGGTGGTGGATCTTTAAGCGATGAGATATGTCAAATTACCGCTGATATATTTGGTCTAGAAATATCACGTGTTCAAACAATTGAATCAACATCCTTAGGTGCTGCTATTGCAACATTTACTGCTGTTAAAGAATTCAAAGATGTTCATGACGCTGTGAAGAGCATGAGTAAAATTACCAAGACTTTCAAACCAAATAAAACAAACCATAGATTGTATAACTCTATTTATCACAATGTTTATTTAAAGGTTTATCCAAGACTTAAACCATTAAATGAATCGATTAATAGCATTTTCAAAAGATAGATGAAAAACTTTATTCTAATATCACCTCATTTTCCACAAACTTATTATCGCTTTGCGGAATCTTTAGCTAAAAATGGATTCCGTGTTTTAGGTATTGGCGATGCATCGTATGACGAATTAGTTCCTGAACTTAAAAAAGCTTTAACAGAATTCTATTCTTGCTATGGTATGGATGATTTTGAAAACGAAAAAAGAGCGGTGGAATATTTCAAAAATAAATATGGTGAAATCGATTATATCGAAAGTAATAATGAGTATTGGTTATCCCGCGACGCTCAATTAAGAGAAATATTCGATGTTAAAAATGGTGTTAGACCTGATGAATTAAAATATTGGCAGTTTAAATCGCTAATGAAAAAGCATTACGAAGAAGCAGGAATAAAAACCGCGAGATATATTTTGATTAGCGATAAGGAACATTTATTGAATTTTATTAATGAAGTTGGCTACCCAGTTTTCATCAAACCTGATATTGGTGTTGGTGCTGCGGATGATTATAAAATCAAAAACAATGAAGACGTGGATTACTTTTTCTCACATTATGATAAAAACAATACCTATATTTGTGAGCAATTTATAAGTGGCACAATTATTTCTTTTGATGGCATATGTGATAAAGATAGCAATGTTGTTTTTTGTGCCTCTAATGTTTTTCCACCTTCTGTCGCTGACATTGTTAAACAAGGAAAAGACTTGTTTTATTACACAGTAGATAAAGTTCCTGAAGATTTAAAAGAAATTGGAAAGCGAGCAATCAAAGCATTTGGCGTTAAACAGAGATTTTTCCATCTAGAATTCTTTAGATTGGATCAAACTATTAAAGGTTTAGGCAGTAAAAATGATATTGTCGCACTTGAAACAAATATGAGACCCGCTGGAGGATTTACTCCTGATTTATTAAACTACTCTCAATCAGTTAACTGTTATCAAATTTATGCTGATATCATGGCGTTTAATGAGAATAAACAAGACTTAGAAACTCCTAAATATTTTGCCGCGTGTGCTTCAAGAAGAAATGCTTCAAATTACATACATAGCGATCAAGAAGTTTTAGATAAATATCATAATAACATTTGCAATCATGGTAATTATCCAGAAGCATTAAGCAGTGCGATGGGAGATAGATTTTTCATGGCCAGGTTCACTAATTTGGATGAAGTCATGCAATTTAAAGATTATGTGGAGATGAGAAAATAACTATGGATGATATAGTAAGACGCCGCCGTCGTAAGAAAAGATATTTCACAGGCGAAGACATTGATATGTTTAGAGAAAGAGAACAAGAAAATCGTTCCAAAAAGCAAGATAATATTTGTGATACACATATCGATGGTGCTTAGTATAAATTAACCTCTTTCCGTCATATATATACATTTGTAACAGTTATTATAAAAAGCGCAATTGTTACACGTGTATCGTTTTGTAAATGCGACTAGTTAAATTAAACTAGTTTTATTTTTTCTTCTTTGTCACAATTTATGGCGTACGGAGGTTTATGATATGGCAAAATATCAAATATTTAGTGATTCCAGCTGTGATCTAAGCACTGAACTCAGAAAAGAAAACAACATTGAATATTTCTACTTTGGTTTAGTTGTTGATGGTGTTGAATATCTCGCTGACTTAGATTGGAAAACTTATACTCAAGAAGAATTCTACGGTTGGTTATCCCAAGGAAAGAAAATTAAAACTACTCAAGTTAGCATGGATGAAGTTATTAAGAAAGTTCGTCCATACTTTGAAAAGGGTATTGATATCATTTACATCGGTTGTTCTGGCGCTTTAACTGGTTCAATGAACTTATTTGAATTAGCTAAACAAGAATTATTAGAAGAATTCCCAGATCGCAAGATGATTGGTGTTGACTCATTAACAGCTTCTCATACTTTAGGTATGTTAGTGTTGGATGCTTCTAGAAAACAAAAAGAAGGTTTATCAATCGAAGAATTAGAACAATGGATTAAAGATAATCAATTCTTCTACAATCAATTCGCTACAGTTGATACCCTTACATATTTAAAGGCTGCTGGTCGTATTAAAGGCGCTAAAGCGTTCTTTGGCAACATTATGCATATGAAACCAATCTTCATTAGTGATAGAAAAGGTAATAACTTAACAACCAAGACAGTTAAGGGTACAAAAGCTTCATTAAACGAATTATTTGAAGGTGTTAAAAACGCCTTTGTTCCTGGCAAAACAAAAGAAATCGTTATTGGCCAAGGTATGGCAATGGAACGCGCTGAAGGTTTAAAGAAGAGAGTGGAAGAAGAACTCAAAGTTCCTGCTCGTATTGAATGGATTGGACCTATCATCGGTGCAACATGTGGCCCAGGCATCATCGCTACATTCTGCTATGGTAAAGAAGTTACCCGCTTTGAAGGCGATGGCATCAAAGAAGAATAATTAATTTAAAAATAATTAACAATAGGCGCCTCTAGTAGGTGCCTTTTGTTATATAATGAATGCATGAAAAAGCCGACTAATAAAAATAAAGCCCACGAAGCTCCTAGAAAAAAGAACTACAACAACATCAAAGAGTATAAAGTGACGAAAGAATGTGAATTATTACAGTTTCTTTTAGAAACCTTTTCTAGCCAATCACGTAATTCAGTTAAATCACTTCTTTCTTCACATCGAGTTTCTGTTGATGGAGCGCCAGTTAGTCAGTTTAATTTCAAACTATATCCAGAAGATACAATTATTATTTCTAATTCGCCAATCAAAAAGAAAACTAGAAGTAAATTACCAATCATCTATGAAGATGACGATTTAATTGTTATTAATAAACCAAGTGGGCTATTATCAATTGCTTCTGACAACGAGAAGAGTTCTACAGCTTATAGAATGTTATCCGATTACGTACAGCAAAAAGACAAACATAATCGCATCTTTGTTGTCCATAGATTAGACGAAGATACATCAGGTGTTCTAATGGTGGCTAAAAACATTAAAATACAACAAGCCTTGCAAGAACACTGGAATGATATTGTAAAAAAACGTGGTTATTACGCAATCGTGGAAGGCAAAATGGAAAAGAATTCTGACACGATTAAATCATACTTAAAAAAGAATAGTCAAAACTTGATGTATTCATCCAAGAAAGCAGGCGATGGGCAGTTGGCCATTACCCACTACAAAGTGATGAAAACTAATGGCACGTACTCCCTACTTGATGTCAATATTGATACGGGAAGAAAAAATCAAATTCGTGTTCATTTAGGTGAAAAAGGCCATCATATTATTGGGGATGATAAATATGGCGAACCCGCTAATCCAATCAAAAGATTAGGTCTTCATGCCTATGAACTTGATTTCATCCACCCATTTACTGGCAAATTAGTGAAATTTACTTCACCAATGCCAAAAGAGTTTCAATCACTATTTGAAAAAGAGTAAACTAGATAATGCAGTCGAGGTATTAAATGAATATTTGGTTAGCCATCTCGTTAATTATTGCGGTTATTGCGGTATACATGTTTGTTATCGAAATTTTTTCCGTTGCATTTAAATTAACAGGCCTAGCCACAAGCAAAGTTAAATTCCAAGTTGCTTCTTTATTTACTGGAACAGGCTATACAACCGCTGAAAGCGAACTTATTACCAACGATGAAAGAAGAAGAAAAATCGCCGTTATATGTGCATATACAGGCCACATTTTTTCTGTTGTTATCATGGGCTTAATTATTAACGCCTTTATTTCTATTACAAGCACTGTTGAATCTAAAAATTGGTATTTCATCATGTTTTATATTTCCGTTGGGCTTTTTGGCATTATGCTTTTCTTAAAAATCCCACCAATTAATAAAAGATTCCAAAAATTATTAGAAAGTATTGCCATCAAAACTTCTAAAAATAAAAGAGAATCAAACATTATCACTGTTCTAGATTACTATGGTAGAAGCGCGGTTGTAGAAGTTGTTTTAAATAAGCTCCCTGATTTCGCTAAAGATGTTACCTTGTTTGAAATGGAATTAACGAAGAAATATGCAATGATTCTTTTATCTATTAGAAGAGGTAGTAGAAGAGTTTCTATTAGCAAAGATACAATGCTCGCGAAAGGCGATGTTGTCGTTGCCTATGGCCACATTAACGACATACGTGAAGCCTTTATTAATTCGGTATTAGGTAAACAAAAAGAAGTGCAAATTGAAGAAGACGTCAACGAATTTCAATTGCTTAATAACTACGGTCAAAATACATTGATGGAAGTGGTGGTTAATGAAGTGCCAAAAGAATTAGAAGGCGTTTCAATGAAAAACAGCCACTTAACCGACCGCTACAACATTAATATTGTCATTATTAAAAGAGATGACGAATATCTCTTCGCTAATGCAGGAACGGTTATCCAAAAAGGCGATCGTATTACCTTGTTTGGACCTTATACAAACATCAAACACTTATTCAGAAATGACGATAAATAAAAAGGGCTAAGCCCTTTTTTATATTTCACCTCTCCTCACATGAGAATCGTATTTCTTACGTTCTGCTGTGTTGAGGATTTTCTTTCTCATGCGGTAAGTAGTAGGTGTGATTTCCACTAGTTCATCACTATTAATATAGTCTAAACAAGCTTCTAAAGACATTCTGCGTGGTGTTTTTAAGACAACAGTGTTATCTTTTGTCGCGCTTCTAACATTTGTTAGATTCTTCTTTAAAACACAGTTAACCGCTAAATCGATATCATAACGATTTTCACCAATAATCATGCCTTCATAGACCATTGTGCCTGGTTCAATGAACATCGTGCCTCTTTCTTCAACGTGTTCGATCGCATAAGGAGTAGCTTGACCTTGTTCAGTGGCCACTAAAACACCGATTTGTCTTTCACCTAAATTTAATCCTGAAACAGGACGATATTCTTTATATGTATGAGAGATAATGCCATAACCTTTGGTTAAGGTCATGAAATTAGTCATAAAACCTAATAAACCACGTGATGGAATGACATATTGAAGAATGGTCACTGTTTCTCTTGCGTCCATATTAATTAATTCAGCGCTTCTATTACCTAAAGACATCATGATGTCTCCAACAAATTCGTTTGGTACATCAATTAATAAGTCTTCGTATGGTTCACATCTTTCGCCATCGATTTCTTTAATAATAACTTGTGGCTTACTAACTTCTAATTCAAAGCCTTCGCGTCTCATATTTTCAATGAGGATAGACAAATGTAATTCGCCTCTACCTGAAACAACCCAAGATTCTTTATTTGGGATACGTTCCACTCTTAAGGCGACGTCTTTTTGTGTTTCTCTAAATAATCTTTCTTCAATCTTTCTAGCGGTCAATTGTTTACCATCTTGTCCCGCTAAAGGAGAAGAGTTTGTGCCAAATGTCATTTGTAATGTTGGCTCATCTAATTTAATTGGAGGTAATGGATCAACATTATTAAGAGCACCAATTGTTTCACCAACGTTAATATCGGTTAAACCTGCAACTGCGACGATTTCACCAGCGGATGCCTCTTCAATTTCTAATCTTTTAAGTCCTTGATAACCAAATAGTTTCATAACTCTAAAGTTAACAACACTGCCATCTAATCTAGCAACAGAGACATTATCATTGACACGTATCGTTCCTTTTTTGATTGTGCCTAAACCAATACGACCAACGAAATCGTTATAATCTAATAACGCAACTTGTAATTGAAGTGGGGCGTTAATGTCAACTTTTGGTGCAGGAATTTCTTTAATAATTGTGTCTAAAACTGCTTCCATGCCTGGTTTTTGTGTAGCAACATTAGCTTCTAAAGAAGATGTTCCTTTTAAACCAGAAGTATAAATGGTGGGGAATTCTAAAAATTCATCAGGAGCCCCTAATTCGATAAATAATTCAAGAACCTCATCTAATGTTCTTTCGATATCGATATTGTTTCTATCAACTTTATTAATAACAACGATTGGTTTGATATGAGCTTGTAAAGCTTTCTTTAAAACGAATCTTGTTTGAGGCATTGTGCCTTCAAAAGCGTCCACTAATAAAAGACAGCCATCAACCATGTTCATAATTCTTTCAACTTCACCGCCAAAGTCAGCGTGTCCAGGAGTATCAAGAATGTTGATTTTTGTATTTTTATAAATAATTGATGTTGTTTTAGCAAGAATAGTAATACCTCTTTCTCTTTCGATATCGTTACTATCCATTGCTCTTTCGTTAACTTCTTCGTTTATACGGAAGGCACCAGATGTTTTTAAAAGTTGATCGACTAATGTTGTTTTACCATGGTCGACGTGAGCAATAATGGCAATATTACGAATGTCCATACAGGTCCCTCCTTAGAAAAAAACCTCTAATATCTTAGAGGAGTAATAGATGTAAAAGCAAGAGAAAATATCACTAATTTTCTCTATCTTGTTCATATAATTCTTTGTTAAGAAGGTGTTTTCTCTCAACGAAAATGTAATACGCAACTAAGCCAAGTAATGAGCTAATCGATACGACTAATGATGGAGTTAAATAAGGAGTCTTGTATGTCATTGTGTATTTATATTCACCTTTTGGCGCAGCAAAAGAAACAAAACCGCCATTACCTTTATACGCTTTAATTTTGACAGTTTTATTGTTTGCGTCTTTAGCAGTTATTGACCAACCAGCATCATAAGCAACACGTGAAACCACAAATCTATCTTCGTCAAAATTGGTGGTAAATGTGAATTTATCATCTTTGCATTTAACGTTTTCCACTTGATATTGATTCATCGCATCAATTCTTTGTTTATAATCATCATAGCTTTCAGCATATAGTCTAATAGCGCTGTCGCCAACTGAGCTACGAGCGTATTTGCCGCATACCGCCATGTATTTGACATCTTGCCTTAAATAGAACGCTCTAATTTGACCAACATTATCTGTAGAATCATCGTCATGGCAGTCATAGAGGAAAATCTTATTATTCTCATCTAAGAAATAGAAATCATATTTTTCAGAAGGAGAGAAAGCCGCTTTAATGTATAAAATAGTGTCTTTTTTAAATAACATAGTGCCTTCATCGACTGGTCGATAGAAAGCATAATAGTTCATTAAGCTATTGGTGTTTAAAGTAGTCGCGGTAAAATCATTTGGAATATTAGGTACTTTATCCAAAGGATAATATTTAGCGGTTGTTTTTAAATCATAAAATCTTTGCATGTAATGTTGCGTTAGATAAAGCGATTTTAATGTGGTGTTTTCTGGCACTTCTGGATCAATTGCTATGTTTGGATATTTAGTGTTAATTTCTTCCGCATCTTTAGCGTTTACCACAGCGTGTTGCGTTAAAACATAAGTATTATCAAGCATCTTACGATCATATCTACTGCTCTTAGATAATTCACCGTTAAATAAAGTGGTGTAGGTATAACCAAATTCACTCATCGAAGGATTATCGTAAACAAGATAATCATAGTTTTCGTTTTCATAATCTTGTCTTCTTTCAAAACCAAACGGAACGTTAATATCCACTTTTCCTGGATTAAGTTTTTCTAATTCCGTCAATTTGCTTTTTCTCTTGCTGATAATGTAATATTTGACACCTAATAAATTATCTAAATCTTGATATTTACCACGGTAATCACCAGACACCGATTTAGTGCCATTTCTTAAACCTGTCCACATTGTAAAGTCATCAATTTCAAAGTTATACAAAGAGTGAAAGAAGGACACCGTGTTATAGTTATTAATAAAACTATTGTTAGAACTATAAGCATCATTAATCGAAGAATAGAAACGGTAGAAAGATTTATCATCTTTTTGAATTTTGAGCACGATTGACCTAAATCTTTCGTTTTCTTCGTAGCCGTTATTGTGTCTTCCGTCATAACCATGCCCATAAGTGACAAAAGTACCCATTGCGATAGCTTCTAATGATACAAAAATAGTGATAAGAATATGGAATGCTTTTTTATTAAATGTAAATAATAAAGCAAGATAAACACCGATGACATAAACGAGTTCAAGAATAAAGGCTAAGTTGGTGAAATTATTTTTGTTGTCATCGATAAATCTAAATACAAATTCGTAATAAGTTGTGGTGTTTGGATGATTTAAAACATAAGTTAAAATCCATGTTGTCACAATACCAGCAACCGCAAAGAATAAGCCGATATGAATCGTCCATTTAGCGACATTAGGTATCTTATCAAGATAAATACCAACATACGCTATTAAAGAAGTAGCGATAAACAAAGTCCATCTAGCGTAGCCATTAGTCATACCCATGGTTAGGAAGTACATAAATGGCGTAAATAAGGAAAGAAGTAATAAACCAAAGCCAATATAAACCGACCATTTCTTTTCAAGACCAGATTGGATTAAAGCCGGCACTAAAAAGATAATAAATGGTACATAACACCATAAAGAAACCGCCATATCGTCAAAGTCCCAACCATATTGTTCAAGAGTTGGTAATGAACGACATGTTGTAGCAGGGAAGAAAAACTCTAATATTGGATATAAAGCACGAGTTGGGAAAATACGTGAGTGCTGATCAGGAGCGGATTCCCAAGAAAATAATAGTTTAAAGAAGTCGCCAAATTTATGATCGATCAGTAGCTGTTTTAAAGCACCCATGTATGAATATGAGTCTAATTTTGGTGAAGTCATAGTCGCCATAAACGCAGGCATGAAAACAAACATACCAAGCATTAAACCAATGGTAAAACCAGCAGCACCTAAACCCAATTTAATGAAGTTATCTTTTGCTTTATTCAATTTGATGCGTTGAAAAAAACGGAATACTGCATATATAAAAGCGCATATCGCGTAAGGAACCATTAAAACATAGTTACAAATAACTAAGAAGAAAACGCCAATACTTAAAACGATAGGTTTGTTTTTTTGCAAAACGTTTTCAATGCCCCATAAAACAAGAGGGAAGAACACTAAAATGTCTTGATAATTGTTATACCAAAGGTAAAATGCTCCCCAGCCACAGAAAGCATAAGCGATGCCACATATTCTTGAAACGTTGGCCTTAACATTAAATGCACTTCTCATATAGAAAGAGAAGAACAAACCAGCGCACGCTAATTTAAAAAACGATGCAATTGCCACGGCTTGAGGAACTAGATTCCTTGGCAAAATAATAATAATGATATTAAATGGTGAAAATAAACCATAATAAGAGTTAGAACCAATCGAGTTAGCGCCTAAATATAATTTGGTATCAAAAAGGGTAAAATGACCAGTATGCAGCCATTCATGATAATAGTCCCAAATGTGATAACCCATCGGGATGTATTGAGCGCTATAGTCTCCGCCATAAGCTAAAGAAAAATTGTTTTGAACAAGCATCAGCATATAAAAGCCAATGCTAACGGCGATTAAAAGAAGAAAATAATAAAAATTATCAAGGAAACGTTTACTTTTGAAAAAACTAAAAAACTTTTTTGCCTTTTTTGAAAAATCGGCAAAAGGTTTCTTCTTCTCAACATCTTTTGCAAACGTTATTTCCATATTAGAAAACCAATTTCTTTACGTAATTTTTATTAACCGCATATTCTTCGCTAACGACATTAATCGCATCTTTTTGACTAAGGCCTAATTTAATAAAATAAGCGACACGGTCTATGATTACATTATCATCAATAGCCTTTTCTTGTTTATTCCCGCTAACGATAACAACCATTTCACCTTTAAGAGATGATTCATCGATTTGTAGCAATTCTTCTAAAGAACCACGAATATATTCCTCATTTATTTTTGTTAATTCACGGGCAAGGCAAACATATCTATTACCAAGTACCTCTAGAAGAACCGCTAAAGTTTTTTTAATGCGGTGAGGTGCTTCGTAAAAAATAAGTGTGTCTTTAATATCTTTCAACGCCTCTAGTTGAGTAATGGCTTCACCTTGTTTAGGCGATAGAAAGCCATAGAAATAAAAATGAGAAGTATCTAGGCCTGACGCCACTAAGGCATTAATAAAAGCGGAACTACCAGAAATAGTGGAAACCGCGACATCGTTTTTAATCATTTCTTTGACCAATAAATATCCTGGATCACTAATACCTGGATAACCAGCATCTGACATATATGCAACTTTCTTACCTTCCTTGATTTTGCCAAGAAGAACTATACTTGCTTCTACTTCATTATGTTCTCTTAAAGAAAAAAGTTCTTTTTTAATGTCAAAATGTGAAAGTAATGCATAAGCATTTCGTGTATCTTCAGCGGCAATGATATCCATTTCTTTAATCGTGTCTAAAGCGCGTGGAGAAAACTCGCTTAAATTACCAATTGGAGTAGCGATTAAATAGAGAATATTTTGATTATTGAACGTTTTGCTTCTTGTCATTTCTATTGTCTCTGCGCTTATTTGTTCTTGTTTCTTTGTTGAAGTCTTCTAATGTTAAAAATTTAATATCGTCTTGGCTTTCAATTTTGACCACTTTGGAAAGAATATTAATATTTGTCACTGTGTATTCAACCTTATCCATGAAGAAACGGAAACCTAATTCAGGGAAAGCTTTTCTTTCTTCTATATAAGCATCATCTTCATATTTTAGACAGCAAATTAGTTTGCCGCATTGCCCACTTAACTTAGGAATATTGATAGCGAGCATTTGATTTTTTGCTCTATTAATTGAAATGCCATCAAATTCATTGAGGAAAGTAGAGCAGCATAAAGGCAAGCCGCATGTACCGAGTCCACCAATCATTTT
>Ga0247610_10005399_pt1 | contig 13473 bp, 18 predicted proteins | sample 174DNAGHGhighgp2_FD_193483 | JGI IMG/M metagenome (GOLD analysis project Ga0247610, IMG submission 193483) | Sheep rumen microbial communities from Palmerston North, Manawatu-Wanganui, New Zealand - 1742 DNA GHGhigh gp2 | ecosystem: Host-associated > Mammals > Digestive system > Stomach > Rumen...
TCTTCGAAGCGAGCCGTGGCGTCTCCACGCAGATACCACCCTCCATCGACGACCTGTCGTATCGTCTGGTGTATCTCATCGGCATGCATAGCCGTAATCCTCTTCAGTGGCAGGTATTCTATCATAGTGTCCATTCGTAAGTGTCGTACATCACCGTTCTGCCGCCATATCCCTCTTTGTGGGCTATCAAGCCCTCGTTCAGTATCATCCCCCCCTTCTCATTGGATGTTCCGAAGTCCAGATAGCGACATTCGTTGAAGTCGCCTTTGTACATCACCTGATCGTAGATAGCCTCCATGGCCCCCGTCCTCTTTCCCACATCATTTGTGCCACTATACTGACCGTGGAGTACATGTTTCATCTTATAGAATGTAATACCCCCCACAATCATGTCGTCCAAGTAAGCATTATACTGAATGATATTCTCCGGGAAGCGGGACTTCAGCAATTCCATCTCCTTTAGCGTATGAACGGGACGCTGTCCAAAGCGTTCTCTCAGGTTGTCCTCCAGAACCGGCCAAAATTCCTCCAGGCTGGCATCGCGCACCACCCTTAGTCCGGCCTCCCTTGCGTTCTTGAGCCTTCGCCGGTGGTCTTTGCGCCATGGCATATTCCTCTCCAGGAAGATGACCGTTCCCGACATTCGCTGTTTCAGCCGTGCCCCACATTTCCAGAACATAGCATACAGGTCTTCTTCCGCCGGCAAGCAATGATAGACCCATGGTATCGCCTTATAGAGCACGTGTGTGAACCCCTGTTCACGCAGGTAGTCATTGAGTTCCTCAAAAAGCCGAAGCACCTCTGCTGTTGTCACATCGGCATCCATCAGCAGTCCTCCATACGTCAGTCCGAAATGGGAGTAGAACGTATCGTCTTTTTCATGCGCCGGCATTACAGAGTGCAAGTGGTTTCCTATATAGAAAAGCAGCGAGTGGTCCTGAAACCTGTCGGCATGGTAGTCCATATAGTTGCGGTAGAAGAGGAATGTGGCATTTCTCGCCCTTGCCACATAGCCATCCCATGCTGTCCTGTCGTCAGCGGTATATCGTCTTATCGTGAACATTGGCTACCTCTTACAAACTCGTCATAGTCGTAGATATACTCATTCTCGTCGAACAGTTCCGATGCGAGTACCAGGCAGACAGCTCCGCTTGAGAAGTCCTCGAGTGTCCGCCATACTCCCGTTCCCACATAAAGTCCCTGGTAAGGGTGATTCAGGTGATGAGTCTCCTTCTCTCCCCTACCATTGTCCACCACTACGTCGAACGACCCGCTGACGGCAATGATCACCTCCTGGCATGTACGATGTGCATGTCCTCCCCTGCGCTCTCCGGAAGGTATGTCGTAGGTCCAGTATACTCGAGCGATGTCGAATGGCACATTTTTCATCTGCTCGGCCACTGTCAGGTTGCCCCGCGGGTCTTCAATCTTTGGCAGTTTTATTATTCTTCCTATCATTTCTTCATATATGGGTCAGTACCCAGTATGGTTTTGGCCAGTCTCTTGGCCTTGTCGCGCAGTGCAGTGGTGTCTTCGTCCACATCGCCATAGCAGAGCACTACGCCCATGCGGCGTCCCTTGTGGGCCTCGGGCTTGCCGAAGATGCGTATGCGGGTACGGTCCTCCTTGAGTGCCTCTTCCAGATTATATGGCAGCAGTGAGCGGTCTACTGGTGTCTTGGCCTCCTTTGGCGAGAGTATGACTGCCGAGGCTCCAGCGTGCTCGAGGTGTATGCCTGCAATGGGCAGTCCGAGCACGGCGCGCAGGTGCAGCTCAAACTCCGAGAGGTTGGTGGTGTGGCCAAGTGTCACCATACCCGTGTCGTGAGGCCGTGGCGAGAGCTCGCTGAAGATGACCTCTCCCTGCTTCGTCAGGAAGAACTCCACTCCCCAGATGCCGGCGCCTGTGAGTGCCTGCGTCACCTTGTCGGCCATCATCTGCGCCTGCCTCAGTGCCTCGTCGCTAATCTTATATGGCTGCCAGCTTTCGCGGTAGTCGCCTCCTTTCTGCACATGGCCAATTGGCGGGCAGAACAGTGTTGGCCATCCGTGCTGCTGTGTGACGGTGAGCAGTGTGAACTCTGAGTCGAAGTCGATGAACTCCTCTACGATGACTTCCTTCACGTCGCCCCGGCTGCCCTCCATGGCCTCGTCGAAGGCTTTCTGCACGTCAGCATCTCCGTAGACATAGCTCTGTCCGTGGCCGCTACTCGACATGAGGGGCTTTACCACGCAGGGGAAGCCGATGTCGGCTATGGCCTCGCGGAACTCGTCGAAGGTCTTGGCGTAGTGGTACTTCGCCGTGCGCAGCCCCAGCTCTTTGGCAGCGAGGTCGCGAATGGCGCGGCGGTTCATGGTGTAGTTGACGGCGCGGGCCGATGGCACCACCTGTATGCCCTCCTCTTCGAACTTGAAGAGTCGCTCTGTGCGTATGGCCTCGATCTCGGGCACTATGATGTCTGGCTGATGCTTGCGCACCACTGCCTCGAGGGCGTCGCCGTCGAGCATGTTTAGCACTTCGCGCTCATCGGCCACCTGCATGGCTGGCGCGTTGTCGTAGCGGTCGCAGGCAATCACATACTGGCCGGCACGCATGGCGGCAATCACAAACTCCTTGCCCAGCTCGCCTGAGCCTAATAATAATATCTTCTTCATATACGTTGCGTTTGTTGCGATAAAATCGCAACATACTGGACATTAGCGGTTGTTGTACATTTTCTCGTAATACTTCTGGTAGTCGCCAGAGGTGACGTTGTCGAGCCAGTCCTGGTTGTCGAGGTACCAGCTTACGGTCTTCTCTATGCCTTCCTCGAACTGCAGTGACGGCTCCCAGCCGAGCTCGCGCTGTAGCTTCGACGAGTCGATGGCATAGCGCAGATCGTGGCCGGCACGGTCGGTGACGTAGGTGATGAGGTCCATGTCTTCGCCCTCCTTACGGCCGAGCAGACGGTCCACGGTGTTGATCAAGACCTTGATGATGTCGATGTTCTTCCACTCATTGAAGCCGCCGATGTTGTATGTGTCTGCTATCTTACCCTTGTGGAAAATCAGGTCGATGGCACGGGCATGATCCTCTACATAGAGCCAGTCGCGCACGTTCTCGCCCTTGCCGTAGACGGGCAGCGGCTTGCGATGACGGATGTTGTTGATAAACAACGGTATCAGCTTCTCAGGGAACTGATAGGGGCCGTAGTTGTTCGAGCAGTTGGTCACGATGACGGGCATGCCGTACGTGTCGTGGAAAGCACGTACAAAGTGGTCGCTGCTGGCTTTCGAGGCGCTATAAGGCGAGTGCGGATTATACTTCGTGGTCTCCAAGAAGAACTTGTCTCCGTATGCCAGGTGGTGCTCTGCCGAGGAGGCAGTGGTGGTGAACGGCGGCTCAATACCCTCAGGGTGCGTCAGCTCCAGTGCTCCGTAGACCTCGTCGGTGGAGATATGGTAGAAGCGCTTGCCCTCATACTTCTCAGGCAGGCTCTCCCAGTAGAGCTTTGCGGCCTGCAGCAGCGAGAGTGTACCCATGACGTTTGTCCGTGCGAAGGTGAAGGGGTCCTTGATGCTTCGGTCCACATGGCTCTCTGCGGCCAGATGGATGATGCCGTCGACCCGTTTCTCCTGCATCAGCTTGTAGAAGGCATCGAAGTCGCAGATGTCCATCTTCACAAACTCATAGTTGGGACGGTCCTCGATGTCCTTCAGGTTTGCCAGGTTGCCAGCGTAAGTCAGCTTGTCGAGGTTGATGATGTGATACTCTGGGTACTTGTTCACGAAGAGGCGCACCACATGGCTGCCAATGAATCCGGCTCCGCCGGTAATCACGATTGTCTTCATATTATTTTCGATTTGTTGGATTTTCAATTTTCGATTTATTGGATTTTCGATTTACGATTTATTCTATGTTCGATTTTCGATTTATTCTATGTTCGATTTTCGATTTATTCTATGTTCGATTTTCGATTTATTCTATGTTCGATTTTCGATTTATTCTATATTCCATCTATTTGTCTTGCCGTTTGTTTTTCAGTCGGTTCCAAAGTCCGAGGGCGAACATGACGAGGAAGCATGTGCCAAAGGTTGTCGATGCGTCCTCCCACGTCTTGTCCATGCCCAGTATATAGAATAATAACGTAACAATAGTGGAAACTATTGTGCAGATGACTATTTCGGTGATGTATTGTTTCATGTTCAGCGTTCTGCGAGTGTTATTACTTCGAGGTCTTTAAACGTAGCTCCGTCTATGACGAGCCTCATCAGTGTCCGTTCCTTGTGCCAGCCCTGCAGTCCGGCAGCCCCGGGGTTGAGGTGTAGCAGTCCGAGCGTCTTGTCATATTTCACTTTCAGTATGTGTGAGTGTCCTGCTATGAAGAGTTTCGGGGGATTGGCAAAGAGAGTGTGCCGCACGGATGGGTCGTAGTTGCCGGGATAGCCTCCGATGTGCTTTATGAGCACGTCGACATCCTCGCACTTAAATCGGTTCAGCTCGCGGTACATCAGTCTGAGGTCGCCGCCATCGCAGTTGCCGCAGACCGCGCGCAGCGGACGGAACTCTGCCAGCCGCTCTGCCACCTCGACAGAGCCGATGTCGCCAGCGTGCCATATCTCGTCGCATGGTTCGAAATAGTGCAGGTATTTCGGGTCCCAGTAGCTGTGCGTGTCGCTTATGATTCCTATGGTTTTCATAAGGTATGCCTGCCTACATTCCGAACTTCTGCCTCACGTACTGTGCTATGAACTGCTCTGTGGGCTGTAGTCCCAGCACCGAAGTGTCTATGCAGAGGTCGTAGCTCTCTGCCGCCCCCCACCGTTTGCCGGTGTAGTAGTTATAGTACTGTGCCCTTCGGTTTTCCCCCTGCTCTATGAACCTTTTTGCGGCGTCGCGGTCGCAGTGCTGCTTTTCCATCACCCTGTCTATGCGGTATGCCATTGGTGCGGTGATGAAGATGTTCACGGTGTTGTCCATGTCGCGCAGCACGTAGTCTGCACAGCGCCCTACGAAGACACACGACCCCTCTTGTGCCGCCTTGCGTATGGCGTCGCTCTGGAAGAGGAAGAAGGAGTCTTGCGAGAAGCTCTGCCTGGAGTAGTCGGCAGTGGTCGAGAGAGCGTTTGGCATGTGCAGGAACGAGCGCAGGAAGCTCTTGTGCTCGTCGTGCTGCTCGAAGAATCGCTCTGAGAGTCCACTCTCCTTGGCTGCCAGGTTCAGCAGTTCGCGGTCGTAGTACTTGGCGCTGAAGTCTGCGGCCAGCAGTCGCCCTATGTCGTGGCCACCGCTGCCCAGTTGGCGTCCGATGTTTATGATGATATTGTTCATGATCCCATCAAATATTCCCAATAGTTTCTATCTGTTGCACAAGGCTCCGGACATAAGCATCGGTAACGTTGCTGATATCGCTTTTGTCATAAATGGTCATCAGTGTAATAAGGATTTCGTCCTCACCCTGTTGCTGGACATTGTAAGTCAGCACACGTGCACCTCCGCTTTTTCCTTTTCCTTTTGATGCTATGGCCATACGATATTTATAGGTGTGCCGTCCTAACGACTCACCGCCGAAAGGGTTGGCCTCCAGTTGGTCGAGCAAAGCGTAATAGTCATCTTCAAAAGACGCATATTTCTTGCGAAGAGCTTTCGCCCCCCGCTCAAATTCCGGCAGATAGTCGAAAGACACATTCATGGACTACTCAGCAAAGAGTTTACGGGCATCGTGTTTTGCCTGCCCTGAGTTCAGTTCGTCGAATGCCTTGGTAAGACTCTTTTTCACCATTGCCTGCTGGGCTTTGGTTCTTTCCTCTTCTGCAATAAGACGCTTCACAAGAGCTTTGCGTACAGCCTTTGTCTGGCTCTGTATAAGAACCCAAAGGGCGTCAACTGTACTGATGTTTGCCGTCTGTGGCTGAATTGTTGTTATCATATCTTTTCGCTTTTATTTTCTTTAGATACCACATCAATATGGGGATGGTCATGGCGAAAGCGGCAAAGTCGCTGGCCGGCATGGAGTACCACACCCCATTGAGCCCCCAGAAGAGTGGGAAGACGAAGGCCATGGGCAGCAGCATGAACAGCTGTCGCGTAAGTGAAAGGAATATGCTCACCTTCACCTTGCCTATGCACTGGAAGAAATTGGTGATGACAGCTTGCGACGCCACCACTGGGAACACAAGCATGTCGATGATGAGTCCGCGGGCCGACATTTCCACCAGCATGGGGTCAGAGGTGAAGATGCGCGCTATCTCTCTGGGGAAGAGCATCGACACCGTCCACCCGGCGAGCAGTATGGCCGTGGCGGCGGCTATGGCCTGCCAGAGGCAGCGCAGCATGCGGTCGTACTTCTCGGCCCCGTAGTTGTAGCCCACTATGGGTTGCATGCCCTGCGTTATGCCGATGACAAACATGAAGAACACCATGGCCATCGAGTTGGCTATGGAGTAGGCTCCCACAGCCATATCGCCTCCGTAGCGCACAAACTGGTTGTTCATGGCTATGACTATGACACACGACGTGACGTTCATCAGGAAGGGCGATATGCCGATGCTGATGATGTTGCGCACCAGTTGTGACTTCAGCTTGTATATGCCGCGTTTCAGGTGGAGCAGCTCTTTCCTGTCGGAGAAGAGCCACATCTGCCAGCAGAGGGCCATGGTCTGGCTGCTGATGGTGGCCAGTGCCGCCCCGCGTATGCCCCACCGGAACCACCACACGAAGGCAATGACCAGCACTATGTTCATGCCCACGGTGAAGAGCGTGGCATACATGGCATGACGAGGTTTGCCGGCGGCGCGCAGCACGGCGTTCATGCCGAAGTACATGTGGGTTATCATGTTGCCCGCCAGTATGACCTGCATGAACGAGCGGGCGTAGGGCAGGGTGACGTCGCTGGCTCCGAAGAACCGCAGTATGGGGTCGAGAAACACCATGCACACCACCATGAACAGAAAACCGATGACGAGGTTCAGCGTCACGGTGTTGCCCAGCAGATGTTCGGCAGTCTCGTAGTCGCGCTGCCCCAGCTTCACGCTGATACACGTCGAGGCACCCACGCCCACGGCGGCACCGAAGGCACCGCTAAGGTTCATGAAGGGGAAGGTGATGCCCAGGCCGGCAATGGCGTCGGCGCCCACCACCTGGCCTATGAACGCACGGTCGATGATATTGTAGAGCGACGAAGCCGACATGGCCACAATGGCGGGAAGGGCATACTGCCACAACAGCTGCCCCACGGGCTTTTGGCCCAGCTCCAATGCTTTCTGTCTGTTATCCATATATTAAAGTGGTGCAAAGGTACAAAGAAAGTTTGACACTGCCAAATTTTTTTTCACTTCATAGCTGACAGCGTCCGCTACAAACATGGGCAGAGCCTATTCTCCATTTCGCCCATCAGCTACAGGCACTCATACCAAACGCGCTGAAAGGAAGGAGATGGCTGGGCAAACAGTACAGGCTAAGCCAGAGTTAGATAGTTTCTAACTAGGGGTTAGAAAGTTTCCAACTCGGAGTTAGAAAGTTTCCAACTCAGGTTAAGTTGGGTTTTATCTGCACAAAAACTCGTAGTTCCTTTTTCAGAAGGTCGTAGAAATGTTTGGCCGTTTGAAATCTTTTTCGTACCTTTGCCCGTCGATATGGGAAACATGCTGAGAACCGTCTTACTGCTGGCAGGATTGCTGCTGCCTACCGTCTGGTCGCTGGGTGCCAAGGTGAAGAACCCTGGCGGCCACTACTTCATCTACCGCTATACCCTGCGCGACAAGCAGGCCACCACGTTTTCCCTCGACAAGCCCCACCGTTTCCTCTCACACAAGAGCCTGGAGCGCCGCGAGCGCCAGGGGCTTCCGTTAGACTCCACCGATCTTCCCGTATGCCGCCATTACGTCAGGCAGTTTATTAAGAACGGCACCGAGGTGGTGGGCACCAGCCGCTGGCAGAACACAGTGGTGGTGCGCTCGGCCGACAGTCTGCTGCTGGAGCGCCTTGCCACCCTGCCCATAGTGCGCAGTGCCCGCTGCGTGTTCATCGCCCCCGACTCCGTGGAGAGAGACGAGAGGGTGAAGTGGAACGTCCACCAGACGTTTAACAAATGGGACTCTGTGAAAAACGACCCCTACGGCATGTCGCGCCCGCAGATAGAGATGCTGCAGGGCCACCGGCTGCACGACAGCGGTCTTCGCGGACAGGGCATGACCATCGCCATCCTCGACGGCGGTTTCCAGAACTACGACCGCATACCCGCACTGAAACGAGTGCACGTGGCCGGCACGCGCGACTTCGTGTCGCTGAGCGTGAGCAACGAAGATACCAGGGCTGCCGCCTTCCACCATATAGACCACGGCACGAAGGTGCTCTCGGCCCTGGCCGCCACAGCACCCGAGGTGTGCATGGGTACCGCGCCCGAAGCCACCTACTGGCTCTTGCGCTGTGAAGACCCGCAGAGCGAGCAACCCGTGGAGGAAGACTACTGGACGATGGCCGCTGAGCTGGCCGACTCTGCGGGTGCCGACATGATAAACTCCAGTCTGGGCTACCACAGCTACGACGGCGGCCGGGGCAGCTACAGGCTGCAGGACCTGGACGGGCGCACGGCCTTCATCTCGCGCTCGGCGTCGATGCTCGCACGCAAAGGAATGGTGCTGTGCAACAGCGCCGGCAACTCGGGCATGGGCCAGTGGAAAAAGATTGGCGTGCCTGCCGACGCGCACGACATCATCACCGTGGGAGCCATAACCAAAGAGCGCAAGATTGCAACCTTCAGCAGCGTGGGGCCGACGCAGGACCAGCGCGTAAAGCCCGACGTGGTGGCACAGGGTGCACCCGCCGCACTGCTCTCCGGACGTGGCACACTGGTCCACGACATGGGCACATCGTTCTCAACACCCATCGTCTGCGGACTCGTGGCCTGCCTGTGGCAGGGGCTGCGCAACAAGACGGCGCTCGAGATGATAGGGATTGTCAGACGCTGTGCCGACCAGAGCAGCGAGCCTACAAACATTTACGGATATGGCATACCGAATCTTTGGGAAGCATATCAACGTGAGAAATGAGGGATGAGGGATGAGAAATGAAGACATTAACACTATATGAACTGAACTCGCTGGTGCGGCAGACCATTGAGTATGCCATGGACAGCGAGTACTGGGTGGAGGCTGAGCTGTCTGAGTGTCGCGAGAGCCGTGGCCACTGCTACATGGAGCTGGTGCAGAAAGACCCCATGTCGAACACGCCCGTGGCCCGCGCACAGGCTAAGTGCTGGCACTCGCAGTGGGCCATGCTGCAGCCCTACTTCGAGCGCACCACAGGCCAGCGCCTGCACGCCGGGATGAAGGTGAGACTGAAGGTGTACCCGCAGTTCCACGAGGCCTACGGGTTCTCATGGATAGTCACCGACCTGGACCCCACGTTCACCATGGGCGACATGGCCCGCCGCCGGCAGGAGATCATCAGCCAGCTGAAGAATGAGGGTGTCTTCGACCTTCAGAAGGAACTGGAGCTGCCACTGTTCTGCCTGAACATCGCCGTCATCAGCAGCGCCACCGCTGCGGGCTACGGCGACTTCGTGAACCAGCTGGCCGACTCGCCCTTCGCCTTCCGCACACAGCTCTTCCCCGCCACGATGCAGGGCGAGCAGGTGGAGCAAAGCATCATCGCTGCGCTGGAGAGGATCTTTGAAAGTGAAGAGTTTTCACTTCACTTTGATTGTGTGGTCATCATCCGTGGCGGCGGTGCCACTGCCGACCTGAGCGGCTTCGACACGCTGGCCCTGGCCGAGAACGTGGCACAGTTTCCACTGCCCATCATCACTGGCATAGGCCACGACCGCGACGAGAGCGTGCTCGACATGGTGAGCCACACACGTGTGAAGACGCCAACGGCAGCAGCACAGTTTCTCATAAGCCATGCAGAGCAGACGCTGCAGCGCATAGAGGACTGCGAGACGCACCTGGCCCGCTACGTGCCCAAACGCTTAGAGGCGGAACGGTTGCGGCTGGTGCGCCTGTCAGAGCACATACCACCGCTGTTCTCACTCTTCCGTACACGCCACGAGGCCCGACTTGACCAGATGCAGCAACGGCTGACAGCACTGGTGCAGCGCAAAACAGACCGCGAGCACCAGCGGTTGGACAACATGGTGGAACGTCTGCCATCGCTCGCCATACACACCTTAGACACACACCGCCACCGGCTGCAGCTATTGGAGCAAAGGGCGAAGAGCCTCGACCCCACCCTACTACTAAGCCGCGGATACAGCATCACCCTGCTCAACGGCCACGTCCTGCGCTCGCCAGAACAGGCACAGCCCGGCGACACGATAGAGACAAGACTGGAGAAAGGTGTGCTGCAGTCGAAAGTCTTGGAAAAAGTAAAAAATAAAAAATAAAAAAAACATGACCTACGAAGAAGCTTTACACCAACTGGAGTCCATCGTGCGCAAGATGGAGAACGACGAATACAGCATAGACGAAATTGCCGTGCAACTAAAAGAAGCACAGCGGCTTATAAAGTTCTGCAAAGACAAGCTGACCAAGGCTGAGACTGAAATAAAAAAGATTCAAGACGAGCGCGAGCAACCCGCATAGAAAGTGCCACCAATGACTATAGCTACATTTTTGTCTTCATTAATTTTATTAAAATCAGTGACAAAGGCAGCCTTTTTCTCGTAAAAACACAAGAAAGTGGAAGAAAAAGGTGAAATATTATAAAAAAATGTTGCTCAGAAATAATATTTTCATTACTTTTGCAAAAAAATTAGTCCATTAGCAATATTTATTATTATATTTGCAGACAAATAAGTATAATACAACTAAATGACATTATCATAATGAAGAACTTAGACTGGGCAAATCTGTCGTTCGGATACATGAAGACCGACTACAACGTGCGTTGCTACTACCGCGACGGCAAATGGGGCGAGATAGAGGTATGCTCCGACGAATATCTTAAACTTCACATGGCAGCCACCTGCCTTCACTACGGCCAGGAGGCTTTCGAGGGTCTGAAGGCCTACCGCTGCCCCGACGGCAAGGTGCGCGTCTTCCGTGTCGAGGAGAACGCAGCACGCCTGCAGTCCACCTGCCGCGGCATCTTGATGCCCGAGGTGTCGACAGAACTGTTCACAGAGATGGTGAAAAAGGTGGTGCGCCTGAACCAAGAGTATATACCCACCTACGAGAGCGGCGCCACACTCTACATACGCCCGCTGCTCATAGGCACAAGCGCACAGGTGGGCGTACACCCCTCCAAGGAGTACTGCTTCCTCATCTTCGTCACTCCCGTGGGACCATACTTCAAAGGCGGCTTCGCTGCCAACCCCTACGTCATAATACGCGACTACGACCGCTCGGCACCACTCGGCACGGGTAAGTACAAGGTGGGCGGCAACTATGCTGCAAGCCTCTTCGCCAACAACCTGGCCCACGAAAAGGGCTACGCCTGCGAGTTCTATCTCGACGCGAAGGAGAAGAAATACATGGACGAGTGTGGAGCTGCCAACTTCTTCGGCATCAAGGACAACACCTACATCACCCCGAAGTCGACATCCATACTACCCTCCATCACCAACAAGAGCCTCATGCAGGTGGCCGAGGACCTGGGGCTGAAGGTGGAGCGCCGACCCATACCCGAAGAGGAGCTGGAGACATTTGAGGAGGCTGGCGCTTGCGGCACTGCCGCCGTCATCAGCCCCATCTCGTATATCGACGACCTCGACACCGGCAAGCGCTACTCGTTTGGTGACAAGCCAGGACCCATCTCAAAAAAACTCTTCGACACACTGCGCGGCATACAGTACGGCGAGATAGAAGACAAACACGGATGGACCACCGTGGTCATAGAATAGGAAACACAAAAATAGAACTTTATTAATCACCCCCAAAAAACAACAAATTATGGATTACCCCTACCAACAACAACAAGCCTACGGCAACGGAGGATACCCCAAGCCCCCAGTGGAAGACAATAAGACCATGGCCATAGTGGCACTGGTGCTTTCAATAGTTTGCTGCTGCAACATTCCCGCTCTGGGTTGCTCCATCTATGCCGTTATGCAGGCCAACGACGTGCAGAAATACCAAGCCCAAGGTGAGCAGTTCTACTTTCAGGCAGTGTCGGCATCGAAAAACGCGAAGCTGTTCAGCTACATCGCTTTCGCACTGGAGATAATATCGTTCATCGGCTCGTCTATCTACGGTTGCCTTGGAGGCTTTAGCGCCTTGAGCGACGCCATGAACAACGCCATGAGCAGCTATTGAGCAAGCGAGGGACCATACTGATAGTGGTGGGCATTGCCATAGTGCTGGCTCTGCTCTATGTCTTCAACCCATCTGAGACGCAGCTGGCACCAAAGTGCCTGTGGAAATCGCTGACGGGATGGAGCTGTCCGGGGTGTGGGATGCAGAGATTCCTACATGCCTTCCTGCACGGGCGCTTCGCTGAGGCATTCGCATACAACTACCTGCTGGTGCTACTGCTGCCTTACGTCGCAGTGCTGACTGTAGAAAGACTTGTCTTAAAAGGCCAGACACAACAGAAGTGGAGGAAGATAGTAGAGGGCCGCACACTGACCACAGCACTGTGCATCATCGCTCCAGGGTGGTTCATCATAAGAAACATCTTAAACATCTGATAACATAACATTATTAACCCTAAAAATTCCAAAAACTATGACTATTGAACAGATTGACCAATTGGTATCCCTGAACGCCGACAAGCTGGCTCCAGAGATGATTGAAACTATCCGCGAGCGCCTGCAGAGCGCTGACGAGGGTGTTGCCCAGGCAGCTTTCGCAGACCTGAAGAGCCCCACTACGATGCTCATCATTGCCATCTTCCTTGGTGGATACGGTGTAGACCGCTTCATGCTCGGAGAGACTGGCCTTGGCGTGGCAAAGCTGCTCACATGTGGAGGATGCGGCATCTGGGCCATCATTGACTGGTTCAGCGCTGGTTCACGTACACGCAAATACAATTCGGAAAAGATTTTAAGCCAGATTTAAATGGAAAAGAAACAGGCTGACCAGCTCATCATGCTCAACATGTCGAAATTGGCACCGGAATATGTTGAACCCATCAGAGAGCAGCTCATGGCAACAGAATACAATCATGCTGTCATGGTATTCAGCACACTGAAGGACCCGACCATCTCCCTCATAATCTCTGTACTCCTCGGTATCTACGGCATTGACCGCTTCTATATCGGAGACGTAGGACTGGGAGTGGGAAAACTTCTCACAGGTGGCGGATGCGGCGTATGGTGGATTATAGACATCTTCCTCATCATGGGGGCCACAAGACAGAAAAACACTGAGAGAATCATGCAAATGCTGGCATTCAACAACTATTAATCCTGAAGGATTACTAAAAAGCAGACAAGCCAGATTTCCTTTTAGCGCTTAGCCGTTTATAGGGAGTCTGGCCTGTCTGTTATTGTCTTTTGTCGCAATATATTTTGCGATTACCAATGTTTTTTGTAACTTTGCGCTTTCAGCGCGA
>Ga0247610_10005400_pt1 | contig 13472 bp, 9 predicted proteins | sample 174DNAGHGhighgp2_FD_193483 | JGI IMG/M metagenome (GOLD analysis project Ga0247610, IMG submission 193483) | Sheep rumen microbial communities from Palmerston North, Manawatu-Wanganui, New Zealand - 1742 DNA GHGhigh gp2 | ecosystem: Host-associated > Mammals > Digestive system > Stomach > Rumen ...
TACAGGTATGCGGAACTGGAACCAGTTCACGCTGGTGGTGTCGCCATTACGTAGCGTCACACCACTGGTTCGCATGTCAGTAATGTAGGAGCCTGGTACAGCGTTGCCGTTACGGAAGGCATCGAGTATCTCCGGACTGATATGGACGCGATACTGGTAGTAACGCTCATATTCATTCAGCGTGAAGTCCTGATTGATATCCTCCACATCAGGTCCTGCCTTGTAGCTGGTGTCATACGATTCCGTGCGGTCGTCTGTATCTGGCGAGTTACCCTGGGGGTTGTTGATACGCTTATAACGGTCGAGGATGCTCTTCTGCTCATTGTCGAAGTCGGAACCGCGATAATAGTGGTAGTCGTCGCCTGCAGGGTCGTTACGCCAGGCCTGGAGGATACTGTCGTTGGTGATAATGCCACCAAGGGCATCGAGCCATTCCTTGTAGGCGCCGAATTCGCGCTCCTGCTCATCGTTCAGACCGTTGAGACCCACATCCTGCAAAGCACGTGAACCTGTGGTGGTGGCAAAGGCGTAGGTCTGTGTGGCCTGCTGGGGAATGCGGCCCCACTGGGTATTCGTAAACGAACTTGTACCATCGACAGGCATACCGCTCTCGTAAAATTTCTTACCATCACGAAGGATATCCTCACTCACCTCACCGAGGTTGAAATAGAGGTCACCGCTATAGTCGGAAGCATTACCCTGCTCGCGGAGATAGATATAGGGGTCCAACATCCAGAATTCGATATACTCGATATTAGCTTGTTCAAAGTCGGTGGTCTCCAGTTTGCGCATCATGCCGCCCCATTTCGTCTCGGGCTGTCGCAGGGTTCCGTCGCTGTTCAGGTCGGTGGTCAAGTTATAGGGACCGCGTTCCTCAGGATAATAAGCCAGGTTGAGTACGGAGAGGGTAGAGGTGGCACCGCTGTAGGTCGACTGCTGACGGTTGGGGTATAGCTCCTTCACATAGACCTCTCTGACGTAGTGGTTGGAGAGTTGCTCTAGGTCGCTCTTGATATGACTGGGGGTGAGGGTCGAGGAGTGACGGGTAAAGATGGGGTCGATGTAATACCAAGACAATAATGCACGGTTGTAACCGCTGGTCACGCCCGTCTTGTCTGATGATTCCCTGAACATCGTGGGTACGCTGGAGATGGTCCACTGCTTGGGCTCTCCAACGGGGATGTAATTCTTCGTGTTCTCAAAGTCATCGATATACGAGGCATTATCCTGAGTACCGCTGGCGGAACCTGCTATCAGATGGGCAAATTCACCCGTGAAGGTGATGTGTGACGGCTCCTTCACATGCAACAATGGTATTTTGTCCAACATGCTCGTCAGCCACTGGCTGTCTTGTTTCCAGTTGACGGTCAATCCCCAGATAGTGTTCCTCAATGGTTCCTCACCCATCTGTACTTTCGATATGAGGGCCTGCTCTGATAAGTGCATCAGCGTACCGCCAATCTGGAAGTTCTTGGTGAAATCATATTCCCAGTTCACTCCGAGCATGGTCTTTCGTTGCATGCCGTATTCCGTGTTCGACTCTAAGGACACATTCACATTCGTACCTGCATCGATGATGCTCTGATTCAAGATGGTTACCTCGCCTGCATTATAGTCTACCGAATAGTCGGAGCCTTCCTGCAACGTTACACCACCAGCCGTCACCACCACCGATCCCTGAGGTATGTAGCCCGCATCGAGCGAAATCACATTGGCACTATGGCCCTTATATTGACCCGTCATGACAAACTTATTCTTCTCAGCAATCTGTTTAGCGACGGTCTTTGTGGAGTCATAGAGCTGACTGAACACGTATTTGTCGACTTCGGCAACAGGGAGCCCCTTGGCAGAGAGTTGGTTGCGTAGATAGTCGCCGAAGGGCTCTGCTGAGGGCAGGAATACACGACCGTTGCTGACGGTATAACCATCCACGAAGTCGAAATAACCGTTGGAATGGTTCTTGTTGTTATTGTCCAGACGGTCGCAGCCCAACATTCTGAGCAGCGTCTGTTCCTTCACGCGCTGGTCTGGGATATAGGTCAAGTATACGCCTGCGGTATCACTCTGATACTTGATGTCAAGACGGAACTTTGTACGTTCTACTGTCGAGGCCAGGTAGTACACATTCTTCATCATCAGGTCCCAGTTGCCTTGCGAGGGATTGTTCGACGTGTTCTTCAGCGACTTCACAAACAGTGCCTGCCCCGTCTGGGTATTGTCGCTGGCGAATTCTCCCACCTGATAAGTCTGTCCGCCAGCCGTAAACTCGTAGGCCACAGCTAATACCTGATCAGTCTGCAGACCGGTCTTCAGCGAGATATAGCCTAATGCTTTGTTCACGGTATATTCCGAAGAATTAAGCAGTCGTGCGCTCGACAGCTTCTCATAGTCCACACCGCCCTCAAAGTCCGGAATGCCTGCCAATACGGTGCTGGCCTGGTCAATATCACGGGCATCGGCATATTGGCTGACGATAGTCTGATACTCGGTGTTGGCCGCATTACAAGGCACTATTTCGCCTGTTAGCGTCCATTGGGGACGACTCACTTTCGTATTCTCGCCCAAATCGGTCAGGGCGATGATGTTGCGGGTGTTCGAAGTGGTTCCCGTTTTATTCGTAATCCACACCTCCACACGGTTAATCTCGATACCGGTAGTCAGGTTGGGCAGCGTCGACATCGCCTGGTCGTAATGGTCGCGGAAATAGTGTGAGAGGAAGAAGTGACGGTTTTCTTCGTAGTCGGCGGCATTCAGTTCGAAGGCAGTCGTCTGTGTGCCACCTTTGGCTGAGACGCTCTTCGTTGCGGATTTCTTCTGCGAGACCACCGTCTGTAGTTTCAGCTTACCGAACTGCATGTCTGTGCGGATACCAAACAGGCTGGAGGCGCCTTTCACCAATGAGTTGTTCGATGGGAAACTTACGTTTCCGCCTTCCACCAGTTTGATAATCTCGTCTTCCTTGCCGTCATACTTCAGTTTCATGTTCTGTGTGTCGAAATCGAAGGTGGCATCGGTGTTGTAGTTCAGGTTCATGTTCACCTTGTCGCCCACCTTACCGTTCACGTTCAGGTTGATCTTCTCGTCGAAATCAAAGCTGGTGGTCTTTCGGTTACGGATGGGCAGCGAGGGGTTGTCGATGTTCTTCATCGTGGCGCCAAGTTTCAACTCAGCTGTTCCCTGCGTCTTGATGCGCACACCGCCCGGACCGAAGATTTTCTCTGCAGGACCCAGGTCGAAGTGCATGTCGGCAAACGAGAACTTATCCTTGCCTTCTGTCTTTACGTTCTCCGCATCTTTCTGGCGGAAGAAATCGTGCAGGGCGCGCTTCTCGCTCCATTTCTGATATTCCTCAGGCGTCATGATGACAGGTGCGTTCAGATAGGTGTCGCCAATCTTCGAACCGATCACATAGAGGTTTAGCGAGTCGTTGTATTCCACCGTCTGACGGATATTGTCGGGCATCTTCAGGTCGAGGGCCGACGAGTCGAGGTCTTCCACCAATACGGGAGCGGTCTTCTGGATCTTCCAACGGGGATGGAGCAGGGAGTCAGACCCACCCCCTTCCCCTCCCGAGGGGAGTGGGGTTTGATTACTTTGCGTCTGGGTCGTGGCGCGTCTTGGATTATTGTCCTGTGGAGGTACGGCAAATAAGGAGACTGCGATGAAAATGGAAAAAGTCAGATAGAGAATACCTCTTATCGAAATACTCTTTCTGATCATTTTGTGACTGATAATCCTTTTCATCCTTTAATCTATCCAATCTCTCCTCCCCTCGGGAGGGGGAAGGGGGTGGGCGTCTATTTTATCTGTTTGAGTGCCAACTTCACCACCTGTTCCACAGGCAGGTCAGGCTGTTCCTGCAGGATCTGGAGCACCACTTTCTGTGTAGGAGCCGGGGCGAAGCCCAACATGGTCAGGGCCGATACAGCCTCATCTTTCACATGGTTGTTCACAGGCGCCTGTATCTGTCCGCCAGCGGGTATCTCGTCGGCGATACCGAGGGCCACGATCTTGTCTCTCAGATCAACGATGATGCGCTGGGCCGTCATCTTTCCGATGCCCTTGATGCTCTGAATCAGACGGGCGTTACCGGTTGAGATGGCGCTGCACAACTCGCTGACACTCATGCCTGAGAGCATCATCCTCGCCGTATTGGCACCAACGCCGTTCACGGTGATGAGCAGTTCGAACATCTCACGCTCCTTCTTGTTCACAAAGCCGTAGAGCACGTAGGCATCCTCGCGAATCGCCTCGTGTACATAGAGCTTCACCTCCTTCTTGCCCTGAATGGCACTGAAGGTGTTCAGCGAAATGTTCAGTCCGTAGCCTACTCCGGCAGCCTCTACGGTTGCCAGTGCGGGGGTCAGTTCGGTCAACTCCCCCTTGATATAATCTATCATACCTTATTTATTTTGTATATATACAACCATATAAACGCAAACATCCCCACATTTATTGTGTCTGTGGGGATGTTTGTATGGTCTTATCGTTGGTTTAGCGAACGATTTTCTGGCCGTCGACGATGTAAATGCCTTTTTTGAATTGACCGTTCATTTGGCGTCCTTGCAGGTCATAGACGGCTTTCTCGCTGTCGTCGCCATCTGTGCCGACGGTATTGATGGCTGCGGTGCCCTCGGCCTTGACGGTGATTTCAAACTCATGCGTCTCGCCGAGGAAATCGGTAATGGTGGCCGTCACCTTGCCTGAGGTGCCGGGATCGCCTAAGGTAATGATATTGCCGTTCGTCACTTCATAGTCTGTGCTGGTAATGACGGCGTCCCTGATCTTCTCTTTGTGGCCGTCCTGATAGGTGCAGTTCAGTATCAGCATCTTTTTCTGGTTGGGTTTGCCCTGAATGCTAGTAGCCACGCTCTTCGGAGTGAAGAACTTCTTCAGGCTGGAATTCATCTGATACTCTGGATCCATTCTGTGTGGCAGACCCAGCACATCGAGGGCGGCAAAGGCATAGCGCCTGCCGAACATACGATAGCCGGCAGCCGAGAAATGCCAAGCGTCCTGACCATTGCCGGGAATGCTCTCTGAACTTACCACATGACCGTTCTTGATCACATCGGGAATCTTTGCCACTACGGTGTTGTGGGCATAGCAGCCGCCACCCTGGTCCTGACGCTCGGTCTCACCCACAAAGATGGGGATGCTGTCGCCACTCAATCCCAGGTCCTTGAGCATGTTGTCGTAGATCTTCTTCACCATATTGGGCCAGTTGGGGTCACCGTTGTTCGAGCAGCCTTGATGTAGCAGGATACCTTTGATCACGCCTACCTCCTGCGCCTTCTTGGCCATATCCACTAACCGCTGATAGGGGTCGCTCCCGTAGGCTCTGATGCGTTCGGCCTGCCAGGATTCTGCTTTGGCCAGGAGACCGGCTATCTTATCGGGCATAAATCCCTCGATGGCAATACCGCCAATAGCGACATCCACGACACCCACCTTCACGTTGGCAGGCAGAGCTGCCACCATCGTTCGTCCGAAATAGTCGGCCATTCCCAGTCCGCCCCAAGGGCTGACAATCGGACAATTGGCCGTATACCAGTTGCCCAAGGTGCGTTTGGGGTTGGTGAAATTACAAGTAGCGAGCATTTGGAAACGCTCGTCCACTTGGTTGTCCATATTCTCCCACCGGGCGTTGCCCTCCATGTTCGATTGTCCGAAACAGAGGTAGATGTAGAAGTTGGGATCCACTTCAGCCTGTGCTCCCGACAGCCATCCTGCCAATAATGCGAAACTCAATAAAAGTCTTTTCATGATGCTATTCGTTGATTTTGGCTGCAAAGTTACAAAAATATCTTTTTAAAGGCGTTATATTTCTGAAATTTGTGTGGCATTAGCGATTTTTATCGTACCTTTGCCCCAAATTGATGAGAAATGGAGTCTTATTTGAACACAGATAACATCAGGCGCAGCAAAGACGGTGTGGAGTATCATCCGTTGCGTCCGTTCCTACCCGAGAATGCCAAAGTGCTGTTTCTGGGCAGCTTCCCACCTCAGCGCTAACGATGGTGTATGAATTTCTATTACCCGAACTTCATCAATGACCATTGGAGGATTGAGGGGCAGGTGTTTTTTGGCGACAGGAATCATTTCGTGGATCTCGAGGCCAAACGTTTCAGACTCGATGAGATTGTGGCCTTTTGCAAGAATCGCGGACTCGCATTCTTCGACACCTCTACAGCTATCCGTCGCCTGAAGGATAATGCCTCCGATAAGTTTTTGGAAGTGGTCGAACCCACTGATATTCATGCACTTCTGAAGCGGTTGCCTCATTGTCTGACCATCGTCACTACCGGCGAGAAAGCCACTGAAACCATCTGCGCTGCGATGCACATTGCTGTCATTCCCAAGGTGAATACCTCTGTGCCCATTCCTGACACATTCAATCTCGATGGCCGTCAGATTCATCTCTATCGGCTCCCTTCTTCTTCACGCGCCTATCCCATGTCTTTCGATAAGAAGGCCGAGGCCTATCGGCAGATGTTCGAAGTTTGCAAAGTCCTTTGTACAAAGGCATTCCAAGAGATTTAGGGAGAGATGATAGATTTTTCAGTAACCATTAGCCAAATATTTTTTGAAATGGTTTGTAATTCAACTTTTTATTCGTAACTTTGTACCAAAATTAGAACGATTATGGTCGAAACATTGAAAAAAACGAAAATATGGACGCTGGGCCTGATCCTTGCATTTGCGGGCCTGACGATGCTGACTTCGTGCAGCAATACTGACGATGCCATCATCCCGACTCCTGAAGAGCCGATAACATCATTTAATATGAAGCCTGACTACTTGAAGGCAGGTGACAAGGTGGCCCTGATATCCCCCTCGTACTTCACCCCGATGGAGACCGTAGAGTTGGCGGCAGATGTGCTGCGTAGTTGGGGTTTGGAACCCGTCATCGGCCCGAATGTGGGTCAAGTGAAGGACGGCAAGATCGGCGGAACGGTCGACGAACGCATCAGCGACATCCGTTGGGCACTGGGCGATCCCAGTATCAAGGCCATTATCTGCAATCGCGGTGGATATGGCACCATACAGCTGATAGATCAGATGGCACTGGCAGAGGTGAAAGCTACGCCGAAATGGCTGGTAGGCTATAGTGACATCTCCACCCTTCATGGTTTCTGGAATCGTGCTGGCGTCATGAGCTTACATGGCACGATGGGCACAACGCTGGCCAAAGGCGGTACTGACGAAACCTGCACCATGATGCGCGACCTGTTGCTGGGCAATGTGCCTCGATATGAGTTGCCTGCCCACAAACAGAACATCACGGGTAAGGCCGATGGCATATTGGTTGGTGGCAATCTCTGTACGATTGCCCCCAACGTTGGTTCGCTGGCTGATGCCACCAAAGGCAAAGACCTGATACTCTTCGTTGAGGAGATCGGGGAGACGATGCGTAATGTTGACCGCCAGATGCGTATCTTGCAGATGAACGGCGTGCTCGATCGCTGCAAGGGCGTCATTCTCGGTGAGTTTGTCAGTTGCGGTTCAGAGTTTACTTACGAGAGTGTGGAGGCCATGCTCCATGAGATGTTGGCCGAGTATCATATTCCTGTGTTATGTGGTTTCCCTGCAGGTCATGGTGATGTGAATCTGCCGCTCGTCATGGGCGCTCCCGTTACCATCGACGTCCGCAATGACGGCGCCACCCTGCAATTTAATATCGATGGCATAGAACGCCCAGTCTATACTGCCGACATCACCGAATCAGGTAATTAATCTCTTTTAGTCCTCCTTAGGTGCTCCTTTAGTGTAGGGATATTGTAACAAGAAACTGACAGATAGTGCCATTAATTTGGAAAAATGTCCATAAAATCATTACTTTTCTGAAAAAATAGCTACCATTGCTTTGTCTAACTGAGGATACAAAAGGACTTGAAGGTTAACGAAAAGGGCGAGGCTCTATATGATTTCAGTTACCAGACGACGGTAATGGTGACGGAAAACAAGTCGCCGCGAGGGGAACGGGCAACAGCAGAGGCGATTGCGAATGGATTCCTGACGGAAAATGGTCAAAAACCGTTACAAAACCGTCAAATATGGCGGAAAATGAAGAAGGGAAACAGCAAATTTGTCTATTTCTGATTTCCCAACTAGGTTACATGGAATGTCTATCAGGCCATAAAATTGAATCGTAAAGCCAAATAATCGTGGCTTGCAGACAACCTTGGAGTGAGTGAACGAACCATTTAGAGGGCTATTGACGATTTGAAGAAACTCAGATATATCGACCCTGAACATTCGAAAGTTAAGGGTGAGTGGCAGTTGTTGAAGTAGTGAAGGCATACTCCAAACAAGGTGCAGGCATACTTCTTATCAAAAGGTGGGTGACATATGGGCAAAAAAACTTGTTGTTAATGCTTAGTGGTGCAAATGTGGTGCATTATGTAAATAGAAAAATCCGCAAGATTCTGTATTTCAGTTTCTTGCGGATTTTGTAAAGTGATCCCGTTGGGATTCAAACCCAAGACCTTCAGAACCGGAATCTGACGCTCTATTCAGCTAAGCTACGGGACCAATGCTATTGGAAAGCGAGTGCAAAGGTACGAAAAAAAATAGGAATTATGAATTATGAATTAAGAATTATGATTTGTTAAGACTCTGGATTTGCGTGCAATTTGCTAGCAAATATCAAGGAAACGATGAATTTCTGCAAATATTTTTGTGTTTTTGGTTGCAATTTGATAATAATTATGTATTTTTGCACGCAAATTAAGCATAAACGAAGAAATGGGACAAGTAATCAAACCTGTGAAATATGAAGCCCTGCTTGATACGAAGCAGACGGAACAGGGTATTAAACTCATCAAGGAGTTCTTTCAACAGAACCTTTCAACGGAGTTGCGGCTGCGTCGTGTGACCGCTCCCTTGTTTGTGTTGAAAGGACTGGGTATCAACGACGATTTGAACGGTGTGGAGCGTGCTGTGACCTTCCCCATCAAAGACTTGGGCGATGCTCAGGCTGAGGTGGTACACTCGTTGGCCAAGTGGAAGCGCCTGTCGCTGGCAGAGTATCAAATAGAGCCGGGCTATGGTATCTATACGGATATGAATGCCATCCGCGCTGATGAGGAATTAGACAATCTGCATTCGCTCTATGTCGACCAGTGGGACTGGGAGGCTGTAATCCGCAAGGAAGACCGTACGGTGGCCTTCCTGAAGAATATCGTGGAGCGTATCTATTCAGCCATTCGAAGAACGGAGTATCTGACTTGTGAGACCTACCCGCAAATCAAACCCTTCCTGCCTGAGAAGATACACTTTATTCATGCTGATGAACTGCTGAAGATGTATCCAGACAAAACGCCTAAGGAGCGTGAGGATGCTATCTGTGAGGCTTATGGTGCTGTGTTTATCATCGGTATCGGTGGTAAACTCTCGAATGGAGAGAAGCATGACGGCCGTGCGCCAGACTACGACGACTGGTCGACTATTGCTGAAAATGGTAAGATGGGGCTGAATGGTGATATCCTGATCTGGTATCCCGTGCTGGGACGCAGTTTCGAGCTGTCGTCGATGGGTATCCGTGTGGACAAGGAGAGCCTGTTGCGCCAGTTGAAGATAGAGGGCAAGGAAGAGCGCGAACAGCTTTATTTCCACCAGCAACTGCTGAACGACAGACTACCTCTCTCTATCGGTGGCGGTATCGGACAGAGCCGCCTGTGTATGGTACTGTTGCATAAGGGACATATCGGTGAGATTCAGGCAAGTATCTGGCCTGACGATATGCGAAGAGAGTGCAAGGCGCTGGGGATGAACTTGATTTAGTTTATAGTTTACTGTTTGTAGTTTATAGTTTACAGTTTATAGTTTACGGTTAGGCTAATTCCAAATCGAATTCCTGTTGTAGTTTTGCTACAGCAGGATTTATTTTGCTCATCTCCTCGAACTGCTCGCGACGGGAGAGAATTTTTTTAGTCTGCTCCTTTTGGTCGCTGACATTGATGGTGAACGTGATCTGTTGGTTGCGCAGATGCAGCTGGAGTGTCTTGAGGATGCTTTTGCGGATGGCCTCCATATCTTGTTTGATCAGCTCGTTTTCCACCGTTACCTCCACTTGCGGGAACTCTGCTATCTGTGGGTTCATATTCTTCATACGGGTAGCGATGCCGATGAGTTGAGGCTGATTGTCTGACATGCGGTTGCACATCGACATCCATTGCAACTCAAGGTCTTCCTGAGAAAACTTCTGGTCATTAGGTTGGCCGTCTTTCCCGGCGGCCAGACTGTCGGGGAGATTCACTTTGGATGATTTGTCGCCCTGACGGAGTTTGGTCCAGGAGAAACCGATATTCTTCAGTGAAGTGGTTGGCGCAGCTGGCTTAGGTGCCATAACGGGCTGGGGCTTTTCTGGTTTTTCTGTCTGGTCAGAGACGGCGACAGGGGTAGATACAGGCTTCTCAGCAGCGACTACCTGCGGGGCCGCTGACTTAGGCTGAGACTGCTGTATCAGATTCTTGAACAGGGATTTTAATCGCTTGGGGCGGCGCCCCGCGCTGGCACCGTCGTCAGGTTGGGTAATCTGGGCTATCTCTATCAGGGTCAGTTCGACCAGCAATCGCTTGTTCGATGACTGGCGATAGTTGATGTCGCACTGGTTCATCAACTTGAGTGCCTGATAGAGGAAACGTGTCTCACACTTCTTGGCTTGTTCCTGATAGCGCTGGCGCTGCTGGTCGCTCACCTCGAGCAGGGATAGGGTCTGAGGGTCTTTGGCCATCAATACGTTGCGTACATGTTTGGCAAGACCCTGTATGAGAAGTCCACCATCGAACCCCTTGTTGATGATGGAGTTGAGCAGCACCATGATGTCGCACACATTATTTATAATAGAGAGATCGATGATGCGGAAATAATTCTCTGTGTCGAGCACGTTGAGATCCTCAATTACTTTGTCGTAGGTGATGTTACCCTGACAGAACGAAGCGGCCTGGTCGAAGATGGAGAGGGCATCGCGCATACCGCCATCTGCCTTTTCAGCAATAACGGCTAGAGCCGACTCTTCATATTGTATACCTTCTTTCTCAGCGACTGACTTCAGATGGTTGATGGTGTTGCGGACTGTCATCCGCTCGAAATCGTAGATCTGACAACGGCTGAGGATGGTGGGCAGAATCTTATGTTTCTCGGTGGTGGCGAGAATGAAAATGACATGTGCGGGCGGCTCCTCGAGCGTTTTCAGGAAAGCGTTGAAGGCCGCTGTAGAGAGCATGTGCACCTCGTCGATAATGAAGACCTTGTAACGGCCGAGCTGTGGCGGGATACGCGTCTGCTCCATCAGCGTCTTGATGTGTTCCACACTGTTGTTCGAGGCAGCGTCGAGCTCGAAGATGTTCAGGGAACGCTGCTCATTGAACGACTGACAACTTTCGCACTCGTTGCAGGCCTCTCCTTCAGCCGTTGGGTTCTGGCAGTTGATTGCTTTGGCAAAGATACGGGCACAGGTCGTTTTTCCTACACCACGAGGCCCGCAGAAGAGGTAGGCGTGAGCCAGTTTCCCACTCTTTACGGCATTCTTCAGGGTGGTGGTGAGTGCCGCCTGACCCACGACGGTGTCGAAGGTGGTAGGACGGTACTTACGTGCTGAAACAATATATTCCATAGGTTTTAATTAAATTTTGGTGCAAAGATACAAAATAATTCATAATTCATAATTCATAATTCATATTTATTTTGTAATTTTGCAGACGAATATGAAGGTATTAAGTAACATTAAGGTTTTTGCCCTAAAGGTATTGCATTCGCAGGCTACGAAATATACGGTGGTCTGTCTGCTAGGTGTGCTGATTGTAGGTTTCCTGGATGAGAACAGCATCTGGAGCCACTTTAAGAACAAGCAGCGCATCAGCGATTTGGAGGAAGAGATTGCGAAGTACAATGCTGGTTATGAGCGCGACCAGGCTCAGATCCGTGAACTGAACCGCAATCCAAAGGCGGTGGAGAAGATTGCCCGCGAGCGTTACTTCATGAAGGCTGACGACGAAGATATCTTCGTGCTCAGCGATGATGACCGCGAAGCCAAACCACTCGTAAGCCATGAGACAACTGAGTAGGGTAGAGAGCCTGATTTTTCTGTTGGGTGGCCTGTTGATGGTCGTCGGTGCTGGCACTAGTCTGTTGGCATGGGGCGGTGCGCCGTATGTATTCGCGTTAGGTGCCCTTTGTTTTGCCGCCATGCAGATGAAGCAACGCTACGACGGACAGAATGTAAATATCCGCCGACTGCGCAGAATGATGCTGATCAGCGATGTGCTGTTTTTAGTGTCGGCCTTGTTGATGTTTGCCAGTCAGCGCAATGTTTTCGGACTCGATCATATCACCTATCTTCAATATGTCTATAACAAATGGGTGGTGACATTGCTGATCGCTGCCATCCTGCAGCTTTATTCCTTCCATAGGATAGGTCAGGAATTGGCAAAAGAATAAAAAACTATAAAAGAGTGCGCATTTGTTTTAAAATGCGCAAATTTTTTTTCCCAATTCAAGATAACATTGTACATTTGCAACGAAAACAATGAGATAATGAAGAAGTTTGTATACACAATCATCGCAATTGTCGCTCTGACATCGTGTGCTGACTCCTATAACATTCAGGGGTCATCAACGGTTTCATCGCTTGATGGCAGTAAGCTTTACTTGAAAGCCATCAAGGATCAGGAACTGAAGAGCATTGATTCCTGCGACGTGGTGCATGGTAAGTTCCGTTTTACCGGACTGCTCGATACCATCCGTATGGCCAGCCTCTATATGGATGAGGAAAGCATTCTGCCAATTGTCGTGGAAAAGGGTGAGATAGAAATCAAGATTGATAATGCCAGTCAGCGAGTGAGTGGTACCCCTCTGAATGAGAAACTCTATGATTTCATCACTCTGCATAATCAGTTGAACAATGAGATGAACGAACTGTCTCACAAGCAGAGTCAGATGCTGCTTGACGGAATCGATGAAGACGAAATCAACCAACAGCTCACGGTGGAGGCTGCTCAGATTGCCCAGAAGGAGGACAGTCTTGTAACCAATTTCATCGTGGAGAACTTCGACAATGTGCTTGGCCCTGGTGTCTTTATGATGATGACCAGCGGATATCCTTATCCTGTGCTCACCCCTCAGATTGAGGATATTATGAGCAAGGCCACGCAGAAGTTCAAGTCAGACCCCTATGTGAGCGATTATTATAGGACAGCCAATGAGATTCAGGCTCGTGAGAACGGTCTGGTGGATGATAGTCAAATCTCGCCTCCACCTGCTGAGGCTGCTACTATTCAGCCCCCGCATACGTTGCCTGATTCTATGCATGTGCCCCTGACCAATCTTCCCCAGAAATGAGAACCGTAGTTCAAGGTGGAACCATTGTCAATGAAGGCAAGACGTTCGATGGTACCATCGTCATCGAAGACGGTAAGATAACGCAGATTATTCAAGGAAATATCAATCCCGAAGCATCCTCTGATGAG
>Ga0247610_10005401_pt1 | contig 13468 bp, 13 predicted proteins | sample 174DNAGHGhighgp2_FD_193483 | JGI IMG/M metagenome (GOLD analysis project Ga0247610, IMG submission 193483) | Sheep rumen microbial communities from Palmerston North, Manawatu-Wanganui, New Zealand - 1742 DNA GHGhigh gp2 | ecosystem: Host-associated > Mammals > Digestive system > Stomach > Rumen...
TGGGAATGCAGAATTCCGGACTTGCCACATCGTTGGCTACGACCCACTTCGCCCTATATCCGTTGGCTGCAGTGCCAGGAGCTATTTTCTCTGTTTGGCATAACTTTTCGGGAAGTATTGCGGCTCAGGTGCTGAAGAGGGGAAATAAGGGATAAATTTGCGCCTCTACGACAAGTAAATTCATAAGATGAAAAATCATCCCATGGATTTTACGGGGATAGCTGGGAATAAAAAGCTATCCTTTTCTATCATTTTTGAAACAACTTAACTATCTTTGTTCTTGCCGTATTCTTTTGTATTATTCTCAAAAATTATTGGTGTATGGGAAAGCAGGTAGTGGCAATAACAGGAGCCGCAGGAAATTTAGGAAGTATTTTGGCGGAGGGACTTCTTTCCGACGATGTTGAGTTGCATCTTCTTTGGCATAAGAGACCCTTGCCAGATTCTTTGTTGAACAGTGAGAAAGTGAGACCCTTCCAAGTAGATTTGAGGGATGTTAGTACAATCGAAGCTTCATTACAAGGAGTCGATACGGTTATCCATTTTGCAGGAATCCTTTTCATGGGAAATCCAGAAAAGTTTCTTCCGACTACCAACACCCAATATTTTTCAAATTTGCTTCAAGCAGCGAGAACAGCGGGAGTTAAGAAGGTGATTCTGTTTAGTTTCCCACATGTGGAGGGAGAGACGACACCTGAGCATCCTGCGACGGGTCGGTTGGATGGAACACCCAATTCAGCACATGCGAGGACCCGTTTGGAGGAGGAGAAGTTGCTGATGGCAGAAACAGGATTTGAGAAGGTGATACTACGTTGTGGAATGGTCTATGGGAAAGGAATACTTATGATTGACGCAGCATATTGGTTTTCAAAGTATTATCTATTGGGTATATGGAAAGAACCTAATTATATACATCTTATTTCCACGGCGGATTATGTAGCCGCAACGAAAGCCGCTATTCTCTCACCGACTGCATCAGGCATATATCATCTTGGCGACGAAGGGGTTCAGACGCTCAAGGAGTTTCTGGATGAGGCGACGAAGGAGTGGCAGACACACCGACCATGGGTGATGCCCATGTGGATGATCCGTACAGCCGCATGGGGTTTCGAGAAAGTGTCGCTGCTCACAGGCTGTCGAGCTCCCCTGACTCAAGATTTCATCACCATCGGCAAAGTGTCTTATTATGGCGACACAAGCAGAATGCGAGAAGAGTTGTTGCCGGAGTTGAAATATAAGACGTTTAGGGAGGGGATACATACGGTGTAGGGAGGAGTCACTCTCATCCATGCATGTCAACCGACGAGATGTTTGGGAATATTTTATGTATTTTTGAATGGGGAAAATAGACAATCATTAACCACCTACAATATCATAAAAAGGATCATTTTGAAATTCTTCATCTACCATCAAATAGTTATTGTCCTATTATTAGCACTTCCTGACGTTCAGCATTGTTTCTATTTAACGCAAATCCATGTTTACCAAGATAACAGATATGCGTTGTTTGCTTGTATTTATGTATAATTTCCTCCAACTCTTGTATTGATGGATATCCTTCCGTGGTATAAGACAAAGCGATTATAGAGTCTCTATGTTTGTATATCAAGTCATCTAATTCATTAAGATAATTACTTCGTTTTTCAAATTCCCAATTTTTACCAACACTTATTTCCAAATTAGCCTTTTCCCTATCTATATAATTAGGAATTTCGAAATAATTCATTAGACCTTCCAAAAAATGATATCTATTATGATACGTTATTCCTCCACCTTCTTTTTTAGGAAAATACGGAGTATCTATATACACTAAGTCTGCGTGCCTATCACAATTTAATGCAGAAGTATTTGTGATTTCTACATTCGGTAATGTTTCAAATTGGAATTCATTCAATTCTTTAGTGAACTTAAGAAATAAATCCTTGAACGATTGATCCCATGTCACCTTATTACCAAAATTCGCCTTTACAAAATTTGTTCTTAGGTTTAGATTCTTACGATGAAACAGGTTAAATGGGCGTTTTATCATACAACTTTGAAATAGAACATAATATGCACTTGCTTTCTTTTTATTTGTTAAATAATTGATGTTTTGTGCGACAATATCAATAGTTTCATCTTCATCAGGCGTATAATAAACCTGATTGAAATTATCAGCTATGATATTTTTGTATTCTCGCCCATCTATCCGTTGCAGAAGTGCTAATGCATCGCTTTCTGTAAAAGAACCACGAGGAGAACACAATAGTGCTTTTGCTATTTCGCAATTGAATGATAGAATATCATTATATATTATGTTCTTGCCATTTTGTGCCATATAATATGATACAATGCCAGTACCACCAAACAAGTCCAACACAGAATTGAACTCAATTCGGTTAACAGCTAAAGCTTCCCATATTTTATCTAATAGCCGACGTTTCGAACCATAATATCTAGTTACTGGCAAATTCATCGGATTATAGAATTTATTAATGTTTTCATTTTTTCATATTCTGGCTCAACAATACATCTTAAAGATATATTATCAAACTTTGCTAATGGAATTTCAAAATCATAAGTATAGTGTTTTATATCTTCTCTCACTTCATGACCTTCTTTAGCAAAATACCAATAGCTTTCCTTTATTGTTTCATCGCAATAAGGAGATATAATAATGTACTCAAATGACAAATCTGGATATGCTTCTAATATAAATGAATGAAATTTTTCTATTTTGCATATTGTATCATCAATATTAAACTTACTTAAAGTGGTTTTATTCTCGAAATAGACTATTCGATTATTACTTTTAACAAGTGCATCTATTTCAATAAAATCATTTTGAGGGTCAGAAGTTTTCGAAAGATGCACATTTGTAACATAATCACATTTTAACTCTTTTAAAATTTCTGTAAAAACATCCTCAAAATACCTACTCATGAAATAATAACTATATTGAGGTAATAAAGCATATACCTTCTGCGATTCTTTATCAAAGCAGTTATCACAACGAGTTATTTTATGTTTATCATTTTTCCCATGATTTACCCAATTAAGGAGATTATATTCACTGGAGCTTTTTTTATATTCATACACGCCCAACAATGTCTGACTGCTTGTAGTACTAGGAATACCTGTGTAGAAACAAAAATTAGACAAGTGTTCTAATCCGCTAATACTATATACTTCTTCAAATAAATGTGTAAACTGCGAAGGAATGTTTTTTTCGGTACCCTTTATGTATAGGTTATGATGTAGAAATGATAATAGTTTACAAAAATCACTTTCCTTACATTTTTCTATAAATGGTTCATATTGCTTTTTTCGAACAACGGGAGCCACTCTTTCTGCTGGAGCATATACTTTTTTCAACATGCTCCAAAAATAATCTACAGCATTCTTCTTAACAATGTAATCATCTATATTGTTAAGAGGCAAAATGTAATCTCCTAATATTAAACAAATATTCTTATCATTAATATGGGTTAACTCATTCAATCCGATTTCAGATATTTTTCCTACAATTGATGTAAGATCTTTGTTAATCCAAATAGAAGAGATATCAATAGGATCATTTCTAAACGTATCAAAATTAAACCATTCTTTCGGTATTAAAGTCGATTCTAAAACTTCTTCTCGCTCAATTTTAACAATCTTGCTATAGTTTGCATCTGTCAATAAAGAACATATTCTTTCTTTATGTTTTTGCAAAATAGAGTCCTTGATAACATCAAAGATGCGTTCTATGGGTTTATATTCCCTTATCCAATTTGACATCACTTTTTGAGCATCACTCTTCTTATTAGTGCCTTTTATTATAATCAAGTTTCTTTCTCGGTATAATAAATACACATTTGTTCTGCTAAAATAGTTAAAAGTTGAATACAAACCATCTTCTAAAAAAGCCACTATATCAAACAAGAACGAATCTTTTTCCGTAGATTCTGTTAAATGTTTATTTCCACAGATTTTATCTATATTGAAAAGATCTGTAATACATTCATAAAACTGTTGACCATTTTGTCTCTCCATAAATATGTCAACTACAAGATGATATATAGAGGAAATAAGTTCTTCCATATTAATCTTGTATGTAAAACAAGTATAATTACTTTTACTATGTAGTCTCATATTTATTCAAATACAAATTTAGTAGCAATACCTATCAACTTAAATATTTCCGTTTGTTTGTCAATATTCCATTTATACATATTCAATAGAATGAATAGCTGAGCAGGATCATACTCAATGATTTGAATACTATTGTTCTCTAATGAGAAATCTGAATATGATAAAGACATTTCGTATGGTACAAAGATAACGAAGTTATGTATTCCCTTGTTTTCTACAAAATCCTCTATTCGGCTTTGAATCTTCAAATTATCATTGAACAAGAAAAAGTATGCTTTCTTAGTAGATTCATCTATAAATGATTGATAGTCGCGTCTTAATAAATTCTTGTCAATATCGTTATAACCTAATGACTCAAGATAATATTTCAAAGGATCAAAAATAACTCGAGAAAGATTGCTAAATGCCGATTGAGACTCCAATTGTACTTTTGTCTCTGCATACAAATCATTTAGATCTCTGTCTGATTTTAAAACGTCTTCTATAGACTGCTCTTCTTTGAATTTAGTATTTCTTATTAATTCTGCTGCAAATTGTATAGTTCTTCTGTTATTTGTAAGCTTTTGATTTCTAGAAAGTTTTCCTACTATATCTAATTTTTTATTATCATCTATCTTTATAGATAACAAATCAGATAAAAGTTTAATAAGGTCGGATAATTCATTCTCCGTCTTTATTTTTTCAATCGTTATGATGTCTTTTCCCAATCTCTCGTACAATGGCTGACATAATGCTTGAACATTTACACCATTCGTTATTGCAGAAATCAAGTAATGTCCTTTGATTTTATTAAACAAATCAAATAGTTCACGATACGATGTAAAAAAAATGAGCCATTCGTTTATCCGACTTATTATTGATTTTTTCAAGTTCATCAATTGCAAATAACAAATAAACGTTTCGCGAAGCAAGAATATTCATAAATAAAACAAAGACCTCTCGTCGATTAAAATCTGTTAGTTTTTGCAAATTATACTTGGCAAATGAACCTTTCGAATACAAACGACCCGTACCTAAGAAGATTAGGCTTCTAATATCATCATCAGATAAATCTTTGTCAAATAACTTATCGGTATATTCCTTTATCAAAGAGAAATCATCGTTGAAATCATTAGCGAGATTTGCATAGTTGTAGTTTGGATCGCTCTTTAAACGGACAATTTGTTCGACCAATTCTGTTAAGCATGAAGCCTCCAAATGTTGCATTAAGAATGTACATAAATCGATTTGTTCAGAATTTGCACGACAATACACCATTTTGATGTTTAAATCAGCATGCATTTTAAAGTACAACTCTAAATATTTAAGTATATTAGTCTTTCCATCACCATATTGTGCTTGTATGACAGTCGTTTCCATACGATTGCCATCTATTTTTGATAATTTTTCACCAATATGCTCTTTAGCTTTTGTTTGTCCAATCACTAAATATGGGAGTTCTGGAACTTTTCCTTCAGACCAATCGCGACGTATAGCGTCAAGCTTTGGCTTTTCCACCTCTTGTCTTTCCCATAAACCTACAAAGTCTTTCATATCATGATATTTTAATTTTCAGTACTGGTATATCTCGTATATAAAAGCGTTTCTTTTGATCTATTGTTGATACAATATTTATAAAAAAGATATTATGATTCATTCGTTCTGTTTCATAAAACTCTTTTAGAAATATACTAAAACTTTTATAACTCATCTTCATATAAGCAGACAAATCGTATAAATCAACATATCCATTTACACAGTCTTGTCTTTTTAACATTGCTTTGTAAGCAGAGAAAAAAAATTTCTTCTGCCTATTTAACTTATTTTTAGCTCTTAATTCAGATTTATATTCATTAATATTTCTAAGGATATCTTGATATATTAATAAACACTCTTCTTCTATGAGCTTTATCATAATTTTATTAACCACGCCTTTGCTTGATACGGCAGACAATAATTTAACCCAATAGCTCCGTACTTCATAATAATTCTGATGACTTCTATGAATATAATCAAAGTGCGGTATTGGATAATACCTCTGCAAGAAATCAAACACAATTTCATCCAATTTTAATCCATATTTTAAGGATTCCTTGTAAAGCAAACATATTGACAAAAAGAAATGAGCATCATAACGCAACACCTGCTTCAAATACACTTTTCTATCATTTTGCGAAATAATTGAAGTTTTTCTGCTGCGAATTATTAATTCCTTGTCCCAAATAAGGTTATTACCATCATTATCCAGAAAATGAAGTTTATCAATTGCCAAATTCAAATAATAACATGCGGCTTTATATGTCGAATATATTTGTTTCTCGACTCCTATTCGTTCTTCTCTTGATAGGATTTCCTTTAAGTATAAAGGTCTGTCTTCTACTTGGATCTGTGAGAAATGCAAATATACAGCATTAATTGCGTCTTGCGATGGTATTCCATCAGAGTCTTTGGGAAAATCCTCAAACAACCAGTTCAACAGAATAAAATAAAAATCAATAGTTGTATCTTTGTAGCAAAAACAATTATTCTTTTGCTTTTGACGTTTCGCATAAAACAAACATACCCATTTCACAATCCATAATGGTCTATGAAATGGTCTATGAAGGCTATGTAAAACATTATATGTCAAATTTTCATTCTTCACTTTTATTAAAATGTGATTTGGAGACATAGTATGCCACTCTAACTGCAAAGATAATTATATTTCTCGTATAGAAAGGCATGACATCTTATATAATCACCAAAACTTATTAATCACTTCATTGTCTTCATCACAAGCGCCCTCCAACCACTATCTTTCTTGCCCCGCTCCATATCTTCTCCTGAGTCAATTGACCCAACATTTTCTGAATTGCAATCCGTTCACCGTCGTACCACCACACGTTTTCATCTTCGTTAAACACCCGTTACCAAATGAAGATTAACAATCATATTTATTCCTTCGTTTGATGTAACAACTTTATGACCTCATTTATGTTAGAATCCATTTGCCAAACAGCAAACTTGTCTCCAACAAAAAGCGTGATTTGGAATCGTTTATGTAAACCTACAGAAAATATGTTTTTATAAACATGGTAAAGGTACAAATTTAATCTAACAAAATCACTCTTTTTTGGAAGGTTCTTTTCAATCATGGAGTATTTCTACGCTCTTTTGTCCAAAATATGACAAAGTAATTTCCATCATCAAACAAAACCTTATTTTCTCGCCAATATAAAGTAATGCTATAGGGAAATGCATAATTTTCAACTGATAGTTTTGCCTAATTCATAAAACATAATAACTTTGTGGTTGAAATTTCTGACATATTATAAAGTATGAATATAGAATCAAGAAGTAAAATCAACTCACTATTAATGAATATATACCCAGGAGGGCTCCTTTTTTCCGAGGAACTAAAGAAACAGGGGTATTCAGATCAGTTGATGAAACAATATCGCAAGTCTGGCTGGCTGACATCCTTGTCAAAGGGTGTCATGTATCGTAGTGGTGACTCTTTATCTGCTTTATCTGCTTTGGCAAGTTGTCAGAAACAAACAGGTAAGCGGTATCGTGTGGCAGCCCACTCCGCTCTTGAACTTTCTGGCTATTATCATTTCGTTCCAATGGGCAAACCACAACTGCTAGTTGCAAGTAATGATGCAAAAACACCCCAATGGGCAAAAAGCGATTTGTTTGATATGACAATAGAGTTTTTTACAACTTCGGCATTCGGTTTCATCCAAGAGCAAACAATAAATCAGAGCAACTATACTGTACAGGCATCCATACCAGAGCTAGCTTTCATGGAATGTCTTCTGTTGGCTCCAAACAGATATAGCTACATGGATTTGTATTATATTATGGAGCAATTAACGGCACTTCGTCCAACCAAGGTTCAACAATTGTTGGAGGCTACAAACAACGTAACTGTCAAAAGAATGTTTCTTTATATGGCAGAAAAGGCAAATTATCCTTGGTTTCAAGCAATTAATACCGAACGCATAGACCTTGGCACTTCCAAAATACAGTTGTGCAAAGGCGGTGTATATGTTTCAAAATACAAAATAACAATTCCAAGAGAATTAGCAGAATATGAATAATCAAAATCTACAAACAAGCGTGTTTGCTCAGAAGGTTGACCTTCTGTTGCGTCTATTGCCTCTGATCATGGAAGAAAAAGTGTTTGCTGTACATGGAGGTACGGCTATCAACCTTTTCCTCAGAAATCTACCAAGATATTCAGTTGACATTGACCTTACATATATTCCATTGGCAGATCGCAAAAAAAGTATTGATGACATTAACTTTCATCTGAAATCGATCAGCGAAAAAGCTTGTAAAGCATTTCCTGGAATGCACATTATTTCCAACTACGCGACTTGCAAATTGCTCTGTGAATACCGTGGAAAACAAGTGAAAGTAGAAGTTAACCAAACAAAACGAGGCATTGTCGGTGGTGAATTGATGCACCTGCCATTATGCGAGAAAGCACAGAATGAGTTTCAGGTATATTGTATAGCCGACATTGTACCTGTCTCACTTCTATATGGTGGCAAGGTTGCCGCAGCACTTTCTCGTCAACATCCACGTGACCTATTTGATGTAAAGTACATGACTGTTCCTTTAGAGGAATGTCGAGAAGGACTCATCTTCTGTTTACTTGGTAGCGATCGTCCTATACATGAATCATTTGCGCCAACCCTTATTGATCAACGTGAGGCACTTGCCAATCAATTTGTCGGAATGACAGAGACTCCATTCACATACGAAGAGTTTGAAGAAACTCGCAACAAACTCATATCTGACGTTAATAGGTTTTTGACAGATGCAGACCGTCATTTTCTTGTCAGCTTTGAATGTGGTGAACCAGAATGGGACAACTATGAGTTCGCACATTTCAAGGATTTTCCATCTGTCAAATGGAAGCTTCTAAATCTTCAGAAACTGGCTGAGCAGAATCCTGAAAAAATGAAAACAGAAGCCGAAAAGCTAAAGGATTTACTTTGTTAAAGAAACAAAACCATGGTTAAGAAAATAAAAAGGGATGAAGAAAGAATATCTTGATGTTCAGTATGAACATGGACTATGCTTAATATGTGGGAAAGAGGATGCCTCAAAAACTAATTCTCACCTTGTGCCAAGTTTTTTGGTGTCTATGTATGATAGTTACGACAATTCCGGAAAACGAGGTAGAGATTTGCAGATATCGATTACAGATATTGGCAGGTCAACATATGTTGGTGCAATACCAAGTACAATATACGAGGAATTATTTAATGAGGATTCCCTTAAAGACGAGAATCGAATTGAGAATTTGAAAAATAATCCAGTTGCAATGGATTATGTGTTTTGTCCCACATGTGAAAAACTGTTAGCAGAACTTTTAGAATCTCCATATGCTGACGCATTAAAGCAAAACAAAGGAATTAATAGTGCCATAGCATATCATTTTTGGATTTCTGTTATTTGGAGAATGAATTCTTGTCATAAAGACTTCGGATTTCAACTTGACAAATCAACATCAAATGCACTACATGAAATACTGTTATCATACCTTGACAATAATGGTCAACTCAACGAACAATATAGTCCAAAACCAAACATCTTCAAGTACAAATTATTATATTGTCCCAATTTTTGCAAGGATACTCAAAAAGGATTCCAATACTGTAATTACAAGGATAACGTGCTCACTTTTATTATAGCAGATTTCATATTGGTAGGTTACTTTAGAGCAACAAATAAATTGCTGGATAACTATATGTTCGATGTTATTAGTAATGCCATAAAAAAAACTGATTTTAACACATGTGATGAAGAATCGGAAAATAAATTAATCATTGAAAAAGAAGTTATGGAATCAGCTATTAGTGCCTTTATTAAATATGGAGTAAATGTTAAGATAAAGCACTATGATAAGGTTATTTCCATGCTTTGGGGCGAATTGGACATTCCTATTCAGCTAACAGAGTCTATAAAGAAAGATGTAATTTTAGAAATATTTTCAGAAAAAACAAAATTAGCAGAGTGTGAAGGTAACCATAGTATAGCAATTGCTATCATGAATACACTAAAAAAACACGGAATTGATATCTGCAGCCTCGGCAAGCAGATTATACGAAAAAAATAAAACAAAAAGCCATGGGATGGGATGTAGTACAAATAGGACTTGGGCATGACCTGCCCGTTAATGATCCATATAAAACCGCCCAAGAGATAGCCAAAAGAATGGAGCGAAATGTCACACTCGCTTATTACAAAAAATACGAGTATGATATTGCAAGTAATGTCGTACATTACAAAAGAGAGCCGGAATTAATTGAGCTGGGAAGATACGAAGTGGACAATACTAAGAGTAGCCCACTACTGATAACTGTCTCAAACTATCAGGCGAAGCAGATACTGGATTTGGTAGGAATAGACAAATTTTGCAAAGCAACTTTCACGAATGATTTGGCAAGAATCATACTGCATGAGACGAAAGAGCCCTTCGAACTATACGAAATAGAGGATGATGTGAGGAACTTAGGCATTCGTATCTTCAAAGAAAACGTAGATCTTGACATATACATTCGGGAAAGATGGAACCATTGGGAAAGAGCATTCCATCAACCAGACGAAAACAGAGAATGGTTGCACGATTACCGGATACAGATATATAATCGAGCAAAGCTGTTTGGCTGCAAGGATGTGATCATCTGTGCCGACCAAGGTCCGACAGAATCGATCGTCGACAATCTCAATTACAACGCAGATCGTCTAAGGGAATATGCACGGACCTATGAATACCTTAATGGATACGACGGTTGGGATTCCCACAAGGTCGAAGAATGGAAGAGGGAAGCGAAACACATTATGTTCTCATCAGTGTTTCAGGGACAGATTAATCTTTCAGACAAAGATTTCGTAGAAGTTATATATGATGATTTTAGGGATATCATCAGCTCAAAATGAACTGAATACCCATAAATCATGCACAAAAGGTTATAATGCTACAACCTTTTTTGAAACATTTCATTCGGAAAAGTTCACAAAAATCACTCGATTCTAACGCTTAACCTCAAATATTTCTGTACAAAAGTACCACAATTAAAAATATTTGTGGTAGATTTGTACGGATTTCGAAGATTGAATATGAAAGAACGGAACTCATATCTATCCTCAGCCAGCGTAAAAGAGCAAGGCAGAACAGCTTATTACAAAATGCTGGAGAGTGTACATCAAGGCGAACTCATACAAGTGCGTCGTGGTGTATATGCCAACATTAACCAGCTTAGTGGAAATATGATTGACATCAATGCCATAGTCCCCGACGGCATTCTGTGTTTATGGTCTGCATGGAACATCCATCAACTCACGACCTCCATGCCACAAGCTTTTCATGTTGCCATCAAAAGAGACAGAAAAGTAACAGTACCATCCTTCCCAAAGGTTGAATTGCATCATTACACAGAGTCAATACTCCATATTGGTGTAACTAATATGGAGATAGATAGGTTTGACATCAAGCTTTATGACGTAGAAAGATGTGTATGTGATGCCGTGAAGTTTCGTAACAAGGTTGGTATAGATGTCTGTTCTGAAATCATCAACAATTATTTGGAACGCCCCAATAGGAATCTGAGCAAGTTGATGGATTATGCACAACTACTTCGTGTGGGCACTATTCTTGAAAAATATCTACAAATAAAACTATGTAATCCCATATTGGGAGAATCTAACACATGAATAATTTCCAAACATACAACTTTCCTAACTGCAAATGCCTTGTTGCTTGCGGCGATATCCACGGTGACTTCAATCTCCTCGTGAATAAAATCTGTGTTCAATATCAAATGCGAGACACTCTCGTTGTTGTTGCTGGCGACTGTGGGTTTGGTTTTGAGAATAAAGGATATTACGACAATATAGTCAAAAGAAATGCCAAGAGGATGAACGAATGTAACAACTGGATTGTCTTCATCCGTGGCAACCATGACAACCCAGCCTATTTTGATGGTAAGTCTTTTATGAACAAGAGATTTATGGCTGTGCCAGACTATTCTATCTTAAATGCATGTGGTCACACAATTCTATGTGTTGGTGGCGCAATTTCTATCGATCGTAAATACAGACAAGATGCCTGGGAACAGTATAAACTGAAACATAGGATTCAAAAGTCGGATGATCTGTTTGCTAAAAATTATTACTGGCTTAATGAAGCTCCAACCATAGATTTTTCTGCCCTCGAAAGAATTAATGCGGAATGTTCCATAGACACAGTAGTCACACATACAGCCCCATCATTCTGCGAATTACAAAGTAAAAATGGATTGTGCTGCTACGCTTATGCTGACAATTCATTAATCAATGATGTCACAGAAGAACGTGCGATAATGAATAAAATCTATAATATGTTAAAACATCAAAACCATCCTCTTACCCATTGGTGCTATGGCCATTTTCATCAAAGTTGGCACGCTTCTATCGAAGGCACTTTGTTCAAGATGCTTGATATCATGGAGATGTATGAGATTAGATGACTCTTTGGGAAGCAAGACTGACCTGAACGAATAGGCAAGTGGCGTCTTCCTGACGTATTGAGCTGACATCTCACTATCTTAGGTACTGCAAATCTTTGACCATAAATATGGTGGTTGCGGTATGTCCTGAGTCACAAAGACGGTGAGGAATATACTGGAAACCATGACGTTCATACATGGACACTGCATCGGAAAACTGAGGAAACGACTCGATATACAGATGACTGTAGCCAGCCTTGCATGCCCCTTCGATTGCCCGGCGGAACAATTTGGAGCCATAGCCGAAGCCACGGGCAGCTGGTGACATATAGAATTTCACCAATTCAGCATACCCTTCTGGTAGCCCTTCTGTCGGATAGTAGCCACAACCGCCAAGAATAACGCCATTGTCAACGACAACCCAGTACTCGGCATTCTTCCCTACCAAAGCATCAAAGACATGCTTCGTCCGAGGGTCAACATAAACAGTGTTGACCAACGGAGCTCCATATTCCTCAAAAACGGAACGGATGATATTGGACAACTGTAGTTGGTCTTTCTCTTCAATATGTCTGATATCGGCCATATGTTTTCCCTGATTTACATGTTTTTTTGCAAAGGTATCGCTTTCCCAACAGAATCCGCATCATAATGTGAGAAAAAGCGATAAAAATACAATTCGCAAAGCCTATTGCATAAAAAACGTACTATTTTATGCAGTACAAAGTAATTATTGCATAAAAAAATCTATTCCTGTACCACAGTAATATACGCAAACATATTCTGATATCGTTCATAGTCCGTTGGGGGATATTCTTTCTGAGACCTATAATCGGGAGCACCGACAGCCACAATCTTTATTGGAACAGAGATATTATCAAGTATCCATCGTC
>Ga0247610_10005402_pt1 | contig 13467 bp, 10 predicted proteins | sample 174DNAGHGhighgp2_FD_193483 | JGI IMG/M metagenome (GOLD analysis project Ga0247610, IMG submission 193483) | Sheep rumen microbial communities from Palmerston North, Manawatu-Wanganui, New Zealand - 1742 DNA GHGhigh gp2 | ecosystem: Host-associated > Mammals > Digestive system > Stomach > Rumen...
CAACGCCATCCGCGCCAACTCTTTCCACCGCAACACTTTCAACACGCAATCCATCGGCAGAGCGATTCACGCCCACGACCTTCATATTCATGTTGATTTCGCCGCCCATCCCCCGCACCTTCTCGGCCACAGTTTCCCACAGCTGGCCGGGGCCGAATTTCGGATAAAGGAACTGCCCGATAAGGCTCGTCTCCGTATCTTTCTGGCGGATGTCCGCGCGGTTTGAACCAGAGCATTCACCAGCGCCCGCCTTTTTCTTACCGGCGAAAATCTGCTTCACGGCATGCACCACAGTCTTCGTGATGGAAAGCCCCTTGATGCGCTGTCCGCCCCAGTCCGGGCTTATCTTGCTGCACGGCACACCCCACACCTTCTCGGTGTAGTCGCGGAAGAACGTGCGGTAGAGCTCCACGCCGAAGCGGTTGATCATGAAATCTTCGAGGCTCTTTTCCTTACGGGCGGGCAAAAGTTGCACCTTGATGTAGCTCATGCCAATCTTGAACATGCGCCAAAGGCCGAGGTTACGGATGGTATCGCCATTCAGCGAAACCGGGTAGTCGAAAAGCTTACGCAAGAAGAGGATTCGGCTGAGGCGGCTGCGGCAGAGCATCACGTAGTCCGTCTTCTCGGGGTCGGGACCGCCTTCCGTGAGCGGTACATTGCGCCCGATGGCAATGTCGTCCTTACTGGCGGCGCCCTGCAGCGGGAGTATTCCCTGCCACCAGTCCATCACGGTATCGCTCTTGCTGAAGAAGCGGTGCCCGCCGATATCCATGCGGTTGCCGTTGTAACGCGCCGTACGGGAAATGCCCCCAATTACATCCTCGGCCTCAAAAATGACGGGCTTTACGCCGGTCGTGCGCAAGAGTTCCAGCGCAGCGGTAAGCCCAGCCGGGCCCGCACCAGCGATAACAGCGATTTTGTTTTTTTCGCAACCCATAAACTACCTCTTATTTTTCTTAAATAATATAAACTTTCTCGCCAAGAAATTATATACAAGCACCACACCTGCCGACATAACCTTTGAGAACATTTCATTAAGATCAGCAAAACCCACCATTAACAACATAAGCAATTCATTCAAGCCCATGCCAACAAGGCTTATAATCACAAACACCGTTATTTCAAGCATTCGATGCTTTTCCATCTTTCTCTTTTCTGCACTAAAAACCCAGCCTAGAGAAAGCAGATAGTTCACCACATTGCCAGCCATAAGACCTATTAAGTTTGCGACCAAATAATGGACATCAAAATAGTAGAGTGTCAATGAAAAAACACCAAAATCTACTATAAAGGCAAGGCCCCCCGTCACAAAATACCGTAAGAATTGCCCTACGATATTTTGTTTATTGGAAACCGCAATTTTCAACAATTCTACGAAAGCCATTTCAACAACCTGATAATCCCCATATCGGCACACTCATTATGTGCCGAAACATTTGTCCGATGTTCAATAGCCCTACGATTCTGGTGGTAAAACTCATAAGCCCTCAAAAGCATTTCTTCATTTGTTTTTGTAGGCTTAAAGCCAAGTTCACGTTTAATCTTTGACGTGTCAAAAACAAACGTAGACGCAATCATCTTATACTGATATGGGCCAAGCGGAGAAATTCCCAATTTACTGGCCAACTTCATGCATGGAATAATAAACCATTTCGGGAAATGCGCCAACTTAGATTTGGATTCACCATGCTGAATTACATAACTATAAACTTCATTAAAGGTCTTTACATTGTCGGAACCGATGTTGAACACCGTTGTACCCTGATAACCAAGCGCAAGTTCGCAGGCATTCGCCAAATCCTTTGCATAGATAAACTGATAGCGATTATTGCCATCGCCAACCATCCAAAGCTTGCGATTTTCATCAATAAATTCAAACAAAATGGATAGCAAGCCTAAACGACCTTCATCCATAATCGTCGGGCAACGGAAAATCACAGAATCCAGTTTATCTTTCTTTGCAAATAGAATCTTTTCACCCTCCAGTTTCGATTTACCGTAAATTTCAATCGGATTCGGGATTTCTTCTTCGGTAACCGGAGAATCAAAATTTTTTGCCCACAAGCAGTTGGACGACGTAAACACCAGCTTTTTTACATTATGCCGAATACATGTATCAGCAATGATTTCAGTTCCCTCGACATTAGACGTCCAGAGGTCGTTTATCCGTTTGCGGTCATGGGCAAGCATTGCTGCAAGATGAAACACCGCTTCAAATTGATTTTCGTTAAAAAGTTTTTCCACGAGTTCCTTGTCGCGAATATCCCCCCGCACGCTGACAAGATTTTCATGCGAATCTGCATCCGGGCACAGGTCTATGCTTACGCACCTGTGGCCTTCTGATAGAAGTTGTTTTTTTAAGATGGAGCCAAAGAAGCCCGCACCACCAGTAATCAAAAAACAAGACATAAGAACTCCTTGTTACTCAATAAAAAATACCTTTTTACATAAGAACTTGTTTTTAGATACAAGCCATGTTGTAAAAATAACAAGCATAATCCGCAACAAAATCGCGCAATTAGTTTGAAAATCGCCTTCAAAAGACGCCCATATCTTATATGGAAGCCAGTATACAAAGATATTTTGATCAATCGAATGAACACAAAACGCAACCAGGCTATATCTGCCAACAAAATTTAGCAATGACCAAAGTCTGGATTCAGTCCTATATTTGGTGACAATCGCATGCAAGGCAAAAAATACGGCCAAAACGGCAAGAACCTCCGGCACATACAAAGCCCCGTAAGCACACAAATTCACATCAATATTTGAGAAGCCAACACAATAAACAAAGGCTATCAGACACACAATAGAAATCTTCTTACCCAATACGTTCTCCAGCAAGCCATATTTTTTAACCAGAAAACCTGCATAAAAAAAACCTAATGCACCAAAAGAAGCCTGAATAGAAAATGGCAGCGTAAAATATGACTTGGATAGGTTCGCAGCCATCGCAAAAACCAGCACCAGCACTCCTCGCAAAAGTTCGTTATTTACCCTCTGAAAAAAAGACCAATAAACGCTAACAAAAACAAGCGCCCACAAAAACCACAAAGGCCCCGCACTCAGAATATAAACCTCCCCTGGTGGCATTGTCCACGAAGCAGTTCCCAGCAGCAATGATTTTACAGCAACATCTATCGAATGCGTACCGCATACGGCATCTAAGAGACTCACAACAAGCAACATCACAAGGCTTGTAAATACTAAAGGGATAAGAAGCTTTGTTACACGATTCAAAAAAACTTCAGAAAACCGCTTCTCTTTGGAAAAGTATCCCGATATAACAAAGAAAAGAGGAACATGAAAAAAACTTAGCAAGTGATACAATTGCCAAGGAGGACAAGAATGTATAACAACAACAGAAATAATTGCTATACCTTTCATTATATCAAAAATAGAATCTCTAGTCTTTTGCATTTGGACACCCATACAAATAAATGGTTTCTGACATATTTATAGAAAGAGAATCTAATTTTTGGTACTCTCGCAATCTAAAGCTAGACACCAAATGAGAAATTTCTCCAATGGAGCAAAGAAAATCTACTCTGTCAAGAAGAATATCTTTTTGCGATAGCGAATCTTTAACAAATCTACGCCAATCACCTCGTTTGGCAATAAAACCGCGCTGTTCCTTAAAGAAAATATAGTTGAGACGTTTTCGCTCTTCTTCGAACTGCCCTTGAAAAAGAGGTTCTCCCACCGGAGTTGTTTCGCCAAAATAAGACCCTGTCCAGAATTGCATTCTCGAATCATCCACATAATTTCCTGTCACATAATAAAACAATTTTCCTCTGTTTTTAATCTGCGGAAAAATAGTATCGTCTCTGAACAACCCTATTTGAGATTCTGCTTGTTTGAGTTCTTCATTCCTTTTGTCATAATCTACATACGCAAAGGCTGTTAATATGAAAGAAATTACAATCAAAAGAAACTTGCGGAAAAGACTTGAAATATTAAAAAGAAACAAGCTAAATCCAACAGCAACAAAAAAAGCATAAAACATAGTATTCAAAATCTTTTTGGGGAATCCGAATAAAGCATTTGTTTCTCGTAATTCCGTATTAAAAAGACAATCCCCTATACACAAAAGTAAAATTGGGATAAACAGCCAAAGTTTTATACGTTTTTTATAAAAAAGTACAAAGGCAAGTAAAGCCACTGGCAACAACTGAAATTGAGGAAACGCTGCATAAATCAATAAGACTACCGCAAAACACAACAGCATAAACGGACTCTCGTGTTTGTTGGCAATCTTTAATACTATCGCAAAAATAATTCCCAAAACCCACAAAAATTGTAAAAAGATTAAATTGTCTACACTTCTGTACAAATCAGTCAAGTTAAACAATTTAAAATCTATAGTTCCCAAAAGTATATTTTCAATTAGTCCCTGTTCTCCAGCCGACAAAAAACATAAAGCAGATAGCACGAACATCAAAATATTCAAATTCAATTTCTTTTCGGGAATTAACAGTAAAACCAAAGACATAACAATAGCTCCACTACAAGGAGCGATCATAAAAATTGCATAACCAACCAAAGCAAGCGACGCATGTTGAGTCGTCAATTGAATTCCACCCAAATTGAACTTTTTATGGCGAACTAGAGCAATTTGTTCGTACACCAAATACGCAAAAAAAGGCAATGCCAAAATAAAAAACAACCATTCAATACGCCATGTTTGCACTTGATAAAGAAAAATATGTTTTGCCGCCACCCCCGTTGCAGACCAATAGAAACCAATAAACAACACTCCAAAGCACGCTTTTGCATATTTCAAAAGAATTTCATTCTTGGTGAATTTAGGCACAACAATTCCAAAAAACAAGACGGCAACGACTTCTCGCCACAGCATTAAATAAGTAACTGGATGATCATGGGTACAATTACCCCAATCATCGGGATAAATATCAAACACTCCTTTATGTAATAGAAAAGTCAAAGGAAATAGCAATGCAAATATTACAACAGGAACGCGAGTTTTAGGATAATACAGAAATAACCACAAGGGCAAACACCAGCCAGCAGTTATTGGATGAATAGCGGTCCCAATCAGAAACAGAATCAAACTAATATATTTTTTTGCAGCAAAAAGAGTTCCCAATCCTAAAATTGCAATTGCCAAAGAAAATAATCTAGAGGTATTAAACTTTTCTATATACGTCCAGAAGAAAACATGATCGTTTGGCATGTTGTCTCCCGAATAAACAATAAAGGCAAACAACAAAGGCACAAACCATAATCTTGTCCGAGTTGTTTTTGTAAAATAGTAGATAAATACAAATATGGCAAACAGGAAAAGCGAATGACCAAACAATGTAAAAAAAAATGTTCCCCTATCAATAGAAAAATGTGAGAGAATTAAATCGTAGATTATGGTAAACACACTATAACTATCTTGATTTCCAAACATAAATGGCGGATCATTTATAAAACGCTCTGGTTGCCATCTGTGTATGACTTGCAACAAATACAAACGTGCGTCACCAATAATCCCCTCATAATGATGCAAACAGAAAAATAGCGGTATTCCCAAAACAAAAGGCAACCACTTGTTTTTTAGCAAGGCTATAAGGGAATCAAAGAAATATTTTGAATTAACGCCGTTTAAGAAAGACATAACTTTATTCTACGATTGGTTTGTATCAAGGGAAACCTTTATGGTTATTGGGGTTCACCTCGAAAGCTTGTAAAAAAAAGAACCCTTTCCCAAAATCTGCTTTACATTTTTTCTATCAAATTTCGGAGATTCTTTTGTTTTTCCTTTTTTATAATCTTTTCTAAACGAGAACCCAAGGCCACACCTTAAACCATAATGAAGGCATAGTTTGTTTTCTTCATTCAATGAAATACCTGGATTACGATATTTGAACACAGGATACTTCGCATCCATAAATTGACCAATAATACTATAATTATACAAAGTCTGAAGCAATTCAGATATTGTATATTTTGTCATTAATTTGTGTCGAGCAAAAATATCTTCTATATCTTTTTTATAAAAAACACATTTATAATTTATCTTAAATAAATTAAATATTTCCTGAATTTCCATTATCACAGGAAACAATTCATCTACCAGTTCACCTTTAAACCATTCACCATATTTTAAATCCGTTTCTTCAATAACGTTTTTATCAATGATACTTTTATTTTGGCCGACAGCTACCTCCAAAGCAGATTTCACATATTGGATAATATCTCTAGGTCTAAAGAAAGTTCTTGATATAATAAAATCAAATGCATTTTCATCTTCCGATATGTTTTCCGTTGTAAAAATCTTGCTCCAATAGTTCACACCGTTGTGGGCAACCCCATCAATACTGGCCCCAATACGTTCATTTGCTATTTTAAAAAGTTCCTGTTCGTCCCATCGCCGATTTTTTGAGGGTTTCCAATCTAGAAAGATGCCAAAGTCACGCCATTTATTTTTATCCGCATATGTCAATTTTTCATATATATCGTCTCGCAACAAAATCACGGCGCTTGCTTTTTTGTTTTGGTTGAAAATTTTCGAGTTAAAATCCATCGTCGCTTTAAACAACGCAATAATCATATTTTTATAATTATCTTCATCTTGATAATTATCGTCTAATTCATCAAAGAACAAATGAAAATTTTCATCTAACGGGAATGCCTTTATAAGTTCATTCAACAAATCATTTGTATAATCTATAACATTTACATATTTTTCTGCATACAGTGTTTCTTTTTTCACGTCAACATTTGCCGACGCAAGAGGTGTTCCAACTCCAGCGCTAACGCTCCATCCCAAAGACTTTACATTATTTAAATAGTCTTTCGGATTATCCTTAAGAGTTGGATTTATCAACTCTAAAAAAAGCTTTATTTTGTTCCTTGCATTAGTTTCTATTTTTGTTGAATCCAAAAGGATTTTTGACATTTCCACAGCAAGAATAAAATTCCATAGAACTGTATATTTATTTGATGCGGTAAAGCGTTCATCGTAAAATTGTTCCATCAGTTGCGTTGGAATGTCTCTGAAACTGATTATTTCTACATACATCTTTTCTTCAAGATGCTTCTTGGCATAGCAAGCAATTGCGGACTTCCCTGCCCCTTTTCGTCCAATCACAAAAAATTTATTTTGCCTTTTTATTTCCTGGATATGCCCACAATCATAAAAATATTTTTCCAGCGAATCCAGTTTCGCATCGTTTTTTCCCATATCAATTTGTTTTAAATCTACCATTGTTTTGACCTTTTATTTCGCAATTATCCTTTTTCAAATCTAACAATCTCCAGCGCAGCTTTCGCATTTCAGCCACCTTTTTCTATATTCCATAACAGAATAATGCCCCTCCCGAAACCGTAAATGGACACCTATACCATAAACTTCTTTGTCACATCGGCCATTTCGGCCATTCTGGCGGTATTTCTGGTCCGTAGCAGAAGGCTGCGGCTGGTGGCGGTTCCTGTAGTTCCGGTACTGCACTACTGTCTGTTCTACAACTTCGACAGCGGACTCATAGGCGGGATATTCCCCCTACTGCCGCCCTGCGTGGGCGCACTCTACACGGCATTTTTGTTCCGTTATTTCTCGTCTTTCGGTAAAATCAAGGACAGCATTTCCGCCCCCGAGAAAAAGCATGCCCTAATACAGGGAATTTTCGCCTGTCTCGGCCTGTTCCTGTGCGCGGTATATTCCAAGACCATCCCCTGGGCCATAGACACGTTCCCGCTCTCGAATGTCGAAGCGGTCCTCTTCACGGTGTTCGCCGGGGCAAACGAGGGCGCAGAGGAGTTCGTCATATCGTCGTTCATCGACAAAGCGCTTATACCTGGATTAACCTTGTTCTTTATTATAGAAGTCATTCTCATTGCGATATCGATTTTCTTGGCAAAAAAAAATGGCGGGTTCAAAGACTTCCTTTGGGGATGGCAAAAAATCGCTGCGGGAGCCTTCGTCCTCTATTGCGCCGTAATCTCACTCGTGCTTCCAGGCATTGTCGCAAGTGCGCCCTTCAAGGCATTATTCCAGCGGCCAGTCGATTCAGAACTGTATCGGGAACATTACGCGCATCCCGATTCCATCAATGTGACAGCAACCGGGCAGCCCAAGAACCTGCTCGTAATATTCCTCGAATCCATGGAGACAAATTTCCGCCAGTACACACCTGAAATTGACAGCCTGTTTGGGCAATCGGGGTTCGCTCCCGGCGGAGTAAACGTGGCGGGCACAAGTTGGACTATTGCAGGGGTTACGGGCAAGCTCTGCGGGATCCCCCTGAACATGCCCATGGGCATCAATGAGTACAACGGGAAACTACCTACCTATCTGCCACACGCCCATTGCCTCATGAACACCCTTGCAAGCCAAGGCTACAATCAAGTGTATGCGCAGGGATCCAGCGGTGACTTCACGCAAAAACGGGACTTCTGGAAAGTCCATGGCAATGTCACAATCCACGACATTGAGTACTATAAAGACGCAGGCAAGATACCCGAAAACTACAAGATATTCTGGGGGTTCGAAGACCGTAAACTATACGGATTCGTCCGCGAAGAACTTGACAGTCTGGCCTCGCTAGGCGCGCCCTTCGCATTCTACATGCTTACGGTCGATACTCACCAGCCAGGGTTTGTAGACGACTCGTGCCAAGCCCAGTTTGCAGGCACACAAGGGGTGCTGCCGAAATCTCTACGCTGTGCATCATTCCAACTGGCAAGATTCCTTGACTGGGCCGAGCAACGGCCATGGTTCAGCAACACAGTCATCGCGGTCATGGGAGACCACGCCATGCCGTCGCTTTCATCCAAGGTAAAAATTTCGCCTGACGATACGCTCTACTGGACAAACTTCATGCTGAACCCGGCCCTTCCCGTTCCGCAAGGAGAACGCCGGTATTCCTCACTCGACATGTTTCCCACGCTGCTGGAAGCTATGGGTTTCACTGTAGAAGGGCGTTCCATGGGGCTAGGTCGGTCACTGTTTTCCGACACCCCCACACTGCGGGAGACATACGGCCAGCAGGTTCTGGATAGCCTTCTTCGCGAAAGGAGTATCCAGTACGACTACTTCTTGATGGGGAAATGAACTTGTCTGTAAAATTCCTTTTACCCCTGGCAGTATTGTTTTTCTTGTGCGTCAACCATTTCGACGGCTTCGAGCAAGACAGTATCCTCTATACGCTGCAGGCAATCAACAGGATCTTTCCGGGGCGGTTCATCGACGATCCCGCATTTATGTTCGGGAACCAGGACGCGTTCAGCCTCTTTTCGCCCCTTTACGCTCTGTTCATAAAATCGCTGCCCATAGACAAGGCGGCACTGCTGCTCACGCTGCTGACACACTGCGGGGTGGCGCTCTCTTTCGCCTGGCTCACCCACAAATGGACAACAAAATTTCACCGTCCGCAGCTAGCCCTGCCTGTAACATTGTTCTTTTTTTCGGCATATGCCTACGGCGAGTTTCGCAACGATATATGGGATACCATCAAAAATATCGAGGCATTCCCAGTAGCCCGTACACTTTCGCTTTGCTTCGGTTTCTGGGGACTTGCGCACCTATTCGACAAAAACAAATGGAAAACGCCCGCAATATTCCTTGCAGGTTCATTGATACACCCTCTAACTGCAGGATGGGGACTCCCACTATGGCTATTCTTCCACTTCAACAAGACAAGGCTTCCCATTGTAGCGGCAGCCGCTCTGCTCCCAGCGACAATACTTATCGGCAAGGCTCCTTGGGCAGCCTATACCGATGACTGGGTCTATATCGACTGGAGCATGGAAGGGTTAGACACGCTCCTGTTAAACCTCACCTTGAATCTTACTTTTTTCATTTTGGCATCAACCAAGTTCGTCCAATACAAGGTACTGAAAAAATTCGCCGTGGCACAAACTTTTGTTGCAGGAATAGCCATCTACTGGTTTATCGCATCGGTGTTCACGCACCACATTTTCTTGTTCCAAGTCCAGACCTTCCGCATTCTTTGGCTTTGCCAGGTTTCGGCCGTGCTTATACAGTCCTTTGTTGCTATGCGCCTGTATACGACAAAATTGCGCAAAAGCAAGCCTCTCAGCATTTGGGACAAAATATTTTTTGCCATCACATTCGTATATTGGATAGACTCCCCATTCATACTCGTCGGGGCAATTGCCGCAGTCATACTGTATGCAACCCGCGAAAAGAGCTGCTCTGGAAAAGTCCGCGCTGCGACCGTCTGCGCATGGATTGCTACAACCGCCTTTTCGGCTTACTGGATTGTCTTCTTGCATAGGCAATCCCTGCCGGAACTGTACAAAAGCTACCTGACTTTCATACAGGAGCTTTTTGCCGCGACAGCGGCACTTGCGCTAGTTGTGCATACCGTCTGTCCGAAATGGCGAAAGGCCGTCATCGTCATCATGCTGCTTTGCTCCGTTGAAATCCTCTGGGGAAATCAGATTTTCCCAAAGCAGAATTTTTCGTTCGCTTTCATTTTGGCGATTGTCTGTTGGGGAATAATAGTGCAGGCGCAACAGGCGGAGAAACCCGGCGGCAAAGTTATTACTTTAGTGATGCTGGCCATATCGCTTTGCATTTGCGTCATAATCAACTACGACCACCGTGATAACGAACAAAAAGAAAGAGAACATGCAATGAACCAGTTCGTAAAGGCTCCGCCTTTCCCCGAAATTGAAAAACGCGGAAGGGTCCTTTACTCCGTAAAGGATTACGCCGGGAAACTGCCGCGAATACACTTCCTATCGGGAGCCTATTACGACGAACAGTACGAAGTCGGGAGCATCTTTTTCAAGGGTCACAAGGATGTATCGCAAGCCCGCGAAAAAATGGTTTTCCTAGGCTCGCAACCGACCGATGCTGAATGGAAAAAACTCAAGTGGCAAGTCCGCAAGTTCTTGGCATCAGAATACCTTTTCAAGAAAGATTCCCTGGTGTCGCGGGTGCGCCACCTGTGCGGAGAGCAAGAGATAACGCACCTCGTGACAGACATGCACGACTTGCCTTTTACAAAAGACGATTCGCTAACTCTATGGTACAAGGATGAACAAATCTATCTCCATTCGTGCGAAAGCGTGATGAAAAACATTGTCACACCATCGACAAGTGACTAGAGCTTGTTAAACTTTTTCATTTCTTTATCCAAGAAAGCATCTACGTATTTTGCATAAATTAAAGTCGTTTCCAGGTTTCGGTGGCCGAGTAGTTTACTTGTTACTGGCAAGGGTATTCCGAGCGTTATGCAAGTGGTGGCAAACGTGTGCCGTGCAAGGTGGCAATGTATATGCTTGTGGTATCCGAGTTTTTGCGCAGCACTACGCAGGGTTCTGTTGAAGTGCGAATTCTCCACAACGCGGAAAACCTTACCCGCCTTCATCTCTGTGGGAAGCAGGAGCCTTGCCTGCACCGGAATGGGGATATACACCGGATCACCCGTTTTGTGCATCTGCTTGCGGATTTTCCAATCAGAAATCTCGCTTGCATCGAGGGAACGAAGATCGCTGTAACGCAGCCCGGTAAAACAACTGAACAAGAACACCCGCATGACATCCTGCTCCGTTTGCGTAAGAGACATGCCGCGGTCTTCAAAATTCAGGTAAAGCCTCTTAAGTTCGCCTTTTGTCAAGAACCCGCGACGAGAATAAACACGACCAATTTTCACCTTGTCAAATGGATTTTCTTTCAGTATACCATCCTGGAACATCTTGTTCGTAAAATTCCTGAAAACCGAAAGTGCCTTGTTTATCGTGACCGCCCTGTTCCCGCGCTTGACCAGATAGACCTTATATTCTTGCACAACATCGGCGTTCAAATCCTCGCACTGAAGGTCGGGCTTGAAATCCGCTATTTTCTTCAGGTTCCAGAAGTATGTCCGCACCGAAAGCGGCGCGAGATTATATTTTTCTTTGTCCAGATACTGCATTGCCGTATCGAAAAAACGCATGGGATAATCCTCCGTGGAATTGTTGTTGATTGTTCCGGCCCATCCGAAACAGAGGGGCAATGTTAGGATTATTCCCTCTTGATGCTTTTTCGCAAGAACCTACGTGCATCTGCAGGATTCTTACTTCGCAGAGATGAATGCTGTGGGTGACAAGTCCCAGATCGGTTACAAGGAACCCGCTAGTACGGTGTTTACTTACAACGTCACAGTGTCTGGCGCCGTAGCAACATTCACTGCTGTGAATAGCGAAACCGCTTTGAACGATTGCCAGCTGAACGCTGGTTCTTGGAATGTGGCTTCTCAGGCAGGATCTAGTGGCTTGGAACACGAAGCAACTGTTACAGGTGATGGCTGCGGTGTCCTTACGCCTTCGTTCACATCTATCGGTGCCGGCACGTAATTATACGATTGTCATCTAAACAAAAGGAACCTGCCATGAGAGGCAGGTTCCTTTTTTGCAATGTTTCAGCAGAGATTAGTTGTGCGTTGCAGCGCCAATCTGAGTGAAGGACGGCGTGAGAGCTTCGCAAGCCGGTTTGCCAGAAGGCGTCGTTGCCGTATGAGAAACTCCACCAGAAGCAGGCGCAGAAGTAACTGTCCAAACAGAGCCCGTTCCACACTCATTCAAATCACTCTTTGACGTGGCAGTCCAAGTTCCTGCTGTGGCAGCGTCATAAGTGAATGTATTGCTAGCCGGGGCGTTGTAGCCAATCTGAGTGCCGGTGCCGACAGCATTCATTTCAGCATAGTAGCTGTCCTGCAGATGCACATAGGTACCAGCTGCGGGGCCGACTTCAGAGGCCTTGGACTTGGCGATCATGCCGAACAGCTTAGGCACTGCGACGGCGGCGAGGATGCCCATGATCACGATCACGACCATCAATTCAATGAGGGTAAAACCTTGTTTCTTCATAGTGTACTCCTTGTTGTTTGTGACACACTTTTTTGAGTCCTGGCCCGAAATTGAGCGTCCGACTCGTTTACATTCCCTAATATACACAATTTTTTTCGGAAAAGCAATAGTTTTGTCAAACTTTTGTCATTTTTGTGTCATAACAACCTGGAGCAGACGCAAAAATTGCTTTTTTCGACCAAAATCGCCGTTTTAGGGGTGTTTCGGATGGTTACAATTATAGATTTTTTTCGCAAAAAAGGGGACTTCCGCCGAAATTTTTTATTCCAATGTGGAATATATCACACCCCTTTTGTCACGGTTTTGTCATTTAGAAGGGCGACTTGACAAATTTTACCAAATAGTTGGCAAATTTAGCCAAATAGTTGGTTAATTTCACAAAACAGTTGGCAAAACCAAACAATAACTTGGCAAACTATTGCTTTTTGTTGGCAAACTTTTGCATTAACGAACAAAGTAAAGAGATGGAGCCATGCGTGCGCCCCCTTTTTACAATTTGTTCAATCGGTCAAAAAAAGATCGTATCTGCAGAAATCCCTGGCGTAGAGGTTTTCCACCGGCCTGTCTTCTACAAAGGCATGGGACGGACAAAAGGCTCCTTTGTCCGTGTCGGCGATTCGGATGAGCCAATGAGCG
>Ga0247610_10005404_pt1 | contig 13459 bp, 11 predicted proteins | sample 174DNAGHGhighgp2_FD_193483 | JGI IMG/M metagenome (GOLD analysis project Ga0247610, IMG submission 193483) | Sheep rumen microbial communities from Palmerston North, Manawatu-Wanganui, New Zealand - 1742 DNA GHGhigh gp2 | ecosystem: Host-associated > Mammals > Digestive system > Stomach > Rumen...
TACCACTGGTGATAAAATCGTATTCCTGAACTGTCGCTTCCTGGGACATCAGGACACCATCTATACAGGTAATGCCCACTCACGTCATTACTTCAAGGACTGCTATATCGAAGGGACGACCGACTTCATCTTCGGTCCTTCTACCGCATGGTTTGAGAACTGTGACATCTTCTGCAAGGCAAACTCCTATATCACGGCTGCCTCTACCCCTCAGGATGTTACTTACGGCTATATCTTCAACAACTGTCGCATCACAGCTGCCGCTAACGTCAGCAAGGTATATCTGGGTCGCCCATGGCGTGACTATGGCTATACGCTCTTTATGAATTGTGAACTGCCCCGTCAGATTCGCCCAGAGGGATGGCACCACTGGCAGAAAGAGCGTGAGAAGACGGCACGCTATCTGGAGTACAACAACCACGGAGAGGGAGCCAACACCAAAGGACGTGCCACATGGAGCCGTCAGCTCACCAAAAAAGAGGCACAAAAAATAACGCTCAACGAAGTGTTCAGCGTTAATGATACGTGGAATCCCCAGCGTTAACCGCTAACCGATAACCTATTGTAAGTAGTCCATCTGCTTTTTCAAAGCTTGCAACTGCTCACGAACGTCAATCAGTCTCGTGAGCACTTGCATTCTTTTATCAGCACCATCACGATTGGCATTGATGATACGCTTGGCGGCGGCAAGCTTAAAGCCACGCACCTTCACCAGGTTATGAATCAACTTAATCTGGTCAATATCCTTCTGCTGATACTGTCGTATCTTTGCCGGTCCGGATGTCTTAGGTTTCAGATAAGGGAACTCCGTCTCCCAATAGCGTAACGTACTCTCGTTGACGCCAAACATCTCAGCCACCTCCTTGATGGAATAATAAAGCTTCAAGTTCTTGTTCAGATTCAATGCCATAATCGTCTTCGTTTGATACCGATGATGCAAAGATAGGAACTATTCCTGACATTTGCAAATTTCCTCCCGTAATTTTATTCCACAAAGTTATAAGTCTTCGTGAAAGAATTGCTCTGGAGAGAGAGTTTGATATCATCCAAACTTTTCACCATTTCTTACTACCATTTAACCTCTAAAACAAAAAAATTCGTCTTTTTAGCCAATTTTCTTGGACTTTATTCCATTTTTTTGTATTTTTGGGGGCTGATATGATTGCAAACCAATAACAATTTCTAAAACGGGTCAATGAATGACCAAGACATCATACAAGGATTAATTGTAAAAGACAATCGTGTAACAGAGGAATTCTTCTTAGTAAAGTGTCGTCCTTTGTTCAAGAGCATCATGAAATTGGTGTTCAATTATGAAGTGGATTATGATGAGATGGTCAATGAGTTGTATGTTTATCTGATGGAAGATGATGCAGTGAAGTTACGTAACTTCCAATATAGATGTTCTGTATATCAATGGCTAAAGGTATTGGCGATAAGGTTTTTCATCAAGAAAAGGAATAGGATGATAGATAACAATTCTCAAAAGTCTCTTTATGATGGACGAATTCATGCATTGTCTGAAGAAGAACCTGCTGCTGGAAATGATATTGAAAAGCTTCTAAGTATGATGGCGAATAAACGATATGTATCTGTTATTCGAAAACTCGTTCTTGAGGATTGTGAACCAGAAAAGGTTGCTCAAGAGATGGATATCACAACAGCAAATCTATATAATATCAAACGTAGAGCAATGGCACAACTTACATTGGTAGCATTAAAAGACATCAAAGAATATGGCAAATAAAGAAGAGCATATATCGGACGAGCTTTTGGCAGCGTTTCTCGAAGGTAATACTACAGAGCAGGAAAGCCTCCAGGTGTTGCATGCCATGAAGTCTGATAAAGAATTGCAAGAAGTGTTAGACATTTCGCTGAAGACCGGATTTGATGATATTCAATTCGGTAGTGAAATGTTACCCATGCTACAGAACGCTGCTCAGAGTGGAGAGAATATCTGTGGAGTGCTCTGTCAGATGTTTATACTCCATCGTCGTGGTCTTCCTTACAATCAAGAATGGTTATTGAATGTGGCACGACGCAACAACTGGTTGAAGCCAGAAGGCACTCCATTATATTGTTTAGGAAACCTGTTGTCTTTTTCAGGTTTGCTTGTGACAAGGAAATATGACTCATCCTTTGAGGATATTCAGAATGCCCTCGGGATAGACAACGTTGTTGTGGTAGGTGTTGACCGTGAGAAACTGTATACAGAAGAGGTTGATTTGGAAGACTTAACCAACCATGCTGTTGTCGTCACTCATGTGGATGATGACGCTGTCAATATTTTCGATCCTTATCAAGAGCCCTTTTTAGTCAGAATCCCCAAAGATGACTTCCTAAATGCATGGAAAGAGTCACACAACTATATGATTCAGATTCTCCAGTCTGTAGATGAGTATGAGCCCCATCCTATCAATGTCGACAACATCCCTTTGGATGGAGATCTGGAGGAACTGCAAGAAGCTATCGCTGAAAACGCCCATGATGTGTGGGCTGAGGCAAGAATGAAAGAAGGATGGACATATGGTAAAGAACGAGACGATGCTAATAAAAAACACCCAGACCTTATTCCTTATACAGCATTGCCAGACAGCGAGAAAGAGTACGACCGGATTATGGCGTTCAATACGATTAAACTGGTGAAGAAACTTGGTTTTGAGATAGTGAAGAAGTGAGGAAACGGTTGTTAATAAAGAATCATTTAAAATTAATAGTATGGCATATAACGATAAAAGAAATAGAGTGCTCTCGCTTGTAAACAGTATTGCAAATAATGAAGAGTTAATGCAATTAGCTGAAAAATTTCTCTCTGATTTGATTCATCATACGGAGAAGCCACATAAGATTAGCAAAACGAATGTAGCAAAAGATATAAAAAGGAATCTCAATGTTATAGTTCCTGTCGTATGTGATGACATGTTTGAATATATAGATGAGGATGGAAATATTCGAACTATAAAGGATTTTATTTGTGAAAAATATCTTGATGGAGAGAATGATGACGTTGAAGATGCAATTAAAAACAATTTTTATTATGGTATCTCTCTCCTAGAGAGGCTAGAAAGAGAATCATTATCGAACGCTATACATAAAGACATCAAAGAAGCCATAGAAGCAGGTCGAATAAAACTAAATAAAAGCGTTGTTCATTTTCTTAAAAATGGAAGTTTCCCAATTATAATCACTACATTTGGTTTTAATCTCATAGAAAAAGAGTTAGAATTAAAAGATGAGTCAACAGAATGGTATAACCCAAATAGAAGAAATGACTTGCCGATTTTAAAAGATGGGCAAACGAGGGTTGTCTATCATATATTTGGAGGTGAGACACATTCGTGTTGGGTGTATAATGAACAGACTTTGTTGAAATTTATGCATTCTCTACATAGTGAAGACTATGGAGCAAAGAACTTATCAAGGCTACTCAGAAAAAGTGGTAATGAGGCGGCAAAAAGTTTGTTGGTTTTGGGATCATCTCTTCCAGACTGGCTATTTCGCTTTTTTGTGTATCCTATGTATGAAGATGAAATTAAAAATGTGAAAGGATACTGGCTATCCCTGGGCGATATAGAAAAAGAATTGGATTTCTTTTTGGATCGTAATCATTATACAGGTCAAACAAATTTGCGGAAAGGGAATCGAGTTGAATCCATATTGGCAGATGCCACTCCAGACGAACCCGTTTCTGACGTTTTACAAAAAAAAATACCTAAAATATTTGTATCATATAAAAGAGAGGAATGGAACACAAAACTGGCAGAAAAGATACAACGTGTAGTAAACATATTGAGTAGACAGGGAGATGTTTGGGTGGATACTCAAGAGGTTGCTGTTGGTGGAAATGCTTATTGGGCGGCAATAAAAAAAGGCATAAAGGATTGCGATATATTTGTTCCTCTTGTGACGGAACGATATATGGAGGATTTTCGTGATGTGGGAGATATTACAAAAATGCAAATTGGTGATTTCTTAGATGCTGATAATGATAATGCTAATGACAATAAAAACATAAAAGAACTTAATCCTGTTGTACGAGAAGCTTTTTATTCTATTACATATAAAAAAACATGTTCTCCTATCGTTATATGTGATACGAATAATAATATAAACGCTGGTAGTGTGGAGAAAATTGCAAAGGATGATAATGACTCACGTAACCTTCCTTTGTGTGTATTTGAAGAGCATACTCTACTTGAACATAATGATGAAAGTCCCGTTTTTTTTAACCTCCCCAACATTGAATAATAACTATGGAATCAAAATTTAAAGGTCCTGCTTTTTATAAAGAGGATGATCAGAAAATATTTTTTGGTCGCGATAAGGAGTCTGAAAAATTGTTTGAGTTAGTGCAGCACAGTGATTTCAGCGTTTGCTATGCAATGTCTGGAGAGGGAAAGTCATCCTTGATAAATGCAGGATTATGCCCATTGCTGAAACAGAATAATTTCTTCCCCATTCGTGTTGAAGGCTTGGTAAGTGTAAATAACATTGACAATACGACTTTTGACTCTTTCATCTGGCGAAAAATTTTGGAAGCTGTTGAAGCTGCCCAGAAAAAAAAAGAGTATCAAGGATTAATCCTTCATACCAAATCGATACCACTATATAGTAGTGAGGAACAAGAAACAAAAGGTATGTTAGTGTCCGAGACACTTTGGTGGAAACTAAGAAATTATGAGTTACGAAAAAACAACTATGAAGTTCTAACCCCTGTACTTATCTTCGACCAGTTTGAGGAGATTTTTTCATTGAAAGACACAAACTGGACTTTTTCTTTCTTTGAATGGCTAGAGCGTTTATATCAGGATGACACATATGAAAGTGGCAAAAGAAAAAGGTTCAAAGCACTTTTTTCACTACGGAGTGAATATGTATGTGAATTGGACTATTGGAGTATGACTCCCTTCTTTATCCCTTCATTAAAAAACAACAGGTTCTGTCTAAAGCCTTTAACCAAAGAGTCTGCTCTTCTGGTTGCAAGTCAATTAAAACAAATACCAACATCTTTAACAATAGAAGATATTATACGTTATGCAAAATCAGACAGAACTGTAGAGTGGCAAGACATTAGAGAGAATCTTCCATGCGTCTCAGCCCTTATACTCTCTCTCATATTGACAGGATTAAGTGAAAGGGATTCCGTATTTGAGACAAAAATCAACGAACAATGTCAAGGAGGAGGCAACATAAAGGGGAAAGAACTTCTTGACTTTTTGCTGAATCATATTTATGAGAATGCATTAAATAAGTGCAATATAGATAATCGTCAGGTAAAAGTGTTTATAGAAACACTTGAAGATAAACTTATAGATAGTAATGGTAAAAGAAAACATCCAACTGAAAAAGAACTTCTTGACATCAATGATCCAATAGCCAGTAAAACGCTTAAAGTTATCATGGACGAGAGAATAGTAAATAGCGTGGGCGGACATTATGAGATATCACATGATACGCTTTGTAATGTAATTTATAATCGCAGAGAGAAACGACATGCTGCTCTGCAAAGAGAACATGCGACAATAAAAGCGAACTACAAGAAAGAGTTGATAATAAAAAAATACAAGAATGACTATTTTGTCCTCTTCCCCCTTTTTTTATTTGCATGCCTATCCATTTATTTCTTGTTTAATGCAATGATGAATGAGGTTGTTCTTTGGTTTTCTGACACGTATCTTGAGCAAGAACTCAATCTTTATGCACATATGAAAAGTCCTTTTTTAAAATCAAAAGAAGTTCATCTCCTTGGCAATGCATTCATGATTCTATTGCTCTTTATGGTTATCAATAACTTGATTCTATATTTTAATAGAAAAAGAGGATTCTCATTTAAAATTTATTCTTTTATTGTTTTTGGTGTATCCCTGTCGCTATGCTATTGGCATTTCAGTTATTATATACCATACCATGAAATTTTCAAATATTTCTCACCTCTTTATGAAAAACTAGGTTGGTACTTTATTTATGGAGGCTTAATAGGATTACCTTTGTTCTTGTTGTTTTTTTCACTAATTAATAATGAAAAAAAGAACAACTTGTCTTGGACAGATGTTTTATTGATGAAACCAGTTTTTTCTTCTGTACAAGCAAGGTGGTATATGATTATTATTTTATTTATTTGTCTGTATTTATGTAATAACACCATATACACGAGACGTGTCTCAGATGGCGAAAGTATCATATTTGTTTTGTTGATTGGTGTCTTAGTTCATTCAATATTTGAAAAAAATACAAGACTCTCAGATCGTTTACTATCTTATGTGCCTGTTTTCATTTTTTGCCTTGGATTGTGGTTTATAGAAGGTGAATATATTTGGACGCAAAAGTTTATAGATTTATTTAGAGTGAATATTGGTATATATTATTTGATTATTTTCATTGTTTTTTTCTTTTTAGAAATATATGTTTGTATACATTATGTGAATCTTAGAAAAAACAGTCTATTGACAGTTTTGGTAACTATTATTCCAATTATAAGTATTTCTGCGATATTGTACATAGGGATTCTCCCGTGGAATACCAGTCAATTGGTTTTTCCAAAGATCAACACCACCATGAAGTGGAATTATTATATATCAAAAGACAATCATCGTGACACACTATATGGAGCAAATCTATATAATGGTAATAATCTACTTCCTTATGTTTTTGAGTCCCAGGATAGTATGAAGTTGTTTTTTAGAGTCGACCCAAATAACCTTTATCAAAGTATAGGGGATAGTATTTTTCTGAATCAAGCTCAAATCCTCAAAACTCATACGCTTGGTTTATCTAACGATAGTAATAAAATAAATTGTATAGTCAATTCCAAAGTATTTTATATGTTCTTCCAAAACGTGGAATTTGTTGAGGGAGATTCTCAGAAATACTTGGCTTCTTTAGCCTTTAATACATATCAAGAAATCCTTAATGTGCTGTATAGGCGTTTGAAGAATGGAATTGATATGTCCTCTTCAAACATTGTACATGCTGATATATTAAAAAGAACTTTGCATAATCGTGCGGATTCGTTATATAATGAAATAAGTAGTAACTCAGATACAAAGAGTTATATTGACAGTGACAAACTGCTATTGTATTTTGAGACTGTTGTTAGAGAATTTTCAATAGCAACAATGATGGAAATGTTGAAAAAAAACAATCTGTTTTTTGTTATTTATTCTCTTAATTCATATGAATATTCTTTTTTTTATAGGGTGATGAACAAGGAAAGATGGCACAGCTCATTAAATTTAGATTACAAGTACAACAATTTTATAGAATTGGGTAAAGAAAAAAATGATTTAAGTTTTAAAATGGAAACACGAATTGATTTGGATAATATAAGCCGTTTAGATATATTCAGTTGGCAAAACTTGTGGAAATCAATATATACGTATTACAGGGCTTATGCTCAAACATTATGGAGTTACGAATATAAAAGAACAATAGAATCAGTGCAAATAAACAACATGGAGGTGAAAGAACGCTTGCAAGAAATGAAGTCCCAAATATTAAATGTATATATTTCATCTTTACTTTCAACTAGCGATAAAGAAAAGAAACAAACGATTAAGTCTGCAAAAGACCTGATGAAGGAGATTAAAGACATGAAATCTAAGTTAAAAGAAAGTACAGAAATAAGTGATTCTATTTGGACGTTAAATGGAGAAATAAGTGAATTGTGCAAAGACCGTATGGAGCAGATAAAAAAAATAACTGATAAGACTGATAAGACTGGTAAGACATATGAATCTTTTGAATCTTTTGGAAGAGAGGTATACATGGAAATGATGGTTCTTCGGATGCTTAGTGGATACAATGTAGAATCCTTACGCAAAGATATGGATAGTCTGCAAAAGACTTATGAAGAGGTAAAACAAGAGTATCTAAATAAGATTGAAAAAATTTTTGATTTGCAAAATGGATTGTATGAGTTCAAATCAACACTTAATAAATATAATAGTGAATTACAAAAGATTCACACACAATAGATGTGGATTGTTGATGATTAATATTACTTAAGATGACAACTTAATAAAAGTGATATGACTTAAGAAATCAATTATATGAGAAATCCCCTAAAAAAAATAAGCATGAGGCTGTTAGCTTCCAAAAGGTGGTACATCCAGTTGTTAGGAGCTTTCTTACATTACTGGAAATCATCTGCTTGTGCTTTGTTGATGCTAGCATTGTTTTGTGTTGGAACTTTTAGTAAAGAAGAAAACTCTTCTGCCATAGAAAGCGAATTTCACCAAAATATCCAGATGGGTTCATTCTCATCTCCGGTCACGGTGGTTCTTTTAAAAGAAGGATTAAAGATTGATAGTATTGTTGTTGAAAATAGACAAACAGCTAATGAGAAGGAAAAATCTTCAGAACAGTCTCTAACCTTTAATGGCTTTGTTACTAGTCCATGGTATGTTTTCTTCTTTCTTACTTTGTTATTTTTATTATGTATTAAAGTGAGTTATAGACTGACCAAGATCTTTAGTCTTAGGAGGGAAGAGAATATGATAACAAGAAGTCAGGTGTGTATCTTGCTTATCATAGGATTATGGATTATTGCAATAGCTATAATTTTTGATATTAAAAGTCAACCTCGACTTGCAGTGGCACTCGGAATTTTAGGATCTGTAATAGGATGGATTTTTCAAGATTCCATTAAAGGGGTGATAGCGTTTATTCACTTACGTCGGAATGATTTATTACACATAGATGATTGGATTCAGGTTCCAGAGCATGGTGTTGATGGTGAGGTGAAAGCTGTAACTCTGACAACTGTTACATTGTATAATTGGGATACTACAACATCTTCAATCCCCACAAGTATGCTCTACTCAGGTCATTTTATGAATTTGAAAAACATGATGGATGGAAAGACGTATGGACGAAAAATGAGTAAAACGTTCATTTTCGATACTGGGTGGTTTAGGGAAATGACCGATGAAGATATGGAAATACTTCGTACAAATGTACCTGATGCAATCAATTATTTATCAGATAAAGAATTGTCAGTTGACTCCAAGATGACTAATGCACATTTGTATCGATTATATCTTTATCATTGGCTGATGAATTATCCACGTATCTCCCAGCAACCACGATTGATTGTACGGTGGCTTGATCAGATTGAAAGTGGGATGCCACTGGAAATATATGCTTTCATTATTGATAGTAGCTTGCCTGCATTTGAATGGCAGCAATCAATCATTATAGAGCATGTCATTGATACAGTGCAATGGTTTGGACTTCGTCTCTACCAGACACCTTCTGCCTATGACGTTAGTAATAGTAATATTTATATGTCTGACACACCTGCAACTTACAAGAATGAATAAGATAGGAAACTGCAACCAAGAGACACCATTTGTTTACTTGAAGAAACGAAACGGTGAAAAGTATGATAAGACAATTATTTCTGATTGGCTAACAGCTCGTCAATTTGTGTTAGATCTTTTGAAAATGAAGGAATTGTCTATCTCTCCAGAGGATAATTGCCATTTAGAAGTAACAATTAGATATGGAAAAGATAAAAACAATTGGGCTTTATTATCGTCGATTGTAAGACATATTTCTTTATATGCACACTATCCTAACTTTGCTGAACGTGATGTGTATGGGAATCTTCTTTGCTCAAATCGAACTGTAATAACTTTGTTGTGCTCTGATTGCAAAGAAGTACTTACAATGTTGAGTAATGAAGAGTATCTTGGTAACCTTTTGGAATACTGTAAATATACCATAGATGGAATCGCATATAATATAAATTCTTATCTGGATTTGGATTTTTACTTTCATACTACCATGGGTATTGATGAAACATCTATTGAGTTAAAATTGAACGATTTTCGCATCTGTCAGGAACTTCCTCAACAGACAACAGTAAAAACGATAGACACCCGCAAGGCAGTGTTAACAAGCCGCATCTATAATTTGGGAGCAGATATCAATAATATTCCCGCTGAAGATATCCATTCTACAGATCGCTATGTGGCAGCTTTAAATACTTTCCAATATGTTGAAATGACAAAGGGACTTACTCCTCTTATTGACCATAAGAAGTGGAATGAAAGTCAGGCAAGAACAAAAGAAGGGCTGTCAAATATCTTTTGTTCTGATTGTTTCGAATTAAGAAAAAACAGTATAGAGAAATGTTGGAAAGAAAAGTGTAACAAAAAGCAAGAAGATAAAAATAACAGTGTAAGAAATGTATGGATGATCTGGTGTAAACAAAACATAAAACTCTCCGAAAGCGAACATGCCCGTTGGATAGTGGAAAAACTAATTATGGGATACCGACCTCTAAGAAAGGATGAGCGTATCCAGTCAGATAGACTTTTTGATAACATGAGGGAAAATTATCTCAAAAAACTGAAAAGTCAAGATGTCTATCCAGGTCATATTGACTTGTGCTCGTATCATGATTTGCGTAGAATCAGACCAAATGACTTGAAATATGACAGTTTTTTGATGTTGGCTATACCAAGAATCATTGAAAGTCTTTATTAAGGTTGATGAAAAGTGTTTTGTGTTATTAATAAGTAAAACGAAGAATGAAAAATCAATATTCCCCACAACCAATTGACACTACGGGGATTATGTTGCCAGCGCAGTTGGAGTCGTTGATAGAAGAGGTGTCAAAGAACGTGCATGAGGTATGGGCAGCGTCTCGAATTTCTCAAGGTTGGAAATATGGAAAGGAACGTGATGAAAAGATGAAGACGCATCCCTGTCTTGTTCCTTATGAGGAATTACCTGAGATAGAAAAAGAATATGATAGGAATACTGCTATAGGCACACTTAAACTGGTGATAAAATTTGGCTATAAGATAGTGAAGTAGTGTGATGTCTGGCAGACTGCCCTTATCCATAATATATGGGCAACTGGTGATATCATCATTCCACTGATAGATTTTCACATTTGATACCCTCTATATCTATGTAACTGTAGATGTAGAGGGTTTAATGTATAAAAGAAAGATTATGAAAAAGGTAATGATGACATTGGCAGTCTTGTTAGTGACGGGATGTGCCAAGCAAGAGATGTATGACGTAGTTGATGTTGAGACTCCTCATAGTGAGGGTGTTCAGTTGGAGGAATGTAATCAATTTGCTTCTCTTCTGGAAAAGGCTCGATGGGGTAATGGTAAAGCATATCTTGAATTGGCAAAATGCTATCATGACGGAATAGGGGTGCAGCCGGACTTCGTGAGAGCAATACTGATGCTGTCGATGGCTGACCAGTATGGAGAAATCCGTGGATTTAACTGTTTCATGACATCTTTGCCAAATACGGATACTATGAAGATTATCTATGAAACTATTGAAAAATATGAATCATGGAAACATGAAAAAGGGGACAGTGTCGCAGATGCCTTGATAGCCAATAACGTCATGGAAGGTCATGTACTTAAAGGGATCTTGCAAATAGGACGTGGTGACACCTTGGGTGTAAGAAAGACTATGGAGGAATATGCGGAAAAGGGTTGCTCCTTGGCTGATGTCGTCCTTTGCGCATGGTATGCTTTAGGAAAAGAGAAAGATAAGTCTCAGGCAATAGAGCAGCTCATACCTCTGTCTGACAGAACCCCTTTGGCATGTAAATTGCTTGGCGATTTCTACTCAGGATATGAAGGGGTTGAATATATTAATGAATCCCTCGCAGAGAAATACTATATGAAAATTGATGAGCAAGGTCTTTTAGGAAGGCGTCCTGCCCGTTGGCTGATTAATTACTATGAACGTAAAGGTGTTCAGGTTGCCCCCAGGGAGATGGAGCGTTTGAGGATTCTAAGTGGAAACACATCAGAAGAATATGTTCCTGATTCAGTGAAGATTGATGCAGACTGTTTGGAAGTAGACACAGTTGCTGTAAAATAGATGTGGAGTTTGGTAATAATATATAGCAATAAACTAATAATAAATACGTTATGAATAAGGTGACTGTTTTGAGAGGTATCTGCAAGTGGATGCAGAATGGGATTAAGTATAGTCTGATAACCCTGGGAGTAATCTTCGTCCTCATGACTGCTTATGCGTTTGTGAAGTGTTATTATCGATATAATGTAATAGACAGTCAGAGTCAATATCAGTATGTGAGTCGTGACGTGTCGTTTGTCGAGACTGAAGGAGGGTGTGGTTACATCTTCAACGAGTCAAAAAACAAGAAGACTGTGAAGTACGTCAACTGGATAGCCAAGCCTGTGGATGACGACAGTCTTGCTGTATTTTGCAGAGATGGGAAGAAAGGCTACTTCAATATGTTCACAGGAGAGCCTGTCATTGAGGACCAGTATGATAAGGCATGGATATTCTCTGAAGGAATAGCTGGTGTCGTGAAGAACGGAAAACTGCAATTCATCAATCATCATGGAAGGAAAGTAATGGAGCGTGAATTTAAACCGAGTGTCAAGAGTGAAGGCTATGTGTTTCATGGAGGGTATTGTCCGATGGAAGACCAGCAAGGTGAGAAAGTCGGACTGATAGACCGTCAAGGGCATGATGTCTTGCCTTATGAGTATCAGCGGGTGAGGTATGCCAATAACGGGAACTACTGGCATGTGACGAAAGGCAATAAAGTGGGCTTGTTAGACTCAGCATTGAATGTGGTGTTCCCTTGTGAGTACAGATGGATAAATGTATCAGCTAAAGATGGTGTCTATGTGACAGATTCTACGAGTATCTGCAGATTGTATGATTATGACTGTAAAACGATTTTACAGGATGTCGTGATAGCACAAGTGGAAAAGTTACTGTATGAGGCAGAAAGTGAGGATGATCATTTAGCACTTGTTACCAAGCAGGCAACATGTTTTAAGTATTGCTGCTACTCCACATATCCAGTCAATTTTGGTCTGATGTCACCATCAGGGAAAATTCTGACAAAGCCCATCTATACTGATATTACTGCCGTGACAAAAGATATCTATCTGTGTCAGCCCAATGGGGTACTGCTGGATAGTGAGGGAAAAGAACTATAAATAGAAAGGACGTGAATGATGAACACAGAAGAAGTATTTCGCAGAATGATTGACGACTTGCGGAAGCAGGTGGAGGAGAAAGTGCCTCAACAGGGGGCATTCGACGTGGTGTATGAGGAGTATAAGGCTGAAAAGGGTGACCATGGCTTCTCAAATGTCTTCCTGAAGGTGTCACCTGTTGAATTAAAAGACATGAATGAACGCTTTCTGGAACTGGCACTATTGAATTATCCCAGTCCCTATGGGGCAGAGACTGTGGTGGGTTTCGGTACTACACAGGATATTCTCCAGAGACTGGCAGACCCAGAGCTGTTGGCTAAACTACAAGAGGATTTCCAACGTCTGATGAAGGACTTGGAGGATGTGTGAGGTACGACAATACTATTTGGCAATACGATGCCACTATTTATAAATACGACTGGCGGAATGAAAAATCTGCCAGTCGTATTTTTTATTCCGAGCATCGGAATAAAAATTCTGATACTCGTATTGTTTGA